>ENA-OQIG01000191-OQIG01000191.1-human-gut-metagenome-genome-assembly--contig:-NODE-191-length-35149-cov-4.309006_pt1 | contig 35149 bp, 37 predicted proteins | sample MGYA00242576_ERZ504741 | MGnify/ENA primary metagenome ERZ504741 (study PRJEB26092, sample SAMD00036436) | human gut metagenome | host: Homo sapiens | study: EMG produced TPA metagenomics assembly of... | reverse complement strand
TCAGTATTTTATGCTCCAGCTGTTAATCTTATTGGACGTGGTGTTGTTAAGGAAATCGGTAGTTACATCAAGGGATATGGTTATAAGAAAGCTCTTTTGGTAACTGACCATTTTATTGCTAAGAGTGGTATTTTACCTAAAGTAACGGCACCGCTTGATGCTGAAAACATTGACTATGTTGTCTATAGTGATGTTGATCCTAACCCAACCGTTAAAAACGTTGAAGAAGGATTAGCAGCCCTAAAAGAAAATGGTTGTGATTTCATCATTTCTCTTGGAGATGGTTCACCTCAGGATGCTGTCAGCAGTATATCTATCCTAGCTACTAATGGTGGTCGACCTCTGGATTACGAAGTCGTTCATAAATCAGAAAAAACAGGCTTACCAGTAATTGCCATTAGTACAACGACAGGAACTTCAGCTGAAATTACCATTAATTATGTTATCACTGATGAAGAACGCAAAGTCAAAATGGTTATGGTTGATAAAAATAGCCTAGTTTTGATGTCAGTCAATGACCCAGAATTAATGTTTTCAATGCCTAAGTCATTAACAACCGCAACTAGTCTGGATGCTTTAACTCACGCTATCGAAGCATTGGTAACACCAGGTGCTTACGCCGCAACGAAAAAACTTTCGGTTGGGGCGATTGAGTTAATCAAAGAATACTTGCCGCGCGCAGTTGCCGATGGTCATGACCTTGAAGCGCGAGAAGCCATGGTTAATGCTATTTTCTTGGGTGGTATGGCTTTTAATAATGCAGGTCTTGGTTATGTGCATGCTATGGCACACCAACATGGTGCCGTTTATCATTTACTACATTGTGTTTGTTGTGCGATGACTTTGCCAATTGTCGAACGCGAAAATGTCAAACATGTTCTAGCAACTTTCCGTGATGTGGCTAAAGGACTAGGACTTCATACCTAAGATAAATTGGAAGAAACAATCGCTCTTTACAAACAGCTATTTTAAGCTAAAACTTGGATAAGTTGCAGGAAAAATCCTGTGACTTATTTTTTTAAGAAAAATTTCTTTGCAAAGTAAAAAGAATGTGTTAAGATAGTAGCTAAAAAAATTTAATTAGGGAGGCTAACTTGGATACAACAACATTAAAAGAATTGGCAAAAACAGAACTTCATTGTCACTTGGATGGTTCCATCTCACTAGAGACAATTCGTCAATTAGCAGATATGGCAGATATTGCTGTTCCAGCAGCAGATGAAGATTTAAAGGACTTAGTTACCGCACCTGCTGAGGCAGAAAGCTTGATGGATTATTTAAAAGCGTTTGATTTTGTCCGTCCGCTTTTGCAGACGAAAGAAGCTCTACATTTGGCTGCTTATGATGTTGCTAGACAAGCTGCGCAGGAAAATGTCATTTATACTGAAATTCGCTTTGCACCTGAATTTTCAATGGATGAAGGATTGACAGCTTCTGAGACCGTTGAAGCAGTTCTGTCAGGTCTTAAGCAGGCAGAAGCAGATTTTGGCATTGCGGCTAAGGTTCTTGTCTGTGGCATGAAACAATCACCTGCACATGTGACACGTGATATTTTTGACCATGTCGTCCAGTTAGCTGATAAAGGATTAGCTGGTTTTGATTTTGCAGGAAATGAACTAGATTTTCCACCTGCAGAATTAGAGGCTATCATTAAGCATACTCAGGAGTTAGGGCTTCCTTTGACATTTCACGCTGGTGAATGTGGTTGCGCTCATTACATTGCGGATACCATTGCTCTTGGTATCAAGCGTATCGGACATACCACGGCCATTTATGATCAACCTGAATTGATTCAAGAATTTGTCAAAAAAGGGGTAACAGCTGAGCTATGCTTGACAAGCAATCTCCAAACCAAAGCTGCGAAATCTTTAGCTGAGTTTCCTTTTCTTGTTTTGAAAAATGCTGGCGCTAAGATTACCATTAACACTGATAACCGTACGGTTTCTGACACCAGCCTAACAAGAGAATACGCGCTCTTTGCTAAATATTTTGGTGTTGGAGTTGATGATTTCCTAACATTTAATAAAAATGCTATTCAAGCATCGTTTACAACAGAAGCTCAAAAAGCTGATTTATTATCGAAAATTGACAATTTATATAAAACATTTCTGTAAAATTATGCTACAATAGTGGTAATTTATGTTTGGAGGGAACTATGGCTTTAGTTAAGATTGTCTATGCCAGCATGACAGGAAATACTGAAGAAATTGCTGACATTGTTGGAAATAAGTTCGAAGAACTTGGACACACTGTCGAAGTAGACGAATGTACAACAGTTGACGCAGCTGATTTTGAAGATGCTGATGTTGCGATTGTTGCATCATACACATACGGAGATGGCGAATTGCCAGATGAAATCGTTGATTTTTACGAAGATCTTGCAGATGTTGATTTGACAGATAAAATCTTCGGTGTTGTCGGATCTGGTGATACTTTCTACGATTACTTCTGTAAAGCAGTTGACGAATTTGAAGCACAATTTGCCTTGACTGGTGCAACAAAAGGTACGGATTCAGTTAAAGTTGACTTATCTGCAGAAGATGAAGATATTGCAAATCTAGAAGCTTTCGCAGAAACTATTTCTGAAAAAGTAAACTAAATAAGAAACTGAGGTTGGAGTGTGCTCCAATCTCTTTTTTCTCTTCCTTTCATAAAGAATGTTTTATAAAGTGAGGTGTCATTATGACCAAAAATAGAGATTACGATTATGGTTTTCACGATGATCTTACCCCGACTTATTCGACGGGTAAGGGTCTAACAGAAGAAATCGTGCGAAACATATCTGCTTACAAGCATGAACCCAAATGGATGCTTGATTATCGTTTGAAGAGCTTGGAGTTGTTTTATAAACTTCCCATGCCAGATTTTGGACCTGATTTGTCTGGAATTGACTTTGATGATGTCATTTATTTCCAAAAGCTAGCGAATAAGAAGGTTAATGACTGGGATGATGTTCCTGATAAGATTAAAGAAACTTTTGAGCGTTTGGGGATTCCACAAGCTGAACGTGATTACCTTTCTGGTGCTGTAGCTCAGTACGAGTCTGAAGTGGTTTATCATAATATGAAAGAAGAGTTCCAAAAACAAGGAATTATCTTTACCGATACTGACACAGCTTTGCAAGAATTTCCAGACTTATTTAAGGAGTATTTTGGAAAAATTGTCTCAAATAGTGAGCATAAATTTGCCGCTTTAAATGGTGCTGTTTGGTCAGGTGGAACTTTTATTTACGTGCCAAAGGGCGTGCAATGTGATATTCCAGTACAGACTTATTTCCGCATTAATGGTGAAAATGCAGGGCAATTTGAACGTAGTTTGATTATTGTCGATGAAGGAGCTTCAATTCAATATATTGAAGGTTGTACTGCTCCCAATTACACAACCAATAGCCTTCACGCAGCAACGGTAGAAATTATTGTCAAACGTGATGCTAGTTTTCGTTACACGACTATGCAGAATTGGTCTGACAATGTTTATAATCTGGTAACTGAACGTGGTAAGGTCGAAGAAAACGGCATGTTAGATTGGATTGATGGTAACCTCGGAAGTAAGGTCAATATGAAATACCCTTGTTCGATTTTAGATGGTCCACACGCCAAAACGTCAGTACTTTCCATGGCATTTGCCAATTATGGTCAACATCTAGATGCTGGCTGTAAAGTTTATCACAATGCTCCACATACCTCATCAACCTTGATTTCAAAATCAGTGGCTAAGGATGGTGGAAAGACTGACTATCGTGGTTCAGTTTACTTTGGCAAGCATAGTGAAGGTTCAAAATCACACATTGAATGTGATACGATTTTAATGGATGACTTATCAAGCTCAGATACTATTCCATTTAATGAAATTCATAATTCAAATGTGTCTTTGGAACATGAAGCTAAGGTTTCAAAAGTTTCTGAAGAACAACTTTACTACATGATGAGCCGAGGAATTTCTGAAGAAGAAGCAACAGCTATGATTGTTAATGGTTTTATGGAACCAATCACCAAAGAACTTCCAATGGAATATGCCGTCGAAATGAATAGTTTGATTACTATGAGTATGGAAGATTCTATCGGGTAAATATTTGAAAATTCTAAAAATAATCTTTTTATCTCTTGAGTCTTCTTGTCAAGAGATAAACTTTTCTTTATAATGGAAGTAATATGAAAAAACATGAGTACAAATATGGTCAGCTACGCAAGTTATTAGTGATTCTTGGTTTACTTAGTATTTGTGGCTATTTTATGATTTATATCATCAGGCACTGGCAACTGATTGCCGCTTTTTGGCAATCTAGCTCGAAAACAACTCTAACACAGTTTTTGATGCAGTTGCGAACAAAAAATCTGATGAATATCACTATTTTGCTATTTTTGACAGCTTTAACAGCAGCCATTCCTTTTATGTCGAATGCGATTTTTGCTATCTTTAATGGCTTGATTTATGGCCCTGCTATTGGCTTTTTGATGAATCTCTCAGCAAATATCCTTGGCAATTTTATCTTTGTTAGAATTCTGAAAATGATTGATTTAAAGGACAATGATATCAAGTTGAAAAAATATTTTGCAGGATTCAAAAATGTCATCGATGCTGTTGAAAATCAAGAACTGGGTATTATGCTAGGTTACATGATTCCTGTGATTCCAACCCTACTCATCAATTATCACGTGGCAAAAATCAAATTGCCTTGGCGCAGATGGTTTCTCTACGTTACAATCGGAGTAGCACCGAGTAGTTTATTGTATGCTTTAGGTGGAGATGCGGTTGTTGCGGGAAATTTAAGACTGATTATTGTACTGCTTGTTATTTTTATTGCCATCAGTTAATAGGAACTTATTTTAAACGAAAAAAGAATAAGTCATCTTTATAGTAGAAATAAAAAAGATAAGGATATGGAAAAATGTCAGTAAAAGATTTGAATATTATCCGTCAAGAAATCGATCAAGTAGACCAAGAGTTAGTAGTCCTTCTGGAAAAACGTATGACTCTAGTGACTCAAGTAGCAGCTTATAAGAGAGCTACTGGAAAAGCTATTTTAGATACTAGTCGTGAAAAAGTAGTCTTAAATAAAGTTGCTAGTCGCGTTCAAAATAAGGATTTTGAAACGACGCTGGTCAATACTTTTGCAGATATCATGAAAAATTCTCGCGATTATCAAGCTAAACAATTAAAGGCTGATTTAGATTAAGAAGGTAGCTCTCATGATTAAAAACTTAAAAGATAATCAAGATTATTCTTACAATGTTCTTGTAAAAGTAATCGGCGCAAGTCTTCTTATTGGATTTCTGATAGGTTGTGTTGATACTGTATTCGGTCGCGTCTTACTCATACTTAGTGACTTTCGAACTAGTCATTTCAATTATGTGATTCCTTTTTTGGGGTTGATTGGGATGGTTATTGTTTTTCTTTATCAAAAAGCGGATGCTCGAGCTAGCAAAGGAATGGGGCTACTTTTTGCGGTTAGTCAAGAAGCCGAAAAAGAAATTCCGTTGGTCATGTTACCTTTGGTAACTGTAGCAACTTGGCTAACTCATCTTTTTGGAGGAAGTGCTGGTCGTGAAGGTGTTGCTGTCCAGCTTGGGGCGACGATTTCACATGCTTTTAGCAAGTTTTTCTCTTTTGAAAATAGCTCTCGCTTGTTTCTTGTAACGGGTATGGCAGCTGGGTTTGCCGGTTTGTTTCAAACGCCATTGGCGGCTGTCTTTTTTGGACTTGAGATATTGGTTCTTGGTAAATTACAATTACCAGCTCTTTTACCAATGACAATTGCTTCATTTGTGGCGAGTGCAACATCACATGTTTTAGGATTAGAGAAATTTGCTCACTTTGTCAATGTTTCACTAACTTTTAATGCTTTGTTGTTTTGCAAACTTGCTTTGCTAGGACTTATTTTTGGATTAGTCGGCAATGCCTTTGCTGCTTTACTTGCCTATGCTAAACAAAAAGTCAAAGAGGTCATGTATAATCCCTACTATCGTATTTTATTTGGTGGGATTGTGCTTAGTCTTCTTTTCTTGATGTTGTATCATGGACGTTATTCAGGTCTTGGAACTAATCTGATTGATGCTAGTTTTTCTGGGAAAGACATTTACTTTTATGATTGGTTATTGAAACTAGTCTTGACTGTGGCAACTTTAGCAATCGGTTTTCAAGGTGGTGAGGTCACACCGCTCTTTGCTATCGGTGCATCACTCGGTGTTGTTTTAGCAAATGTTTTTGGTTTGCCAGTTGAATTTGTTGCAGCGGCAGGTTACATCAGCGTCTTTGGTAGTGCCACAAATACACTTTTAGCTCCGATTTTTATCGGGGGAGAAGTCTTTGGTTTTGCTAATTTGCCATATTTTGCTTTAATTATGATTTTTGCTTACAGCCTTAATCGAAAACACTCTATTTACACAGGACAAGAGGTTTTGACATTCTAGAAAAAATACTCAAAAAATTCAGCCATTTTGCTTTACAGATATGGTGATTTTTGGTAAAATAAGAAGAGTGTGTAATGGACGCACTAATAATACAGCTAATCCGCTGGGACAAGCACCTAATGATTAGTAAGATAGGAGAATAAATAAATGAATCCATTAATTCAAAGTTTGACTGAAGGTCAACTACGTACTGACATCCCTGCATTCCAACCTGGTGATACTGTTCGTGTTCACGCAAAAGTTGTCGAAGGAAGCCGCGAACGTATCCAAGTTTTCGAAGGTGTGGTAATTTCACGTAAAGGTCAAGGGATCTCAGAAATGTACACAGTTCGTAAAATTTCAAGTGGTATCGGTGTTGAACGTACATTCCCAGTTCACACTCCACGTGTAGAAAAAATCGAAGTTGTTCGTCACGGTAAAGTACGTCGTGCTAAACTTTACTACTTGCGTGCATTGCAAGGTAAAGCTGCTCGTATTAAAGAAATCCGTCGTTAATTTTGGCGATAACTTTTCGATTGAAAAATCTGTCCTTGTGACAGATTTTTTCATAGCTCCCCTTAGTTCAATGGATATAACAACTCCCTCCTAAGGAGTAGTTGCTGGTTCGATTCCGGCAGGGGAGATATAAGTAGGCATAAAAGTCCTTGATTTCAAGGTCTTTTTTCGTTATCAAATACACTTGACCTAAAATTGTCCAAAAAAGATTATTATATCAGAATTATCCTTAGTTAATGGCTTTATTTTTTTGAAAATGTACACGAAAATTCCTGAAAACCATGCCTTGATTTTTTCTGAAAAATTCCCGTATTTTCACCAGCTTTTTTCCTCAAATCTAATTAAAAAATGATATAATATTTTTTGACTAGAAACGAAGGAAGTAACATGGCAAGAAAAAAATATTCTATTGATAGTCGAATTGACTATTCTGTAATTTTACCTGTTTTTTTTCTTTTGCTAATTGGTTTGGTAGCCGTTTATATTGCAACGTCAAATGACTATCCTGGAACAATTGCAAAAGTAATGACACAACAAGGTGTTTGGATCTTTTTAGGGTGTGTAGTTGCCTTTGTTGTTATGCTCTTTAGTACTGAATTTTTATGGAAAGTCACCCCTTATTTGTATGGCTTGGGTTTGGCTTTGATGATTTTACCTTTGATTTTTTATAGTCCAGAATTGGTCGAATCAACGGTGCCAAAAACTGGGTAACCATTGGGTCAGTAACCTTATTTCAACCTTCCGAATTCATGAAGGTCTCTTACATTTTGATGCTAGCTCGAGCATCGATTTGGTTTAGACACAAAGTGCCAGAAGATAATTTAAAAAACGATTGGAAGCTTCTTGGAATCTTTGCTTTGATTACCTTGCCGGTCATGGTGTTATTAGGTTTGCAAAAAGACCTTGGGACGGCCATGGTGTTCTCTGCTATTCTAGCAGGTTTGATTTTATTGTCAGGAATATCTTGGTGGATTATCTTGCCTGTTGTGATTGCGGTAACGGTGATTATTGGAGGCTTTCTAGCTCTTTTTCTATCACCACATGGCAAAGATATTTTCTATGGTTTGGGGATGGATACCTATCAAATTAATCGTATTTCAGCTTGGCTAGATCCATTTTCATACGCTAAATCAATTGCTTACCAACAAACTCAAGGTATGATTTCAATTGGTAGCGGTGGGCTTGGTGGTAAAGGTTTCAATGTTATTGACCTTGCTGTTCCAGTTCGTGAAAGTGACATGATTTTCACAGTTATTGCTGAGGACTTCGGTTTTCTTGGCTGTGCGGTTGTTATGACTTTGTATCTTGTTTTGATTTATCGCATGATTCGTGTGACTTTTGAGTCAAACAACCGATTCTACACTTACATTTCAACTGGATTTATCATGATGATTTTGTTCCACATTTTTGAAAATGTTGGTGCTGCGATTGGTATTCTACCTTTGACTGGTATTCCATTGCCATTCATCTCACAAGGTGGTTCATCATTGATTACTAACTTGATTTGTGTTGGTTTGATTCTATCAATGAGTTATCAAAATAATTTGCACCATGAGCAAGAAGTTGAAGAGCATTTCAGACGAAGTGAACGTTATTAAAAGAGGTTTGGGAAAATTCTCCCGATCCTTTTTTTGGCTAAAAAGCAATTTTGTTATCACAAAAATCTTTTGAAAATCCTGTTTGACTATGTGGGAAATTGATTGAGTAGAGACTATAAAAAAATGCAAAATTGTGATATAATATTGCTTATGAATTACCATGATTATATCTGGGATTTGGGTGGCACTTTACTCGATAATTATGAAATGTCCACTCAGGCTTTTGTGAAAACTTTAGCTAATTTCGGTTGTCAAGCATCGCATGATGACGTTTATGAAAAGCTAAAAGAATCAACAGATGCCTCTGTTAAAAAATTTATCCCAAACCAACCACAATTTTTGAAAGCATATAAAGCATTAGAAGCCGATTATTTGAAAACACCGGTTCTTTTTACAGGCGCCAGCGAGGTTTTACAGGTAATTGTGGCTAGCGGTGGGAGAAATTTCTTGGTTTCTCATCGAAATAAACAAGTCCTTGATATTTTAGAAAAAACAAAGGTACTTCCCTATTTCACAGAAGTCGTGACATCAGAAAGCGGCTTTGCTCGTAAGCCAAATCCAGAATCAATGTTATACCTCAAAGAAAAGTATAAGATTGAAAATGCTTTGGTTATTGGAGATCGTGAAATTGATAAAGAAGCTGGTCAAGCTGCTGGCTTTGATACCTTGTTAGTTGATGGGAAAAAATCCTTATTGGAGATAGTGAAGTAAATGACGGAAGAAAATAAAAATTTAGCAGAATTAGCGAAAGAGTACGACGCCAGTCAGATTCAGGTCCTAGAGGGACTTGAAGCTGTACGTATGCGCCCAGGGATGTATATCGGTTCAACCTCAAAAGAAGGATTGCACCACTTGGTCTGGGAAATTGTCGATAACTCAATCGATGAAGCTTGGCAGGATTTGCCACGCACATTGAGGTTTTCATCGAGAAAGATAATTCGATTACAGTTGTCGATGATGGGCGTGGTATTCCAGTCGATATTCAAGAAAAAACAGGTCGTCCAGCCGTTGAAACGGTCTTTACAGTATTGCACGCCGGTGGTAAATTCGGCGGTGGCGGTTATAAAGTATCAGGTGGTCTCCACGGGGTAGTTCATCTGTTGTTAACGCTCTATCAACACAATTGGATGTGTCTGTTTATCGTGATGGAAAAATCCATTATCAAAAATATCGCCGTGGTCATGTTGTTGACGATTTGAAAGTTATTGGTGACACAGACCGTCACGGTACAACTGTTCACTTCACTCCAGATGGCGAAATCTTTACAGAAACAATAGTATTTGATTTTGATAAATTAGCTAAACGTATTCAGGAACTTGCTTTCTTGAACCGCGGTTTGCGTATTTCAATCACTGACAAACGTGAAGGTATTGAACAAGAACAACATTATCACTACGAAGGTGGTATCTCAAGTTACGTTGAATTTATCAACGAAAACAAAGATGTTATCTTTGATAAACCTATTTATACTGATGGTGAAATGGATGGTATTTCAGTTGAAGTTGCCATGCAATATACAACTGGTTACCACGAGACAGTGATGAGCTTTGCCAATAACATTCACACTCATGAAGGTGGTACACACGAACAAGGTTTCCGTACAGCTTTGACACGTGTGATTAACGATTATGCTCGTCAAAATAAATTGCTTAAAGAAAAAGACGATAATCTAACTGGCGACGATGTTCGTGAAGGTTTGACAGCAGTTATCTCTGTTAAACATCCAAACCCACAATTTGAAGGTCAAACCAAAACAAAACTTGGAAACTCAGAAGTTGTCAAAATTACTAACCGTTTATTTAGCGATGCATTTGGACGTTTCTTGTTAGAAAATCCTCAAATTGCTAAGAAAATCGTTGAAAAAGGAATTCTTGCTTCTAAAGCACGTATTGCTGCGAAACGTGCACGTGAGGTAACACGTAAAAAATCAGGTCTTGAAATTTCAAACTTGCCTGGTAAATTGGCAGACTGTTCTTCAAACGACGCAACAATGAACGAATTGTTCATCGTCGAAGGGGATTCTGCGGGTGGTTCTGCAAAATCAGGACGTGACCGCGAGCACCAAGCAATTCTACCAATTCGTGGTAAAATCTTGAACGTTGAAAAAGCAAGTATGGATAAAATCCTTGCTAACGAAGAAATCCGTAGCTTGTTTACAGCGATGGGAACAGGTTTTGGAGCTGATTTTGATGTGACCAAAGCTCGTTACCACAAATTAGTTATCATGACCGATGCCGATGTCGATGGAGCACACATTCGTACTTTGCTTCTGACATTGATTTATCGCTTCATGCGTCCTGTATTGGAAGCAGGATACGTATACATCGCACAACCACCAATTTACGGTGTTAAAGTGGGTAGTGAAATTAAAGAATACATCCAACCTGGTGCTAATCAGGAAGTTGAACTACAAGTGGCAATTGAGCGCTACAGCAATGGTCGTTCAAAACCATCTGTTCAACGTTACAAAGGTCTTGGTGAAATGGATGACCACCAACTCTGGGCAACAACAATGGATCCAGAAAATCGCTTAATGGCGCGTGTATCTGTTGATGATGCTGCCGAAGCAGATAAGATTTTTGATATGCTTATGGGAGATAAGGTTGAACCACGTCGTGAGTTCATTGAAGAAAATGCGGTTTACAGTACGCTTGATATTTAATCGAATATTAACATAAAAATACTGCACACAATCTCTAAGTATGTTATAATCGTAACGTTATAGCTATTTTTTACGATAAAAAAGACAATTTATAAGGAGTTTTAAATGTCGAGCGGAATTATTTTACTGCTTGTAGCAATAGTTGTTTTAGTCATTATTGCTTATCTAGTTGGCGTTATCGTACGCAAACGAAATGATTCATTGATTGCAAGTTTGGAAGAAAGAAAGCAATCGTTATTTGGATTACCAGTCAATGAAGAAGTCGAAGCTGTTAAAAATCTTCATCTTATCGGACAAAGTCAAACAACATTTCGTGAATGGAACCAAAAATGGGTTGATCTTTCATTAAATTCTTTCTCAGATATTGAAAATCATATTTTTGAAGCTGAAGATCTTAACGACAGCTTCAAGTTTATCAGTGCGAAACATGAAATTGACAATGTTGAAAGCCAATTGAACTTGGTTGAAGAAGATATCAATGCAATTCGTGAAGCACTTGCTGTTTTGAAAGAACAAGAAGAAAAGAACAGTGCACGTGTGAAGCATGCTTTGGACTTATATGAAACTCTTCAAGCTTCTATTTCAGAAAAAGAAGACAATTTTGGTTCAACAATGCCCGAGATTGAAAAACAATTGAAAAACATCGAGGCTGAGTTCTCACAATTTGTAACACTTAACTCAACAGGTGACCCAGTTGAAGCCTCTGAAGTACTTGATCGTGCTGAAGAACATACTATTGCACTTGGTCAAATTTCAGAACAAATTCCAGCAATCGTTGCTAAATTGGAAGATGATTTTCCAGATCAATTGGATGATTTGGAACAAGGTTACCGTCGTCTGCTTGAACAAAATTACCACTTCGCTGAAAAAGACATTGAAGCTCGTTTCCAAGAAGTGCGTGATGCAATCCGTGCTAATTCATCAGAACTTGTGACTTTGAATCTTGATCGTGCTCGTGATGAAAATGAACACATCCAAGAAAAAATCGATTCATTATATGAATTGTTTGAACGTGAAATTGCTGCTCACAAAGCTGCGCTTAAAGACAGTAAAATTATTCCAGACTATTTGGCACACGCTAAAGCCAATAACGAAAAATTGGAACACGAAATCAAACGCTTATCTCACAAGTATATCTTGAATGATAACGAAAACTTAAGTCTTCGTTCATTCACTAAAAATTTGGAAGAAATCGAACAAGAAACATTGCCAATCGTTGAAGTTTTCGATAATCAAGATAAACCATTCTCTGAACTTCAATTGATTTTTGATCGCACATTGAAAACTCTTGATGCGATTGAAGAAGGTCAAATGCAAGTCTTCGAACATGTCAAAAACATTGAACAAATCGAAAGCGTTGCTCGTCAAAGCTTAGATCAATACATTAATCGTTTGCACTCAATCAAACGTTACATGGAAAAACGTAACTTACCAGGAATTCCTCAAGATTTCTTGAGCGCATTCTTCACAACAAGCAAACAATTGGAAGTTTTGATTGATGAGCTTAGCCGCGGTCGCATTGATATTGAAGCAGTTTCTCGTTTAACTGATGTTGCAACTGCAGCAATTGCTAATCTTGAAGAAGCAACTTACCAAGTTGTTCAAAATGCAACATTGACTGAACAGTTGTTACAATACTCTAACCGTTACCGTAGCTTCGAGCCAAGTGTTCAAAGCAGTTTCGAACATGCTTTGCATCTCTTTGAAGTAGATAACAATTATCAAGCGTCATTTGACGAAATCTCATATGCACTTGAAACAGTTGAACCAGGTGTAACTGATCGTTTCGTATCATCATATGAAAAAACACGTGAACAAATTCGTTTCTAAGATGATATGTCATATAAGAAAAAAAGGTTTAGAAACTTTCTAAGCCTTTTTTGATACTTTTATTCTATTTTGGGTTAAGTTGACTTAAAATTTTGGGTATAAATATAAAGATTCTAAAAATTTAGCTTGATATTTTCAGAATTTTCTTGTAAAATAGCTTTAATATAAAAAAGCGATGATAGAAAAAGCCTAAGACAACAGACAGAGAGTGCTTGGTGGTGAGAAAAGCATGCAATCCTTAGGCGACACATTCTTGAGTGCGTGTGCGAATGCTTCTAGCTAGTAGTGCACGACGGATGGATCCACGTTACGGATTAGAAGTCTAGTACTTCATGAGAGCAGTTAAGGTGACTTGCTGTTGAATCAAAGGTGGAACCACGTTGTTAACGTCCTTGCAAAGTTTTTTTGCGAGGGCGTCTTTTTTATATCAGAAAATAGAAAGGATCTTATTATGACAACTATTAAAGGATTGAGAGAAATTGAACCTTACGTTGCCGGAAGCCAACCAAGCGGTGAAAATTTAATTAAACTAAATACAAATGAAAATGCTTATGGACCAAGTCCAAAAGTAGCAGAAGTTTTTTCACAGTTTGATGTCCATCAATTGCGAAAATATTCGACCTTGGATCAAAAATCACTACGCATTGCGCTTGCTAAGCAACACGGTCTTGAACCTGATCAGATTATCGTTGGTAATGGTTCAGATGATATTTTATCCATGGCATTTCTAGCATTTTTTAATAGTGATGATCCGGTTTTGTTTCCTGATTTAACTTATGGATTTTACAAGGTTTGGGCGGATTTGTATCATGTCAATTACCATGAAATTCCATTGAATGAGCAGTTTGAGATTGACTCTAGTGATTACATTGCTGACAATGGAGGAATTATCATCACCAATCCTAATGCGCCAACTGGCATTTATAAATCGCTTGATGAGCTTGAAAAGATTATTCGTGCTAATCAAGACGTGGTCGTCATTATTGATGAAGCTTATATTAACTTTGGTGGTCAAAGTGCTCTGCCATTGCTTAAAAAATATGAGAATGTCTTTATCACACGGACATTTTCAAAAGATGCTTCCCTTGCTGGTTTGCGAGTTGGTTATGGTTTGGGAAGTCCAAATTAATGGCGGTGATTAATGCGGTTAAGAATTCCGTTAATCCATATAATGTTGATTTGATTGCTGAAAAATTAGCGCTTGCAGCTGTTGAATCTTGGGATTATTATGAAGACACTTGCCAAAAAATCATGGCAACCAGAGATTGGTTTGCAAAAGAGTTGAGATTTTTAGACTTTAAGGTTTTAGAATCAAAGACAAATTTTGTCTTAGTAGAATGTCCAGATAACGGCGCAGCCTTACTGTTTGACTACTTACAAGCTAAAAATATTTATGTGCGTTATTTCCCAAAAGTTGAACGCATTAAAAATTACTTGCGCATTTCTATCGGGCGTCAAGATGAAATGGAAGAAGTGCTTAAGGCGATTAAAGAATTCTTGGCTGTAGGTTTGAAATGATTTGAGGAGTGATGGAATGAAAAAAACGACTTTACCAGTAGGGATGCACGATAAATTATTCAAACGCGCACGTGTAACCTACAAAATTGAACGAGATATCAGTGATTTCTTGATGAGTCAAGGCTTTAATCGTATTGAAACACCGACCTTGGAACATTTTGAAGTTTTTAGCGATACGCTTAATAAAAATAATTATAATTTTTTTGATAAAAGTGGCGAACTGTTGACCCTTCGTCCGGATATTACTAGTCAGATTGGACGTGTGATTGTTTCAACCCAAGTTGAAACGCCGATTAAATTTTTATATTCAGGCAAGGTCTTCAAATACAATGAAGAAATGCGTGGCTTGATGAACGAGCACACACAAGCAGGGATTGAAATCGTTGGTTATCCAGCTAAAGAGGCGGTTTATGAAGCCATCGCTTCAGCAAAAGCATCGCTTGATAAGGCAGATATCTCATCTTACCAATTTGAGTTTTCACATGCTGGTATTTTACAAACGATTTTGATGATTTGAACTTACCAGCTGCAGCAGAAAAAGAATTGGATGTGGCACTAAAAGACAAAAATATCACGCAATTAAATGAGTTAACGAAGAAATATCCAAGTGAATTTGACGATTTCTTGAAAAATTTGCCTTATCTTTTTGGTGAAAGTCATCAAGTGCTTAGCAAAGCTCGTAAGCTTGTTAAAAATGAGTCTGTCTTAGCTGCTTTGACTGATTTGGAAGATTTGTTGGCACAGGTCTCTGATATTTTACCTGAGAGTCATATTGATTTAGCTCAAATTCCATCTATGCCATACTACACTGGTGTCATGTTTAAAGTCTTTGGGGACAAAGTTCCAGATGCTTTTGCTTCAGGTGGACGCTATGACAAGTTATTTGAACGTTTTGGCGCTAAAAAATTAACAGCAGTTGGTTGGGCAGTAGATATTGATGCCATTTACCAAGCAGTACACGATAGTTTAGAAGGAGGTGCCTAATGGAAAATCAAATTACGATTGCTTTGACCAAAGGACGTATTAAAAAAGATACCGTAAAACTTTTGGAAAAAGCTGGTTTTGACATGTCTTTTATGGCGGATAAGGGACGTAACCTAATTTTTGAAAGTCCGGACAAGAAATTCCGCTTTTTGCTTGTTAAGGCACCCGATGTGACAACTTATGTTCGACATGGTGTTGCTGATCTTGGAGTTGTCGGAAAAGACTTGCTTATTGAGCATCCGATAGGTTACCTTGAAATGCTTGATTTGAATTTTGGGTTGTGTAAGTTTTCTGTTGCTTCAACGGACGCTTACAAACCGCATGATCACAAGCGCAAGCGTATTGCCACAAAATATCCAACAATTGCTACTGATTATTTTAATAAAAAAGGCGAAGATGTTGAAATTATTTCAATTCAAGGAAGTGTCGAAATTGCTCCAGTTATCGGCTTAGCGGATGCTATTGTTGATATCGTAGAAACAGGAAATACTTTGGTTGCCAATGGTCTCAAGGTTTATGAAGACATTTGTCGTATATCAGCTCGTCTGATTGTCAATAAGGCAGCTTTGAAAAATAATCCAGAAATCATGCCATTTATCCAAAAATTGGAAAGTATCGTTGGAAATGAGGAGGTAGCTTTTAAATGAAAGTTTTAACAGGAACGACAGAAGAAATTTCAAAAATTCTCTATCAAGAACAACTCGAATTGAGTAAAGAAAACCTTGACGTCGACGATGCAGTCCGTCAAATTTTGGAAGATGTCAAGAAAAATGGAGATAAAGCTTTAAAAGTTTATTCTGAGAAATTCGACAAGATTGCTTTGGATAACTTTGAAGTAAGTCAAGATTTGATTAACCAAGCTTTTGAGGAGATTAATCCAGAAGTCTTGGTAGCTCTCAAAAACGCGAAAGCAAACATTGAAAGTTATCACAAACAACAATTGGAATCAGGTTTTGAAGACCAACCGACTGATGGTGTTATTCGTGGTCAATTGATTCGTTCAATTGAACGAGCTGGTGTTTATGTGCCAGGTGGGACAGCAGCTTACCCATCGTCAGTTTTGATGAATGTGATTCCTGCAAAGATTGCTGGTGTTAAGGAAATTATCATGATTACCCCACCGCAAAAACATTTTGAACCTGCTATTTTGGTGGCTGCATCACTTGCTGGTGTCAATAAGATTTTTCAAGTTGGTGGTGCTCAAGGGGTAGCGGCTCTTGCTTATGGGACAGAAACGATTCCTCGTGTTGATAAAATTACAGGACCTGGAAATATTTTTGTTGCGACAGCCAAGAAAATGGTTTACGGTCTTGTTGGAATTGACATGATTGCAGGACCATCAGAAATTGGAGTGATTGCCGATAGCTCAGCAAATCCTAAATACGTTGCTGCAGATTTGCTTTCTCAAGCTGAACACGATGTGCGTGCTCGCGCGATTTTGGTAACTGATTCGGCTGAATTGGCTGAAGCTGTTGAGGTAGAGATTGAAGAGCAACTTAAACGTTTGCCACGTGAAAACATTGCACGCCCATCAGTTGAAAATAACGGTTACATTATCATTGCAGATTCGGTTGATGCTATGTTTGATTTGATGAACCAAGTGGCACCAGAACACTTGGAATTGGCTATGGATAATGCTTATGATTATCTTGATAAAGTACAAAATGCAGGTTCAGTTTTCTTGGGTCATTTCACCAGTGAACCGATTGGTGATTACTATGCTGGAGCAAACCACGTCTTGCCAACAACAAGTACCAGTCGTTTTTCATCAGCTCTTGGAGTGCATGATTTTGTGAAACGAATTCAGTACATGCAATACTCAAAAGCAGCTGTCAATGCGGCTAGTCACGATATTACAACACTTGCTTATGCCGAAGGTTTGCAGGCTCATGCTAAAGCAATCGAGGTGCGCCATGACTAAAGTAAAAGGATTGCTAGTGATGGATGTAGATTCTACACTCATCCAAGAAGAAGGAATTGACTTGCTTGGTGAAGAAGCAGGTGTTGGTACAAAGATTGCTGATATTACAGCGCGTGCTATGAATGGTGAGCTAGATTTCAAACAAGCTTTGGATGAACGTGTGGGTCTCCTAAAAGGCTTGCCAGAGACGATTTTTGATAAAGTTTTAGCTCGCATGCATTTTACAAATGGGGCTGAAAAATTGGTGGCTGAACTTCATCATCGTGGTTATAAAGTTGCCGTGGTATCAGGTGGTTTTCATGAAACTGTTGATGTCTTGGCTAAGCGCATCGGTATTGATTATGTTAAAGCTAATCGTTTAGAAGTTAAAGATGGACTTTTGACAGGAAAAGTGCTTAGTGATGTGGTTACCAAAGATGTTAAAAAAGCAAGCCTTATTGAATGGGCAGCTGAAAATGGCTTAGACTTAAGTCAAACCATTGCTATGGGAGATGGAGCTAATGACCTTCCAATGATTAAAACAGCTGGTATCGGAATTGCCTTTTGTGCCAAACCAGTTGTGCGAAAAGAAGCCCCTTACCAAATTAATGAAGCAAATTTGTATAAAGTGATTGATATTTTAGATAGTCAAAGCAGATAGATAAAAGTATCAAAAAGGAGTTGTTATGAGACAAGCAGAGATTGAACGTAATACCTTTGAAACTAAAATTAAATTGAGCCTTAATCTTGATGCCCAAGAGCCAGTTTCTATTGATACTGGTGTTGGTTTCTTTGACCATATGTTGACTCTTTTTGCCAGACACAGCCGCATGTCTCTTGTGGTAAAAGCAGATGGAGACCTTCATGTGGATAGTCACCACACGGTTGAAGATGTTGGAATTGTGCTAGGTCAAGCATTGAAAGAAGCTTTGGGAGATAAGTCTGGTATCAATCGCTACGGAACGTCATTTGTGCCAATGGATGAAACACTTGGAATGGCAAGCCTTGATTTGTCAGGACGTAGCTACCTTGTTTTTGATTGTGAGTTCGATAATCCAAAACTTGCAACTTTGATACAGAGCTCGTAGAAGAATTCTTCCAAGCCTTTGCTTTTAATGTTCAAATGAATCTGCATTTGAAGATTTTACATGGCAAAAATAACCACCACAAATCAGAAGTTTGTTCAAAGCAACTGGCCGAGCTCTTCGTGAAGCTATTGCCATTAACCCAGAAATTCACGGGGTTAATTCAACAAAAGGTTTGTTGTAATTAAAAATAGAAAGGAAAATCAGTCGAAGCACTCTTATTTAGTGGCGCTTGCAAGGCTTGATAACTTAGCTAATGATTATTGTAATTGATTATGATGCAGGAAATACTACTAATGTCTTAAGGGCTTTGAAAAAAATTGGTGTTCAGGCTGAATTATCCAGTGACCCGACAAAAATTTTAGCAGCTAGAGGTTTTATACTACCTGGTGTTGGAGCGTATCCAGCTGCCATGGCCGAGCTGACTAAGCGTGGTTTGGTTCCAGTAATTAAAGAAGCAGTTGCTAAAGGAGCACCGCTACTTGGTATTTGTCTTGGAATGCAAGTCTTGACAGAAGTTGGTTTAGAACATCAAGAAACAAAAGGACTTGGTTTTATTCCGGGCGTTTGTAGAGAAATCAAAGCAACCAAAAACATGCCAGTGCCTCACATGGGCTGGAATAATTGACAGTCAAACATGAAACTCCTTTAACGGAAGAACTTGAAGGACAGTCTGTTTATTTTGTTCACAGTTATTTTACAGATGTTCCAAAAGAATACATCGATGTGACTGCAGATTATGGCATTGATGTGCCAGCTATGATTCACAAGGACAATGTTTATGGCGCCCAGTTCCACCCTGAAAAATCTGGTGATGTGGGCTTAGGAATTTTAAAAAAATTTATTGCACTGTGTGAGAAATAAGTTTCACGATTTTTGGGTAGTGTTTTAGAAGAGAAAAGGAGTTTTATATGCAGATTCTTCCAGCGATTGATATCAAAGAAGGACAGGTGGTTCGTCTTTTTAAAGGTGATTTTAATCAAAAGACTGTGGTTAACCCTGATGTTATGGGGCAGTCTAAAATCTTTGCGCAAGCTGGTATTGATTTTATTCACGTTGTTGATTTAGATGGAGCTTTTGATGGCCGAGCTACAAACCGTGATTTGATTGCCAAATTGAAAAAAGAATCTGGACTTGGTGTGGAAGTTGGTGGCGGTATTCGCACACTTGAACAGATTGAAGATTATCTTGCGGTAGGTATTGACCGTGTGATTATTGGTTCAATGGCTGTGAAAAATCCAGACTTTGTCAAAGCTGCCTTGGAAAAATTTGGTAGTGACAAAGTCGTTGTCGGTATCGATGCCAAGAATGGCATGGTGGCTACAGAAGGTTGGCTTGAAACAAGTAATGTTGATTACATCAGCTTAGCTAAAGCCATGGAAAAAATCGGGGTGACTCTCTTTGTCTACACAGATATTGACCGAGATGGGACACTAACAGGACCTAATTTTGAACACTATGATCGCTTGGTGGCTGAGTTGACAACAGCTAAAGTCATTGCTTCAGGTGGTATTGCTGAACAGTCTGATTTGGTGAAATTGCAACAAATCGGAGTTGCTGGAACAATCGTCGGTAAAGCTTATTATAATGGCAATATTAGTCTTGAAGAATTGAAAGCTTTTGGAGGATAGCTTATGCTGAAAAAACGCATTATTCCATGTCTTGATGTCAAAGATGGACGTGTGGTCAAAGGGGTTAATTTTGTTAATTTAATGGATGTTGGTGACCCAGTTGATGCAGCGCGTGCTTATTATGAAGCAGGATGTGATGAATTAGTTTTCTTAGATATCACAGCAACGCATGAAAAACGTGATACGACAGTTGATATGGCAAGACGCGTTGCGGATCAAGTTTTTATTCCTTTTACAGTCGGCGGCGGTATTCGTTCTGTTGAGGATATGAACAAAATGCTTAAAGCTGGAGCTGATAAGGTAGCTGTCAATTCATCGGCTGTTGCCAATCCACAACTTATCAAAGAATGTGCTGAAAAGTTCGGTAATCAATGTGTGGTATCAGCTATTGATGCTCGTAAGGAAACAGATGGTACTTGGCACGTCTATGTAGCTGGTGGTCGTAAAGACACAGGTATTGATTTGATTGAGTGGGCTAAAAAAGTAGTCAGTCTTGGTGCTGGCGAAATTCTTCTAACTAGCATGGATAAAGATGGCACAAAATCTGGCTTTGATTTGGAAATGTTAAATGCCGTTGCTGATGTGGTGAATGTTCCTATTATCGCTTCTGGGGGTGCCGGCAATATTGAGCACATGGTTGAAGTCTTTGAAAAGGCATCGGCTACAGGTGCTTTAGCAGCTTCTATTTTTCACTATGGCGAGGTATCGATTGCAGATACTAAAGCGGCTATGGCTGAAGCTGGAATTGAGGTGAGACGATGAGTGATATTAAACTTGATTTTGCAAAACAAGATGGACTTCTTCCAGTAATTGTCACTGACTATAAGACTGGTCAAGTGTTAATGCTTGCTTACATGAATGAAGAAGCGTACCGTTTGACCTTGGAAACAAAGCAGATGCACTACTGGAGCCGTTCGCGCAATGAACTTTGGCAAAAAGGAGCAACAAGTGGTCACTATCAATACGTCAAATCCATTAAAACAGATTGTGATTGTGACACATTACTTGTGGCTGTAAAACAAGAAGGAGCAGCTTGTCACACAGGTGCTTACAGCTGTTTCTTCAATGATATTTTATAGAAAGGAAAACTATGCTAGAAACAATTTATAAAGAAGCTTTAGACCGCAAAGAAAACCCTAAAGAAGGTTCTTACACTAATTACCTTTTTGACAAAGGTTTGGATAAGATTTTGAAAAAAGTTGGTGAGGAAGCAACTGAAGTTGTTATCGCTGCTAAAAATGCTGATAAAGATGAAATCGCAAATGAAACAGCAGATGTTTTGTATCACTTAGCTGTCATGTTAGTTGAAACTGGTGTTACAACTGAAGACATTGAGGCTGTTTTGAAAGCTCGCCAAGCAAAAAAAGTAACGTTCACGACCGACCAGAAATCACAAATTATTAAGCAAGAAGAGATAGGAAGTTCTTCCCTATCTTTTTTATCTTCTTTAAAGCAATCGGTTGCATTGTTATTAGGATAATTTATCTGTGTTACATATTGAATAGATGATTAAAAAATAAATTTATCTTAAGAAAACGATTGCGCAATCATAAAGTATTTTGTATACTGAAAGCATGAAATATTACTAATTTTAAGACGGAGGTCTTCTATGAAAAAGGTAAGTCGGCTTTCTTTCCCAGAAAAGCGGGAATACTTTGGGCTTCGTAAGCTAAAAGTTGGTGTTGCTTCGGTTGCGATTGCGACAGCTCTTTTTTGGGGCGCTGGATTGACAAGTGTTTCAGCAAATCAAGCGACTTCTCAAGCAGCAGTTTCGGAAGTGATAAATGAGACATCGCTCCCAGATGATGGCAGTCAGGCTCTTCTTGAACCAGAGAAAACAGCAGACGCTAATCAAAACCTTGAAGAATCTAATTCTTCTGATTTAAGTGATGACAGCCAAAATCAATTAACAGAGTCTGAAAGTTCAGCGGTAGAAGAAACTGTGCCAGAATCACAGCCTCAAGAAGTTATTTCACAGGCACAAGGGGTTCAAGGGGCAGCAGAAATAGATGAAATTTCTGACGTTAAAGCAGTGACAAGCGCTGAAAACAGTAATCAAGTGAATCTCCTAAAATCTTCTCAACCTGATAATCAAGTCTCAAATCCTCCAATTGCTGAAAATACGCTGCGCGTTCATTTTAAGACCTTACCATCAGATGATTTGGCAAGTCTTGGTTTGTGGACTTGGGAAGATGTCGAACATCCATCTGAATCTTGGCCAAATGGTGCGATTAATCTTTCTAATCTTAAACACGATGCTTATGGTTATTATATCGATGTGAAATTGGTCAATGGTAATCCTCACAAAGTTGGATTGCTCATCAATAATACTAGTGGTGAGAATGTTTCAGGGGATAAAGTGGTGAATCTTATCAGCCAAGACATGAATGAAGTTTGGTTTGATGAGGATTATAATGCTATCTATTACGCCCCACTTGAAAAAGGAAAAATCCGTATTAATTACTATCGTAGTGATGGAAATTACAAGAACTTGGCAATTTGGTTGTGGGGAAGTGCAGATAGTTCCATCACTAGTCGCTTAGGTTCTTGACCTCATGGTGTTGATTTTAAAAACTTTGGCAAATACGGTGCTTATATCGATGCGTCGTTGGCAGATTTTAATGAGCTTGGTTTCTTGCTCCTTGATGAATCAAAAGAAGGCGATGCGGCCAAGATTCAACCAGACAATTACACCTTTAAGGATTTAGCTAATCAAACACAAATTTTCTTGAAAGATGAGGATAAGACCATTTATACGAATCCATATTTTGTAAGCACAATTTGCTTAACATCCGCACAACAAATTAGTCAATCAGAGCTTGAAGCAATCATTAGCAATCTAGCAGACGCCGATAAAACTGAACTCCTAGAAAATCTTAAAGTGACTGATAAGACTGGCAATGCCGTTGCTATTACAGATATTACTCTCGATAAAGCAAGTAATAAAGTTACTATCACAGGTGATTTTTCAAGCGATAGCCTTTATACAGTAAGCTATAATGGTGACCGATATCAAGCTAAGCAAAGTTGGCAATACACAGATTCTAAATACGCTTATGATGGTGATTTAGGAGCACGTGTCTTTGATAATGGAGCGCGTGTTGATTTGATCGTTTGGTCACCAAGTGCAGATATCGTTTCTGTTGTTCTCTATGATAAGAATGACCAAACCAAAGTCATTGGCAAAATTGCTATGACTAAAGGAAATAAAGGTCAATGGTCGGCTAGTCTAACACCAAGCTTGGTTCAGGTATTAGTGATTATCGTGGCTATTATTATCATTATGAAATCACACGCGGAAAAGAGACTGTTCTGGCACTTGACCCTTATGCTAAATCATTAGCTGAGTGGAACAGTGATTTGATTGGAACTGATCCATCTTATAAAGTGGCTAAAGCAGCTATCGTTGATCCTAGCGCTATCGGCAATCAAGACTTGAATTATGCAAATATCAAAGGCTACAAAGACCGTGAAGATGCTATTATCTATGAAGCACATGTCCGTGACTTTACATCCGATACAGCTATTTCAGAAGAACTTCGCAATCAATTTGGTACCTTTGCAGCGTTTGCTGAAAAATTGGATTACCTTCAAAGCCTAGGTGTCACTCATATTCAATTGCTTCCTGTTATGAGTTATTACTACGTTAACGAAGTGATGAATAACAAGCGCTTAATAGATTATGCCTCAAGTAATACAAACTACAACTGGGGTTATGACCCACAAAGTTATTTTGCTTTGACAGGAATGTATTCTGAAAATCCAGCTGACCCAGCAAAACGTATCGCAGAATTCAAAAATTTGATTAATGAAATTCACAAACGTGGTATGGGAATTATCCTGGATGTCGTTTATAACCACACGGCTGACCTTGCTATTCTTGAAGATTTGGAATCAAATTATTATCACTTTATGGAAGTTGATGGCAAGGCTAAAACAAGCTTTGGTGGTGGTCGCCCAGGAACAACTCACTATATGACACGACGTATGGTACTTGATTCAATTGCTTATTGGACAAAAGAATTTAAAGTGGATGGCTTCCGTTTTGATATGATGGGTGACTTGGATGCTGAGACTGTTCAAATGGCTTATGACAAAGCAAAAGCTTTGAATCCAAATGTTATCATGCTTGGTGAAGGTTGGATTACTTATGCTGGCGATGCCAATGATAGTCGTCAACCTGCTGACCAAACTTGGATGGCACACACAGACAGTGTGGCTTCATTCTCTGATGATATTCGTAATCTCCTTAAATCAGGGTATCCAAGTGAAGGTGCACCATGCTTTATTACAGGTGGGGTTAAAAATTTGCAAGAGCTCTTTAATAGCATAAAAGCTCAGCCAAATAATTTCACAGCAGATGATCCAGGTGATGTGATTCAATACATTGCAGCTCATGACAATCTACCCCTTCACGATATTATTGCTAAATCAATCCACAAAGACCCATCAGTGGCAGAAAATGAAGCGGAAATTTTACGTCGTCAATGTTTGGGAAATCTTATTATCTTGACTTCTCAAGGAACAGCCTTCATCCATTCTGGTCAAGAATATGGTCGTACCAAACAATTCCGTGATGAAGCTTATAAGACACCAGTAGCGCTGATAAAGTCCCAGCAAAATCAGATTTGCTAACAAACGCTGATGGCACACCATTTGTTTATCCTTACTTTATCAGTGATTCCTATGATTCTACGGATGCTGTTAATCATTTTGATTGGGTAAAAGCAACTGACGGCAAGGCTTACCCAGAAAATGCTAAAACGCAAGCTTATACCAAAGGCTTGATTGCCCTTCGCCGCTCAACAGATGCCTTCACACTTAAGACGAAAGCAGATGTAGATAGCAAGGTCAAACTCATCACCATTCCAAATAAAAATGGAGTTGGTCAAGAAGATTTGATTATCGCTTACCAAACACAAGCAAGTAGTGGTGACGTCTATGCAGCCTTTGTCAATGCTGATAGCAAAGCGCGTGAGTTTGTCTTGTCAGATGATTACAAAGCTCTGTTGAACGCAGAAATTCTTGCTGACGCCGATACCGCAGGTGTCGATGCTATCTTGAATCCAAAAGGTGTGGCTTTTACAGAAAACAGCATTACCCTTAATCCGTTAACAGCAACAATCCTACGTTTGAGAAAGGCGAATGCAGAAACAGAACGTACCCTTTATGACCAAGCAAGTGGTGTAAGTGTCATTTTAGCTCCAGGTGAACGTGAAGAGATTACACAGATTGAAGTCCATCACAAAGAAACAAATGACAGTCAAACCTCTTCAGTCTTGCAAGGTAAAGATTATGATTTATATGATATCGAGCCTGAGGATGCTTATGGCTATGTTGTTAGCACAACTCAAAAAGATCAAGTCATCTTACCAATTGATGCTGGTAAAGCTGTTGCAGAAGTTTTCTATCTTCCAGAAAATGCACAACCGCAACTTCTAGCCTTTAGAGAAGTTAGCAAGTTAGTGGCTGGGCAAGTCGTTAAATTCGTCATCTTTGATGTTGACCACCTCAGCCAATATGGCATTGTTTATCAAGACCAAGTGGCAAAAACTGAAGTGCCAGCTAATTCGAATCAAGTGGCGAAAGTTACAGCGCCAACCCAAACTCAGACTGGAGTCTGGAATCAAGCGGCTTCTCGAGTCCTTTCTGACCTTCAAAAAGTTGCTGTTACTGAAAATAGCACAGTTGCCTTGCCAGAAACTGGTCAAAAAGATAGTAATACTTTAACTTTTGTTGGTCTTCTAAGTCTTGCTAGTCTAGCAGTGTTAGAAGTTAAAAGACGCCAAAAAAGTCATTAACATTTAAATACCTTACTTTCCTTATATAAAGAGCTCCCCTTCTAAAATTGAAGGGGAGTTTTGCTTTGTATTAATGTTTTTGTAACCTCTTTCCTTTAAAAAATTATATAATAGTTATAAGAAATGTAAGGGGGAGTTGGTACTATGCATATATTAATTGCACCTGATTCATTTAAGGAAAGTTTGTCAGCACTTGAAGTTGCAAAAGCTGTTCAAAAAGGTTTTCGAAAAGCTTTGCCAAATGCGACTTTTGATGTCATGCCTGTTGGTGACGGTGGTGAAGGAACTTTGGAAGCCTTGACAGGCGGTCTTCATTTAAAACGTGAAAGCCATACGGTTACTGGCGCGTTTGGTCAACCAGTCGAAGCCTATTATGCGACTAATGGTCGTTTGGCCGTTTTTGAAATGGCAGACATATGTGGTTTGGAAAAAGTGCCAATGAATCAGCGTAGCCCATTAACCCTTACGACAAAAGGTGTTGGTGAATGATAGGTCACTTGGTTGATCTTGGTGTTGAAGAAATCATGATTGGTGTTGGAGGCAGTTCAACCAATGATGGTGGTCTGGGAATGGCGGCAGGTCTTGGCTATCGTTTCTTTGACAAAACAGGTCATGAAGTCGAAGCGATAGGTGAACACCTTGGTGATATTACCATGGTTTCTTATGAAAGCTGTCGTTGGGATTTATCTCAAATTAAGGTGACAGTTATCACTGACGTGACAAATCCTCTATGTGGTCCAAATGGGGCAACCTATATTTTTGGAGAACAAAAAGGGCTTGCAAAAGATAAATTTGCAAGCATTGATAAAGATATGGAAAGATTTTACCAAACTTTCTTCCCAGCTGTTTTGGATTTGGCTGGAGCGGGAGCAGGTGGCGGAATGGCAGCAGGTCTAGCAGCATTTGCAGGAGGTCAAATCATTTCTGGTATTGATGCTGTTCTTGATATGCTTGATTTTGACCGACGTGTTCAGAAAGCTGATATTGTTGTTGTCGGTGAAGGGCGCATGGATAAGCAAAGTCTTTCAGGTAAAGCTCCCGTTGGTCTAGCACAACGCACGCCTCGTGGTAAATTAGTCATTGCCATCTGTGGTAGCCTCAAAGATGATTTACCAAGTTTCCCAATTTCTAACATTCAAGCAGCTTTTCCGATAATTGCTGACGCTGATACGTTGGAAAATACTCTAGATAAAGCTGAGCAAAATCTGGAACGCACTGCGCAAAACATCGGAAATTTACTAAGCTTTACTAGATTTTAATCCTTGTTAAATAATTTTGACCAGAAGCCTTTTTTAGGGGCTTCTTTTGTTTTTTCTGGAGTAGTCGGAAATTGTTCAGATAATGAAGGATTAGCTACGTTTTCAGCTTTAGTTGAATGAACGATAATGCCATAAGGTGATTGAGCATTCTTTCATCAACAATCGTTGCTTGAATGTTTTGTTTTTGAGCAATTTTCATGTAAAACATTTGATTGGAAGCAGAGAGCTTAGGAGAAATTTTAACTAATATTGTGTCGTGTTGTTTAGCTAATTGTCCTAAAATATCACTAAAACGATTTTTAACCTCTTCTAAACGGCTGTCTTCAAGAGAAATTGATAAGACAACGCGTTCGGCAAAAGTTCCAAAATAAAGACGTTGTTCATCTGGATTTAAGCGTTTTTCGCCTGTTGCAGCTTGTAAAACTTTATTTTCTAAATCAGTCATAGCAGGGCCCTCCATATATTCTTATAATAATTATAAGTTAAATTTACTAAACTGTCAGTTTTGGGCTGTTTTGTTATTGAAAATTGTGAAAAGCCATGAAAGTTGGTAGCGATTTTCAAAATTTCTTGTTTTTATTTGCTTAAGCGCCGATATTATGGTATTATTTTAGTGTAAAAATATTAAAAACTCATAAGGAGAGTAACATAATGTCAATTATTACTGATGTTTACGCTCGCGAAGTCCTTGACTCACGCGGTAACCCAACACTTGAAGTAGAAGTTTACACAGAATCAGGCGCATTTGGTCGTGGTATGGTTCCTTCAGGAGCTTCTACTGGTGAACACGAAGCAGTTGAACTTCGTGACGGAGACAAATCTCGTTACAACGGTCTTGGTACTCAAAAAGCTGTTGACAACGTTAACAACATCATTGCTGAAGCAATCATCGGTTTCGATGTTCGTGATCAACAAGCTATCGACCGTGCTATGATCGCTCTTGACGGTACTCCAAACAAAGGTAAACTCGGTGCAAATGCTATCCTTGGTGTTTCTATTGCCGTAGCTCGTGCAGCAGCTGACTACCTTGAAGTTCCACTTTACAGCTACCTTGGTGGTTTCAACACTAAAGTTCTTCCAACTCCAATGATGAACATCATCAACGGAGGTTCTCACTCAGACGCTCCAATCGCTTTCCAAGAATTCATGATCGTACCTGCTGGTGCACCTACATTCAAAGAAGCTCTTCGTTGGGGTGCTGAAATCTTCCACACACTTAAGAAAATCCTTAAAGAACGTGGTCTTGAAACAGCTGTTGGTGACGAAGGTGGTTTTGCTCCTAAATTTGAAGGAACTGAAGACGCTGTAGAAACAATCATCAAAGCTATCGAAACTGCTGGTTACAAACCAGGTGAAGATGTATTCCTTGGATTTGACTGTGCTTCATCAGAATTCTACGATAACGGAATCTATGACTACACTAAATTCGAAGGTGAAGGTGCTGCTAAACGTACTGCTGCAGAACAAGTCGACTACATCGAAGAATTGGTTAACAAATACCCAATCATCACTATCGAAGATGCAATGGACGAAAACGACTGGGACGGATGGAAAGAACTTACTAAACGTCTTGGTAAACGCATTCAATTGGTTGGTGATGACTTCTTCGTAACAAACACTTCATACCTTGCACGTGGTATCAAAGAAGAAGCTGCTAACTCAATCCTTATCAAAGTTAACCAAATCGGTACTTTGACTGAAACATTCGAAGCTATCGAAATGGCTAAAGAAGCTGGTTACACTGCAGTTGTATCACACCGTTCAGGTGAAACTGAAGATTCAACAATTGCTGACATCGCAGTTGCAACTAACGCTGGTCAAATTAAAACTGGTTCACTTTCACGTACTGACCGTATCGCTAAATACAACCAATTGCTTCGTATCGAAGACCAACTTGGTGAAGTAGCTGAATACCGTGGATTGAAATCATTCTACAACTTGAAAAAATAATCTCTGATTATATCAAGTTAAAAACCTTAGCTTAGGCTAAGGTTTTTTGTACTTTTAAAAAGTATATTGACATCGTTGCTGATAAGTTAATTTGGTTGAGTGAACACAAAAGTGATTATAAAAATGCCTGAAGAAATTTTCTTTAAGCATTTTTTGTAAAATCTTATTTTTCAAATTCAGCCTTGCTCTTAGTATCGGTATACTCTTCGGCAACTTCTTTTGAAAGAATATCGCTATAACTTGGTAGTGCAATACTAGAACCATATTTGTTTTTCAAGGCCGTGGTTACGAGGCGATAAACCAAGTTGGCATTACGTGAAAGAATTGGTCCGTGGAAGTAGCTACCATAGACGTTTTTGTAGTGAACGCCTTCAGTACCGTCTTCTTTATTATTGCCATTTCCGTAAACACATGTTCCAAGTGGTTTTTCATCTTCTGAAAGGAAAGTACGTCCTTGGTGATTTTCAAAACCGTAATATGTTTCGTTAAATTCATCATTGTGAATTTTGATATCACCGATAAAACGATTATTATTTTGACTAAGGGTGTAGTGTCCCATAACCCCAAGACCATCGATTTTTTCACCGTTTGCTTGGACGTAGTATTGACCTAGAAGTTGAAAACCACCACAGATTGCAAGCATGACTTTGTCTTTGTTGATGAAATCAGCGATAGCTTCTTTTTTACTTGGCAGGTCTTTAGCGACGATTGATTGTTCGTAATCTTGTCCGCCACCAAAGAAAGCCATATCATAGTAATTGTCATCAAAGCTATCACCAAGTGATACGATATCAAAGGTCATTTTAGCACCTAGTTTTTCACCGACGTATTTCATCATGAGAATATTACCGTTGTCACCATAGGTATTCATAAGGTTTCCGTAAAGGTGAGCAACGTTTAATTCGTATTGATAATCTTTATTTGCAGGAGATTGTAGTGATGTATAAGTCATTTTAGTTCATCTCCTTTCCAACAGCGTGACGACTTGCCAAGATTTCGCGGAATTGAAGCATAGCAGTGTAAGTAGCTAGGATGTAAGCATGATCAGTTGACTGAGCTTCAATCAAGGCCATAATATCTTCTAGGCTTTCAGCTTCCGTAATTTTGTCTTCGTCATAACCAGTCACACGTAAGCGACGAGCAATTTCAGAGTGGCGCACGCCTCCAGCAAAGGCTTGTGGAATATCCATGTCTAAGATAGATTCAAAGTTAGCATCCCAAATCCAGCTAGTATCAATTCCGTCAGCGTAGTTGGCATTGAGTAGAACTGATAGTGTAAATGGATATGGAGCCAATTTAATCATATCAAGAGCTTGGCTAGCACCAACTGGGTTTTTGATAAGAACCAAAGTACAAGACTTATCACCGATTTTGAAGGTTTCTTGACGTCCAAAGACTGCACGGCTCTTGTCAAAACCAGCTTTGATTTTTTCAGGAGAAACTCCAAAGAACTCAGCTACAGACACGGCTGCAAGGGCGTTATAGATATTGTAAAGACCACCGACGTTAATCTTGTAGTCTTGCCCATCGATGACAAATTCAGATGTAGTGTTTGTGATTTTTGTCAAGTCTGTCAAAGCATAATCAAGTTTTGGACGGTGGAAACTGCAATTTTCACAAACGTAATCACCAAGGTTAGCGTAAGTGTTAAGTTTGTATTTCAAGATGTTTTGGCATTGTGGGCACAAGATACCTTCAGTGTTGTAGTGAGCTAATTCTGGTACATGCTTTTCAGTATCAAAACCATAGTATTTGACTGGATTAATGACGTTTGTTGAATTGAAGAGTGGGCTGTCTCCATTAGCTAGGATAGTTGCATTTGGGGCTTTTGCTGCACCATCCAAAATCATTTGATAAGTTGTATAGATTTCACCATAACGGTCCATTTGGTCACGAAAAATATTTGTGAAGACAAAAAGACTTGGAGTGATGTATTCTGTGATTTTTGGAAGGCTAGCTTCATCAATTTCTAGCACAGCGATTTTTTTACCAGATTTAGCTCTTTTAGCTGTCAAGAAAGTTGATGTGATTCCGGTAATCATGTTGGCACCACTTGGGTTTGTCACGATTTCACCGAAAGCCTCACGCAAAATGCCTACTGTCAAAGCAGTTGTGAGGGTTTTACCATTTGTACCAGTGACAACAACAATCTCATAATCTTTGGCAATCGTATCTAAAATATCTTTGTCGAATTTGAGGGCGATTTTTCCAGGCAAGGTTGAGCCACGTCCCATTTTTGAAAGAATGGCGTGAGTTGCTTTACCAGCTGTAATTCCCATTAATGTGTTTACTTTCATAGGAATATTGTACCACAAAAAGGAGTATTCGAATAAAGAAAATCTGTTTTAAAAGTGGTATAATAGAAAGGTAGTTTTATTTAGTTAGAGAAAAGAGATGTATGTATGAGTAATTTAGCGGCTATTGATGCCAAATTCTGGGCAACTTTAGTTGAAAATCCATGGACTATTGTTGTTCATTTACTAGATATTTTAATCGTAGCATATTTTATTTATCGTTTAATAAAAGCTTTAGCGGGCACGAAGATTATGTCCTTGATCCAAGGTGTTGTCTTCTTCATCATTTTGAAATTTGTCGCTGAGTGGATTGGTTTTACAACTATCACTTATTTGATGAATCAAGTTATCACATATGGTGTTATCGCGTGTGTTGTTATCTTTGCTCCTGAGATTCGTTCTGGTCTTGAAAAATTTGGTCGTTCGACGCAAGTTTTTTCACAAACGCAACAAGTTAGTGACGAAGAAAAATTAGTTGAAGCCTTGGTAAAATCAGTTGCTTACATGAGCCCTCGTAAATTGGTGCTTTGATTTCTATCGAGCGCACGCAAACATTGCAAGAGTATATTTCTACAGGGATTCCTTTGGATGCTGATATTTCAAGTCAGTTGTTGATTAATATTTTTATTCCAAACACTCCTTTGCATGATGGTGCGGTAATCATTAGTGGTAACAAAATTGCGACAGCTTGTTCTTACCTTCCTTTGTCTGAGTCAATGGCCATTTCAAAAGAATTCGGAACACGTCACCGCGCAGCTATTGGTCTTTCAGAAAACTCAGATGCCTTGACTATTGTTGTTTCAGAAGAAACTGGTGGGGTTTCCATCACTTCAAAAGGTGAATTTTTGCATGATTTGACAAAAGAAAATTTTGAAGCTATTCTTCGCACACATTTAATTACAAAAGTTGAGGAAAAAGACCACTGGTATCAAAAATTTTGGAGGAAGAAAAAATGAAAAAGTTTTTCAATAGTCAATTCTGGTTGGTTATTGTGTCTATTATCTTTTCTATTCTCCTATTTTTGACTGCCACAACAAGTAACTATACGCATGTTGGGTCGCAGGTATCTGGAGCAACAGAGACTTTTACCCACACCCTAACAAATGTCCCTATCGATATCAAATACGATAGTGATAAGTATTTTATCAGTGGTTATTCTTATGAAACAGAAGTTTATTTAACATCAATCAACCGTGTTAAATTGGACTCTGAAATCAATAATGACACGAGAAGTTTCAAGGTTGTTGCTGACTTGTCAAACTTGGGTGAAGGCACTCAAACAGTGCCTCTTAAGGTGACTAATTTGCCATCAGGTGTTACAGCGACAGCTTCACCGAATAATATCTCTGTGACTATTGGCAAAAAGAAAACCAAGACCTTTGATGTTCAAGGCGTCATTGACGATAATCAAATCGCCAAAGACTATGAGCTGAAGAAAGTGTCAACAGACATATCTGAAGTTGAAGTCACAAGTGCAGAATCAATCATTGACCAAATCGATCATGTGGTTGCTAAACTACCCGAAAATGAAGTTCTAAACGACAATTACAATGGACGAGTTGCCTTGCAAGCCGTTGCCTCAGATGGTACAATTCTCGCTAGTGCCATCAACCCGTCAAAAGCTCGACTTGAAGTGACAGTTAAGAAATTGACCAAAACCGTACCAGTGACTGTTAAGATGACTGGGAAAATGAATGATAAGCTATCAAATATCTCTTATAGCCTCAGTCAAAATCAGGTGACGATTACTGGTAGTCAAGATGCCCTTAACGCTGTTAACGAGGTGGTTGCTAATGTCGATGTTTCAAATATGACAAAAGATACCAATTTGAGTGTCAACTTAACAGCAGATAATGTAGCAGTAGAGCCTTCTGTAGTGACGGTACAGTTGACAGTGACAAAAAAATAGTTCATAATAGCTAGGACTATATATTAAAGAATACTGGGCAAGTAAGTTTCTTGTCCTTAGGAAAAGAATATTAGTAATGGAGGAAGCGAATTTTTCGCTAAAAAAATAATGGGAAAATATTTTGGAACAGATGGTGTTCGTGGAGAAGCAAATGTTGAGTTGACCCCTGAATTAGCTTTCAAATTAGGACGCTTTGGTGGCTATGTTCTTAGTCAGCATGAAACAGGACGTCCAAAAGTATTTGTAGCACGCGATACTCGAATTTCAGGTGAAATGCTTGAATCAGCTTTGGTAGCTGGACTTCTTTCAGTTGGTATTGAAGTTTACAAACTTGGTGTTTTAGCAACTCCAGGTGTTTCATACCTTGTCCGTACTGAAAAAGCTAGCGCTGGTGTTATGATTTCTGCTAGTCACAACCCTGCTCAAGATAATGGTATTAAATTCTTCGGTGGTGATGGATTCAAATTAGCTGATGATCAAGAATTGGAAATTGAAGCTCTCCTTGATGCACCAGAAGATACCCTTCCACGCCCTTCAGCAGACGGTTTGGGAACACTTGTTGATTATCCAGAAGGTCTTCGTAAATACGAAAAATTCCTTGTATCAACAGGTATTAGCCTAGAAGGAATGAAAGTTGCTCTTGATACAGCAAACGGTTCAGCATCTGTATCTGCACGTGATATTTTCCTAGATCTTGATGCTGATATTACAGTTATCGGTGAAAATCCAGATGGTCTTAACATCAATGATGGTGTAGGATCAACACACCCAGAACAATTGCAAGAACTTGTTAAAGAATCAGGTGCTGCAGTTGGTCTTGCATTTGATGGTGATAGCGACCGTTTAATTGCCGTTGATGAAAATGGTGAAATCGTTGATGGTGACAAAGTTATGTACATCATTGGTAAATACCTTTCTGAACGTGGACAATTGGCTCACAACACAATCGTAACAACTGTTATGTCAAACCTTGGTTTCCACAAAGCACTTGACCGCGAAGGTATCAATAAAGCTATCACAGCTGTTGGTGACCGTTACGTTGTTGAAGAAATGCGTAAATCAGGCTTTAACCTTGGTGGTGAACAATCAGGTCACGTGATTATCATGGATTACAACACCACTGGTGATGGTCAATTGACTGGTATCCAATTGGTAAAAGTCATGAAAGAAACTGGTAAACCACTTTCTGAATTGGCTGCTGAAGTTACAATTTACCCACAAAAATTGGTTAACATTCGTGTTGAAAACAGCATGAAGAGCAAAGCCATGGAGGTTCCAGCTATCGCAGAAATCATCAGCAAAATGGAAGAAGAAATGAATGGAAACGGTCGTATTTTGGTTCGACCAAGTGGTACTGAACCACTTCTTCGCGTTATGGCTGAAGCGCCAACTGATGAAGAAGTTGACTACTATGTAAATACTATTGCTGACGTTGTTCGTAACGAAATCGGTATCGACTAAATTCAATAAAAAAGAAAAGGTTTGGGTGTTAGGCTCAGACCTTTTTGTGTTTATTTCATTGGTTATCTTTCTTAAAAATGTTATAATAGCGTCATGCTAACAAAACCAACATCAGCTTATGTACATATACCATTTTGTACGCAAATTTGTTATTATTGTGATTTCTCAAAAGTATTCATCAAAAATCAGCCTGTTGATTGCTTATTTACAGGCTCTTATTCGTTGAATTTGAAATCATATGAATATTCAAAAAATTGCTGTACTTTATATATTGGAGCCGGCACTCCAAACCTTCAATTACCGCAGAGCAATTGGAATGTATTTATTTGAACTGAATTTAAACAAAGCATTTGGAATTTAAG
>ENA-OQIG01000190-OQIG01000190.1-human-gut-metagenome-genome-assembly--contig:-NODE-190-length-35228-cov-15.477508_pt1 | contig 35228 bp, 40 predicted proteins | sample MGYA00242576_ERZ504741 | MGnify/ENA primary metagenome ERZ504741 (study PRJEB26092, sample SAMD00036436) | human gut metagenome | host: Homo sapiens | study: EMG produced TPA metagenomics assembly of... | reverse complement strand
AAAAACAAACAATATCCTTTACAAAATATCAGGTTCGATGTATTATAAAACCAACAACTGGTTATGACGACATAACATTACGACATTACAATATCAAAAGGAGGAAATGAAAATGAAAAAGCGTTGGAAAAAAATATTGAGTGTATTAATGGTCGGAACGGTAATGGTAGGAAGCCTTACAGCATGTGGGGGAGACAAGGAAGAAAAGGGCGGAAAAAGCAGTGATGTGAAAGTGGCAATCATTTGTTCATCGGCAGGACAGAATGATAACGGCTACAATCAGTCAGCAGTAAAAGGTGCAGAAAAGGCAGCAGAAGAATTTGGGGTAGAGTGCAAAGTTGTAGAACCGACAACAGGAGTTCCTCAGGCCCTGGAGTCTTTAGCAGATGACGGATACAATGTGATTTTCAATCTGGAATATGATTTTGAAGCTTTAATCCAGGGAACAGGAGGCGCAGCTCCGATTGCAGAAATGTATCCGGAAACCACTTTCGTATGTGTAAATGATAATCCAAACCAAGATGAGGATGGAAACCCAATTCACGATAACGTAATCAGTGTTTTATTCGATGTACATCAGGCTTCTTTTGTCGCAGGAGCTTTGACAACACTTGTAAATGAAAATGCGGAAACGTTATTTGGAACAGATGGATATAACTTTACACCGGCAGATAATGGAGGCAGATCGGTTGGATTTATTGGAGGAACAAATTCAAACGGAATTACAGTATTTTCTTATGGATATCTGGAGGGCATCAACTACGAAGCGGAAAAATTTGGAGTAATTATGATTATTATGCAAAATACGATGCAGGGTTTGCAGATTCTGCAACGGGCAGCACAGTAGCAGGTACATACTATAATCAAGGCGCAAATGTTGTATTTTCAGTAGCAGGTTCCGTGGGAGATGGAGCGGCTTCTAAAGCAAAAGAAGAAGGAAAACTTGCAATTCAGGTAGATGCGAATAAAGACGATCAGCAGCCGGGATACATCCTGACAAGTGTCATTAAAAATACAGAAGTACCAGTATATGAAATCGTAAAAGAAGCAGTATCAGGGAAAATTGCAGAAATGGATCGTGTGCAGAGCTACTCATTGGCTTCAGGTGCAGCTTCTATTACAGATTTGAGTGAGATCAGCAAACATGTACAGGAAAGCGGAAAAGCAAAATGGGAAGAAATTAAGACAGAACTTGCTGATATTGAAAAGAAAATTGGGGATGGAAGCATTCAGGTAACAAATGCACAGAGCGGAGAAAAATTTGATCCGGCAAAATGTCCGAATGTGACCATTAAGTAAGACTCTTGATCAGAAAAGGAGCAACAATATGAACAGTATGATACAAACGATTGATCTGACCAAAAAATTTGGGGATTTTACGGCAAACGATCATATCAATCTGGATGTAAAAGAACAGGAAATTAAATGTATTGTAGGGGAAAATGGAGCAGGAAAAAGTACTATGATGAATATGCTCTATGGTTTGCTTCAGCCGACAAGCGGTAAGATCCTTATCAGGGGAAAAGAAGTAACGATGAACAGCCCGATCGATGCTATCGCAAATGGGATTGGAATGGTGCACCAGCATTTTAAGCTGGTGCCCAGCCTGACAGTATATGAGAACATTTTATTAGGAGCAGAAATAAAAAAGAAAAACACACCATTTGTAGATCAGAAAGAAGAAATCAGGCGTGTTGAAAAATTAATCGAAGAAAATCATTTTGAATTAAATGCTACGGATAAGATCGAAGATATTTCTGTAGGAGGACGGCAGCGGGTAGAAATACTGAAAATGTTATACAGAAATGTGGATATTTTGATCTTAGATGAACCTACGGCGGTGTTAACACCTCAGGAAGTTGACGAATTGATGGTGACACTAAAACAGTTAAAAGAACAAGGAAAAACCATTATTGTAATCACCCATAAACTAAGAGAGGTTATGGAACTTGCAGACAGTATTACGGTCATTAAGCAGGGAAGGTGATTGGAAATGTATTGAAAAAAGATACAAATGAACAAGAACTTGCGCAATGATGGTAGGAAGAGACGTTGTACTTACAGTGAGTAATACACGGAAACAATCAATGAAAACCGATATCATGTATGAGGCAAAGCATTTAACAACCGTTAATGACTACGGAAAAGAAGTTGTTTCAGATGTGTCGTTTAAGGTACATAAAGGAGAAATCCTCGGAGTTGCAGGAGTAGAAGGAAATGGTCAGTCAGAATTGGTAAAACTGATTACCGGTTTGATGAAATCTACAAAAGGCGAGATCATATTTGACGGACAAAATGTGACAAACTGGTGGCCTGAAAAGTTGAGAAAAGCCGGGCTTGGAATTATTCCGGAAGATCGTTATGCACAGGGACTGTGCCGTGAAATGAGTGTTTCAGATAATTGTATTGCAGGATATCACGGGGCAAAAGATATCTGTAAGCGAGGACTGTACAATCGGAAAAAAATCAATGAGAAGAGAGATTCTTTTATTAAAGAATTTGATATCCGTTTGGGAGATGTGAATGGACCGATTGGAAGTCTTTCAGGAGGCAATGCACAAAAGGTGATCATAGCCCGAGAATTATCAGCACATCCAAAGGTGTTGCTGGCATGTCAGCCGACACGAGGTGTGGATATTGGATCAATAGAGTTTATCCATAAGCAGATTTTGAAATTCCGTGATGAAGGAAATACAGTTATTTTGGTATCTAGTGAACTATCAGAAATTATGAGTCTGTCTGACAGAGTCATCGTAATGTATAAAGGCAAAATTTCTGGAGAAGTGTGTCCAAAAGAAGTATCAACAGCAGCAATTGGGCTTCTTATGGCAGGGATTTCCCAGTAAGGAGGGGTGAAAGATGAAAAGAAAAGAGAATCTGGCAAAAACAATCTTAAACTCTGTTTTTCCTGTCATATTAGCATTTATAATCGGTGCGGTCATCATACTTGCAATTGGAGAAGATCCAATTGAAACATATGGGATTCTGATTCGAAAATCTTTGCTTTCCAGTAAAGGCTTTATGAATACCTTACATTATGCAGCACCATTGATTTTAACAGGACTTGCGATCGCAATTACTTTTAAAGCAAATATTTACAATATGGGCGTAGAAGGACAGATGCTCTTAGGTGGATTTTTTGCCGGGATCGTCGGAGCATATCTTCCGATTTCCAATCCATTTTTAAGTAAAGTAGTTTGTTTCGTGGTTGCAATTTTGTGCGGCATGTTATTTGCATTGATTCCTGCAATTTTGAAGGCTAAATGTAATGTGAATGAGATGGTTGTGACACTGATGTTAAACTATGCAATGGCAAAAACATTGGAATTTCTGACAACAGGAATTTTTAGAGACAAGAGTGCCGGTTATGTGGCAACACCAACAGTGCAGGATGCTGCAATGTTCCAGAGAATCGGAACATCCAGAATGACAATGTTTTTTGTGATAGCTGTGATTATTTTGATTGTCATGTATTTTTTGATGAATAAATCCAAGTTGGGATATGAGATTACAGCAATTGGAAAAAATCCAGAGTTTGCAGAAGCTACAGGTATGAATGTCGGAAGAAAAATTATAATTATGATGCTGATCAGTGGTGCGCTGGCAGGAATTGCGGGAGCAGGCTGGATGTTAAGTGATCAGTTTAAGTATACACTTAGCTTTTCGGCGAATCCGGGGCTTGGCTGGGATGGTATGCTGATTGCTCTTCTGGGTGGTCATTCACCAATCGGTATTTTTATAGCGGCAGTATTTTATGCAGCTTTAAAGACTGGAAGTGACAGTATTAATTTATATACGACTGTACCAAAAGAAATTATTGCAATCATTCAGGGAATGATCATCTTATTCCTGGCTGTAAGTTTATCGGAAACAATACCAAATTATTTGACAGATTCAAGAAAGAGAAAAAGGAGGCAGCATAATGGAATTATTAAATAGTATTTTATATGATACCGTATATCACAGTGCGCCTATTATTCTCTGTGTGATCGGCGGAATTTTCGCATACAAAGCAAATGTGTTAAATATTGCTTTGGAAGGTATGATGTTAAACGGTGCGTTTGTATCGGTTCTGGTTGAGTACATGACAGGAAGTGTTGCAGTTGCGATTATCGCGGCAATTGTGACAACATTGCTTTGGGGACTGCTGTTTTCGATTTTGGGAATCAGCTGCAAAGGAAATGTCATCGTAATTGGTCTTGGAATTAACTTGATCGTTCCTGCAATTGCCAAATTTGTTTTGAAGATGATGGAACTTGCAAATATCAGTCTGCAAAATGTCAGTGTAGCAGATTTTAAGATCAATATTCCGATCATCCAGGATATTCCGGTAATTGGAAATATATTAAGTGGACATCCACTGATCACATACCTGGCATTTATTGGAATTGCGCTTGTAGCAGTGTTGATGTATAAGACAAAATTTGGTGTGTATGTGCGGGTAGTGGGCGAGAATGAAGATTCAGCAATCAGTCTGGGAATCAAAACAAAGAGATACAAATATGCAGCAGTATTGATTGGAGCATTCTGTTGTGCGCTTGCCGGTATTAATCTGTCTTTGGAAAGAATGTGCATGTTTACCAATGATATGACAGCAGGACGTGGGTTTATCGCCATTGCAGCAATTTATTGTGGACAGGGGCGTCCGGTAGCGTCATCACTGTATGCGATTTTATTTGGAATTGCAAGATCACTTTCTGTCAATTTAAGTGTTTATGCAGGACCTGCGGCAGGAATGTTCGATACCATTCCATACATTATTATGGTTGCTGTTCTTGCAGTGGTATCTTACATGAAATATAAAAATGTAAAAGTCAGAGGATATAAATTTGAATAGGAGTGTGGAACATGAGTAAATCAGCATTGATCATTGTAGACATGGTACGTGATTTCACAGATCCAAACGGGCTGGTCTATTATCCGCAAAACAGAGAAATCTTACCTCAGATCCGGAAAGTACTGGATAAATGCCGCGAAAAAGGTCTGTTGATCGTGTTTATGCAGCATTGCAATCGAAAAGGAAAAGTCGACAGAAAAGCTCAGGCGATGCGGCCAAACTGTATCGAAGGGACTTTTGGGGTGGAGATCGATCCAATGCTTCCGGTAGATGAAGAAAAAGATTATGTCATTCAGAAGAGGCGATACAGTGGATTTTTTGGAACAGATTTGGATCTGGTTTTGCGGGAAAATGGAGTAGAGAATGTGATTATCGTAGGAACGAAAACAAACTGCTGCATTCGTGCAACGGTAACAGATGCATTTTATTTAGACTATAATCCATATGTAGTCAAAGAATGTGTGGCAACAAATTCAGAGGTTGTTAATGAGGTTCATTTGACAGATATTGATAAATATCTTGGAGATGTAGTTGACATGAATACGTTATTTACGATGCTGGATGAAGGTAAGTTATAGGAGGAAGGCAATGAAAACAGATGTATTGACAAGCGGCTATGTGAGCATGGATCACATTATTAAGATTGATACGCCGGCAAAAGTCGGATTTACGTCTCTGGTTACGAATCAGTCGAATGCACAGATTTTTTACGGAGGATGTTCTGTGAATATTGCCTATGCGCTGTGCAGACTGGGAATGTGTGCGAAGCCGGTGCTTCGTGTCGGGGGAGATTATGAGAGCAACGGATTTAAAAAATTTCTGGAAGAGGGAAATGTCCCATTGGATGGGATTACAGAATTGCCGGAGGAAGCAACCAGTGTCTGTTATTTGATCCAGGATAATCACAATGATCATATTACGATTTTTTATCCGGGTGCAATGGACGGAAAATATGCAAAACCGCTTCCAGATGAACTGTTTGAAGATACAAAACTGGGTGTGATCACAGTTGCATCGAGACAGGACAATGAAGAATTTTTTGAAAAATGTCAGAAGCACCATGTTCCGATTGTATTTGGAATGAAAGATGATTTCGATGCATTCCCGGAGGAGTTTTTAAAACGACTTCTTACCGGAAGTAAAATTATTTTTACAAACGAAGTAGAGCGGGAGATCATCGAAAAAATTTATGGATTTGAAGATATTACGGAACTGTTTGATATTGGCGAAGTGGAAATTATCGTAACTACACTCGGCAAGGATGGAAGTCTCTGTTATATCCGGGAAGGAGATATCATCCGTCAGGAAAAGATCGGAATCTGCAAAGTGGATCATGTGGTAGATGCAACAGGATCCGGAGATGCCTATATGGCAGGATTCATCTATGGATATCTCAAGGGATATAAAGCAGAAGAGTGCTGCAGACTTGGAGGAACACTTTCCTACTTATTCTGCAGGCAGAAGGATGCTGCACAAACGCGCCGACAGAAGAACAGTTATTAGAGAAAGCAAAAACATTTGAGTAGTGTCTGGGCGTTCATATTTTGAAAAGAGGAGAAAAAGCTATGAGCACATTATATATGGGTGCGGATCAGGAAACTGTTGCAAAATATGTGTTGTTTTCTGGAGATCCGTGGAGAGTAGAAGTTGTAAAACAGTATTTGGAAAATCCGAAAAAAGTGGCGTTTATGCGAGAGTTTAATACATATACGGGAACTTACAAAGGAATCGAAGTGACTGTGACATCGACAGGAATCGGCGCACCGTCTGCTGCGATCGCCATGGAAGAAATGTATGAGGCAGGAATGGAAGTGGCTGTGAGAATGGGAACGGTCATGTCGATGCAGGATGATATGCTGGGACACTTTCTGATTCCGATTGCTGCGATGAGAAGGGAAGGTACAAGTCAGTCTTATGTAGATTTGAGTTATCCGGCAGTTGCAGACATTGATTTGGTCAATGCAATGAATGAGACTGTAACGAAAATGGGAAAACGATATCTGAACGGAATGAACTGTACAATGGATGGATTCTACAGCAATATGCATGATTCCAGATTTTCTCTGGAGTGGGGAAGGGACATGTCCGAGACATTTGAGGAAGTGAAAAAATTGGGTGTGACAGGAATTGATATGGAATCATCCTGTATGCTGACTCTTGGAAGACTGATGGGAGTCAAAACATGTATTCTCACTATGGTAACCGTTTTGGAAAATCTGAAAGAAAAACTGACAGGACAGGAACGAACAGATGCGGAAGATCTGCTTTGCAGAACAGCCTTGGAAGGAATCTATCATTATCATATGAAAATGGAGGGAGAAAAAAATGAGTAAAGAAAAATTTTCAATTGGTTCAGAAACAGTGATTGGAATGGTACACTGCCTGCCACTTCCGACAACAGCGGGATTTGATGGAGATTATCAGAAAATTTTAGACAGAGCAGTACAGGATGCAGTCACACTGGAAAAAGCAGGAGTGGATGCAGTGATCGTAGAAAATATGGGAGACACTCCGTTTTCAGCGCTACTGAATAAAGCACAGCTGGCAGCTCTGACGGCAGCAACGCTGGCTGTAAAAAATGCAGTAAACATTCCGGTTGGAGTGGATGCAGCGTTCAATGATTGCGAGGCAAATATCGCGATCGCAGCAATTACAGGGGCATCCTTTATCCGAGTTCCAGTATTTGTGGATACGGTGATTTTTACAGATGGAGTCATCAATCCATGCGCAAAAAAATGTATGGAATATCGCAAAGCGATGGGAAAAGAGGACATCAAAGTTCTGGCAGATGTGCAGGTGAAACATGCGCATATGGTACTTCCATATATTACAGTAGAGCAGTCAGCAAAAGAAGCAGTGGACAGCGGAGCGGATGGAATTATCGTAACGGGAACCCAGATGGAGAGGAAACACCGCTGGATCTGATCAAGCGAGTAAAAAATGTAGTAAAAGTGCCGGTATTTGCAGGAAGCGGTGTGAAAGCAGAGAATATCAAAGATCAGCTGCAGATCGCAGATGGTGCGATCATCGGATCCAGCCTGAAAGAAGGCGGGATTATCAGCAATCCGATTTCCTATGATCTTGTGAAAAAAGTATTAGATGGATTAAACGCATAATAAAAAGGAGAAAAGAATCATGATGAGACCAATGAAACTGGCAGGCTCTGAATTGATGTTTGGAGAAGGCTGTCTGGAATATATTAAAACAATCAAAGTAGAGAAAGTAAGTATTGTAGTAGGCGGAAAAAGTATGGAAAGAAGTGGAATGCTTGCAAAAGTAGAAGGATATTTCCATGAAGCCGGTGCAGAAACAATGGTGATCAGCGGCGTAGAGCCAGATCCGTCTTTTGAAACGGTGATGAGAGGGGCGCAGGAAATGCTGGGATTTGGTCCAGACCTGATCGTAGGGTTAGGCGGAGGATCAGCAATGGATGCTGCAAAAGCAATGTGGATCTTCTATGAACACCCGGAATTAAAGACAATGGAATCTGTACTTCCTCCAAATGAATTTCCAAAACTGCGAGAAAAAGCAAGACTCTGCTGCATTCCATCTACAAGTGGAACCGCAAGTGAAGTTTCCAGATCCATCGTTATTTCTGACAACGAAACAGGACTGAAACATGGACTTGGAAATATGGAAATGATGCCGGATATTGCGATCTGCGATCCGGAAGTAACGGTTTCCATGCCTGCAAAGATCACAGCAGAAACAGGGATGGACGCTCTGACACATGCACTGGAAGCTCTGGCATCCAATCGGGCAAATTATATTTCTGATATTCTGGCAACACAGGCGGCAATCGATATTATGGAAAATCTTCCAAAAGCCTGTGCAGATGGAACGGATATGAAAGCCAGAGAGATCATGCTGCAGGCATCCATGGCAGCAGGAATGGCATTTACCAATGTTTCTCTTGGAATCGTACATTCCATGGCGCACACATTAGGCGGAGTGTTCCATATTTCTCATGGTCTTGCAGATGCAATTCTTCTTCCATATGTCATTCGTTACAATGAAGCAGATGAAAGAGCAAAGAAAGTATATGATACTTCGCAGAAAAAATCGGTGCAGAGAATTTGTATACAGCGGTTGAAGAGTTAAACCGAACATTACATATTCCGTCTTGCTTAAAAGAAGTGATTGCAGATGAAGCCGTATTTACAGAAAAACTGGATGAGATGGCCGCACTTGCAAAAGCAGACGGATGTACAAAAACAAATCCGGTAATTCCGGAGGTGGAAGAATTTAAAGAATTGTTTATGAAAGCATATAGAGGAGAATAGACATGGAAATTATTTGTTATTTATCAAACGGATACCCGACAATTGAAGCAAGTTACAATATGGCAATGGAATATGCAGATGCCGGATGTAAAATGATGGAGGTCGATTTCCCGTCCAGAAATCCATATCTGGAGAGTGATTACATTGCAGGAAGAATGGCAAAAGCGTTGGAATCCTGTGATGATTATGAAAAATATATGGACTCAATCGTAGCGATCAAAGATAAGCTGCCGGACGTTAAGATTTTAGTACTGGCGTACGAAAATACAGTAGAAGAAATCGGAACACAGAAGTTCATTGATTTCTGCTTGAAAAATGATTTAAAGGACATTCTTCTGGTCGGTTTGAAGGATGATACGATCAAAGATGAAATTATCGCAGCCGGACTCCAGGTATCCTGCTATGTACAATTCCATATGCCGGAGGCAGAGATCGAGATGGCAAAACAGTCCAATGGATTTGTATACCTTCAGGCAAAACCATATGAGACTCAGGAAAAGAATGAAAACTATCCGACATTAAAAGACTGTGTGGAGCATTTAAGAGCATGCGGTATCGACCGTCCGATTTACTGTGGAGTAGGCGTTCATGCACCGGAAGATGTCAAACTGGTCAAGGAAGCCGGTGGGGATGCAGCATTTGTGGGAAGTACCATTTTAAAACTGCATGAAGATATTCCTGCAATGAAAGAGAAGATCCGGGAATTCAAAGCGCAGTGTTAGACTTGTCTTTCAAATATAATCATAATATAATGAAAGCATAAGAAAAATAGAAAGATCAACACAATGGATGCAGTTGATAATAGGTGCAATATGATAGATGATAGATTACCAAAGTATTATCTTGTAAAAAAATCACTCGTTGAAAAAATTGAAAACGAAGAGTTTCAGCCAGGTGAACCAATCCCTAGTGAACGAGAGTTGATGGAAGATTATCAGGTCAGCAGAATTACAATTAGGAAAGCAATTGAAGAGCTGGTTGCTGAGGGATATCTTTATAAAGTCCAGGGAAAGGGAACCTATGTAAAAACCGATGAAGGCAGTAATAATCTGTTTGCTATTACAAGTTGTACAGAAGATGTAATTCGTTTAGGTATGACACCGAGTAAAAAGACAGTAGTTTCTGAACTTGTGAGAGCAAATGTAAAAAGGGCGAAAGCACTTGAAATTACAATTGATGACAATGTGTATATGATTGGAAGAATCTTATATGCAGATAAAGAACCTTTAAACTATACGCTTACGTTTCTTCCAGAGAAAATTTTTCCGGGGCTGACGCAGAAGCATGCATTTGATCAGGAGTCGTTGTATGAGACGATTCAGAATGTGTATAAAGTAAAGATCACAAAAGCGAGAAGAACGATGGAGGCTATTCTTGCTAAAGACGAAATAGCAGAGTATCTGGAACTAAAAGAAGGATCTCCTATTATATTATTTAGATGTGTTACTTATGGTATTGTGAATGGAAAAGAGATTCCTATTGAGAATTTTAAGTGCTATTATCGCACCGATAAGTTTAAATTCTATATTGATCAAGTGAGATAAGAGAATACAATCAATTTAAAAACAGTCGGCCTACCTGTTGGTATGTCGGCTGTTTTGTGCTATGATAAAAAACGGATTGTGAAAAAAATAAAAGTTTACCATAGTAAAAGAGGAGTTGATTACATATGACAAAAAAGAAACTTGCACTGGAGATCATAGAACGACTTCGCACGGCGTATCCGGATGCGGATTGTACGCTCGATTATGACCACAGTGAGGCGTGGAAGCTTCTGGTAGGAGTGCGTCTGGCAGCACAATGTACAGATGAGAGAGTCAATATTGTTGTAAAAGATCTGTATGCAAAGTTTCCAGATGTAAATGCACTGGCAGAAGCAGATCCACAGGAGATTGAAGCAATCGTAAGACCTTGCGGGCTTGGGAAAAGCAAAGCGAGAGATATCAGCGCCTGTATGAGGATTCTGCGTGATGAGTATCATGGAGAAGTGCCGGATGATTTTGATGCATTATTAAAACTTCCGGGAGTCGGAAGAAAAAGTGCCAATCTGATCATGGGCGATGTATTCGGAAAACCGGCGATCGTGACAGATACACACTGTATCCGTCTGGTCAATCGAATGGGACTTGTAGATGGGATCAAAGAGCCGAAAAAGGTAGAGATGGCTTTGTGGAAGATCATTCCTCCGGAGGAGGGCAGCAGCTTTTGCCATCGTCTTGTATATCATGGAAGAGAAATCTGTACTGCAAGGACAGCACCATATTGTGACAGATGTTGTCTGTTTGATATCTGCAAAAAAAGAGGTGTTTAGAAATGAAAGCAAAAGGACAGATGTCAGAATCCATGCCGCTGGCAATATTTCTTACATTGGCCGGTGGTTTGCAGGATGCCTATTCTTATAATTGCAGAGGCAAAGTATTTGCCAATGCCCAGACAGGAAATATTGTACTTTTGGGACAGAATCTTGCAGAGGGAAACTGGGGCGTTGCGCTTCATTATCTGATTCCGTTGCTGGCGTTTATCAGTGGTGTTTATGTGGCAGTCCGCATTCAGAATCTGTGCAAAGAAAGCGAAAAAATCCACTGGAGACAGATTGTGCTGGTCATTCAGATCATATTGCTGTTTTTGGTAGGCTTGTTTCCGCAGAGTATGAATGTACCGGCCAATGCGATGATGTCATTCAGTTGTGCGATGCAGGTAAATGCCTTCCGGAAATTCCACGGGATTCCGTGTGCAACGACCATGTGTATCGGAAATATGCGAAGTGCGACAGAAATGCTCTGTAAATATCAGGTAACGGGCAATCAGGAACTGAAGAAAAAAAGTATGCATTATTACTTTGTAATTCTGGTTTTTGCGGTTGGAGCGGCCATGGGAGCATTATTCAGCCGGCAGATTGGTGATCGGACGATCTGGATTGCGGCGATACTGCTGCTGGCAGGGTTTGTTTTGATGTTCATAAAAGAGGATAGAGAATACGTGAGAAGATAAATCTGCAAGATTTGTTCTCTATTCTTGCATAATAGAAACTATGGGTGTATCCTAAGAACGTATTTGATCAAAATGATTTGACAGAACATAAAGAGGGGGCAAAAAAGTGGATGCACAAAAGCATCTATTTGATAACAAGAAAATGGCGGCTCTATTGATTCCGCTTGCAATCGATCAGCTTTTGAATTCCTTTATGGGAACCGTGGATACTCTGGTAGTCAGTAATCTTGGTTCGGCAGCTATTTCAGCGGTGACGTTGGTGGATTCCATCAATATTCTGATCGTACAGGCATTTTTTGCACTGGCATCCGGGGAACGGTAGTCTGCTCACATTATTTGGGATGCAAAAAGCAGGATCATGCAAAAGAGGCAGCGAGACAGCTGATTTTTATCACATTTTGTTTGCCATGTTTGTAGTTATGTACAAACTTCGAAAACCAGATCTGGAAATCCCCGTGTACGATTACTTTACGATTCATCCGCAGTGGAAAGAGATCAGAAGAATCTTGAATATCGGAATTTCTTCAGGAATTGAAAACAGTATGTTTCAGTTTGGAAAGCTGGCAATCCAGTCTACAGTTTCTCTGATGGGAATGGCTGCCATTGCGGCTCAGGGAATGGCAAATCTGATTGAAAATCTGAATGGAATCCTGGCGATCGGAGTTGGTGTCGGGCTGATGACCGTTGTGGGAGAAAGCCTCGGCGCCGGTCGTAAGGATGAAGCGATTTATTATGTGAAAAAGCTGAGTATTGTTTCAGAGGTCGTAATTGTAATTTCCTGTCTTGTGATGTATATTCTCGTCTATCCAATTACAAAATTCGGGGGAATGGAAGCGGAGAGTGCAAGACTTTGTATTCATATGGTAACCTGGATCACGATTGTCAAACCTGTTGCATGGGTATTTTCTTTCATTCCGGCATATGGATTCCGTGCGGCTGGAGATGTGAAGTTTACAATGACCGTATCAGTACTTTCGATGTGGTTTTGCAGAGTGCTTCTTGCAATGATTCTCGCAAGAGGATTCGGAATGGGACCGATGGCGGTATGGATCGGAATGTTTGCAGACGGGTCTGTACGTGGAATCATTTATGCGATTCGGCTGAAAAATAAAAAATGGCTGAATCATCAGGTAATCGGTTAAAAAAGAATAATTTCAGAAAAAAACAACATTCTAGTAGAGAGGTTACAAAACTGGAATGTTGTTCTTTTTTTAACACAATCAGGAAAATTCAGGAAAAAGAATTGCATAATTCCTAGTTTTATGGTAGGGTTTAAAACAGTAATAGTTATTATTTTAAACAAAAGTGAGGGAGATCGATATGATAAATATTCAAAAAGCAGCAGTGATAGGATGTGGATTTGTAGGAGCATCTACGGCGTTCAGCCTGGTGCAGAAAGGATTGTTTTCAGAGCTGGTTCTGATCGATGCGAACAAGGAGAAGGCGGAAGGCGAGGCTATGGACCTCAGTCATGGAAGACCGTTTGTTCATTCCATGAAGATTTACGCAGGCGATTATGATGATATCAGTGACTGTGCGTTGATCATCATTACAGCGGGAGCAAACCAGAAACCGGGAGAGACAAGACTGGATTTAGTACACAAAAATGTGGCGATCTTCAAATCAATTATTCCGGAGATTACAAAACGAAATTTTGAGGGAAACCTTCTGATCGTGGCAAACCCGGTGGATATTCTGACATATGCGGCATTGAAGATTTCCGGTTATCCAAAAGAGCGTGTGTTTGGAAGCGGAACAGTTCTGGATTCTGCAAGATTCCGCTATCTGTTGAGTGAACATCTGGATGTGGACAGCAGAAGTGTTCATGCGTTTATCATCGGAGAGCATGGAGACAGTGAGCTGGCTGTCTGGAGCAGTGCGAATGTTGCGGGAATTGATATCCATGATTTCTGTGAGCTGCGCGGCCATTATGAGCATGATGCGGCAATGGAGCGGATTTATAAAGAAGTTCGCGACAGTGCATATGAGATCATTGAGCGAAAGGGTGCGACCTATTACGGAGTAGCTATGGCAGTAGGCAGAATTGCAGAAAGTATTATCCGTGATGAAAATTCTGTTCTGCCAGTTTCCAGTCTGATGGAGGGCGAATATGGATTGGAAGATCTTTGTATCAGTGTTCCGACTCTGGTTTCCCAGAAAGGAGCAGAGCAGGTGCTTGAGATTCCATTGGATGAAAAAGAGCATGAGAAACTGAGACAGTCTGCCGCGGAATTGAAAAAAGTCCTGGAAACTCTGGACTTATAGGACATTGACGATAACATATTTTTCGTGATATCCTTGTACGAATGGGGTGTTTTTTATACACCTGAAAAGGAGAGAAAGAACGGGGATACAAACGATGGATGTTATTGTGATTATGTGTATTGGAGTGCTGGCCGGCAAATTTTTATTGCCACGCAATTTAAACAGGTGGAATCAGATCTTGCAGGTAGTGTGCACACTGTTTCTGATTTTTTCCATGGGAGTTCTGCTGGGAAGCCGGGAAAACTTTCTGGAAGAACTTTCTACATTGGGAATTCAGAGTGTGATTTTCTTTTTGCTGCCGTCTGTGGGATCGGTTCTTCTGGTCTATCCTCTGACCAGACGTTTTTTAGAAAATAAAAAGACTGGAAAGGGGAGAAAATAGACATGGTATATCTGGCAATTATTGCGCTGCTTGGCGGCATTGCCTGCGGAATGACAGGATTGGACGAGAACGTGATCGTATCCTGGATTACTTCGAATAAAGATATGATCTTATACCTGCTGATGTTTCTGGTAGGAATCAGCATTGGTTTTAATCAGGGGATTGTCAGTAAGATCAAGGAATATCATATTAAAATTTTTGTGATTCCCCTGGGAATCGTAGTTGGCTCTATTTTAGGAGGAATCGCGGGAGGACTTCTGACAGGGATGCCGCTTGGTGAGAGTACAGCAATTGCCAGTGGACTTGGCTGGTACAGCCTTTCCGGGGTTACCATTGGCAATCTGGCGGGAGCACAGGCGGGAAGTATCGCATTTTTAAGTAATCTGCTGCGGGAGATTTTCTCCTTTTTCAGCATTCCGTGGATTTCGAAAAAACTGAATTATTATACCTGTATTGCGCCGGCGGGAGCAACCAGTGAAGATACGACACTGCCGATGATGATACGGTATACGAACGAAGAGACCGTGGTACTGTCTGTGTTTAACGGAGTGATCTGTTCCGCACTGGTGCCGTTTCTGATTTCGTTTTGTTATAATATTTTTTAAAAATATGAGGATAGTGTGTAATCAATGTTTTGCAAAACAGGAGGTTTTACAAAATGCTTACGAATCTTTAACAAGCTTAGCATGGATATAAAATGAAGAACATGACATAATTAAACCCAACGATAGTGGAACTGAAAGGAACCTTCATAAAAGGGGAAGCCTGCAATTTATAACGTGCAGTCTTCCCCTTCTTTTATAGTCTTTATAATCAGGTTACCGTAAAAACGTATTGATCACATGTAAAATCCCATCTTCATCATTGGATTTCGTGATAAAATCAGCCGTTTCTTTGACGATCGGCTGTGCGTTTTCCATGGCAACGCCAAGTCCGGCGTATTCGATCATGGAAATGTCATTGAAGCCATCTCCGCAGCAGATCATAGAATCTGCAGTCAGTCCGATGCTGTTTAGCAGTTTTTGCAGAGAGTATGCTTTGTCGATATTCTGTGGCATGATCTCCAGGAAAAACGGCTCAGACCGGTAAATATTCAGCAGCTTATGAAACTTCTGCTGGAGGTGCGGCATCAGTTCTTCCAAGATAGACGGTTCTCCTGCAATCAACAGTTTGTTGACAGGGAAAGTCAGTCGGGATACGAAATCCGGTACCTGTACGATTTCCATTTTATTGATAAAAGATTCTTTTTCGGTATATTCGTTGGAAGCAATACCGGACAGAATCTGGTTCCCGTCATAAGTCAGAATATCCAGTCCCGGATAGGTGGATGTAATTTCATAGATCGGCGCAATCACGTCGGCAGGCAGGGTACGATTATAGATGATCTCTCCGGTAGAGCACTGGGTAATCCTGGCTCCGTTGAAGGAGAGCATATATCCGCCGTATTTGGAAAGATTCAGCTTTTCTGCCAGAGGAACGATACCGTTGATCGGGCGTCCGCTGGCAAGTACAACTTTCTTTCCTTCCTCCTGAATCTCGATGAGTGCCTGTTTTGTCGGTTCTGTAAGTTCTTTTCTGGAATTGGTCAAAGTGCCGTCCAGATCAAGAACGAGCATCTGGTAGTCCATATGTTACCTCTCTTTTAGTACACTGACGATCTCGGAAAACTTCATACCGTTGGAAGCTTTGACAAGAACTGTATCCTTTGGATTTAAAATACGGTCTGCCTGTTCGAAAAAGTCATCTTTTGTTTCAAAATAAAATACCTGTGTTTTGGAACACTGTTCACTTGCACCGGTTGCCATATGTTCTGAGAGCTGTCCGATGCAGACAAGTATATCGATTCCAAGGTCGGCAGCATATTTTCCGACCTCATAGTGCATCTGTTTTTCTGTCGGCCCCAGTTCAAACATATCGCCAAGGACTGCAATCTGACGAGTGTCTGCCTTTGCAAGAACATCCAGAGATGCTTTTGTGGAAGCCGGATTAGCATTGTAGCAGTCATCAATGATCGTAAGGGAATCTGTCTCGATCAGATTGTTGCGTCCTGCCAGAGGAACCAAAGCTTCAATGCCGGCTTTGATCTCTTCGTCGTTCATTCCCAGTGCATACCCTGCGGCAATGCCGGCAAGTGCATTGAGAACCATATGTTCTCCCGGAATCGAGATATGTGCAGAGAAGGTTGAATTTGGTGTGTGGAAGACGGCATTGGTACCGCGCAGTCCGCAGGATTCTACCTGATCCGCATAAAAATCCCGGCTGTCATCCAGACCAAAGAAGACCGGCTGGATTCCGTTTGCAGGGTGAACGGTTGAGAGTTTATCATCATCCCCGTTTAAGATAATGGAACCGTTCGGGTTCATATAGAGGAAAATCTCCGTTTTTGCTTTCAAAATACCGTCTCTGGACTTTAAATGCTCCAGATGGGCAACTCCGATATTGGTGATGACGCAGATGTCAGGACGGGCAATCTTTGCAAGCCGTTCCATCTCGCCGAAATTGCTGATACCAAGTTCCAGCACGGCAACCTCATGTTCTTCGCGGATATTGAAGATCGTAAGCGGGAGCCCGATCTCGTTGTTGAAGTTCCCGGCTGTTTTCAATACGTTATATTTTTCTCCAAGCACAGATGCGATCATTTCTTTGGTGCTGGTCTTTCCCACACTTCCGGTGACACCTACGACTTTCAGATTAAGGCTTTTCCGATAGTGCTCGGCAATATCCTTCAATGCCTGTTCACAGGAGGTGACCAGAATGTATGGATAAGAGGCATTTTCAATCCGTTTTTCGGAGAGCGCACACAGAGCGCCGTCCCGGATCGTCTGCGGGATGAACATGTGTCCATCCACTCTTGCACCGCGAATGGCGATAAACAGACAGTCTTTTTCTACTTTCCGGCTGTCGATCACAACGCTGGAAACTTCTTTATAATAGCTTTCATCATCGCCGTAATAAATTCCACCACAGGCAACGGCGATTTCTTTCAATGTCATGTTTTTCATAAACGTTCCATCCTTTATTGTATTTGCTTACTGATATCTTGCTTCCATGGATTTCTGGATGATCAGCTCGCACAGATCTCCGTATTCAATTCCGTCTGCAAGTGCTTCTTTTGGAAGGAGGCTTGCAGAAGTCATGCCCGGAAGGGTATTCATTTCCAGGCAGTACAGATTGCCGTCTGCGTCCAGGATAAAGTCAGCCCGGCTGTATACGTTCAGCTTCAATGCCTGGAAAGCGCGGACTGTGAGAGCTTTCATGCGCTCTGCAATCTCTTCGCTGATATCGGCAGGGCATACTTCTTCAGTCGCATTTGCCTGATATTTGTTGGCATAGTCAAACCATCCGTTTTTGGGAATGATTTCGATCGGAGGAAGTGCTTTTCCATCAATCACGCCGCATGCAAATTCGCGGCCTTTGATGTAAGTTTCGACGACCACTTCGTTTTCATAACGGAAAGAATTTTTCAGTGCCTGACGGTATTCCTCTTCTGTATTTACAATATATACTCCGATGCTGGAGCCGCCGGAGCATGGCTTTACAACGACCGGGAAGGAAAGTCCCAGAGATTCCAGGGAACAGTCACTGTCTTCTTTATACAGGCAGACTCCGGAAGGTGTGTCCACACCGGCTTCCATAAAAATCTGTTTGGTGAGTCCTTTATCCATGGCAACAGCACATCCAAGCGAGTCAGGTCCTGTGTAGCGGATTCCGAGCAGATCAAATGAAGCCTGCAGCTTTCCGTTTTCTCCTTCTCCGCCGTGAAGTCCGAGGAAGGTCATATCTGCCAGGCGGCAGAGTTCGATGACATTCGGACCGAAGAAGCAGTCAGACTGGTCCGGACGGGAAGCTTTTACAGCTGCAAGATCCGGCTCTGTTTCGGAAATATTCTTTGCGATTTCCAGACCGTGTCCGGGCAGTGTAAAGACGTCTTCCAGATTCTCGGGTGCGTTCTCAAGGCCGAGAAATACGTCCAGAAGAAATGCATCGTGTCCTTTCTCCAGTAATGTTTTACAGATTCCGGCAGCAGAAGCGAGAGAAACGTCGCGTTCTGTACTGAGTCCACCGGCTAATACGATAATTTTCATGATGATCTCCTATCTTATTTATTTACTTCATTTAACAGTTTTGCTTTTGTGTCATAGAGCTTCCGGGACAAATCCACATAAACTTTGTGTGGATATAAGAGCCGTTTTGTCTCATCCCAGAGAGTCTCTTTTTCCTGTTTGCAATATGCTGCGATCTCCATGACAGAAGGAGAAGTGTAGACACATTCTCCGTGGATGAAGATTGGTTGTAACATCTCACGCATCGTGTAGCTTCCGCCCGGAAGACGAGTCTTTTTCCAGGTTTCGTTTGGATCGAATAAAAGCAGTTCTTCGGATGTGTCATAGGTTTCGTCCGCAAAACAGATCAGATCCGCACGAAGCTTTCCGGTCTCTTTATCGTATACACGATAAATGGTTTTGTTTCCCGGATTCGTGATTTTTTCCGTATTCTCTGAAATCTTGATCTTCGGAAGGAATTTGCCGTCTTTTTCAATGGCAGCCAGTTTGTAAACGCCGCCGAAGGAAGGGCAGTCCTTGGAGGTGATCAGATGTGTTCCGACTCCCCATGAGGTGATCGCTGCACCTTGGATCTTCAGATCATTGATCAGCATCTCATCCAGATCGTTGGAAGCTGCGATCACGGCATCCTCAAATCCTGCGGCATCCAGCATGACACGTGCTTTTTTGGACAGGTATGCGAGATCTCCGCTGTCCAGACGAATGCCGTAGCTCTTTGGATGGATACCGGCGTCCTTCATTTCACGGAAGACACGGATCGCATTTGGAACTCCGGATTTTAACGTGTCATAGGTGTCCACCAAAAGGGTACATGCATCCGGATATAATTCGGCATAGGCTTTGAATGCGGTGTACTCGTCCGGAAAACTCATGATCCAGCTGTGGGCATGGGTTCCCATGATCGGGACATCAAACATCTTGCCGGCAAGCACATTAGATGTGCCGACACATCCGCCGATCATAGCGGCTCTGGCTCCATAAAGTCCGGCATCCGGTCCCTGAGCACGGCGGAGACCAAATTCCATGACACCGTCTCCCTGTGCCGCATGGACAACACGGGCTGTTTTTGTCGCGATCAGGCTCTGATGATTGATGATATTCAAGATCGCAGTCTCCACAAGCTGTGCCTCCATGATCGGAGCGATGACTTTTAAGATCGGCTCCTTCGGGAAGATCACACTTCCTTCCGGAATCGCGTAAATATTTCCGCTGAAATGAAATCCACTCAGATAGTGGAGAAAGTCCTCACTGAAAATGCCGAGTCCCCGCAGGTAATCTACATCTTCGTAAGAAAAATTCAGATTTTTGATGTATTCGATGACCTGTTCCAGACCGGCCATGATGGAGTAGCCGTTTTTTACCGGATTCTCCCGGAAAAATACATCAAAGATCACGGTTTCGTTTGCAGACTGTTTTTCAAAATAGCCCTGCATCATGGTCAGCTCATATAAATCTGTGAGCAATGTTAAATTATCTGCTCTCATAAAAAATCTCCTTTTTTAAATCAGATTAATTCTGCATTTTTATTGATCGTTTCCTGAATGATATTCTGTACATAAGCACCGATGTGTTTTTTGTCCTCCGGTGCAAGATCTTTTGGATAGATCGGTGTTCCGTATTCTACGACAACATTGACCTTTTTGATCCTTGGAAACTGATTTTCAAAGATCGCGGCAGTGTTGTTCATGGAAATCGGAACGATCGCACATCCTGTTTTGGCGGCGATCTTAAAAGCGCCCTCTTTAAAAGGAAGCATACTGAGCTCTTCGCCTTTGTTTCTCGTTCCCTCAGGGAAAATACAGATGGAAATTCCCTGCTTCACATAATCGATCGCCTGAAGGATGGTTTTCAGTCCCTCTTTTGGATTCTCACGGTCCAGAAACAGACAGTATACAAAGCGCATCCAGGTAGATAAAAGCGGAATTTTTTCCATCTCCTTTTTCGCCACATATCCGGTCAGTCTCGGACAGCGGGAGTACGTCAGAAGAATATCAAAGAAACTGCGGTGATTTCCGATAAACAGCACGGGCTCGTCCGGAATATTTTCGAATCCGATTACGGTCGTGTGTACACCGGTTACTTTTAAGATTGCTTTGAATCCCCACTGTACGATTCGAAGACAACTGTAGTCTCTTGCATTGCGGTTGAACTTTCCGATCAGCCATTCAATGAAAAATACTGGAATTGTCAGAATAAGAAACAGAATAAGGAAAACAACAACACAAATAAAACGAATCATGTTATAAACCTTCTCTCTTAGTTTTTTAGACGTTGGGGGCAAAGATGCCTGACATCTTTTTAGTCTAGTACAGATTATACTAAAGCATCCTGTGAAATACAAGTTTCGCGGTCATAAAAAGACAGAAATGTTAATAAGATAAATGGAAAGAGGGACTCCGGAGCAGAGGGTGAACAGAAAAAGAAAAAATAAAACATTCAAAATTGTGGTTTTGTGGATGATGATTCTGTCAGCGATCTGGCTGCCCTGCGGCTGTATCCGCAAAAAGCCGGAGATCACAGGGGAGAAAAGTGCAGCATTTCAGCTGATGAGTGAAAGAGAAATCCCGGAAGAACTAAAGGAATGGATGGAACAGGAGAAAGCCCATCCTTTTATGCTGACATATGCCGTGGAGCAGGATATTTACGCTGCCAGAAGCTACGGACCGCAGAATAAGACCGGATATCAGATCAAGGTCGATGCCATCCTGGAGGGGGAAAAAACGGTGCGGATCCAGACAAGTCTTCTGGGACCGGAAAAAGGAGAGAAAACAAAGGATGTCGTAACCTATCCGTATGTGGTGGTGAAATTAAAAAAGACAGAAAAAGAAATTTTATTTGAGTAGGAGGAGTTTATGGAGCTGATACAGAAAACAATCCGTTATAATCAGGAAGGAAAAAAAACATTTGACCAGTTTTATCTGGACGAAGATTACAATGTTCCGGATGCAAAGCAGGATGTGCGGCGTATCATCAAGGGACAGGGAACTGTCAAGATCGAGGATGTCAAGCTGGTGGAAAATTATGTGCGGATTTCCGGAAAGCTGTATTTCCAGATTTTGTATGTGACGGATCAGGGAGAGCCGATGCCGGCAGTACTGGATGGCAAGATTCCGTTTGAAGAAATGGTGTACACGGAGGGAGAAGAGCGCACCCAGTATTTTGTCCGGAATATCCGGGTAGAGTTCGGTACGACCCTGGTACACTCCAGAAAGATCAGTATCCGCGCGATGATTGAGATGGAAGTCGGATGTGAAAATCTCATTGAAGAAGAGACGGCGGTGGATCTGGAGAGCAGTGCTTCTATTTACAAGAAGCAGAAACCGGTGAATCTCTTAAAGCTGCATACTGCGAAAAAGGATACATACCGCATCAAAGAAGAAATTACGATCCCCGGAACAAAAGAGAGCATCGGTCAGGTGCTTCTGACGGATATTACAGGGCGCAAGCTGGAAGTGCGGGCAGCACAGGATGAACTGCTTCTGCGGGGAGAACTGCAGATTTTCTGTATGTATCTCTCAGAAGAAGGAAAGACCGACTGGCTGGAGCAGAGTGTTCCTTATGAGGGACGAATCGAATGCAGCGGGGCGACAGAAGGGATGTATTATGATGTGCAGCACGCGCTGGAAGATACACTGGCAGATGTACGGATGGATGAGGACGGAGAGATGCGCATCATCGGGATTGAGGGAACCGTAAGTCTTCGGATCAATCTGTATGAAGAGGAAGAGCTGAATCTTCTGGAAGATCTGTACTCTCTGGAACAGAAAGTTTCGTATCAGACAAGAGAGGCGGTCTATGAAGAATTGCTTTTACAGAATCAGTCCAAATGCAAGATTGTAGAAAACCTGTCGCTTCCGGAGCTGAAAGACGATGTTCTGCAGATCTGTCACAGCTCGGGAAGTGTGCAGATCGAACATGTGGAGACAAGAGCGGAAAAACAGGGGGGAATCCTGATTGAAGGAATCCTGCATGTGTCATTTTTGTATCTGAAAGCGGATGATGCGCTTCCGTTTGGAAACTGGCAGGGAATGGTTCCGTTTTCTTATCTGCTGGAATGTCCGGATATGCCAAAAGACGTGCGGTATCAGTTATCCAACCGAGTGGAACAGATCTCAGTGACCATGACTGGCAGTGATTCAGTAGAAGTAAAGGCAGTTCTGGATTTTGATGTATTTTTAAGAAAAGAAGTGCCGATGCAGGTCATCACAGAAGTGTCTCTGGAGGAAACAGACCGGGAGGAACTGGCGAAAAAACCGGGGATCGTAGGGTATATGGTAAAATCCGGGGATGATCTGTGGACGCTGGCAAAACAATATATGACGACCGAGGAGAGTATCCGTCAGATCAACCATCTCGAAAATGGAAAAATCAAACCGGGCGATAAGCTCATCATCTGTAAAGAGATCGGAATGTAGAGATATATCGTTGATTTTTGAAGGCAAAATGGGTATACTATAAACACAAATGTATACAAGATACAAACGGAGGACACAGGATGAAACAGATAGAATTAAAGGCACTTGCCAAGATCAATCTGGGACTGGACGTACTGGGAAGAAGAGAAAATGGATATCATGATGTGCGGATGATCATGCAGTCCGTTTATCTGTATGATGATGTTGTGATCGTGAGAAGGATCTGCCGGGCATAGAAGTGGAGACGAATCTGCATTTTCTGCCGACGGATGAAAATAATATCGCGTATAAGGCGGCAGCCATGCTGATGGAAGAATTTAAGCTTCCGGGCGGCGTCAGGATTGTTTTGAACAAGCACATTCCCGTAGCGGCAGGTATGGCAGGGGGGAGTTCCAATGCAGCGGCAGTTTTGTTTGGGATGAACAAGATGTTCCGTTTGGGCTTAAGTCAGAGATCTCTGATGGAGAGAGGTGTCCGTCTGGGAGCAGATGTTCCGTATTGTATTATGAGAGGAACGGTACTGGCAGAGGGAATTGGAGAGGAGCTGACTACACTTCCTGCACTTCCGGCGTGTACGGTACTGATCGCAAAACCGCCGATCAGTGTTTCTACCAAAGTGGTATATGAGGCACTGGATGCAAAAGAGATCGTGGATCATCCGGACATAGACGGGATCATCCGGGGGCTGGAGACGGGGTCTCTTTCCGAGATTGCCGCTCATATGGGCAATGTGCTGGAGGATGTCACGATTGGGATGTATCCGGTCATTGAAAAGATCAAGGATGAGATGAAAAAAGCAGGTGCGCTCAATGCGATGATGAGCGGGAGCGGTCCTACCGTATTCGGGATTTTTGAAAGCCGTGCGGCAGCGCGCAGAGCGCAGGAGCAGATCCGCAGGAAGGCACTGGCAAAACAGGTATATGTGACAAATGTGCATGGCGCAAGGAGGACATAAGATGGAACCGAAATTAGAAGTGACAATGGATGAATATCTTCCGCTTCGGGATGTGGTATTTAAGACACTCAGGCAGGCGATCCTGCGCGGAGAATTAAAGCCGGGAGAGCGTTTGATGGAGATCAAGCTGGCCAATAAGCTGGGGGTGAGCCGCACACCGATCCGGGAGGCGATCCGCAAGCTGGAGCTGGAAGGTCTCGTGCTGATGATCCCAAGACGCGGAGCAGAAGTCGCAGAGATCACGGAGAAAAGTCTGAATGATGTGCTGGAAGTCAGAAAGGCACTGGAAGAGCTTGCAGTTCAGCTGGCTTGTGAGCGGATGGATGAAGAAGGACTCGAAGCGTTGAAGAAAGCGGCGAAGGAGTTTGAAGAATCTCTGGGAAGTGAGGATGTGACCAGGATCGCAGAGGCTGATGTGGCATATCATGATATTATCTGTCGTTCTACAGACAATCAGAGGCTGATGCAGCTTTTGAATAATTTCAGAGAACAGATGTACCGCTACAGAGTAGAGTATCTCAAGAAGAAAGAATGTTATCCGCAGCTTTTGAGAGAGCATCAGGCGATCATCGAGGCGATCGAGAAGAGTAATAAAGAGACAGCATCTGAGATCATGGGACAGCATATTGAGAATCAGGTGACTGCAGTGACAGATTCATTGAGACATAAGTAAGGGCGTAGTGAAGGATTTCTTCACTACGTCTTAAATTACGGAAATTTGTATAAACTTCCTGTTTTTGGTACATACTTCGGATATCAAAATGAAACCGGAGGAGATACATATGAAATTTTCAAATCAGAACAGGAACAGAATCATTGCATTGCTGTCCATGCTGGCAGCGGGAATTCTGATCGGACAGATCTTTAGTACAGCAGAGAGAACAGTACAGGCAAAGGTACAAAAGGAACTGGCAGATGAGGTGCTCAGATTTCATGTGCTGGCAAACAGTGACAGTACCCTGGATCAGGAGATGAAGCTGTGTGTACGCAATGAGATTTTGGAATTTCTGCAGACCGAGATGCCAACAGGTGCAGGCGCAGAAGCGACAAAAGAGTGGGTGCGTTCCCACTGTGATGAAATTGAGCAGACTGCAGAAAAGTGCCTTACAGAAAAGGGATACGATGATCCGGTCAACGCGGCTGTGACAACCACCTATTCCGGAAAAGAAGTATCAGGATATGACATTTCCGGCAGGAAATTACGAAGCACTCCGTGTGGAGATCGGAAGTGCCAAAGGTCACAACTGGTGGGGAATGCTCTATCCGGAGCTGGCATTTTGGGATGCAGTGCATACGGTAAATGAGGAGACGAAAAGTGAGAGAGACGGGATCCTGTTGTCAGAGGAAGAAAAAAAGCCGGAGAAAGTAAAATTTCGCTTTTACCTGCAGGAGATATTTCAAAAATAAAACAACAGAAGGAGACGAAAGAGAAGTATGACGGAATTTTTAGTCAGACATTTTGTGAAAGACTATGAAGCGGTAGAAAAATCTGCGGTCCGCACTGCATATGGAGTGTTGGCGAGTATGGTGGGGATTGTTTGTAATGTATTTCTGTTTCTTGTGAAGTTTATTGTGGGGCTTTTGCTGCACAGTGTTTCTGTCACAGCAGATGCGTTTAACAACCTGTCAGATGCGGCATCTTCGATCATCAGTTTATCGGGGTGAAGATGGCGGGCAAGCCGGCGGACAAGGAGCATCCGTTCGGACACGGAAGGATTGAATATATAGCGGCTTTGATTGTATCATTTCTGGTACTGGAAGTGGGATTTACTTTTTTGAAGGATTCTGTTTCCAAGATCAGAACCCCGGAAACCTTGAATTTTCAGTTGATTTCGGTAGTGATCCTGATTTTATCCATCGGAGTTAAGCTATGGCTCGGTGTATTTAATAAAAAGCTGGGAAAGAAGATTGATTCCAAGGTGATGATGGCAGTCTTTACAGATTCTATGGGAGATGTGATCACGACCAGTGCAACGATTTTGTCTTTGGTGATCTTCCGGCTGACCGGGCTTAATATTGATGGGATTGTGGGGATCGGAGTCGCTCTGGTAGTTATGTGGGCCGGTGTCGGAATTGCAAAAGACACGCTGGAGCCTCTGATCGGAGAAGCAATCGATCCGGAAGAATATGATAAAGTCAAGCATTTTGTAGAGCGTTATCAGGGAATTGAGGGAACTCATGATCTGATCATACATAATTACGGACCGAATCAAAGTATGGCATCCATTCATGCGGAAGTGCCAAACGACGCGGATATTGAGGAAGCCCATGAGCTGATCGATCGGATCGAACGGGATGCGGTGGATGAGCTGGGAATTCTTCTGGTGATTCATATGGATCCGATCGAGATGAGGGATGAACAGGTGATGACGGTGAGAGGAGAAGTGGAAGCCGCATTAAAGGAACTGGATTCTCAGTGCAGCATTCATGATCTGCGTGTTGTCAACGGGATGGGGCAGATCAATCTGATCTTTGATATGGTCGTACCATTTGAATATGATGAGGAAGAAAAAAATAATCTGCAGCTTCAATTGATGGAAAAGCTGCAGGAGATTGATAAAAGATATCAGTGTGTCATTACGATGGAACACAGCTATAAGGCACACGTATAAGGAACAGGAACTGTTCGGGAAGGAAGAAAAGATGTACACATTTGACAGCAGAGTAAGATACAGTGAGATCGATCATACCGGGAATATGACCCTGCCGGCACTGATTAATTATTTTCAGGACTGCAGTACGTTTCAGTCTGAGGATATCGGGTTGGGCACAGAGGTGTTAAAGGCAAAGAAAAAAGCATGGATTTTGTCTTACTGGCAGATCGTGATCGAACGTCTGCCGGCATTGGGAGAGCGTATTACAGCAGGAACCTTTGCGACGGAATTTAAAGGCTTGTATGGAAACCGGAATTTTGTGCTCGATGATGCCCGGGGAAACCGGCTTGCGTATGCCAATTCTGTGTGGGTGTTTATGGATATGGAAAAAGGAAGACCGGCAAGACCTGAGCCGGAAGATGTACTTCCATATGGATCAGAGCCTGCGCTTGAGATGGAGTATGAAGACAGAAAGATCCGTCTTCCGGAAAATCTGGAGGAAAAACCATCGTTTCCGGTGAGGAAGTATCACATTGATACCAACGAGCATGTGAATAACTGTCAGTATGTACAGATGGCTCTGGAGGTTTTGCCGGAAGAGACAAGAGTCCGCCAGATCCGGGTGGAATACAAGAAATCAGCAGTTCTTGGAGATGTGATCTTTCCGAAAGTGGCAAGAGAGGAAAATCGTATTGTGACAGAATTGTGTGATGAAAACGGAAAACCGTATGCAGTGATTGAAATCAAGTAAGAGAGCATGTTATACTGTTCGAAGAACGGTGAAGAGGAGATTTTAAATGAAATTAGGAGAAAAGCAGGTTTTAACTGTTGTAAAGATTGTAGATTTTGGTGTGTATCTGGGAAATGATGAAGAACGTGTACTTCTTCCGAAAAAGCAGGTACCGGAAGGAATTGAACCGGGGGATCCGGTGGAAGTATTTTTGTACCGGGATTCGTCTGACCGTCTGATCGCGACGACGAATGAACCGAAGCTGACGATGGGACATCTGGCAGTTCTGGAAGTGGCAGATACAGGAAAGATGGGAGCTTTTCTGGACTGGGGACTGGAAAAAGATCTGTTCCTTCCATTTAAAGAACAGACAGCAAAAGTACAGAAAGGCGATAAGTGTCTTGTTGCATTGTACGTAGACAAGAGCGGAAGACTTTGCGCCACCATGAAAGTTTATCATATGCTGCGTACAGACTCTCCATATCAGAAAGACGATCAGGTAAAAGGAATTGTATACGACAGAAGTGATGAGTTTGGAGTTTTTGTTGCGGTGGATCATCAGTTTTCTGCAAGAATCCCGAAAAGGATGTTTTTGGAAAAATCCGCATCGGTGATGAGATCGAAGCGCGTGTGACAAATGTAAAGGAAGATGGAAAGCTGGATTTAAGTGTCAGAGGGAAGATTCCGCAGCAGATGGATGCAGATGCAGAACTGATCTTGAAAAGAATCCAGTCTTATGACGGAGTACTGCCGTTTAATGACAAGGCAGATCCGGATACGATCAAGGCAGAGTTTGGTATGAGCAAGGCTGCATTTAAGCGTGCCGTCGGAAGACTGCTGAAAGAAAACCGTGTAAAAATCTTTCCGGACAGTATCCGAATTCGCTAAAAAGCCTTGCAATCCATGGTAAATAGGCTATAATGAAGAAAGAAATAGAGAAGAAAGGGGACAGATAGAAATGAAAGTACAGAATATTACAGACATAGACGCATTTTTTAAAGTAGTAGACAACTGCAAAGGAAGAGTAGAACTGGTAACAGGAGAGGGAGACAGACTGAACCTGAAATCCAAACTTTCCCAGTATGTATCTATGGCAAATATTTTCTCAAACGGAGAGATTCCGGAGCTTGAGATCATTGCTTATGAGCCGGAAGATACAGAAAGACTGATCAATTTTATGATCAACGGTGAATAAGAATATCTCAGATTTTGAATCGCCGGTTTTGACAGACACGAGAAGATGTAAGGGCAGTTCTCTGTAAGGGAACGCCCTTTTTAGATTTACAGCAATACTGGATATAGAGGTGAATTATGAGTTTTGCGCATTTACACGTCCATACGGAGTACAGTCTTTTGGACGGTTCCAACAAAATAAAAGAATATGTATCCAGAGTTAAAGAACTGGGCATGAACAGTGCTGCGATCACGGACCACGGGGTTATGTACGGTGTGATCGATTTTTACAGGGAAGCCAGAAAGCAGGGAATCAAGCCGATTCTCGGCTGTGAAGTTTATGTGGCGCCGAATTCCCGGTTTGACCGTGAGACTGCCGGTGGAGAGAGCAGATATCATCATCTGGTACTTCTGGCAGAAAACAATACGGGATATGCCAATCTGATGAAGATCGTTTCCAGAGGATTTACAGAAGGGTATTATTATAAGCCCGTGTGGATAAGGATCTTCTGCGTCAGTATCACGAGGGAATCATTGCCTTAAGTGCCTGTCTTGCGGGGGAGGTACAGCGGTATCTGAGCCGGGGACTTACCGAAGAGGCGAAGAAGGTGGCGCTGGAGTATCAGGATATTTTCGGAAAAGGAAATTTCTTTCTGGAAATGCAGGATCACGGGATCCCGGAGCAGCAGCTTGTAAACCAGAGACAGATCCAGCTTTCTAAGGAGACAGGGATCGAGCTTGTTGTGACCAATGATATCCATTATACGTACGCGGAAGATGCGAAGCCGCATGATATCCTGCTCTGTATTCAGACCGGGAAGAAGCTGGACGATGAGAACAGGATGCGGTATGAGGGCGGCCAGTATTATGTAAAGTCCCCTCAGGAGATGGAAGCGCTGTTTCCATATGCAAAACAGGCACTGGAGAATACGCAGAAGATTGCAAACCGGTGTGAGGTAGAGATTGAATTCGGAGTCACAAAGCTGCCAAAGTATGATGTGCCGGACGGCATGACTTCCTGGGAGTATTTGAACAAGTTATGCTGGGAAGGACTTGAAAAGCATTATGGAGAGCCTTCCAGGGAGCTGAAAGAACGGCTGCGCTATGAGCTGGATACGATCCGCAACATGGGATATGTAGATTATTTCCTCATTGTATGGGATTTTATCAAATATGCCAAAGATCACGGGATCGCAGTAGGACCGGGGCGTGGCTCCGCAGCGGGAAGTATTGTTTCTTATTGTCTGGAGATCACAAATATCGACCCGATCCGGTATCAGCTTCTGTTTGAGCGTTTTCTCAACCCGGAGCGTGTGACCATGCCCGATATCGACGTGGATTTCTGCTTCGAGAGACGGCAGGAGGTGATCGACTATGTTGTGCGTAAGTATGGAAAAGACCGGGTAGTCCAGATCGTGACGTTTGGTACGCTGGCTGCCAGAGGTGTGATCCGTGATGTGGGACGCGTGATGGATCTTCCGTATGCATTTGTGGATTCGATTGCCAAGATGATTCCGCAGGAACTCAATATCACGATTGATAAAGCACTGCAGATGAATCCGGAATTACGTAAAACATATGAAAATGATCCGCAGGTAAAACTGTTGATCGACATGTGCAAACGACTGGAAGGACTGCCGCGCCACAGCTCCATGCATGCGGCAGGGGTTGTGATCGGTCAGAGAGAAATTGATGATTTTGTTCCCCTTTCAAGAGCTTCTGACGGCTCGATCACAACTCAGTTTACAATGACCACTCTGGAAGAACTGGGACTTTTAAAAATGGACTTCCTGGGACTTCGGACGCTGACTGTGATCCAGAATGCGGTGCAGCTTGCAAAAAGCAAAAATCCGGAACTTGATATGGATCAGATTGACTATAACGACAAACAGGTACTTTCTTATATCGGAACCGGTAAGACCGATGGAATCTTCCAGCTGGAGAGCGGCGGAATGAAAGGCTTCATGAAAGAGCTCAAGCCAAACAGTCTGGAGGATATTATTGCCGGTATTTCCCTGTACCGTCCGGGTCCGATGGACTTTATCCCACAGTATATCCGGGGAAAAAATGATGCAGGATCGATCACCTATGACTGTCCGCAGCTGGAGCCGATTCTGGCGCCTACTTACGGATGTATTGTCTATCAGGAGCAGGTTATGCAGATCGTGCGTGACCTTGCCGGATACACACTGGGACGAAGCGATCTTCTTCGCCGTGCCATGTCCAAGAAAAAGGGCGATGTGATGCAGAAAGAGCGCCAGATCTTTGTCTATGGAGATGAGGAGAACGGTGTGCCGGGCTGTATTAAAAATGGAATTGATGAAAAGACAGCCAATAAGATCTATGATGAAATGATCGATTTTGCGAAGTATGCATTCAACAAATCCCATGCGGCGGCCTATGCGGTTGTTTCCTATCAGACAGCATACCTGAAATATTATTATCCGGTGGAATACATGGCAGCACTGATGACTTCTGTGATTGAAAATCCGTCCAAAGTGGCAGAATATATTTATGCCTGCCGGCAGATGAATATTCAGATTCTGTCACCGGATATTAACCGCGGGATCGGCAACTTTTCGGTAGACGGCAACGACATCCGGTACGGACTGGCGGCCATCAAGAGCATTGGAAGACCGGTGATCGCTGCGATCATAGAAGATCGGGATGAGTTTGGGCCGTTTAAAAATCTGGAAGATTTTATCAGTCGGATGTCAGTCAAGGATGGACTGAATAAACGGGCAATTGAGCATTTGATCAAATCAGGTGCGCTGGACTGCCTGGGAGGCACGAGAAAGCAGTTTATGAGCATTTATGTTCAGATCGTCGATCACGTCAATCAGGAAAAGAAATATGCCATGACCGGTCAGATGACACTGTTTGATATGGTGGGTGAGGAAGAAAAAGAGCAGTTTGAAATCAAACTGCCGGATGTCGGGGAGTATTCGAAAGAGAATCTGCTGGCGTTTGAAAAGGAAGTGCTGGGAGTTTACTTAAGCGGACATCCATTGCAGGAGTATGAGGACAAATGGAGAAAATCCATTTCAGCCACCACACTGGATTTCCAGCCGGATGAAGAGACAGGCCGGGCAAAGGTGCATGACGGAACGAGGGAGATCGTAGGCGGCATGATTACCGCAAAAACGATCAAGCATACAAAGACAAATCAGATGATGGCATTTTTGTCTCTGGAAGACCTGGTGGGAACGGTAGAGGTGATCGTCTTCCCGCGGGACTATGAAAAAACAGAGAGTATCTGGAGATTGATAAAAAAATCTTTGTAAAGGGAAGAGTATCCGAGGAAGAGGAGCGGCCGAGCAAGCTGATCTGTGAGACGATCATTCCGTTTGAGCAGACCAAAAAAGAGCTGTGGGTGCAGTTTTCAGATAAAGAAGATTTTCTGCGAAATGAGCATATTTTATATGGATACCTGGCAGACTCGGAAGGAGATGACGAGGTTGTGATCTATTGTCAGAAAGAGCGGGCGATCAAGCGGCTTCCGAGAAACAGAAACATTCGGATCGGCCAGGAAGTATTGAGCAGATTGATGAATCATTACGGGGAAAAGCGAGTAAAAGTCGTAGAAAAATCTATTGATAAAGGAATATAAATAAGGTAGAATATACCCGGAGTGTTAAAAAATAGGCAAACTTTACTTTTGAAGAGTAGAAGAATTCAGAAAGGTGGAAAAGTTATGGCAAACAAAGCAGACAAAGAAAAAATGTTAGAAGAGATTGAAGATAGAGTTCGTACCATTGGAGTACTTACAAGTGGTGGAGATGCACCGGGAATGAACGCTGCGATCCGTGCAGTTGTAAGAAGAGCTCTTGCAAAAGGACTGAAGGTACGCGGAATCAGAAGAGGATATCACGGACTTTTAAAAGAAGAGATCATTGATTTGACGGCACGCGATGTGTCTGATATCATCCAGAGAGGTGGTACAATTCTTCAGACAGCACGCTGCCAGACAATGCGTACAGAAGAAGGACAGCAGAAAGCAGCAGCAATTTGTAAAAAATACGGAATTGACGGTCTTGTAGTAATCGGAGGAGACGGATCTTTTGCCGGAGCACAGAAGCTGGCGAACCTCGGAGTAAATACGATTGCTCTTCCGGGAACGATCGATCTTGACATTGCATGTACAGATTATACGATTGGATTTGATACAGCTGTCAATACAGCTATGGAAGCGATCGATAAGGTCCGTGATACATCTACTTCACACGAGAGATGCAGTATCATTGAGGTAATGGGACGTGATGCAGGATACCTTGCGTTGTGGTGCGGTATTGCCAACGGAGCAGAAAAGATTCTTCTTCCGGAAGAAAAAGACTATGATGAGCAGGCGTTGATCGAAGATATTTTGGAGAACAAAAAACGCGGTAAAAAGAATTACATCATCATCAATGCAGAGGGAATCGGTGATTCCATCAATATGGCGAAGAGAATTGAAGAAGCAACAGGAATCGAGACAAGAGCAACAATCCTCGGACACATGCAGCGAGGAGGAAGCCCGACATGTAAAGACAGAGTATATGCGTCTACAATGGGGGCACTGGCAGTTGACTTACTGTGCGAAGGAAAATCCAACCGTGTCATTGGATATCAGGATGGAAAATATGTAGATTTCGATATTGATCAGGCATTGTCCATGAAGAAGACAATTCCGGAGTATCAGTATAAAATCGCAAAATCATTTGCAATCTAGGAGAGAAAAATTATGAGTATGGAATGTGAGAAGAAAAAGGCTCCGATCGGAGTATTTGATTCCGGTGTAGGGGGACTTACTGTTGTACGGGAGATAACACGGCAGCTGCCGCATGAAAATATTGTATATTTTGGTGACACTGCCCGCGTTCCATACGGAAGTAAATCTAAGAGCAATATTATTCGCTTTTCTGAGCAGATCATCCGTTTTCTCAAAACAAAACAGGTCAAAGCCATTGTCATTGCCTGCAATACGGCAAGTGCACTGGCTTTGGATGCTGTTCGGGATGAATTTGATATTCCAATCATTGGTGTGATCGTTCCGGGAGCAAGGGCGGCAGTAGAAGCTACGGCAAACGGAGAGATCGGTGTGGTAGGAACGGATGCAACGGTGAAGAGCGGTACTTATACAAAGGTGATTCATCAGATGGATCCGAATATCCATGTGAGGGAGAAAGCCTGCCCGCTGTTTGTCCCTCTTGTGGAAGAAGGATTCAAAGAACATGTGGTCACAGAAGAGGTTATTGAATATTATCTGGAATCGTTAAAGCATACAGAGATCGATGCGATGATCTTAGGATGTACCCATTATCCGCTTTTACGTTCCAAGATCCGTTCTTATATGGGAGAACGAATCCAGATCGTCAATCCGGCCTATGAGACCGCCATGGATCTCAAACGGCTTCTTCAGAGTGAAGATATGGAAAATGACGGGGAAGAGGGCACAAGTAGCAAATATGAATTTTATGTCAGCGATGCGGCGGAAAAGTTTGTAAATTTTGCAAATACAGTGATGCCGTTTGATATTTCGAAAGCAAATATTGTGAATATAGAAGAATATTAGGGGAACACAGATGACAAAGGATGTATTGGTCAGTATTTCAGGGCTGCATATGGATATGGACGCCAGATTCCGGGACCGGATGAGGATGATGTGATCGAAGTTGTGACACCGGCTACTTACTACTACAGAAATGGAAAACATTATATCATCTATGATGAGATCGTAGAAGGAGTCAGTGACACGATCAAGAATAAAATCAAAATATCAGGAACAGACAGTCTTGAGATTATGAAAAGCGGATTATCGAATACACATATGATATTTGAGAAAAACAAGAAGAATCTGACATATTACAAAACACTATATGGTCAGATGCTGGTAGGATTGAATACCAGAAATATGGAAATTGAAGTTTCGGATGAAACGATTAAAGTACGGGTGGATTATGAACTGGATGTGAATCATGAACCGCTTGCGAATTGTAAGATCCGAATGAATATTGTATCCAAAGGCAGCGGGATTGCTGTATAAAAAAGAGCACTGCAGCGCAGATTTTCTGCCGGCAATGCTCTTTGTCTTATTTGTTGTCTTTTTTGAATCTTGCAAAAAAGCCTTTTTTCTTTGCTTTTTCCGCAGCCTCGAGTGGTCCGCGAACACCTTTTACAGCAGTGATGTAGATGCCGCTTACGGTGGCTTTGACTTCTTTCTTGATTGGGATGAGGTCAAAGATCTTAGCATCACACATCAAAGTCATCACTCTTGGTCCGACTTTTGCTTTTACAACAGGTACTTTGGTACGTCTCAAATATTTTGGCGTATTCTCCAGCACTGCGGAAGGAAGATTGGCTTCTTTGAGTTTCATTTTCTTTTTATCGATGATCAGCATGTTGACAGTCTGCGCCATGGCATCCATCTGTTCCTGCTGTGCTGCCTGCTTCTTCTCTGCTTTTTTTCCGAAGAAATAAAGGCCGACGAGTACACCGATCAGAATCACAAGTACAACGATCAGTACGATCCATCCTGTAGACACGATAAAACCCCCTCTAAA
>ENA-OQIG01000189-OQIG01000189.1-human-gut-metagenome-genome-assembly--contig:-NODE-189-length-35285-cov-4.780619_pt1 | contig 35285 bp, 36 predicted proteins | sample MGYA00242576_ERZ504741 | MGnify/ENA primary metagenome ERZ504741 (study PRJEB26092, sample SAMD00036436) | human gut metagenome | host: Homo sapiens | study: EMG produced TPA metagenomics assembly of... | reverse complement strand
CGGAATCTCAGGCTTTACCGGTTTGACGGGTTCTTCGGGTTTCTTTGGTGCAGGAGCAGCCTTCCGGTCAGTATTATAATCATCCGTATCGATCACCACACACTCGCGTATCTGCATCGGGATATCAAATCCATCAGCATCTTCCACCAATACAATATCTTTTCCCCGGAATCCTTTTACGATTCCTCCGCCCACCTCACTGAGGAAGCGCACTTTATCACCTATTTTCATTGTTCTGTTTACAATTTACCATTTACAATCTACAAATTAAGGCAAATATAACTACTTTTGTCGTCGCAAAGAAAGAAATGATGAAAGAAAACCCGAAACATATCCGTATTAGCGAATACAATTATCCATTGCCGGATGAACGCATCGCTAAATTCCCGTTGCCTGTGCGCGACCAGTCTAAGTTACTCATTTATCGTCATGGCGAGGTCAGTGAAGATGTATTTACCTCTCTACCGGAATATTTGCCAGCCGGAAGCCTGATGATATTCAACAACACCAAAGTGATTCAGGCACGGCTCCATTTCCGCAAAGAGACAGGAGCACTCATCGAGGTATTTTGCCTGGAGCCCATTCAACCCAATGACTACGTACTCAACTTTCAGCAAACGGAACATGCCGCCTGGCTTTGCATGGTCGGCAATCTGAAAAAGTGGAAAGACGGTCCGCTATGTCGTGAAATGACTGTAAAAGGATTCCCGATCACGTTGACCGCCACCCGCGGTGAATGTCGTGGCACCAGTCATTGGATCGATTTCCGGTGGGACAATCCGGAAGTAACATTTGCCGATATTCTCGAAGTGTTCGGTGAGCTACCTATCCCTCCCTACCTCAACCGGGATACGGAAGAAAGTGATAAGGAGACCTATCAGACAGTCTATTCAAAAATAAAAGGCTCGGTGGCCGCTCCTACGGCAGGTTTACATTTCACCCCTCGTGTACTGGATGCCCTGACCGAAAAAGGGATCGACCTCGAGGAACTGACTCTCCATGTTGGCGCCGGTACTTTTAAACCGGTAAAAAGTGAAGAGATAGAGGGGCACGAAATGCATACGGAATATATATCCGTATCACGCAGTATTATCAAAAAGCTGATAGACCACGACGCTTGTGCCATTGCCGTAGGAACAACTTCTGTGCGTACCCTTGAAAGCCTCTACCACATCGGCGTAACACTGGCTAACAATCCGGAAGCCACAGAAGAGCAATTGCACGTAAAGCAGTGGCAACCTTACGAAAGGGAATGTGATGTTCGCCCCGTAGTAGCCTTACAGAAAATATTAGGTTATCTCGACCGACATGGAATGGAGGCACTGCATACCAGTACACAGATCATTATTGCTCCGGGATATGACTATAAGATAGTCAAGGCAATGGTTACCAATTTTCATCAGCCACAGAGCACTCTGCTATTATTGGTTTCGGCATTTGTGAAAGGCAACTGGCATACCATTTATGATTATGCACTCGGACACGATTTCCGCTTTCTGAGTTATGGAGATTCATCTTTATTAATACCTTAAAACATGCAAAGCGATAATAATCAGGAAATGTTCCCCATCGTAGACGAACAGGGAACTATTACAGGAGCTGCTACACGCGGCGAATGTCATAGCGGAAGCAAGCTATTGCATCCGGTTGTCCATCTGCACGTATTCAACTCAAAAGGTGAACTTTACTTGCAGAAGCGCCCTGAATGGAAAGATATACAGCCGGGCAAATGGGATACTTCCGTAGGCGGACACATCGATCTGGGAGAGAGTGTAGAAATAGCTTTAAAGAGAGAGGTCGCCGAAGAGCTGGGTATCACAGACTTCACACCGGAACTCCTGACAAGCTATGTCTTTGAGTCTGCCGTGAACGGGAATTAGTCTTTGTGCATAAAACGGTGTACGACGGAGAAATACATCCCAGCGATGAATTAGATGGCGGACGTTTCTGGAGCTATGAAGAAATCAAAACGAATTTAGGAAAGGGTGTCTTCACACCGAACTTTGAAAGTGAAATAGATAAAGTAGAGATTTTCTCTTCTACTTCCCCCAAAGAGGCTGTGTAGAGACACTTTTCACCACGGAACACAGAGTAACACAGAGTCTTTTTTTGTTAATAATCAACAATTTAAAATTGCCACTGTGTTACTCTGTATCTTCTGTGGTGAGTTTTAACACCTTAAATTACTTTTTTTCTATCCAACTGATTATCGTCTCTGAAAAAGGACTCTCTTTGGGAGCTACAAAACCAACCCAATTTCCATTCTCATCAATCATAAACTTCTGAAAATTCCACTGTACCGGCGCATCTTGCTTTCCGTTCAGCTTCTTCTCTGTCAACCAGTGGTAAAGCGGAGCCATATCTTTACCCTTTACCGATATCTTGGCCATTATCGGGAAGGTAACATCATAGTTCACCGAACAAAATTTGGCGATCTCTTCGTTTGTCCCCGGCTCTTGTCCCATGAAGTTATTGGCAGGAAAGCCGATAATCACAAAATTCTGATCTTTATACTGATCATACAACTCCTGCAACTCTGCATATTGCGGAGTCAGTCCACACTTGGAGGCGACATTCACTACCAGCACCTTCTTACCTTTCAGACCTGACAGTGGATACTCTTTGCCATCTATGGTCTTCACTGTGAAGTCATAGAATGATTTATTCTGAGCAGCCATCGACAGTGAAAGTACCAAGGCTGCTACGAAAGAAAAAAATGCTTTCATATCTTATTATTTGGTTTATCAAATAATTAACAAGCAGCCCCGGCAGAATGTTTGAAAGCAGCCTACTCTTCAGACATGGAATAAGGTTTAGCTTCTTTGGCAAGCCCCCTCTTTTTATTCGGAGAAGCAGCCATATCAAACTCAAGTGTTCCTCCCGCCAAAAGGTCGGCATGAGTAATATACATCTTATCGTAAACCTTTCCGTTCAGCTTCACCTGCCGGACATAGCAATTACGATCGCTCACCTTTGGCGCTTTTATTTCGAAAGTGCGGCCATTGGGCAGATTCATACGGATATACGGCAGATAAGGTGCTCCCAATACATATTGGTCAGTACCCGGGCAAACCGGATAAAATCCCATTGCCGTAAACAGATACCAGGCAGACATCTGGCCGCAATCGTCATTGCCGCCCAGGCCGTCAATATCATTTTTATACATCCGGTTCATGACCGTCCGCAGCCAGTATTGCGTCTTCCAGGTTGGGAAGTCCAGGCATACAGATACGGAATGTGATGACTGGCTCATTGCCATGTACATACCCTCCTACCAAACTTACTTCAGCAATATCTTCATTCTTTTCGTAATATTTGCGGGGAAGTGCCATTGAGAACAGTGTATCCAACCGACTGACAAACTTCTTCTCACCTCCCATCAAACGAATCAATCCGGCCACATCATGAGGCACGTGGAAAGAAAAATTCCATGAATTTCCCTCTATAAATCCTTCCCCGTAAGTCTGCATTGCATCAAATTCCTTCCTGAACTCTCCGTTGCTATAACGGGGACGGGCAAAACCAACCGAAGTGTCGAAAACATTCCGGTAATTATTCGCCCTTTTCTTATAAAGATCGGCCAACTGGTCGTCTCCCGCCAACAGAGCCGTCCGGTAAATAGTCCAATCGTCATAGGCATATTCCAATGTAGTGGAAGCAGCTGTCCCACTTTGATCGAAAGGTACATAACCCAATCTTTTATAAGCTTCAACTCCTTCGTAATAAGGAACATTAGCTGTATGATCCATTGCCATCAAAGCCTCCCCGACAGATATATCCGCTCCTTTGGCAACCGCATCAGCCAAAGCAGACACTGCATGATAACCGCTCATACACCAGCCTTCATTGCCCATCAGACTCCAAACCGGCAACATGCCATGTACACTTTGCTGCTGATGACGGATCATAGACTGCACCATGTCCGTATTCTGCCGGGGTTTTAGCAAGTTCAAGAAAGGGTGCTCCGCACGATATGTATCCCATAATGAGAAGATAGTATAATTGGTAAATCCTTCGGAAGTATGGATATTATGATCGAGTCCACGATACCGACCGTCTACATCCATATAAACGGACGGGTTAATCATGGTATGATACAATGAAGTATAAAACATGGCCAACTGATCGGGAGTTCCTTTGGCTTCGAGTACATCCAACTCACGATTCCATGCAGAATTTGCCTCGGCAACCAATTGATTGAAAGTTTTTCCGGCAGCCTCTGCCTGTAAATTCTTTACTGCACCTTCTGTGCTCACAGCCGAAAGAGCGACTTTTATCACTAGCTCCGGATTCTGCCGGGTATCGAAATTAAAGTAAGCCACCAGCTTCCGACCGGTCATTTCCGGGAAATTACGGTCGGTATTAAACCGCCGCCAAAAGCCTTTATACAGAGCTTTCCCTTTATCCGTATACCCATAATCCTTGATGGCTGAGACAAAGAGATGGCAAAATATGTGTAATTGGTACGTGCCCATCCGTTCGTTATACGATAGCCCGTCAGTAATGTGTCATTTTCCACACGTAAATTAGCCCATAGAGTTTTTCCATCATAGTTGTAGATTCCGTGTATCAGGTCAAGAATGATGTGTCCGTCCGCATTATCGGGAAAAGTATATTTATGTATTCCTACCCGTTGAGTAGCTGTCAGTTGTGCCTTTATGCCATAATCAGCAAGCTCCACTTCATAATACCCCGGACGAGCAACCTCTGTGTCATGACTGAAACGGGAACGGTATCCCTCGTCAGGAGTACCGGCTCTTCCGGGATTCAACTTCAGTTGACCTGTGGCGGGCATAATCAAAATATCACCCAGATCCGAATGTCCCGTACCACTCAGATGGGTATGGCTGAATCCCACAATTGTCGGATCATGATACTGATATCCGGCACAATATTCATACGCATTTTTTTGATAAGTTCCATCTATGTTGTGAGGAATCGTATCTGTATCCGGACTTAACTGTACAAGTCCGAACGGAGCACAAGCACCGGGAAATGTATGCCCCATACCATTGGTTCCGATGATCGGGTTGACAAATGCACATACATCCGGCACTTCTGCCGTCTGCTGGGCCATCACTGTCGTAAATGCCGGAAGGAATGCCAGCAAGGAAAGTACTTTTTTCTTCATAATCTTATCTTTGTGATGTGTTGTTGATATGCAAAGATAGTTTTTTTCAGCTATTCCAATTCACTTCATCTCCACATTTTGACATTTCACCAGTCAATCTTTCCAACTCACAGTTTTCTGTTAACAATAAATATCCCGGCAACTTACCTTTGTACCGACATTCAAACACTTAAAGACTATGTTTAAAGCCATTGTACGTTTTTCCATAAAAAAGAAATTATTTGTAGGACTTACTACACTCTTCCTTCTTATCGGAGGCATATATGCAATGTTGACTCTGCCGATCGATGCCGTACCGGACATCACCAACAATCAGGTACAGATCGTAACAGTCTCTCCCACACTTGCCCCTCAGGAAGTAGAACAATTAATCACGATGCCCATCGAAATTGCCATGAGCAATATCATGAACGTGGAAGATATTCGTTCGGTAAGTCGCTTCGGATTGTCGGTGGTAACAGTCGTATTTAAAGAAAGCGTACCGACCCTCGATGCCCGACAGTTAATTAACGAACAGATTCAATCGGTAGCCGGAGAAATTCCACCGGAACTGGGCATGCCGGAAATGATGCCCATCACTACCGGATTGGGAGAAATCTATCAGTACATCCTGAAAGTAGAACCCGGCTACGAAGATAAATATGACGCCATGGAACTACGCACCATTCAAGACTGGATGGTGAAACGTCAGTTATCCGGTATACCGGGTATTGTAGAAATCAACAGTTTTGGCGGCTATCTGAAGCAATATGAAGTAGCCGTTGACCCGGATGCCCTTTTTTCATTGAACATCACCATCGGTGAAGTATTCGAGGCGCTGAGTAAAAACAACCAGAACACCGGAGGGAGCTACATCGAAAAAGCCAAAAACGCTTATTACATCCGTTCGGAGGGCATGATCAGCCGCACTAAAGATATCGAGCAGATTGTGGTTGCCAACCGCAACGGCATCCCGGTACACATCAGCGATGTGGGCATTGTCCGTTTTGGAGCACCCAACGTTTTGGAGCAATGACCAAAGACGGAAAAGGCGAATGTGTGGAGGTATCGCCATGATGTTGAAAGGGGCCAATGCCAATGTAGTCACACAAGAGCTGGAAAAACGGGTAGAAAAGATACAGAAACTATTACCCGAAGGAGTAAGCATAGAGCCGTATCTGAACCGCTCGGAATTGGTAAACCGGAATATCTCTACCGTAGTGCACAACCTGATTGAAGGAGCTATTATCGTATTTGTGGTACTTATCATCTTTTTGGGCAACATACGTGCCGGACTTATCGTAGCTTCAGTCATTCCGCTGGCTATGCTGTTCGCATTCATCCTTATGCGTATTTTCGGAGTGACAGCCAACCTGATGAGCCTCGGCGCTATTGATTTCGGTATCGTAGTAGACGGTTCCATCGTGATAGTAGAAGGCATACTTGCCCACCTATACAGCAATAAACTGAAAGGACGCACTTTATCGGGAACCGAAATGGACGAAGAAGTGGAGAAAGGTGCTTCGGGTGTAGTACGTTCGGCTACATTCGCCGTATTCATCATCCTGATCGTATTCTTCCCTATACTGACACTGAGCGGAATCGAAGGAAAATATTTCACTCCGATGGCAAAGACATTGGTATTCTGCATTATCGGCGCACTGCTTCTCTCCCTGACTTATGTACCCATGATGGCTTCTCTTTTTTTAAAACACACCATTATGGTAAAACCTACATTTGCGGACCGTTTCTTTGAAAAACTCAATGTCATATATCAACGGTGCCTGCATTTCTGCCTCCGCTTCAAATGGCAAACAGTTACCGTGGCCTTCGCTACTTTAATTGGTTCTTTTCTGCTTTTCGGACGACTGGGAGCTGAATTTATCCCTACTTTGGACGAAGGGGACTTTGCCATGCAAATGACATTACCGGCCGGCAGCTCACTTTCGGAGAGCATCGAAGTTTCCAATCAGGCCGAAAAATTATTGATGGACGGTTCCCGGAAATCAAACATGTCGTCGCCAAGATAGGTACAGCCGAGGTACCCACCGATCCAATGGCAGTAGAAGATGCCGATGTAATGATTGTGATGAAACCCTTTAAAGAGTGGACCTCTGCATCGAGCCGGGCGGAAATGGTAGAAAAAATGAAAGAAGCCTCCAGCCCCTGGAAAATCGTGCAGAGTTCAACTTCTCACAACCCATTCAGTTACGTTTCAATGAACTGATGACCGGAGCCAAAGCCGATATAGCTGTCAAGTTATATGGTGAGGATACTCACGAACTTTACGCAAAGGCGAAAGAAGCCGCCCGCTTCGTCGAACAAGTTTCCGGGGCTTCCGATGTCATTGTCGAACAGACTATGGGACTGCCCCAACTGGTAGTGAAATACAACCGCGGAAAAATAGCCCGATACGGCATTAATATCGAAGAATTGAATACAATGATCCGCACAGCCTATGCAGGTGAAGTAAGTGGCGTCGTATTCGAAAATGAAAGAAGATTCGATTTAGTAGTACGCCTTGATCAGGAAAAAGTGGCGGACCTCAACCTCGACAAGCTCTTCATACGCACTTCGGAAGGCATACAGATTCCTGTCAGCGAAGTGGCAAGCATCGACTTGGTGAACGGGCCGCTCCAGATTAACCGCGACGCCACCAAACGCCGCATCGTAATCGGAGTCAACGTACGTGATGCCGATATTCAGCAGGTAGTATCAGAAATACAACAGATACTGGATAAGAATATCAAGTTACAACCCGGATATTACTTTGAATACGGAGGACAATTTGAAAATTTACAGAATGCCATCCGTACACTAACCATTGTAATACCGGTAGCCTTGATGCTGATTCTGCTGATTCTGTTCTTCGCCTTCAAGAATGTGACCTATACACTGATGGTATTCTCTACAGTACCATTATCACTGATAGGCGGCATTCTGGCACTCTGGTTACGCGGACTTCCGTTCAGTATCTCAGCAGGAGTAGGATTCATCGCTTTGTTTGGCGTAGCGGTACTAAATGGGATCCTGATGATCAATCACTTCAACGATTTAAGAAAACAAAATAAATATGCCATGACCACCAATCAGATTATAAAAAGAGGGACACCCCACCTGCTACGTCCGGTATTTCTCACCGGACTGGTAGCCTCACTGGCTTCGTACCAATGGCCATCGCCACATCTGCCGGAGCAGAAGTACAACGCCCTCTGGCAACAGTTGTAATCGGAGGATTGATTCTATCCACTATATTAACGTTGATTATCCTTCCGATCTTTTATAAAATAGTCAATGCGGCAAGTGCCGGTTGGAAACAGCCTAAGAGACGGTTGCATCTGTTCATCCTGCTACCGGCACTTCTGCTGAGTGCCACCGCCACAGCACAGGCCCCACAAACCGTCAGCCTGGAACAAGCGATAGAGATAGCCAAGCAAAACCACCCAAGACTGAAGATAGCCACAACGGCCATCCGGCAGGCACAAGCCGGACGGGGAGAAATTGTAGAAGCGACTCCCACCACATTCAACTATTCGTGGGGACAGTTGAATGGTGAAAATAAGAAAGACAAGGAAATGGCTTTCGAACAGAGTCTGGGTTCATTGTTGACGCCGTTTTACAAAAATGTACTTATCAACCGACAGGTACAAACAAGCACTTACTACCGCCAAATGGTCGAAAAGGAGATTACGGCAGAAGTAAAGCGCGCATGGGCCTATTATCAGTATGCCTCCGGGATGTCTTCACTCTATCACGACCAAGACCGGATGGCTGCCGAATTAAGGCGTATCGGTGAGTTGAGATACGAACAGGGAGAAATCACCTTATTGGAGAAAAACATGATGACTACACTGGCAGCCGATTTACACAATCGACTCTTCCAGGCACTAGAAGAGAAAAAAGTAGCTTTGGCCCGCTTTCAATGGAGTTGTTATGCAGATGACCCGATTACACCGAAAGATACGATGATGACACTCTTCCCCACCGATTGTGAGCAGAGAAGTACCTCCGAAACCCATCTCGGATTCTTCAATAGCCAAGCTTCCGAAGCACGGGCAATCTTGAATGTAGAACGCAGCCGTTTCTTTCCGGAATTAAGTATCGGATACAGCCGCCAGGATATTTTGCCACTGAAAAATCTAAATGCCTGATGGTGGGTGTATCTTCCCGATCTACTTCCTGCCACAAAAAAGTCGGATCAAACAAGCGAAATTAGCAGTTTCGGCAGCACAAATACAGGCCGAAGCCAACATCCGAGAATTGAACAATAAAATAACAGAGTTGAGTGCTGCCTTGCGACGTTACGAAGAAAGTCTCCGGTTCTATACTTCGTCGGCACTCAAAGAGGCAGACGAACTGGTCAAAACAGCCAACTTACAATTACAACACAGCGAAACCGGTATTGCGGAATTTATCCAGTCGGTCAGTGCTGCCCGTGAAATACGCAAAGGCTATATCGAAACTATATATCAATACAACATAGCTTCTTTAGAATACGAACTTTATCAATAACCTATTGAAACATAAAAAGAAAATGAAAAAAATATTTTATCCGGTCCTCTTATTGGTTCTTGCGGCATGCAAGAACCTGAACAGACATCCGAAACCATAGTTCCGGCTCCTGCTATTGCCGACATCCCGACCGATACTGTTACGACCCAAGTAGACGGAATAACATCGGCTACTTCAAAGCCCAATCAAGTATCTTTCAACGGCACCATTGTATTGCTCCCCAACGTCAAGCTACGGTGGCCCTCACTATGGAGGAGTAGTGAAACACACCTCACTCTTACCAGGGCAACAAGTACGGCAAGGTGCGCTGCTGGCAACACTCGAGAATCCCGACTTCATCGCACTGCAACAAACCTATCTCGACAGCCATGCCCAAGCAGAATATCTGCAGGCCGAATATGAACGGCAAAAAACTCTCTCGACCGAACAAGCCGCTTCGCAAAAGAAGTTTCAACAGAGCAAAGCAGACTATCTGTCAATGAAAAGCAAGCTGGAAGCTACGGCAGCACAGCTTACCCTATTGGGCATCGTCCCGGAAGAGTTGCTGAAAAGCGGCATTCAGCCCTTGCTACAGGTAAAGGCTCCCATCAGTGGTTATATCAGTGATGTAGCGATGAATATCGGTAAATACATCCAACCGGGTGAAGCACTTTGTGAGGTCATCGACAAATCAGCTCCCCTGCTTTGCCTGACAACTTATGAAAAAGACCTGGCAGATATGAAAGTAGGTAGTCCCGTCCAGTTTCGGGTCAACGGTATGGGCAAAACAGTGTTCAAAGCTACCCTGGTCTCCATCGGTCAGAAGGTGGATGAGGTAAGCCGTTCGCTCGAAGTATATGCCCGTATCGATGATGTCAACCAACAGTTTCGTCCCGGCATGTATGTAACGGCGAGAATACAGAAATAATCCGGTGTATTGTCTTATCTTTGTCCCCATGAAACGAATCCGAGCTATATACAACGATAAATACCTCCTATCCACCCTCATCATCTCACTGGCAGTGGCGGTGCTTATCCATTTTCCCGAATCAGTCTCTCTTTTTGACGGATTTGAGAGTCATACCCTTTTTCCCGGGATGAAATTCGCTGATGTAGCCAACGAGATCCTCTTTACCTTTTTGTCATTGCTGATTCTGTTTGCAGTCAACACCCGACTGTTTCATTTCAATCAGACCTCAATGAAAATCACATGGCAAATTATTCTCTCTTTTGTACTAACCTGGATATTAAGCAATTTCCTGGGACAATGCTTTGTATATTTGCACAAGACATTTGATATTCCCGCTATAGATGCCATGGTGCACCACTACCTGCATCCATTACGCGATTTCATTATGTCTAGCCTAGTGACCAGCAGTTGCTATATCATCTACCTGATCCGTCGCCAACAACAAGTAATTGTTGAAAACGAACAATTAAAGGCAGAAAACATACGCAACCAGTTCGAAGTGCTGAAAAACCAACTGAACCCACACATGCTTTTCAATTCGCTCAATACGCTGCGTTCGCTCGTTCGTGAAAATCAAGACCGGGCACAAGATTACATCCAGGAACTGTCACGCGTATTACGATACACATTGCAAGGCAACGAGTCGCAATGCGTCACTCTACGTGAAGAAATGGACTTTGTGTCAGCCTACATCTTTCTCCTTAAAATGCGTTTTGAAGATAATCTGCGATTCGAGATCAATATAACTCATAATTCCGAAGAGTATTTGCTTCCCCCCATGTCCATACAGATGCTGATTGAAAATGCCGTAAAGCATAATGAAATCAGCAACCGCCGTCCTCTTACCATCACAATCGCGACCGATTCGGAAGAAGGACTCCTGGTAAGCAATCCCATACAGTCTAAACTGACAGCTACAACCGGTACCGGCATTGGCTGGTCAATCTCGACAAACGCTATCGCCTCTTGTTCCGACAAGAAATACAAATCACAGAAGACAGAAACTTCACCGTTCGTATACCCCTCATCCGGAAAGACCTATGAAAGCAATCATCATTGAAGACGAAAAAGCAGCGGTACGAAACCTGACTTCACTACTCGGCGAAGTCTGCCCGCAAATAGAAATCGTAACGGAACTCGACAGTATCGCCGATACCATCGAGTGGTTCACCGATCATTCAATGCCCGATCTGGTATTTATGGATATCCACCTGGCAGATGGGTCGGCATTTGAGATCTTTGAACACGTCCACATCACCTGCCCCATCATTTTCACTACTGCCTATGACGAATATGCCTTACGGGCTTTCAAAGTCAACAGCATCGATTATTTACTGAAACCTATCGGAAGACAGGATATAGAACAGGCATTAGAAAAACTGACCCTGTTCAGTTCCGGCAATTCCAAACCTACCGGTCCGGAAACAAACGAACTTGTGAACCTGATGCGTATGTTAAAAAAGCAGGAAAGCTATAAAACCCATTTCCTGATTCCGATAAAAGGCGATAAACTGCTCCCCGTTTCGGTTGATATGATCCTGTTGTTCTACATCAGAGATTGCCAGGTGAAAGCTGTTCTGACAGACGGGATGGAATATTCATTCCCACAAACCCTCGACGAATTGACCGAATGTCTGGACCCGACACTCTTTTTCCGGGCCAACCGCCAATATCTCCTTTCACGGGAAGCCATCAAGGATATAGACCTCTGGTTCAACAGTCGTCTTTCCATCAATCTTCGTCATTCGGTATCAGGAGAGAAGATTTTAGTCAGTAAAGCACGTGTAGCTGAATTTAAAGAGTGGTTCAGCGTTAAATAATTAAGGAATAAAAAACAAATATTAATGCACGCTTGCAGAATACTCCTACAAGCCGTATCTTTGTAACCCTAATTCTAAATACTCAAATATGGCTTTCACCAACAACGTAATGATTGTGCGCCACAAGTTGCTGGCAAAATTGGTAAATCTCTGGAAAGAGAACAAATTAACGAATGAAATTGACAGACTTCCCATTGAACTGAGCCCTCGCCGTTCACGCCCGCTCGGACGCTGCTGTATCCACAAAGAGCGTGCTGTATACAAATATAAACTTTTCCCGTTGTTGGGTTTCGATATGACAGACGAAACGGACGAGCTCACTCCACTTTCGGAATACGCACGCCAGGCGTTGGAACGTAAAAACAAACAGAAAGAAAATATACTCTGCGTCATCGATGAAGCTTGTTCATCTTGCGTACAGGTTAACTATGAGGTGACCAACCTCTGCCGTGGTTGTGTAGCCCGCAGTTGCTATATGAACTGCCCCAAGGATGCCATCCGTTTCCGAAAAAACGGACAGGCAAAGATTGACCACGACGCTTGTATCAGTTGCGGGAAGTGCCATCAAAGCTGTCCGTACCACGCCATCGTATTCATTCCGGTTCCTTGCGAAGAAGCCTGTCCCGTGAAAGCTATCAGCAAAGACGAGAACGGTATCGAACATATTGATGAGAGCAAATGTATCTACTGTGGCAAGTGCCTCAATGCTTGTCCTTTCGGAGCCATTTTCGAGATTTCCCAGGCTTTTGATGTCCTTGAAGCATCCGTAGCGGTGAAAAGATGATAGCGATACCTGCTCCCTCTATACTCGGACAATTCAACACATCCATCGAAGCAGTATATGGAGCGCTTCGCCAGATGGGATTTGCCGATGTAGTCGAAGTGGCGCAGGGAGCTATGGACACCGTAAGTCACGAAGCTGCCGAACTGAAAGAAAAGCTGGAGGAAGGACAGCCGTTTATGACAACCTCTTGCTGCCCGTCTTACATCGAATTAGTGAACAAGCACATACCGGGAATGAAGCCTTATGTTTCTTCTACGGGATCCCCGATGTATTATGCCGCCCGCATCGCCAAGGAACGCCACCCGGATGCAAAGATCGTGTTTATCGGCCGTGTGTGGCCAAACGTAAAGAAGCCCGCCGCGATGAATGTGTGGACTACATACTTACTTTTGAGGAAATGGCTTCGATCTTTGAGGGACTGGACATCCAACTTGAACAGACACAGCCATTCTCAGTACTCTATACTTCGGTACGCGAGGCACACGGTTTTGCTCAGGCAGGTGGTGTGATGGGAGCTATTAAGGCCTACTTAGGCGAAGAGGCTAAGAAATTCTCCGCCATCCAGGTCTCGGACCTGAACAAGAAAAACATAGGCTTGCTGCGTGCTGCTGCCAAAACAGGCAAAGCACAAGGACAGTTCATTGAAGTCATGGCCTGCGAAGGCGGATGTATCAGCGGCCCCAGTGCCCATAATGACGCTATCGGTGGACGCCGGCAGTTGAACCAGGAACTGATAAAACGCGTGAATCATATGAAGAAACTCATAGATAAATTAAGGGAGGAGCGCACCCTCACCTCCGAAGAGTTTGCACACCTGTTGTCGCACTATGATGATGAAGCCTTGGCATACATCAATCAGCAGGCACGGGAAGTAGCGACCGCACACTTCGGACAGGGAGTCTACATACGCGGACTGATCGAAATAAGTAATTATTGCCGGAATAACTGCAACTATTGCGGTATCCGGAAAGACAATTGGCGAGCCGATCGCTACCGACTCAGTAAGGAGATGATTTGGGATTGTTGCGAACATGGCTACAAACTCGGATTCCGCTCATTCGTTCTCCAGGGAGGCGAAGATCCGAAACGGTCGGACAATGATATGGAGGAGATCATTGCGGAAATCCGCCGGCGATATCCCGAATGTGCCATCACGCTGTCTATCGGTGAAAAACCGGCGAAAGCTTACGAACGCTATTTTATGAAAGGCGCCGATCGGTATCTGTTACGCCACGAAACATTCAACAGAGGGCATTACTACTGTCTGCACCCCTATGAAATGTCCAACGAAAGACGTATCAAATGCCTTCAGGAACTCAAACGAATCGGTTTCCAGACCGGGACAGGCATCATGGTGGGAACCCCTCACCAAAGAGTGGAATTTCTGATAGAGGATATACGTTTTATTGAAAACTTCCAACCGGAAATGATTGGTATCGGACCTTTTATCCCCCATCAGCGAACCCCATTCTGTGACGAAAAAGCAGGCAGTGTAGAGCTGACCTTGTTACTGCTCTCTATCTTCAGGCTGATGCATCCCAAGGCACTGATCCCTTCGACAACTGCGTTGGCAAGCCTGGCACCGGACGGCAGAATACGGGGTATTCTTGCCGGCGCCAATGTGGTCATGCCCAATCTGTCGCCTATCATTGTAAGAAACAAATATAACCTGTACGACCAGAAAGTAGCTTTCGGTGCCGAAGCGGCCGAAGGACTGGCCTTATTGGAAAAGCAACTGACAGCGGTCGGATATCACATCGACTACAGCCGGGGAGATTATAACAACTAATCAACAAAAGACATGTATAAAGTAGATTCACCTGATGCTGTCGACTTTATTAACCATCAGGAAATTATTGAAACACTGGAGTATGCCCGCGCCCATCGGAATGACCGGGAACTTATCCGAAATTTAATAGAGAAAGCCCGCCTTTGTAAGGGGCTCACCCACCGGGAAGCCGCCATATTGCTGGAATGTGCTGAAGAAGATCTTACTAAAGAGATTTTTCATCTTGCCAAAGAGATCAAGCAAAAATTCTACGGCAACCGCATCGTCATGTTTGCTCCGCTTTACTTATCCAACTATTGTGTCAATGGTTGTGTGTACTGCCCGTATCATCTCAAAAATAAACCATCATCCGCAAAAAGTTAACTCAGGAAGAGATATGCCGGGAAGTTATTGCCCTGCAAGATATGGGACACAAACGCCTGGCACTCGAAGCCGGTGAAGACCCTGTGCGTAACTCAATCGATTATATACTCGAATCAATCCGTACCATCTACAGTATCCATCATAAAAACGGAGCTATCCGCCGGGTAAACGTGAACATTGCCGCCACTACGGTAGAGAATTATCGCAAGCTGAAAGATGCAGGTATCGGTACATATATCCTCTTTCAAGAAACATATCATAAAGAGAATTACGAACAGCTGCATCCCACCGGGCCCAAAAGCAACTATGCCTATCATACCGAGGCCATGGACCGTGCCATGCAAGGAGGAATCGATGATGTAGGCATGGGAGTCCTGTTCGGCCTGAATACATACCGCTATGATTTTGTAGGATTGCTGATGCATGCCGAACACTTGGAAGCCGTTTATGGCGTGGGACCGCATACCATAAGCGTTCCCCGCATCTGCTCGGCCGATGACATAAATGCCGAAGACTTTGAAAATGCCATCTCTGACGAGATCTTCCAAAAGATAGTAGCCGTTATTCGCATCAGCGTACCCTACACAGGCATGATTATTTCCACACGAGAATCGCAAAAGACCCGTGAAAAAGTGCTTGACTTAGGTATTTCGCAGATCAGCGGAGGATCACGGACCAGTGTAGGCGGTTATGCCGAAGCAGAAACTCCGGAAGAGAACTCCGCCCAATTCGATGTCAGCGACACCCGGACACTGGACGAAGTGGTCAACTGGTTACTGAAACTGGGCTATATTCCCAGCTTCTGTACAGCCTGTTATCGTGCCGGACGCACGGGTGACCGGTTTATGTCACTTGTCAAATCGGGACAAATAGCCAACTGCTGTTCCCCTAATGCACTGATAACCTTACAGGAATATCTGGAAGATTATGCCTCGGAAGAGACGAAAGCTCGCGGAGTAGCCATGATAAAGCAAGAAATGCAACATATCCCCAACCCTAAAATCCGAGAACGGGCTTTAGAAAACCTGAAGCAAATTGCGGCAGGAGAAAGGGACTTCAGGTTTTGAAAACGTCGCCCCGCTCCAATCGCCTGCACATTGCCTTGTTTGGTAAACGAAACAGTGGCAAGTCGTCATTGATCAATGCATTGACCAATCAAAACGCCGCTTTGGTATCGGACATCGCCGGTACCACTACCGACCCTGTATATCAACCGATGGAAATACATGGTATCGGTCCGTGTGTATTCATCGATACAGCCGGATTCGACGATGAAGGTGAACTGGGCTCCCTACGTATCGAACGAACCTTACAAGCTGCGGACAAAGCCGACATCGCACTGATGGTTTGTTGCGATACGGAACTTTCCGAAGAGCAACGATGGATAGAGTTACTGAAAGAGAGGAATATCCCCTACCTGTTGGTACTGAATAAAGCCGATCTGTTAGAGAAACCGGATGAAGTCGCCGATAAATTGGAACAACAGACAGGACAACACCCTTTAATTGTCAGTGCCAAAGAAAAAACGGGCATAGACTCAATCCGTCAGTCTATTCTTCATCGGTTACCGGAACTTAACGAGCAACCGGATATTGTGGGAGACTTGGCCAACGAAGGCGATGTGGTACTACTCGTGATGCCACAGGATATACAGGCTCCTAAAGGGCGACTTATCCTGCCACAAGTACAAACACTGCGCGAACTTCTTGACAAAAAATGCATCACCTTGAGCTGCACAACCGACCAGTTGGACAATGCCCTCAAAGTCTTGTCAGCTCCCCCCTCATTGATCATTACCGATTCGCAGGTTTTCAGAACCGTCTACGAAAAGAAACCGCCACAGAGCCGGCTAACCTCCTTCTCGGTATTATTTGCCCGCTACAAGGGAGACATTGACTACTATACCGAAGGAGCGTATATCATCGACCAACTGACAGAAAATTCCCGGGTCCTGATAGCCGAAGCCTGTACTCATGCTCCACTGTCCGAAGACATCGGCAGAGTGAAACTTCCACGAATGTTGCGCAAACGTATCGGAGAGCAACTGCATATCGACATTGTTTCCGGAAATGATTTTCCTAAGGACCTGAATTGCTACGACCTGATTATTCATTGCGGAGCCTGCATGTTCAATCGCAAACATGTCCTGAATCGGATAGTCAAAGCTAAAGCACAAGGTGTCCCAATGACTAACTATGGAATAGTTATCGCATATATCAATGGCATACCTTTCCACTGACAACAAACGCTTATGAGACACGATCGTATTTCATAAGGCGTTTATGCTCCTGTCATCTAATGAAACCAAAAACTTGAAATTTATTCAAAGAGTCTGATATAATAAAACAGTTAATAATATTATTTTATCTTATATATGATGAAATGGATTTCATTGGCATTTCTTTTTTGCAATTCTTGTGGTACAGTAATTTGAGTTTGTTCTTTAAATGTTTCTATCTCATAAGGTGTAACAACCTGTACCAGATTATTTCCTAAGACACGTCCCCATACCGGGAACCGGTTATGCCCCTTACTACCTACCATACCTAACTGCATATTGATATCAGCCAAGTTATAAGCACTTGTCTCAGGGATATCACACTGCTCCACAACAGTTTCTCCACTGTGTTTGTCCACCGAAGCCACATAATACTTCTCATTCAGCATCATGCGCAGATAAAAACGGCGAGGCGTCTCAAAAATATCACTTACAAAAATATCACCGTTAGCAGGGAATCTTTTAATATCGCGAATATTGAGCCCACGAATAACCTCTTCATCCGAATTGCTTAGACCGGCCACTAAAACAGGCTGTATGGTATCTGCCGACAAACGGTAAATGGTATCATTGCTAGCTGTTTTAAACAAGACTGACGCCTGCTTCCCATCCGAAGGTGAACCCATTACTCCAAAAGTAAAGCCTGAATCTTCACGGGGTACCAACGGCGAATAGAAATCGTTTTTGGTAATTATCGCCTCACCGCCCTCTTGAAATACCCCAATACCAAAACTACCGTTCTGAAACGGCATAAGAGGCATAGCGATGGCACCAATGCGCTTGTTACCAAGGTGATGAGCATAAATAATGGGAGAATTTACAGGCAGGTCTTCCACAAACGTGCCTTCCAATGTATATATGCCAACCTTATTGCCGATAACATAGAAACGATTATCAGCCTCATCAGCCTGTATAAAACCTATCATACCATTAAAGTCATCGGGACCTTGGCCTTGGCGAAGGAATGTACGCAAAAAGTGTCCTTGACGATCGAACAGTACGATACGGGCTTCCTTGCCCACCAATACATAAATGTATTTGCTTGTGATGGCAAAGTCTACCACACCGTCTATCAATGAGGCATCATCATTGGTCATTTCCAAAGGGATATATTCAACTGACTCTATCTCATCAGCAATAGACAAAGTTGCCGGCGAATTAAGTGCATCACGAACGGAAGCGGTTAACAGACCTGTTTGGTCGACTTGATTTAAATTACAAGATGCCAAAACAAAAACGCCAATGGCAACCATGAAAAAAGACTTTGTGTTCATCATGTTTTAAAGTTATATTTTGGTCAAAGATACAGAACATTTGTTATTTATCATTTCTTTTTCCGGATATTTTCCATGAATCCACAAAACATATAAAGCTGAAATTCCTATATTTGTAATAAAAAAAAGATTACTGTCCAAAAGTATTATAACTAAAAAAATCTTTTACTTTTACTTATATTTCTCCGGAATCTTCCTCTCGATGATGGCATCAAATACCCGTGACAACTCTTTAATAACCAAAAAACATTTCTGTCACTTGAAAATTGGGTAATATAATTAGGCTGTGAATGTCAAATGATAACATTCACAGCCTATCACTATCCAACTAACTTTCAGTAGGATATATTACCTAAAATATATAGTTCCGGTTCTAATAAAACCGGCTATTCACTTTCTCTATAGAACAATACCTCTGTCAGTATTGAAAATCTTCCCCTTTGACGTACACCCGGTAATCTTTTATCATGCCGGGATATCCCTTTTCGGCACGGGGCAAATAGCGGAAACCGGTTACGGTATAGTCTCCACCCAGATCGATGACTAATTGATGAGGATAAGCATCTTTAGCCACCGTCATCCAGTAAGTGGATTCCTGAAGATCGAACACTTTATCTCCCGTACAGTTACCGCTACGTGTCTCTTCGCTGTCGGCATAGCGTATTCTCCACTTTTCACGTGAATTGGCTTACCGTCGGCACCCAGTACATCGAGTTCGGCGATGGCTGCTATCTTCTTTCCTTTTTGTGCCGAAAGGGCCTCAAGGCAGAAATAACGACCGGTACTCTGACGATCAAAGCAAACTTCCTGCCATCCGTTGCCCGGAACAAACGTACCTTCGGCAACGGGAGTTTCCCGACTCAAGTCCAGTTGTTCACCCTCTTTGCGATGGTAGAAGCCCCTTCATTGCGTAACCAATCCAAGATGGGCTTCTTCAGTCCGCGGATAGATGCTTTCTCAGGCCTTTCAAATCAAGAACAATAATTTCATTTTCTCCCTCTTTGAGCCAACAACCGGGCATGAAGAGTGTCTGCTGCGGACCAATCTCCCAGAAACGTCCGATAGCAAGGCCATTAACCCATACCATACCTTTACCCCAAGTACTCATGTCAAGGAACGTATCGCCAACTTTATCCAAACGGAAGGTAGTCCTATAATACGCAGGCATAGTCTGAGCTGTCCCATTTTTATATCTTTTATCTTGCACAAACGAATAATCCACCGGAAAACTATAAACCGTCCAATTCTTTAACTCTGCAGATTGCTTTCCACGGACAAGTTCTACTTTTTCAGTGATACCTTTGCGATCGTGAATCGACTCATCAAAGTTAACGCGTCCCATAGCTTCTACCAGGATGTCGATACGCGTTCCTTTCTTCAAAGCCGGCAGTTGCAAGACAAATTCACCACGACGACGGTCCAGACGAGCCAACAATTTACCATCGGCAAAAACTTGTGCCCAATCATGTACTTCTGTGATCTTCATCGTAGTGCCATTTTCGACAGGCTCCTGCAAAGTAGTCCGATACAAAATCGTTCCCCACCCCTGATCAAAAGCCTCCATCGGTTGTATATCCATACTCTCTTTAGCCTCGGGCAAATTGGAAAAGAGGGGAGCAATCTGAGTAAACTCCACTTCAGGTATCTCAATCACCGAAAAAGCTTCGGGAATCTCAGGCAATTGTTCTCCTGCAGGCAGATAATTTTTCAGCAGATCACGAAGCTGGAAATATTTGTCCGTAGTCCATCCCGGCTCACTGATAGGCGCATCGTAATCGTAAGAACTACACATAGCGGAGTAAGACGGATTGTTGGCACCACCCAATGCCCGAAAGTAGTACCTCCATGGGCCATATAGAGACTGAATGAAATATTACGGTCAAGCATATCTTTGATACCCTGCACCATGCTTTTGGCAGGACGGGTCTCATGCTTGCGTCCCCAATGATCAAACCATCCACTCCAGAACTCACTACACATTAATGGAGTCTCCGGACGAGCCTCTCTGAGACGCTTGAACTGCTGTTCAATGTTGGCTCCCGTACCAAAATTGATAGTCCAGAGCAAATCGTCCAATCCATTCCGATCAAAGGTACCGCTCCAGTCACATTGAAAAAGAGGAACTTCGGTAAACCCGGCACTTTTCACTATATCACGAATAGCCGAAACATAGGGTTTGTCAACTGCATAAGCACCATATTCATTTTCTACCTGCACCATGATAATGTTTCCTCCGCGAGTAATTTGCAAAGGTGCAAGCTGTTTTCCGACTTCTTTCATAAAGATTGCAGTGCGCTCCATAAAATAAGGATCGAGTGTACGAAGTACAATATCTTTCTTCTTCAGTAACCACCAGGGAAGTCCGCCCATCTCCCATTCGGCACAAACATAAGGACCCGGGCGTACAATCACATACATCCCATGCTTCTGAGCCAGGCGGCAAAAAGCGGCTATATCATTTTGTCCGGTAAAGTCAAACTGTCCCTCAGTCTGTTCATGGATGTTCCAAAATACATAAAGACAAATCGTATTCATCCCCAATGCCTTACACATCTCGATACGATGCTCCCAGTAAGGAGCCGGAATACGGTATAATGCAACTCGGCAGCCTTAACCGTAAAAGGCTTGCCATTCAAAAGGAAAGTGCTCTTCCCGATTGTGAAATTTTGTGCTGCAACAGGCAATGAAAAAATCAAAATGAGAAGCAGAATCAGTTTTTTCATGTTCTTATTAAATTGTTTTGAGTTTTTGAGTCGTCTCACTAAAGCCTCCTTTCTTCAAAGAAAGACAGCGTTTCCGATATCCGACAAGGGTTTCTCCCATGATATTTCCGAAAACAGAAGGTACAAAGAAACGGGAAATATTATTTCGAAAAAATAGACTTTGTTAAAAAAAAGATGGATTATATTATGATAAAAAAAGGCTGCATCGTTACCAATACAGCCTTTCGTATATTTATTAAATGACTTACTTAGCCAATTCGTTGATTACGTTCATAATCTTCTGCCCGATCTCCTCAGCAGCTTCCATAGTCGATGCTTCGCTATATATACGGATGATCGGTTCGGTATTACTCTTGCGCAAGTGTACCCACTTATCGGCAAAGTCAATTTTCACACCGTCAATATCATTGATCTCTTCATTCTTATAGATATCTTTCACTTTAGCAAGAATAGCATCTACATCGATTTCCGGAGTCAGATCGACACGGTTCTTGGCAATGAAATAAGGAGGATAAGTTGCACGCAACTCACTAACCTTCTTACCTTCGTGTGCCAAATGGCTAAGGAATAATGCGATACCTACCAAAGCATCACGTCCGTAGTGACTGGCTGGATAAATCACTCCACCGTTTCCTTCACCACCGATCACGGCATTTGTTGCTTTCATCTTGGTCACTACATTTACTTCGCCTACAGCAGAAGCATTGTATTCCATACCATATTTGCGGGTTACGTCGCGCAAAGCACGGGTAGAACTCAGATTGGATACAGTATTGCCCGGAGTATGTTTCAATACATAGTCTGCCACCGTAACCAGTGTATATTCTTCACCATACATCACACCGTTTTCGCAGATCATCGCCAAACGGTCTACGTCCGGGTCAACGACAAACGCTACATCAGCTTTTCCACCCTTCATCAGGTTCATGATATCTCCCAGATTTTTTTCCAACGGTTCCGGATTGTGGGCAAAGTTTCCGGTCGGTTCGCAATAGAGTTTTTCGACGTGTTTCACCCCCAGACGTTCCAACAATTCGGGCAGGATGATACCTCCTACAGAGTTCACACAGTCGATAGCCACTGTGAAATCAGCTTTTTTGATAGCCTCAACGTCTACCAAATCGAGTGCCAATACACTGTCGATATGTTTTTTATTATAAGTCAAGTCTTTGCGATAAGATCCCAAATGATCGACATCCGCATAATCGAACTCCTCGGCAGCAGCAATACGAAGTACTTCTTGCCCTTCGGCTGCATTCAGGAATTCTCCATGCTCATTCAGCAATTTCAATGCATTCCATTGTTTGGGATTATGTGATGCAGTCAGAATGATACCGCCACAAGCCCCTTCCATTGTAACAGCCAGTTCGGTTGTCGGAGTAGAAGCAAGATCGATATCAACTACGTCCCAGCCCATACCCATCAAGGTACCGACTACGACATTCTTTACCATCTCACCGGAAATGCGGGCATCACGGCCCACTACTATCTTGTTACTTTTTGATTTGCATGTTTTGCGAATCAAAGTGGCATAAGCGACGTGAATTTTACAATGTCAAGCGGGTTCAGTCCTTCGCCTGCGCCTCCGCCAATGGTTCCACGGATACCAGAGATAGATTTGATTAGAGTCATAGGTTGTTGTTTTAGAAAATTGGTTATTTAGTAGTTTTAGTTCAATGCTTTCTGAAATTTACGAATATCGTAGAAATAGGGGTTTACATATTGGTTTGCACTCTGATGTCCCATCTTCGAAGGTACAATCATTCTCACATGGGCATAATTGGTAACATACTTTAAAGCAAGCAGCCATCCGGGAGGAACATCCGTCGTACCATATTTGGCATACATCGACCCCTCTGTAAACACACCGGCTACTGAAGTACCGTTATCCACATAACGGAAAACGTCCGGATAAGTATAGTAATTCGGATAATTTTCGAAACCGGGAAGCACCACATTGAAGCAAGTGGTATCGTTCGCCTTGATGTCGTGCTCTACAAAGCGTACGGCTACAATATTGTTATTCTTGATAGAGTCATTTTCCGGTTTATCGGTAACTATACCCTTATCCACAATTTGCATGTAGACTCCGTTTGAGAAAGCCACGTATTCGTTCTTGGTCGTATCCGTTTTATATCCGTTTGCTTCAAAGTCACTCTCGGAAATAGTCTGGATATTGTGTTTTTTAATAAAGGCGTTTACTGCGTCTTTCTCTTCATCCAGCATTTCAGCATAAGTCTTCGAATTGTCGCAAGCCTGGAACATATATCCAAAGGCTAACAAGGAAAAAAATAACAATAGAAGTTTTTTCATTTCTGTATCTTAAGTATATTCCGTACAAATGTATTTTAAATTAGTCGAATCTTTAGATTTAAAAGCAGAAAGTTCAAGTCTTTTAACCTTTGACTTTCAACTTTTAACGGAAGAGCGATGAGCCAACCGTCAACTTACCACTTTATTCTTTCAAAAGTGGTTTATATTTCTCCAATGCTTGTTCAAACACTTTTACAGCCTCTTCCATAGTACCGTAAAATTCCCCTCCGGACGCATTGAGATGCCCGCCGCCATTGAAAAATTCCGCAGCTAACCGATTACAAGGAAACTTACCTACTGAACGGAGAGAAATCTTAATCATTTTCTTTTCAGTGTCCTCACGTAGAAAACAAGAAAAACAGACATTCTTGATAGACAGAGGTATGTTGACAAACCCCTCGCTATCCCCTTTGATATAATCAAATTTGCCCTGTTCTTCCTTTGTCAGTGAAATAAGGGCGGAATTGTAATCTTTATACACCTTCATATTCGATAACACATATCCCATCAGACGCAAACGGCTTTCAGAATAAGTATTATAGACTTTCCGGTAAATATCATCTTTATCGATTCCTTTTGAGAGTAACTCGCTGATGATGAAATATATTTCACGATTATTAGAGTTATAAGTGAACCCTCCTGTATCTGTCATCATGCCCGTATAGATACATTCGGCTCCTTCTTTGGAGATATCACTAAAATATCCCATCCGGCAAATCAATCGAAACACCAGTTCGGAAGTAGAGGAAATCTCAGGATGTGAAATGGTGATTCTGCAAAAATCTTCAGGATAAAGATGGTGGTCTATCATTATTTTGCGCCCCGGTGAAGCGGCCACTATATCACTCATTTCATCAATACGCTTCAGCGCATTAAAGTCAAGACAACAAATGACATCTGCCTCCATAATCAGCTTGTCGGCAAATTCCTGGTAACGGTCATACAGCAAAATATCCTTACTACCCGGCATCCATTTCAAAAAATCGGGAAAAGCATTGGGGACAATCACATTGACAATTTTATCTTGAGAATCCAAAAAATGATACAATCCCAATGATGAACCAATGGCATCTCCATCAGGTGACACATGAGATACAATTACTATTTTGTCGGCCCGTTCAAACCATTTGGTAAAATGATCAATATGAGCCTGAGCAATCACTTTAGTCAGCATAACTTGTTTGTATAAATATTGAGTTGGCAAAAATACGATAAATCTTTGTACTTAGAGCAAAAACCTCACAGAACCTTCGTCGGAAAGGGAGATAAAATGCAACCCTAACCGACGACATTCTTCACTATAAGCCTCTTTATAATAAGCAGACAGAGAAGAATCCAAAATAACTTCCCGGCAATGAAACAAACCTACCAATGACTCCAACTTCCCTGTATAGCCTTTGCATACATACAAATAATCTATGTTTAACGATTCAGCAACGGTTTTGTTCCGCCAACGATTGTCACTAACCATACAAATACGTTTATTACCGAACATAAGCAAATGATCCTGCATCCAAAAACCGGACGAATGAAAATTGTCTGTTATAGCAACCGGAACATCCAGATGCAGTCTATTCCAATATCCGGCTACTGCACGCGAAAGCCGTCTTTCATCCGGAATGCTGTCCGCATAAGCCAGCCACGACTTACCACAAGCTTCGATACAATGCACCACCGGACATCCCCGGACATTATAGAAAACAATGCTTTGCACCGGACGGTCCATCATTCTGCTCACCCAATGAAAACTTCCCATAGCCAAGATACAAATACCCAAAACATATAAACATTTCAAACTGCGCACTACTTTATAACGTATACCGATCAACAAGACCAGATAAAAAGCAAAAGCTTCTGCCGGATAGATCCAGACACGATCTATAGATGCCAACGGTAAATGTTCCACCCAACGGACCATAGTATTCAACCAATCAACAAGAGATCTCACTACCACTGAACATCCTGTATAAAGCATAGGAAAAGGGGTGAGTACCAGCAATGCGACCGTTGCATACATGATGCCTGAAACAAGTGGAATTACCAACAGATTAGTCAACAAAAAATGAGTAGGAAATCTGGAGAAATACAATAAAACCAAAGGAGCAGTACCTATTTGTGCAGCAAGCGAAACACTCATTAATGCCCATACCTTCTTTAACAAGCTATTACCGACCGGCAATTGGCGGAACAGCCAGGGATATAATAACAGAATAGCTGCAACTGCTGAAAATGAAAGTTGAAATCCTACATCGAACAGCCAAAAAGGATGAACCACCAACATGATACATGCAGTCAATGCAAGTGTATTGAGTGAAATACCTGTACGCCGGGATAAAACCGACAAAGCCAACAGTGAAAACATGATAACGGAACGGACGACCGAAGGAGAGAGACCGGTAAAAAAAGCGAATCCCCACAATGCGGTAATTATCACTACCGCACGAAAAAGTCTCACACCAAAAGCATTCCCTGGCAGCCACTTCAGAAAAAACAGAAGCATCATATACAGAAACCCGATATGAAGTCCGGAAAGTGCCAGTACATGACTGGCTCCCGATACAGAGTAAGTTTCCCGAATATCTTCGCTCAACTCCTCCTTATAACCTACCGTAAGTGCGGCAAGTACGGCAAATTCATCCGGATTAAACTTCAAAGCACGATATTGGTCAAGAATCCGCTCCCGGTATTCCAATGCAATCTGCCTGCATGATCGGGAAAACCGATATCCGGTAATTTTCCAATTCCCACTTGCAACAAAAGCAATCCCGCTAATCCCTTTGTAGCGCAGATAACGCGCATAATCAAATTCATCGGGATTACCATTATTTGAAGGTGGAGATACATGGGCAAGAAATATTAACTCATCCCCACTACGTAACCCTTCGGACAATGAATCCTTCGATATATAAAGCAAAACTTTTCGATTTACCGGCATGGTGCACACTGAATCCTGCCTTTCCTCCAAAAATGCCCGACAAAGGAAGCTATGTTCCTTAGGCTCCGGTTGTTCCGACACTACAGCCCGGTAAACACATTTTTGTTCCGAAAAAGAATAAAGCGTCTGTTGCAAAGCCTGATTTATTCCACCTGCTCCGCCAAAAAACACGAACAGGTACAAAATACAGCCGAACATCCAACGTAAAGAGTAACGGTGAGAAAAATAAACGACTAGGAGCAGAAGAAATAATCCTGCCAGCCTCCTGCCAGCACGCCCTTCGAAACACAGACTCCCCTAAAAAACAACCCATTGCCAACAAGAAAGCCTGCTATCAGAGGGAATAGCAGGCGTATAAAAGGATATCGGTGTAAATACTGAAAGTTCACAAGACGGCTCTACAGCCTTTCATGGCGTGAATCATTCCTTCCGGATTCTCAGCAGCAAAGATAGCATTTCCTGCCACCAATGCATCTGCCCCGGCAGCTATCAGACGGGCGCCTGTTTCCAGATTTACCCCTCCATCAACTTCGATCAGTGCTTTAGATCCGGTACGCTCAATCAGTTCACGAAGCTCTTTCACTTTCTCTACCGAGTGTTCAATAAATTTTTGTCCGCCAAATCCGGGGTTCACACTCATAACCAGCACCATATATACATCCCGGATAATATCCTGCAACAGGGTTATCGGAGTGGCCGGATTGATAGTGACCGCTGGTTGCATACCAGCTTCACGAATCTGTTGCACGACCCGGTGTAAGTGAGGACATGCCTCGTAATGCACATTCATGATGTGGGCACCCAATGCCTTCACTTCAGGAATAAACTTTTCCGGATTGACTATCATCAGATGTACATCCAACGGCTTTGAAGTTAACTTAGCTACATATTTCAGTACCGGAAAGCCGAAAGATATGTTCGGCACAAATACTCCGTCCATAATATCAATGTGTACCCAGTCTGCTTCACTACGGTTGATCATCTCAATGTCCTTTGCCAGATATGCGAAATCTGCAGAAAGGATAGAAGGGGATATAATTGGTTTCATATTCATCATTCTTAAAATAATAGCACAAAATTAACAAAAAAACATCAGGGCTCCCCCTCAATAACAATTTATTTGGCAGAAATTCTTTTTCTGCTATTTCAAATTCATAATTATAATCAACGGGATCGGCTCATATCCCAAAAGGATAATGCACTATCTGTTATTACACAGCCTTCATCTTAAATGCTTCAGTCAGATGGAATCCACGTAAAAGTTCATCTGTCTTCAGTCTCTTTTTACCTGGCAACTGCAACGAAAGGACATTTACAAATCCATCCGGCACAGCCACTCTCAAAAAGTTTTTTCCATCAGTAACAATGCTTCCGGGAGCCAACGTATGCACCTTTGGCAACTTCTCACTCTCAAAGATTTTCACGACAACCGCTTCCCCTTCCGGATTCACCAACTCACTCCATGCAGCCGGATAAGGCGAAAGCCCACGAATAAAATCATAAACCCGTTTCACCGGCTGATTCCAGTCAATTCGGCAGGTCTCTTTAAAAATCTTCGGAGCCGGACGAAGTTCGCCTGCCACTGCCATTTCTTCCTGAGGAATTGATTTCACCTTTCCCTCCAGAATAGCGTCTACAGTTTCTATAACCAACCGACCGCCCAAATGCATCAACTTGTCATGCACAATCTCTACATTGTCCGTATCGGCAATGGGAATACGTACTTGCTGGATTACTTCCCCCGTATCTATTTCATGTTTCAGGAAAAAAGTAGTAATACCTGTTTCGGTGTCTCCGTTGATCACTGCCCAGTTTATAGGCGCTGCTCCACGGTATTGCGGAAGCAGAGAAGCATGGAGATTAAAAGTTCCCAGACGTGGCATATTCCATACCACTTCCGGCAACATACGAAAAGCTACAACAATCTGTAGATCGCTTTCCACTCACGTAACGCCTGAATGAATTCTTCATCTTTCAGTTTTTCCGGTTGCAGCAAAGGCAGTTGATGATCCAGTGCATATTGCTTTACCGGAGAATACTGAATTTTATGTCCGCGACCGGCAGGTTTATCGGGCATCGTAATCACTCCAACCACATTATAACCGCCTTCAACCAGACATTGCAGGGCTTCCACGGCAAAGTCCGGAGTCCCCATATATACAATTCTTAAATCTTCTTTCTTCATAATTTATAAGTTATGAGTTTCACACTGCAGATTACGAAAGTAACGAATTGCCTGCAAAGCACACTATCCGTTACATACGGCCATCGCCGTTCCGTCAATCTTCCGAGAAATGTACCAATACCTGGCGATATGAATTAAATATCTTAGATTTGGATACAAATCCCAGGTATTTGCCCTCTTCATTGACCACAGGTAAGTTCCATGCTTTTGTATCGTCAAAAGTCTGCATCACCTGTTCCATGCTATCTGTATCATACAGACGGGCAGGGACCGAGGTCATCAGTTTACTAACGGTAAAACGATGATAAAGTTCCTGACGGAACATGATGTTCCTGATATCGTCCAGTAGCACGACGCCCAGCAAGACCCCGTCTTTATCCGTCACAGGAAACATATTACGATGCGAAGTTGAAATCGCCTTCACCAATTCGCCCAGATCCATTTCCGGACGCACGCTGACAAAGTCAGTTTCAACCACATTTTCGACTTTCATCAGTGTCAATACAGCTTTATCCTTGTGATGGGTCAGCAACTGTCCCTTTTTAGCCAAACGCATAGAGTAGATACTATGCGGTTCAAACACGATGATTGTCAGATACGAACTGACCGAAACAATCATCAGAGGCAGGAAGAGGTCATATCCGCCGTTAGCTCGGCAATCAGGAATACTCCAGTCAGAGGTGCATGCATGACTCCACTCATAACCCCTGCCATTCCCATCAACGCAAAGTTCTTTTCGGGCAAAGTCGAGGTAAAATCAAAATCATTGCTAAAGTGCGAAAACACAAAACCGGCAATACATCCCAGATACAGCGAAGGTGCAAAAATACCACCACATCCACCTCCACCGTTGGTCGCACTCGACGCAAAGACTTTCAACAGAATGATCAGCACCAAATAGACCAGCAACAGATTACCGTATCCATAAAACAACGAGTTATTCAGTACCGTATCCCAGTCGGCATTGCTCACGCCGTTCAACAATAGTTCGATCGTATCGTAACCTTCACCATACAAGGGTGGAAAGAGGAAGATGAGCACACTCAGCATCACACCTCCCAATGCCAACTTCTTATACGGATTGGAGAGTTTGCCAAATACTCCTTCCACAGAGTTCATAGCGCGAGTGAAATAAAGCGATACCAATCCGCAAAAGATTCCCAAAAGAATCACATAAGGAATACGCTCCAATTCAAAAGGCTGATCCAGATGGAATTTAAACATAGCCTCCTGTCCGGTCGTAATATACGAAACAGTGGCAGCCGTGACAGCCGAAATCAGCAATGGTAATAAAGACGACATGGTAAGGTCGATCATCAGTACTTCAAGCGTAAACACCAGTCCGGCAATAGGCGCTTTAAAAATACCTCCGATGGCACCCGCCGCTCCACAGCCTACCAGCAACATCAGTGTACGGTGCTCCATCTTGAACATACTTCCCAAATTCGACCCGATTGCCGATCCGGTCAACACAATAGGTGCCTCGCTCCTACCGATCCGCCGAAACCGATGGTAATGGCACTGGCAATGGTCGACGACCAGATATTATGTCTTTTGATACGCCCCTGCCTCCTCGAAATTGCATAAAGAATCTTCGTAACTCCATGGCTGATATCATCCTTTACGATATTGCGTACAAACCATCCTGCCAGAAAAATACCGACCACCGGATAAACCAGATACAGGTAGTTGGCCTCCGTCGTATTAAAGTTATCTGTCAGGAAATTCTGTATCGTATGAATAAAGAATTTTAGGAGCAGTGCAGCAATGGCAGTAAAAATACCGACCAGAAAACTTAAAATGAGAATAAACTGCTTTTCTTTGATTTTATTCTCGCGCCAGATAATAAAGCGCTGTAATAAACTTATCTTTTCTTTTTCCATCATTCGCGAATAATCTTGATCACTCCACCTTTATCCAGTTTAATGATACTCGATGGTTTAGGACGACTCATATCATCTTGTCGAAAATTGACAATGTAATCCACCGACGATTTTATTTCTTCGCTGATTTCATTAAAATTGGCTGCTCCCGGTTGTCCGCTGACATTGGCAGATGTCGAGACAATCGCTTTGCGAAACTGCTGGCACAAACGACGGGAAAACGCCTCGTTTGTCACCCGGATGCCTACGCTTCCATCCTCTGCAAGCAGATTTGAAGCCAGGTTGCGGGCACCGGAATAAATGATAGTTAATGGCTTATCGGCAACCTCAATCAAATCCCAAGCTACCGAAGGAACATCCTGCACATAGAATTCCACTTTCACCGGCGAGTCTACCAATACCAGCATCGCCTTACTGTCAGCACGTCGTTTTATCTCATACACCCGGCGCACAGCGTCTTCATTGGTAGCATCACAGCCAATTCCCCAAACCGTATCGGTGGATAGAGAATCACCCCGCCTTCGCTCATCACTTGACAAGCTTTTTTAATGTCTTCTATCATTTCTTGATCTATTTCTTGTGAGAATAACGTGCAAAAATACTAATTTTGCCCAATAATAACAAAGGTTAAGAGAAAACAAATGGAAGAAATCGAATTTCATCACAGTTTACCTATACAACTACGATTCAACGACGTAGACAAATTCGGACACGTCAACAACACCGTCTATTTTTCATTTTACGATCTCGCAAAACAGAATATTTCGCTTCTGTATGCCCGGGAGTCGACTGGGAAAAAGACGGCATTGTAGTCGTACACATTGAAGCCGACTTTCTGGCACAGATTTTTTCATCGGACCACATCGCCGTACAAACCGCAGTTTGCGAAATCGGAACCAAAAGCTTTCATCTGCTGCAACGGGTCATCGACACCGAAACAATGGAAGTGAAATGCATCTGTCGTTCGGTCATGGTGACATTCGATCTGGAGAGACACGAATCCAAGCCACTGACCGAAGAATGGATAGAGGCAATCTGCCGGTTCGAAGGGAGAGACTTAAGAAAGAAAAAATAAATAATCCTCCGTAGATACCTTTTTTCTACGGAGGATTTTGTTTTTCTCCTTAATATAAGAATTCCTTATTCACGTTCCCCGACACACTCGCGTCAAACCAGGAAAGATTGGATTGATCAAGCACCCATTTCTCATAATTAGGATATGCTTTCGTAATGATAACTCTTTCCTTGGGATAATTCCACGCCGGTGAAGAGTCTTCCTTCCGCGGGAAATCAAGAGCCCATGGATATCGGTTATCCATACGATAATAAACTTCAGCCTCAAGATCCGATCTGTCATTTTCTGTCCCGAAGAGTGAAGTGTCGGCATGTTTTGTCGGCTTATAATCTACCAGATGTATTTCTCTTTGACGGCTGTTGACAAAAATAAACGGATTAAACTTCTGAGTTAACAAGCTGCTGACAGGAGTCTTCAGTCGTACGGTTACTTCAACCGGAATAGCGGAAACTCCGACCGCCGCACCCTCCGTATTCACATATCCTTCAGTCGTACCGAAAGCAGTATTAACATCATTCCAGACAATAAAAGTGGCCCGGTCATTACCCTCTTCAAGTGTAGCACCTTCCGACTTTGCTTCGTCGATATTGTCAGCCGAAAGCGGCAGTTCGATGCCTACACCGATATGCGTCCATGAAGCTGCTCCCTTTGCAATCGGCGTGAAAGTCAACTTTAGAGCAGTAATCATATTATTATCCCCTTTCTCCAACTCATAACTGTAATTCATCACAAAATCGTTGAAGTCATAGTCCCCCATCTTAGGCCACTGTCTTCAAAGGCCAATGTACCGTAAACAGCCTCCGATGGAGTAAATTCATCGATCACCGGAATGTCTTCTTCCGGTTTTATGGCAGATACCGGTGATGCGGTAAGCTTTATCATCACATCATTAAAATCATAATCAGCTTTCGGATCATCATAAGGGCGAATATCGAAGCCATAATGCAACAGTTATAATCGGGCACATTTCGAATCACCGCATTCGTCCTTTTCGTTGCATTCAAAGATGGGGTAGAATAATAAAAGCCATTAACATCTCCATTCGGGAAGGTCTGATTCTTGAACTTATAGGAACTTTTTGAATTCACTCCTCCATTGGCAGCATTTACATTAGCTATATTCAATCCGTCACGTGCCATAGCAAAACCGATACGTGCACCTTTCGGGAATACCTTACTATATTGTTTTCCGTCCCAATACAACAATTGTACTTTTAAACCCGAAGGACACTTTTGCTGATGAGTATTCGGAAGTAACAAAGTCATACGATGTCCCTGTATATCTTCACGTCTGCCAAGCTCCCCTTCCTGGTAGCTATAATAAGCCAACACATTGTAGACGGTCGCATTATTTACATAAAATCCACCATCACCGACATACGTAGCCCACACTTCCGCTCCCAATTCATCAGTCACCACCAGATCAGAGCTCTTTTTCAAATCCACATCCTGCACATTCTTCTGTTCCGGATACCAACTATTCATTAAATTTAGAAACTTAGCAGATAATTCCTCTTTCGTAACAAGCGGAGAAGCATTCAAAAGTGGTATACCGTCTTTTCCAATCTCCGAATCAGTATAAGGGCTATACAATTCATAAAGATTGCTCAGTTTCTGGCCGACGGGAACATCCAATCCTGTTTCACTCCGGGTAGCAACCATACGGGTAGTAGCAGTCTTGATTTGAAAGGCTGTTGCAGTCAAGTTGCACGTCATCGAAGGTTGCACATCCATCTCCTGCACTCCGGGATAACCGGCTGTCAACGAAGCGACATACAACTTATCACTGTTTGCCGGAACAGAAATAGTAGCATCAATCTGCCCATTCCCATCTGTATAGCCCATATAGAGAGGCTTACCGGAAATAATCCCGTCTTCTTCATAAGGCTGTTGAAGATACACTCCAACCCCTATCCCCTCAGCAGCTTTTCCATCTGCCCGGGTAACAGATATATGAATCTGTTTATCGGCTCTCAAAGCGAATTTGAACGATAAGTCCAATTCTTCCGTTTCACCAGGATCCTCCCCCGACGGTTCATACAAATCTTTCTCATTTACACATGCTACACAGCAAAGTGCTATCAGCAGTGCATACTTCAGCAATGATACATTTCTCTTCATAAGACGATGTTTGTCTGTTTGTGTAAGGTTACTATATTCAGTAAATTAACAACCTAACTTGAATACAAAAATAACAAAAAAACAGAAACTTACAAAATCTAATCATCTTAATGTAGATTTTATTCTTTTTATATCAATTTATGTAGCCATGTGAAGCTTACAGTCAGTCTACGATCCAACTATCAATATTCCTTGTTTTCGAGCTAAAATTCACTCCTGCCTTTATCAGTTGGCGGGAATCATTGGCAAACGGAGCGGCATATCCCTTTTCTTCTATCTGTTTCAAAGCCTCTTCCGCACTCCCGTCAAATTTGAACTCCATCACATGCTACCCCGCATTTTTCATCCTCTAAACTGAAGATTTAGAGGTTTTCAAATGAGAATCTATATAAAAGTAATTATCATCTCGCAAACTTCAAAGTTCTGTATCCCAATCGGGTAAAGTTTAGCCATAGCGTATTCCTATTAATGGCTTCACTCACAAATATACAAGATTATTCCTAATTACCGATTCCGTAAACCATATAATAAAATGCCGCTATCCATTCTTTCAAACAGACAACGGCATTTATTATTTCAACCGAAATGATCGGCTGACCGTCAAAGTAATCCCTGACCTCCTATTACCCCGGCAATAGCACTTGCCACAGCAATGATTACTTTCAAAAAGATGTTCCAATTATTTTTCCTCATATTCTAATCCTATAGAACCGCTAACTACGCAGTCGGATCATCTACTATGTCTCCATCACCACCTCCGGAACCATTATTGCCCGAAGCACCGATCCCACTCGCTTTCTGGAACTCAACACCCTGAAACAAAGCCCGGGTAGTACCGATAGCCGCAGGACGAGTATATTCAGGAGTAAAATGACAAAGAAGGGCTGCCACCTGATTCGGGTTCACCTCTTCCTCTTTGTCCACTCCCCTTCCCCGTGTACGCGCTTTCATCGTAAAAGTACCCAATCCGTCCAGACGTACCGTCTTACTGTCCAGCAATGCACTACGCATCGCTGTCATCAAGTTACGAACCACATTATGCACATCACCCGGAGTCAACGACGATTTTTCCGCAATCATCTCAGCTAATTGCTGACGTAGATACCACCATTGCCTACCTTCACCAAGTTCAAGCTGCCATTTCTTATCACCGGACTTAGTTGCCATAGTCG
>ENA-OQIG01000188-OQIG01000188.1-human-gut-metagenome-genome-assembly--contig:-NODE-188-length-35518-cov-3.789042_pt1 | contig 35518 bp, 32 predicted proteins | sample MGYA00242576_ERZ504741 | MGnify/ENA primary metagenome ERZ504741 (study PRJEB26092, sample SAMD00036436) | human gut metagenome | host: Homo sapiens | study: EMG produced TPA metagenomics assembly of... | reverse complement strand
TTATGAGAAAGACCCCTATAAGCATCTTTTGGTACAAACGCTATCCGACCGCCTGGCCGAGGCCGCTACCGAAAAGATGCACGAGTACGTCCGCAAAGAAGCCTGGGATATGCCAAGGATGAAAATCTTTCCATACCCGATCTTCTTGTCGAAAAGTATCAAGGCATCCGTCCTGCTGTGGGATACCCTTCTCTGCCCGACCAATCCGTGAACTTCATCCTGGACGAGATTCTCGATATGAAACAAATAGGTATCCACCTGACCGAGAATGGTGCCATGTATCCTCATGCTTCCGTATGCGGATTAATGTTTGCCCATCCCGCATCCCAATATTTCTCCGTGGGGAAGATCGGTGAAGATCAACTGGCAGACTATGCCGGCCGAAGGGGAAAAACCGTAGAAGAGATGCGTAAATTTCTGGCAGCAAACTTGCAATAAAAGTTTTCTTTCGATATATTTGTAACTGATCCTATTCTTTATAAATAGAAGAAGTTATGAAAAAGGTTCTTATTCTGTTATTATGGTTACTGCCTCATGCAGCGTAGTGATCTTTGCACAGACTCAGCGCATAGCGGGTACTGTCGTAGTTGGTGACGGCCAGCCTGCCGTCGGTGCCGCCATCGTTGTCAAAGGAACCAATATCGGTGCCGTGACGAATGTAGACGGCAAGTTCGTAATAGCAGAAGCACCCGCTTCGGCACAACGGCTCGTAGTGTACCATGTAGGTATGGAACGCAAAGAGGTAGATGTTGCTCCCAACGTATACATTCAGCTTCAACCCGTAGAACAAGGCTTTTCGTGGAATGTGAAAGCCGGTGTCAGCCTGTTCAGTTATCGCCGCCCGGATGGACTGGACGAACGGACAGGATTCAGTGTCGGTGCCGGTGTGGAATATAATTTCAGCAGACACTGGGCCATACAGTCGGGATTGATGATCACCAGCAAAGGAGCAACTGCCGAATACGAAGGCTACTCTCCACTATCTTCGTCTACCGATCCCATCTCCTACAAAGCCAAGATATCTCCGATCTACCTGGATATCCCCATCCTGGCAGCTTTTAAAATAGATATATCGAACCATGTTAAGTTCACGATCAATATCGGTCCCTATTTATCCGTAGGTATGGGTGGAAAATACGAACTGACCAATACAGGCGGACATAAAGACGAATCACACAATCCTTTTAAATCCTACTCCTCCACAGCCGAAATGAAAGATAAGGACGCCTTGTTGAAACGCTTCGACATTGGAGTGCAGGGAGGCATCGGATTTGAAATATGGAAGCATTATCTGATCAATGCCTCTTTCCAGCACGGATTCATGGACCGATCAAAGGAGGGACATTGTATGCCGGTGATACCGAAAAGCACTACCCGATCGGTGGAATCCTGACAGTGGGCTACAGATTCTAAATGAATACTTTATTTAAGCATTGAAAACACACAAAAGAGTGAAGAGAAAAGGGGTGTGCCTAAACTCGTATTCACCACAGATTACATGGAATTTACACAGATAAATATTATGGGTTATCAGTAGATTAAAAATCATTCTGTGTAATCTGTAGTGAGTTATGAAACACCCCCTTTTCATGGTCTATTATCTCAGAAACGATATCCTATTTCAAAAGCTACATCTATAAAGCCTTCCGAATGATTCCATGAAGTACATCCCACTCTTCCGGTTCCTCCTATCAGGAAACGACCGTATTCTACTCCGATTCCATAGGCGAATCCTCCTGTAAACCGTTTACCGAACAACGACCGGCTATTGGTAACAGACTCGGTTTTATTACCCTCCATCGTATCGTAATAATGCTTGATATATTCTCTCTTTTCATCTCCACTAAGTCCCAGATCAATGTAAGGGCCGAAACTGAACACCAGGTTCATATCATTCCCTACCCTGTATTTCAGTGCAAACAACAGAGGAATCTCCAAATAGAATGGATTATAAGTGCCACTGACCTGCTCATAAGAAGCGGATGAAGAACCATCTCCGTTATTTTCGGCATAATAGCCATAGAAATCATACCCTTTCATTTTACGGGAAACCAGCAAAAGTGACGGCTGAAAAGCCCAATGTTTCGACATCCGGATATCGGCTCCCACCCCACCATAGATACTGAATCCGTCTTTCAGTTTCGATTCGGGCCCCTGCATGAATTTCCCTGCTCCAATTCCTGCCTTTACCGACCACGAGAAGCGTTGCATCACCTGTGTGCGCATCTGTATGCGCATCGGAAGATCTATATATCCGCTACGTTTTCCTTTTTTCACTTGTAACGAATCAAAATATACCGGTACCTCCTCCAGTATAAATACTCCGTCTTTATCGGTCGTCGCATTCTGATTCGTACGTTTCAGGGTAACCACGGCACCCTCTACCGGATAGTAATCTTCGTCCACAACCTTCTCTACTACCTTTTGCTTTTGTGCCATTACGTCGGTCAATGCCAGGCAGACCCATGCCAATGCTATATATTTTTTCATATCTTTCTATTTTTTACATTCAACATCCAGTTATCCGTTTCCGCTTCATCAGAAACGGTAAGTGACTCCCAAGGTAAGTACCAGATTGTGCTCTTTTGCTTCAAAGCCTTCATCATCCTGCCCCAGACACATGCTCTTTCCTGAAATACCGGCCAGCCACTTTTTGTATTCCACCCCTATGCCATAGGCTACACCAAAGCTGAAAGGATGCAGCAAAGAATGTTTCCCACCGGAATAGTCGTATTCATACTCACTGCTATAAATATCATACTCTTCATCGGGTTTGCCTGTCTCGCTAGCTTTCACTTTCCCTGCAAAACCATACGAAAAAACAGGTCCCATAGAAAATGCCAGATTCATTTTGCGGGCTATCGGACAACGAAGAATGAACAACATCGGCAAATCCAGTGATACCGGATTCCAAGTCTCCTGATATTTCACGCCATATCTTTCGGCATTGAACTCAGCTCCGTGATTACAGATTTGCAAGGTAGGCTGAAAAGCCCAACGCTTCGACATACGCACCTCGATACCCAGACCGAATTCATATCCCACTTTAAAGTCGGAACCATATATCGTATATTTACTCATACTAAGACCGGCATGTGCCACAAACGAGACCTTCTTACGTTTTCCGGTCAGCTGTACCGGTACATTCAAGTCAACTTCCCGGGTCTCCATCCCGATGGATGTAACGACTACTTTCTTTACCGAAAGAGGAACCTCCTGCAAGAGGAATTTGCCATCTACATCGGTGATTGTACTGATATTGGTTCCTTTGGCGGTGACCAATGCTCCCACAATAGGTTGCTGTCGTCTATCGAATACTACTCCTTTTACGTCGTGTGTCTGAACCTGAGCCATTACGGTGATTGCGCAAATGCAGGCAATCATTCCTATTATTATTCTTTTCATCTGTTTTCGTTCTTTAAATCCATTTTCTTATTCTACGGGAATCTTAACGGTCCGGTAACCACTGTAAGTGATCCCTACTCCATTTTTCGCATAAACACGGAAAGCATAACGCGTTCCGGGACGCAGTCCGGTAACGATTTTACTAAGTTCCTGTCCATAATCATCCCCAAAAGGAACCTCTATCATCTGCTCATCCTTCACCGTCCCCGTTTCTTGTGAATAAATGCCATAACTATATCCGTAGTTTGTAATCTGATAATCATTTGTATAGAAAGAGGCATACAACTCTACCGACGTATCGTCATATGAATACAACGAAAACTGATTGATAATCGGTTCCGTACCCGGTTCGGTTGTAAACTCAACTACCGGTCCGTAGCCTGTCCCTTCCTCAGTAGTCACATAGGGACGTATATAATAATGTGTATTGGGAAGCAGATCGGTCACCTCTACTTCTAAAAACGAATAGTCATAATTCCGGGTTTCCCGTGCCAATGTTTTCTGATCATCAACCGTAGGGATTCTTTTAGTAGAACTGTAACAAGCGCCCTGTTCTATAATTCCGCCATTGCTTTTGAAACGGACCTCCGCAGATAAATAGAAACTGTATCCTGTAAAATGTGCATCGTGCACAACCAATCTTGGCAACCCTGAAAGGCGGAATGGCTTCACTTCACTGTAACGTTCGCCACGCGTATTTCCGCCCAATACATGGTCCAGCAATCCCGGACGTCCGTTATAGCCATAATTATAATCAACCATGGCGCAATAATAAGTTTCGCCCACGGGGAGCATATTCGATTCCAGGAAAGCATAAAAAGTCCCTTCTGTATCACGATGTACATAAGCTTCCGTAAGCACTTCTTTCATCTCTCGATCTTTAGCTATCAGGAATCTGGGATACTGGTAGAATCCGGTTTCTTCACTTGTCACTTTCCCTATCATGACCACGTCTGTCCGATACAGTTCTTCTGTATTCATCCCCAGAATATTGGACAGCAATTCCACGGAATCTTGTGAAAGCGTAGCCATATCACAAATCCGCTCCAACGTTAATGTTGCTTTAGAAGATTCCATAGCCCCCCAATAATCTCCTTTATTATCACAGGAGGTAGCCAGCAATGTCATCAGACAGAGCAAGCCTAGTAATTTTCTCTTGTTCATCTTTGTCTATTTATAGTGTTAATCGTCCGCAAAGTTACAATATTTATCATAAATATAACAAAATAAAACAATTTGATTCTCTACAAATCCGGAGTATCCTCCGGCCGGTATAAAGGAAACACGACAAATAACATCCCCCCGGCCGGAGACCGTCCGATGTTGCCAATCGGCATATACTTTGCTTCAGGCAAGAAAAGCCCCCGGAATAATAAATATTCAATATTATCTCCCTATATTTACAGACAAAGGTACCCCCTGAAGTACCCCCATTGCAAACACCCATAACGATATGATGCAGAACCCCGATTATTTTGAACGTACCCGCAGCCGGTTACATCCCAAGAAATACCGATTTTATTTCTTTGATTACCTTTACTATTGCGGTGACCGGTGGTCGAAAAGAAATTCTCGCGTATGGGGAAGCGGAGTGATATTTAATTATTGGACATTTTGTATATGGGGTCCTGTTGCCTTTTGGACAAGATTAAATGGGATTCATCTTTTTAGCGAGAGCATAGATGTGACAATTGTTTTTGCCGGCATGTTACTCCCTTTCGTTTGTACCCGTCTACGATACCGGAAAGACCGGGTATCGGCTATCAGGCACCATTACCGCCGGAGTGCTGGAGAAGCATCATTCCTCCCCGGCTGGTGGTGTTCGGATGGTTTATCATCCTATTGCTTGAAGTGATAGGAGCAAAGTTATGCGAGGCATAACAGGAAGGCAAACAGGATATATCCGGAATCTGAATATGACTGATCATCGATGTATATAGCCACACATTCAGCCTTTATCGTAATACTTCAGGTTGCTTGCAAGCCTGTCAATCGCTTTGGCCATCCTGGCTACTTTTGCCCGATCGGTCTTTGCAGAATAGATCCATTTCACATAATTGTGCCGCTCGTTTTCAGCCAGTGAATTGAAAAACTCCAATGCTCGAGGTTCGTCTTGCAAACACAATTGCAGTTCTTCGGGAATCTCCGACGGCTCTTCATCAAGGTACAAAACAACATGTACATAATCACCCGCCTGCTTTTTGATCTTCTTACGGATTTCAGCTTTTACAGAAAGTCCTAATTCTCCATTCCCCATTGGCATCAAATGGTGCTTTTTGATTTCGACACCATCAATACTTCCTTTTACTTTCACCCAGCCGAAAGGTGCCTTTTTATCTTGCGGCACTTCGGGAATGGGTGCATAAGTCCATCCTCCATTGCCGGGAGTTCTCTCAAGCAAGTAATCTTTATCCACTAAGGGTACTTCCATTTGTCAATGACTGTTTATTTCTATTCTATCTTTTCTATTTCCCCATACTTTCTGCCCCACATCACTTCTCTTCACCCGGCAGAACGAAAGACCAATGGGTATGGTATGGGGTGATAAAAGCCTTCTGATCTTCATGCCAACGCTCCATTGCTCACTAATCCATATGGCTTCCAAATTTAATAAATATCCGGAGACGAACCCCAATTACCACCAATTTTCACTCTTATTCTGTGATTATTTCCTTTTCTTTGCGACTAACCAAATAAAAGTAATCCTAAAAGAAGATCAATGAACCTGAATCCGGCGCATATCAACGAGCCTGTACAAAAAGAGTTCCTCTCGGTAATCAAGGAATACGAGCGGGTTATCTACAAAGTATGCTATCTGTATACCACCCGGAACGCTACGCTCGGCGATCTTTACCAGGAAGTGATTCTCAATCTGTGGAAAGCTTATCCCAAATTCCGGAAAGAATGCAAAATATCGACCTGGATTTACCGGATAGCCCTCAACACTTGCATCAGCTTCATCCGCAAGGAAAAGAATGTGCCGGAAATCGTCGCACTGACCCGCGAAGCCGACTGGATGACAGAAGAGAAAGACGAACTGACGGAAATGCTGCGGCAACTGTACCGGATGATCAATCAATTGGGACAACTGGACAAATCGATCGTACTGCTTTACCTGGAAGAAAAAAGCTACGAGGAAATAGCCGAAATCACCGGACTGACTGTGACCAATGTAGCCACTAAGCTGAGCCGGATCAAGGACAAACTTAAAAAGATGAAAAAGGAGGAATAAGATATGGAACTGGATGACTTGAAGAAATCGTGGAATGCTCTGGATGAACACCTGAAAAACAAGGAGTTCATTGAAGAAAAAGAGATAGCACAACTGCTGGGACGTGCCCGTAACAAGATGAACAGCATCGACCGGTTCAACAGGAAACTGCGTTTTGCCTCGATCGGCATACTGACATTAGCGGTGCTCTTCTGGATATGCGCCGACACACTTACAGACCTTTTTTATTGGATAGCCCTCTCACTGTGCATCCCGGCTCTTTGCTGGGATTTGTACTCCGCCCATTACCTGAGCCGGACCCGGATCGATGAGATGCCTCTGGTCACAGTCATCTCCCGCATCAATCGGTACCATAGATGGATGGTTCGCGAATGGATCATAGGTATCCTCTATCTGCTTGCGATGGCTACTTTTTTCTTTTTCCACAGGCAAGTCTGGCAATATGGTGCTGCGGGAATTATCGTCAGCCTGATCGTCTGGGCCATCGGGCTCGGAATCTGCCTATGGGTATATCACCGGAACATAAGACATATAAAAGAAATAAAGAAGAACCTCAACGAGTTAAAAGAATTAAATCATACAGCTTAACTTAAACCGTACTTTACAAATTCTCTCTAACTTTGAAGAGGCGTTCGGAAGTCCCCCCAAAAAACTTACCTGCGCCTCTTTTTATGTATTCAACTCCATAGTTAAGAAAATATGCTGCAACGAGTTTTAGGCTTTCTGATAGTAATCCTTGTACTGCCGGACATTTATATTTACCGGACATTTATCAAACAACTGACTCTAAGTCTTTTCTGGCGGATTCTGTACTTCTTCCCCACTCTTTTCCTGATGGCAGGAGTCGTGTCACTGGCTTTCTTTGCCAACTATGAATACGCCGAGCAACATACGTTATGGATAGGGCGTTTTGCCGTTGTCTTTTTCCTCTTTGCTTCACCGAAACTAATTTTCACGATCTGTTCCATCATCGGACGCCCGTTTAACCGATGGTTGCACTGGTCCCGGAAGCCCTTTGTGGCAACCGGACTGGTACTTGCCACACTCAATGCGGCGCTGATTCTTTACGGATCGATGGTCGGCAAAGACCGTTTCGAAGTAAAGGAGGTCACTTTCCGGTCTCCCCGTCTACCCGAAGCCTTCAACGGATACCGCATTGTCCAGTTGTCCGATATCCACATCGGGAGTTGGCAGGGAAACGCCAAGAGCCTGCAACGGATGGTGGACCTGGTGAATGCACAAAAACCGGACTTAATCGTATTCACGGGTGACCTGGTGAACAACCGGGCTGCGGAATTGGACGGATTTGAAGAGATACTGTCTCAACTGCATGCCACAGACGGCGTCTACTCCATATTAGGGAACCATGACTACGGACCTTACTATCGCTGGAAAAGCAAGCGTGACCAGGTAAACAACCTGAACGACCTGAAGAAAAGACAGGCCGATATGGGCTGGATACTGCTGAACAACGAGCACACCCTGCTACACCGGGGAAATGACAGCATTGCCTGATCGGGGTAGAAAACGAAGGAGAACCTCCTTTCTCCCAGCACGGCGACCTGCCCAAGGCACAGGCAGGAACAAACGGGCTATTCAAGCTGTTACTAAGTCATAACCCTACCCACTGGAGGCGTGAAGTGTTACCTCAATCGGACATCGATCTGATGTTGGCGGGACATACTCATGCCATGCAACTGGCCATCGGACATCACTCGCCTGCCTCCTGGATTTATCCGGAATGGGGAGGTATGTACATGGAGGACAACCGGGGGCTGTACGTAAACGTCGGCATGGGATTCGTAGGTCTGCCTTTCCGCTTCGGAGCATGGCCGGAGATTACCGTGATAACACTGGATAAATGAAAAAATACTGGCAAATACTGAAGAAGTACAAAATAAGCCTGCTGGCATGCCCGTTGCTGGTACTCGTGTCGGTGATGTGCGAAACCGTTCAGCCGATGTACATGGCGGATATTATAGACAACGGAGTGATGCAAAGAGACCTCTCCGTCATCACTGCCGTGGGCGGAAAGATGATACTGATCTCCATTGTCGGACTGATTTTCAGCATTGCCAATGTCTACGTATCTTCCATGCATCCATTGGTTTCGGAACCGATCTGCGCACCGGCCTTTTCGGCAAGATACAGCAACTCTCTTTTTTCGACATCGACCGGTTCAGTACGGCTTCGCTTATTACCCGCCTGACCAGTGACATCAGCCGCATCCAGCAAGTCATCATGATGTCGATGCGCCTGATGCTGCGCTCTCCGCTGATGCTTGTCATGGCGGTGTTTTTCGTTGTACGCATCAATCTCGAACTGGCGGGTGTCTTGCTGGCTGCCATCCCTATATTGGGTTTCAGCGTATTCTTTATTCTCCGGCAAGGTTTCCCCTTCTTCCTGAAGGTTCAGCAGAAGGTGGATCAACTGAATGAGGTGGTACGCGAAAACCTGATTAACATCCGGGTGGTAAAGTCATTTGTACGAGAGGACTTCGAAGCACATAAGTTCAAAGACAAGAGCGAGAGCCTGCGTGATACGGTGATTCATGCTTCCAACATCATTGTCTCCATCTTTCCGGTAATGCAACTGGTGATGAACCTGTCTATCATCGCTATCCTCTGGATGGGAGGCCACAAGGTGATGACCGGAGAGCTGAAGGTAGGCGAACTGATATCGTTTGTCAACTACCTGGGACAGGTGTTGATGTCATTAATGATGCTTTCCATGATCATCATGTCTTATGCCCGTGCTTCTGCCTCGTCGAAACGTATTTTAGAGGTACTGGACACACAACCTTCGCTGACCGACACACCCGAAGGCATGCGGAGCACCCGAGAGATTGAAAAAGGAGAGATCGCCTTCGAGAAGGTCAGCTTCCGTTATGGCGGCGGAGAGACGGACGTATTACGAAACATCAGTTTCCACATCCGCCCGGGCGAGACAGTGGCCATAGCAGGTGCTACCGGATCGGCAAAAAGTTCACTCGTGCAACTGATCCCCCGCCTCTATGATGTCAGCGCCGGAGAAATACGCATTGACGGCATCCCTGTACAAGACTATAACCTGCGCGAACTCCATGCCCGCATCGGAATGGTGCTGCAAAAGAACGAACTCTTTACGGGAACCATCGCCGAAAACCTTCGCTGGGGAAAACCGGATGCCACGCAAGAAGAACTCGAAGTGGCAGCCCGTGCCGCCGAAGCCCATGAGTTCATCTGCTCGTTGCCTGCCGGATACGACACACTGCTGGGACGGGGTGGAATCAACCTTTCCGGCGGACAGAAGCAACGCATCTGCATCGCCAGGGCCTTGCTGCGTAAACCCAAGATATTGATACTGGACGACAGTACCAGTGCCGTAGACTCTGAAACGGAACTCCGTATCCGGAACAACCTGAATGCCTGGCTGCGGGATACCACGGTGCTTATCATCACCCAACGCATATACACCATGCAATCGGCCAACCGGGTCATTCTGCTGGACGACGGGGAGATAGAATCCATCGGCACCCCGGAAGAGTTGTTGGAACGGTCGGAAATGTATCGGGAAATATATTACTCACAGCAAATCGTTATCTGACCATGGCACACGGAGATCATCTGAAATACAGCGGAAAGCCTAAGGCGGGAAAGAAAACATTTCTACGCCTGATATCGTACGTGGCCTGTGACCGGCGGTTACTGATTGTGATCGGTGTGCTGATCGTGATCAGCATTGCGGCCAACCTCACCGGATCGTACATGCTTCGCCCGATTATCAACGAGTACATCCTGCCGGGCGACTTTCAGGGACTGGTGCGCATCCTGCTGTTCCTGGCAGCCATCTACCTGACAGGAGTAGCGGCTACTTACATCGAATATATCCTGCTGAATAAGATAGGACAACGCACCGTGACCCGGATGCGTGAGGAACTGTTCGGCAAGATGGAACGTCTGCCTGTCAGATACTTCGACACCCATCAGCACGGTGATGTCATGAGCCGGTACACCAACGATATTGACCGCATCAGTGACGCATTGACCGACAGCCTGTCCGATATGCTGTCCAGTGCACTGACGGTTATCGGTATTTTCTGCCTGATGATCTTTATCAGCCCGATACTGACAGCGGTAACGCTGATTACCGTCCCTCTGATGTTCCTCAGTGCCAAAGGCATTGTGAAACGGAGCCGGAAATACTTCAAAGCGCAGCAGGAAGCACTGGGAATGATGAACGGCTATGCGGAAGAATGATCAGCGGACAGAAAGTGGTGAAAGTATTCGGACACGAACAGAAGGTGGAAACAGACTTCGGGATACTGAACCAAAGCCTGAAGGACAAATCGTTGAAAGCACAATTCTACTCGGGGCTAATGATGCCTGTCATGCAAAACCTCAATACGCTGAACTATGTGATCATCACCATTGTGGGGGCTTTACTGGCCATCTTCCGCGGATTCGACGTAGGCGGACTGGCAGCTTTCCTGCAATATTCACGGCAGTTCGGCCGCCCGATCAATGAACTGGCAAGCCTTTACAACAGCATACAGGCTGCCATAGCCGGAGCCGAACGTATCTTCGAAATCATAGATGAAGCGCCCGAGAAAGCGGATGTTCCGGAAGCCGTCACACTGAAAAATATAAAAGGAGACGTAGCCCTGAAGAATGTGTATTTCGGCTACCGTCCGGAGAAAACCATCTTGAAAGGAGTGTCCCTGCATGCACCGGCAGGAAAGAAAATAGCCCTGGTAGGCGCCACCGGAGCCGGAAAGACAACGATATTAAACCTGCTTCCCCGCTTTTTCGATATTCAGTCGGGAGAGATCACCATCGACAATCACCCGATCGACCGGATCGAGCGCAACAGCCTTCGCCGTTCAATGGCTATCGTGTTACAGGACACCCATCTCTTCACAGGTACGGTACGGGAGAACATCCGCTTCGGACGCCTCAGTGCGACGGATGACGAGGTAGTGGCAGCCGCCCGCCTGACCGCTGCCCATTCGTTCATCAAACGCTTGCCGCAAGGGTACGATACTTTGCTCGAAAACGACGGAGCCAACCTGAGCCAAGGGCAACGGCAGCTATTGAACATTGCCCGTGCCGCAGTGGCCGATCCGGCCATCCTGTTGCTGGACGAAGCAACGAGCAACATAGATACACGCAGTGAAATCTTGATCCAGCGGGGATTGGACCAGTTGATGCAGGGACGCACCAGCCTGATCATCGCCCACCGCCTGTCTACGATCCGCAATGCAGATACCATCCTGGTACTGGAGCACGGAGAAATCATCGAGCAAGGCAGTCATCAGGAATTACTTGCATTGAAGGGAAAATATTATTCGCTGAATGAAGAGCAATTCAAATAAACGGACTACCACAGAAACCGCGCCGGGGATGGAGCAACCGTAATCCCGATTCGGAAGAGGTATCAGATAGAAAGTGATTGATGCAAACAGCGATACATTAAGAAAGCAAATACCCGGTTTCACAAACAGCACCTTTCGATAAAAGCAGTAAACCGGAGAGGGAAAGTCCCCAAAAGTGGGGTTACGGAGGTGAAGAACCGGGATTGAACAGGTGAAGAACCGGGATTTTTCACAAAAGAAGCAAGCATTTCAGGAAAAAGAAGTAAGCATTTGGTCCGAAAGAAGTAAGCATTTCCCCAATATGCTTACTTCTTTTTCAAATATCTCCTATTGTTTTTGTCCATCAGGTCTATTGTCCTGTTTTTCTCCCCTGATTCTTGCGTTTTCCGTTCCGGTTGTGAAGTGTCCGAAGCACTTAAAGGAACAACAGAAAGACACGGCTTTCCTTCAAGGAAATACTTCAGCGAAGCAATCGCACCTATCTTGTGACATTCTATCAGAAAGCGAGCGGAATCACCGTCCATAAGACAAACCCATAACTCCCTACAGAACGATTTTTCCATTCGGACCGCACTCCGCCCCGAAAAAACGCAGCCTGACGATTTCCAATTATCAATTTGTCAAAGTGATAGCACTCTTCCCATTCGCCGCACGATGGAGTTGCACTTGCACGGCGATGCGCTCACTCATCTCCTGTACATGGGAAATGACTCCGATCTTCCGTCCCTGCATCTGCAATTGCTCGAGAGCTTCCATCACCGTGCGCAAACTGTCGGCATCGAGCGAACCGAAACCTTCGTCGATGAAAAGTGACTCCACTTTCAGGTTATTGCTTGAAAGAGACGACAGGCCGAGAGCCAACGCCAGGGAGATCAGAAAAGATTCTCCGCCGGAAAGAGAATAGACGGTACGCACCTCGTCACACATATCGCAGTCGATCACTTGCAGGGCGAGCGTTCCCGGCACCTGCTGCAACCGGTAACGTTTCGATAGATAAGACAGGTGCTTGTTGGCATGCATCAGCAACAGATTCAACGTATAGCTTTGGGCAATCACCTTGAACTTTGTCCCGTCCGCACTGCCAATCAGTTTATTGAGTTTTCCCCATCGGTTGGCTGTCTCCTGTTTTTCGGTCAGTTCCTGCTCCAGTTGCTTCAGCTTCTTCCGGTTTTGCTCCTGTTGCAAAGACGTGCTTCGACGGTCGACAGACGCCGTTCGGTCTCCTGATTGGTCGCTTGCTGGCGGGCGATCGTCTCCGGCAAATGTTCCGGATCGGCTATCTGTTCTTTCCGGAGCATCAATTCGTCGATGGAGCTGTTCAGTTGTCTGATCTCTCCCTGCATACCGGAAATACGCGACTGGACTTCTTCTCCCTCCTTGCGCACCTGTTCCACGGAATCGTTTAATTGTTTTTCTTTTTTCCGAATAGCGGCTTCCGCATCCTCGACAGATTTGCCTTTCAACAAAGGAGCCCGTTCCTGACGGAGAGTTATCAACTGTTCACTGACCACTCGGAACTGCTCCCGAGCAGTCGTTTCCGCCGTTTTCAGTAGTTCAAATTGCTCTTTAGCAGCCAGAACTTGCTGTATCAACAGATGGCAACGGGCCACCCCTTCGCGCAAAGCCTCACAAGCCGAGCGAACCGTCCTGATCTGCCCTCATGCTGTTGCCATTCCTTGTAGAGCTGATGGTATTGGTGCATTTTCTCCGCGAGCAGATTTAGCTTCCCTTGCACGGTATGCAATTGTTTCTCAAAATAGTCCGGATTTTGCTCCTCTTCAGACGAAGGACGTTTCTGCTCAGCCTCTTGGAGGAACGCCTGCAACTGTACGGTTATCTCTCCGGACAATTCCGACAGATGAAGCAAATCCTGTTTCAAGGCAATATTCCGGTTATTTAGTTGCTGATACTCAGCAGATGCGGTTTGATATTCCTGTTCGATGTTCTGATACAGGCTATGGACTACCTGTTCCTCATTCCTATAAGGATGGTCAGTGCCCCCACATACCGGACACGGTTCATTCTCACGCAAATTCTGCCGCAAGGTCCGAACGTCTTTCCCCATCGCGATACGGCATTCTCAAAAAGGCGTTGCAGCACTTTCAGTTCAGCCTCCTTCTCTGACAACCGGGTGGTCAGAAGGGTTATCTCTTTCCGCATCTGTTCTTGTTTGTGCCCCATCTCTTCCTGTTGTGCTTTCAGACGTTCGGCCTCTGTCCCCGCTTTTCTCCATTCCAACATCTGCTGGCGGGCATTCTGCAAACGGGTTTGTTCCTGCATCCATCGGGCTTGCTCGTCAGTCACCGCTTCAATCCCAAAAGCATTCAGACGGTTCACACGCGCTTCGTTCTTTTCCTGAAGAATGGCAAGTTGGTCTTCCTGCTCTTTCAGCCTGTTCCGGACAGATTCAAGAAATAGCCCGGTCTCTTCCGTAACCGGTAGCTCGATCTCTCCCGTCAGATTCTTCAACGAAAGGCAGGAAGTATGCAGGGCTCCCTGCACAGATTGCAATTTATTGGCTTGTGCATTCGCTGCCTTTTCAGCACCTTGCAGTATCTCCTCTACCTGCTTAGATTGGCTGACCAGTGATTGAATCTGAACATCCAGTTCACGTGCCCGGCTAAGATCGGGTTGCACAGCTTCACACTGTCCCCTGAAGCGAATGAGAGAGTCGGACTGGCGTGTATATTCTTCCCGGAGCTTCTTACTTTTTTCTTCATCCAGCCGCATATCCTGCACTTTCTTATCACGCTGCTCCTGCTGCAACTTCAAAGTATGCAGCACCGATAGCTGTGCATTCAGGTCTATCAATGCTTTGCTTCCCTGTTCACGAAGGTTGGTCAGACTCTCTTTTTCGGTCCGTAGAAGAGTGATTTCCTCTTCGGAAAGCAGTTCGATCAGAGTGGCATTGCTCTTCAGCTGATTCAGTTCTGCATCGGCTGTTTTGCTACGCAGATAGATTTCACTGGAAATACGGGAGTATATCTCCGTTCCGGTCAGCTTCTCGAGCAACTCGGCTTTGGCAGACTCACGGGATTTCAAGAAAGTAGCGAAGTCATTCTGGGCAAGCAGCACCGTACGGGTAAACTGTTCGTAAGTCAAACCGACCAAAGTCACCAATTGTGCCAACAACTCTTTCCTCGTTCCCTGTAGTTCCTGATTGGCAGTCAGATCGGTCACTTGTATCGTCTGCGACCGCAAAGCACCGTTAGCCCGGCTTCCTGTCCGGCGTACCGACCAACGAGAACGATAACAGTGTCCGGATGCCCCTAAAAAATCAACTTCGGCAAATCCCTCTCCCGTCCCTCTGCGAAGGATATTCTTCACATCGGCCTGATTCACCCGACTCTCACCGATATCTGACATATAAAGACTCTCGACCGAAGCGGAGAAGCGGGGTGTCTTATCATACAGCGCCAGACAGAGCGCATCCAGTATCGTAGATTTTCCGGCTCCTGTAGGTCCGGATATCGCAAAAATCCCGGCAGAGCGTAAAGGCTCGGCTTGGAAATCAATTTCAAAAGTTCCTTCAATGGAAGCCAGATTTTTTAATCGTATGGTTAGTATCTTCATGGTTATTCGGTTTGCTTTCACCACAGATTACACGGATTAACACAGATCACTACAGGATTCACACAGATCTTTTAATCTTTACTATCAACGAGATCATCTATTAATCTGTGTGAATCTGTGTAATCTGTGGTGAATTCCTGTGTAATCTGTGGTGAATTCCTATTTGATTCATTCTAAATTGATGGTCCGGCAAGCCTCCTGGAACAAATTTACCAGTTCTTCCGGCATCTCCGCCTGGTAACTATTCTCAAAGGTTGCTTTCACAATCTGTAAGGGATTCATCTCCTGCAATCCGGCGGTCAGGGTTTCTTCTTCCACGCTCCCCTCTGCCGCCTGCCGATAGAAAGAAACGATACGGGCCAGCCGGACCGGCTTGCCTTCCAGTATTTCTTCCACTTGCTGCCGCAACATCGGCTCCGGTTCGCTTAGTTTCACCTTGACTTCCAGATAGGGCATCGGTTCATCTTCCGGTAGTTCCAGCCCGCGCAATTCATCCAACACCTCGTCCGGAGCCGCAGCTTCTGTGGCAGGGATACTTAGCAAACGCACTAACGGAGTATATTCAAGTTTCTCTATCTCAACCGCCCAACCTTCATCCAGGGTCACTTTTACCACTCCGTGGTGATAATGCTTCTCGGCAAACGACATAGGTAAGGGACTGCCGGCATAACGGATATTCTCCCTGCCCGATACGCGCTGAGCCTTGTGGATATGCCTAAAGCCGTATAAACAATCTGTTCGGGAAAAGACTCGGGCGATACACTCTCCAGACCACCGATGATGATGCGCTCACTATGATCTTTCTCGGCAATCTCCGAACCGGTTGCCAGCAGGTGTCCGACAGCCACCAATGCCTGTCCGTCAGTCCGCTTCTTCAACGCATATTTCAACAAACGGGCATACAGTTCCTTCACCCCTTCCGCATACGGATTGCCTTCAGTCTCTACCACCGGATAGTCTCCCTGTCGCAAGAAAGGTACCGCCAGGCATAGGCTTCTACCTCCCCCGCCGCATTCTTCAATTCTACCAGTAAATGCTCATAATCTATTTTGCCATTCTGTTTACGGACAATTCCTTTAATCTCCGTACGCATCTCCTGCAACAAAGGCAGAGGAGATTCCAGCCGGGCAGCCGAATCGTGATTGCCGGCCACAACAACCAACTGCAATCGCGGATTCTCAGTCGTCACCCTGTGAATGAAACGATAGAACATCCGCTGGGAAGCAGCAGACGGATTGGAAACATCAAAGACATCTCCGGCAACAATCAGTACATCAATCTTGTTCTTAGTGAGGACACCGGCCAGCCAGTCCAGAAAATGTTCGTGTTCCTGCGTGCGGTCATACCCGAAAAAGGTTTGTCCCAAATGCCAATCGGCTGTATGTAGTATACGTATCATGCTATTGAAATTTGAAACAAAGTTAGCAATTATTCAGGACAGCAATATTATTTTGTTTATTTTTGCACAAGCTAAAACCAAAATCATTATGAAGATACTATACTATATTTATCAAATCTGCATTGCATTGCCCATTTTGTTAGTATTGACTATCCTCACGGCGGTTGTCACAATCGTTGGTTCATTGCTGGGAGGAGCCCACATCTGGGGATATTATCCGGGGAAAATATGGTCACAACTGATCTGCCTTTTTCTGTTGATCCCGGTCAAAGTGCATGGGCGCGAAAAGCTACATGAAAGAACTTCTTACATCTTTGTCCCCAATCATCAGGCTCATTCGATATCTTTCTGATTTATGGTTTTCTGGGACGTAACTTTAAATGGATGATGAAAAAAAGCCTTCGCAAAATTCCTTTCGTCGGAAAAGCATGCGAAAGCGCAGGACATATCTTTGTAGATCGCTCGGGACCGAAAAAGGTACTTGAAACCATTCGTCAAGCCAAAGACTCCCTGAAGGACGGAGTATCATTAGTGGTCTTCCCGGAAGGAGCCCGTTCTTTCACCGGACACATGGGATATTTTAAAAAAGGAGCTTTTCAATTGGCAGATGACTTACAGCTTGCCGTAGTTCCCGTAACCATAGACGGCTCTTTCGAAATCCTGCCACGCACCGGCAAATGGATTCACCGTCATCGCATGATTCTGACCATTCATGATCCCATCCCTCCCAAAGGACAAGGAGCAGATAATATGAAAGCTACTATGGCCGAGGCTTACACAGCTGTAGAAAGTGCACTTCCCGATAAATTCAAAGGAATGGTGAAGAACGAAGATCAGGATCGATAGACGTTCTTAAATAGAAAAAACACTGGTAAAAAATGAACGATGAACAAGCTGCATTGACTATCGCACAGCTTGTTCATCGTTCATCTTTTAAGAGCCCATTGCTCAAAGCATTCACTATTTAAAAGGTATTCAACGCTTACCAACCCTCTTCTTCAACACGAATACCGGGAGGAAGAAAAAGATTCCGATGATAGACATCACCAATCCTCCGATAGTTCCTGCCGCTAATGGGAACCAGAATGCCTCCTTATCCGTACCGACCATAAAGGGAATAAAACCAAGGATGGTGGAAACCACCGTCAGGAAGATAGGAAGGATTTTTGCATTCCAGGCTTTGGTATAAGCTCTCAAAGCGACATTCGGGGATGACGCCTCCGGATAGCATTGTATTCGTTGAGGATATAGATACTGGCGTTCACCGTAATACCACATAGCAAAACGAACGAAGCAAAGCCACCTTGGTCAAAGTTCAGCTTAAACCAATAGAACGTCAGGAATACCCCGATATACGACACGGGAATGATAAATATGATGGCCAAAGGCTGCTTCAAAGAGTTGAACAGAATACTGGTAGTAAAGAAGATAATGGCAATCACTACCAGCAAAAGCAAGTATTGCTTATTATCCTTTTTTCCCCAACCCCAGCTCTCTCTCTCCGACTGAGCCGTATACCCCATCGGCAACTCTTTATTGAATTCTTCCAGATCCCGCTTCAGGATTTTGTTTCCCTGCTCGCCCGAACCGATATATTCGTATTGCAGGCATAGCCTGTACTGCTGGTTCTCCTTGGCAACCTGTTGGGGCATCTGCCCTTTTTCCATAGTGGCCAGTTCAGACAGCTTATACTGTTTATCGTCTGTTCCATACGGAAAATATTGCATGGCCCAGATATCATATTCCTGAGACTGCTTGGAAGAAAGCTTTATCTTTTCCGAACCATTTTCCGCCACTACCGAGCCGATCTCCATATTCTTACCATATATCGGCCATGGTGGAGAACAGAATATTGGCATTGATATTCTCCTGCGCCATACGTTCACGGTTCAGATTAAAATAGAACTCCTGATAATCGTCTTTCCAATAAGAGAAATACGAATTGATGATGACTTCCTTGATCCGTCGGTGGGTCAGCAACTTGGCTTTCAACTTTTCAGCCCACTCGTACAATTCATCATAATTGTATCCGTACATCTTCACCTGAAACGAACCGGCTCCCTCACGAACATCATTACTGAACCCCTGATCCTGCAAGCCGTATACACCCCAGCTACCTCCACCCAGTTGCAGGGCCTTACTGATAATGTTGGCTTTCAGTGTATAGGGGAAACCGCTATTCTGATGCTCTTTGGTAAAATAGATATTGATATTACCCCGACGGGCATTGTATACCGAGGTCTGGAACTGCTTAATTTCTTTAAACTGGCTCAGATAGATTTCCATCTTCTTGATCAGTTCGTTCATCTGCTCCAACGTACTGCCGTTCGGAAGATTGGCATATACATACAACACGACTTCTTCGTTCCGGGTAAAATAGCTGCCGTTGTATACCTTCTGGATAAACAGGCGCAAACTACCTCCCAATGCTTTGTCGACTATCGGCTTGATCTTCTCTTGTAAGTGGACGATCCCAAGGTTTTGTTGTACCACTCCGTGGCACGTCCTTCACCCTCCACTTTATCCGGAAGCATAAACACCGGAAGTCCGAACAATAGTATCAACAAGATGCAGACAGCCACACGCCAACGACACAATTTACGTATCATCCAGCCATAGAAGCGGGTAAAGTAAACCGTTATTCTTCGCGGAAGAGAGGCCCGGAGAAGGAAGAAGCGGGATTGGGTCCGACGGCGTTTCCTCTTTTTCAACCCGATCTTTTCGATCAGGCAGGTACGAAGAACAGAGCGACAAACAAGGATACGGCGAGGTTGATAATCACCACGGCTGCAAAGTCCTGCAAGTTCAACCGTATCTTCTCGTCAAGGAAGAAGATGATCACCAAAGCTCCCATTGTAGTCAGAGTAGCGGCCAGGATAGACATAAAGGCTTTCAGGTTACGCCGGTGCAGTATATGGTCGGTCATCACAATCGTATTGTCTATCACCAGATTGAGCGAAACCGTAATACCAGCCAGCGAATAGAGCTGCATCTCCAACCCAAAAAGATAATAGAAAATGACTGCTACCGCAATATTGATGCTCAGGCTGACTACAATCAAGAATAGGTAACGCGGATTCAGAGTGATAATCAGCACAAAGAACAGCAAGATCAGAACCGTAAGGCCGGTACGCAGATAAATCTTGTTCAATTCTTCGTGAATAAATTCCGTCGCATCATAACTGGTGTGAATTTCATATCCGGCAGGCAACACCTTTTGTATGGCCTCCATCTCTTCTTTCACTTGTTTGCTCAATTGCAATTGATTGGCAGTTTCTTCTGCTGTTATCGACAGATAAATGGAGTTAAGTCCGTTGATGCGATAATAGCTTTGGGGGGCCTCTTCCATGTGGGACACAGTTACAAGCTCGTCCAGACTGATCAATTTACCTTCGGCACTCTTCACCCGGATACGGGATGCATCGAAACCCTCATCTTTTGTTTCAGGCATCAGCGCCAACCGGATCCACTCTTTACCCCCTGTAGATGATTCGACATTATAGGTACCGAGGAACTCTTTCAGATAATAGCGGCTGACAGCCTGCTGGATATCACTCAAAGTAATTCCCAATCGTCTCAGTTGTTCGCTATCATACTCCAAGACCCACTCCATGGGAGTAGCTCCGCTCAGGTCTATCTTATAGATGCCCTGAATCTGTGCCAGTCTTGTTTTGATATGCTCATCGGCATATTGCTGAATCAAGATAGGAGTAGAAGGAGCGTTGAGTGTAAACGACATAAAAGGGCGGGAAGCATTCTCGTCCGGGCGCTTCATCCTGATATAAGGATAGCTCACTCCATCGGGAAGCTGCGGCCAGGTCTGCCGGATAATGGTAGAAGCCTCAAAACGTACCGCATCTATATCCGCATACTTATCCAATTCAATGGTGATGCTTCCCGAACCATTATCGGAGGTAGAATAGATATTCTTTATGCCTTGATACGTGCCAACATAGCCTCCAGTTTACTGGTAGCCTCTATTTCCACCACCCTCGACGAAGTACCGGGCATACTGAACTGCACCGTAAAACCGGGCAGGGTTCTCGAAGGGTTCAGCTTTACGGGAAGCAGGGGGATTAAGGCCAGACCGATCAACGCCACGCATATAAAGGCGACAATCAGCGTAAAAGAAGAGGCTTTCGTCTGCGTTTTTATTTTAGAAGGATTATCCATCGTTTCAATGTTAGTTAGCACTATCGCACCAATTGTCCTCCCGCATAGTCAAACTTGTCAGTCAGCGAGATTCCGGTAGCAAAGTCATGTAACGTCAGTTACGTATCTTATAATAGTTCAGCCAATAGTTTTGCAAGGCTGAAATGTAATTCTGTTGTGCCTCTTGCTGACGGTTCAGAGACAGGGTCAGACTGTTGATATCTGCTTTCCCGATGATAAACCGCTGACGAGTCTCGTTATAGGCCAGGATAGAGAGGTCTAGTGCTTCTTCGGCACTGGTGATCATATTCTGTTGAATATTGAAATCGTTCACAGTCATGATCACTTCTTCGTCCAGGCTGATTTCATCCTGGCGGGCAGAAGTTTTCACCACATTCAGGTTATTGCGGGCCATGTTATATTTACCTTTCCTTACCCCCCAGTCAACCAACGGAATACTGACACTGACCGATACCAAGTCCTGCTGCATGGGTTTGTGGTACACATCTCCAAAATTATCAGCCACCTGGTTGAAACCGATACTGGCATTCACGCTCGCATTGAAACGCGACTCTTTTTTCGTCTTGTCCACATTGCGTTCGGCTTCCAGTACGTTCTGCTTTAACCCCAGTAACTGAGGATTGTTTTCATGTGCCATCTGCAATGCCTTGTCCACCGGTATCACCAATTCCTGAGCCGGACAGGCAAGTCGATATCAATAACCGTATTCTTATCCAGGTTCAGGAATGAAACCAGTGAAAACATGGCGCGTTTCAGGCACTAGCCTTGTTCTGCAACGTATTGCGTGCATTCACCACATCCAACTTCAGTGTCAATAAGTCGGCTTTCGAGATGGCTGCTATCTTCTGGCGTTGCACTCCGATGCTATAAAGCGTATCCGAAGAAACCATATTCTCCTTGGCCAGGTTATACTCGGCCTGCGCCATAGCCAGGTTAAAGAAATACGTAGTGGCCTGCACGGATACGGCTTCCACATTATACACAAACTCTTTCTTTACTTTTTCATATTTCAAGGGTTCAATCTTTCTCTCCCACTTGAACGAATTATATCCGACCAGGCTCTGTGAATATCCCAACCGGATAGGTACACTGGTAAACTGCGTTGTCTTGTTCCCACCAAAACTACGCATATATCCCAATTGCGATTGCAGGTAGAAAGTACCGCCGGTCAAATCGAAGTTCTGCTGGATAGCCAGATTACCCGATGCATAGAACGACTGTTGGCTACGATAAACATCCAAGTCCTTTTCCGAATCGTATCGCTTGGTGATATCCCGGTTATACTCGGCAGGAGTCATATTCAAAGTAAGGCTCGGCAGGCGATTGGCCTTGTAAGTCCGATACTCCCAGTAACCGGAAAGATACATATTCTGCGTACGGAATGCCTCCAGTGAACTGTCATTGGCCAATTGTATCGTCTTCTGCAAATCGAGTTTTATATGATCCTGAGCCTTCGCTACAGAAGCCCCAAACAGCAAGGCTGCTATTACTATATAATATCTTTTCTTCATATCTATCGTTTTTCTTTATTTCTATAAATAAACCAATACAACAAAGGGATGATGAACAGACTCACCAGGGTACCGATTGTCATAGTACCTATCATGGCTATGGACAGCGGTTTCTGAAGTTCGGAACCAAGGTCGAACGAAAACAGCAACGGTACCATTGCAAAAATAGTGGTCAACGATGTCATGATAATCGGTCGTAATCTTCTTCGTCCGGCTTCATGAATGGCCTCCAGTAATGGTACTCCCTCCTTACGCAATTCGTTGATGCATCCAGCTTCAGGATGGAGTCATTGATCACGATACCGCAAGTCACAATCAATCCGATGGCCGACATCAGGTTCAATGTATGTCCGCACACCCAAAGCAATACCAATGCAAACGCCACGTCAATCGGTATTTCCATCAACACCAGCAAAGGCTGCATGAAACTCTCGAACTGAGCCGCCAAAATGAAATACATCAGCAAAAGGGAGATGAACAGAATGACCACCAGTTCGTCCAGCATCTTCTGATTGGAAAAGAAGCTTCCCGAAAAGGCGATGTCCCAATCTCCTGTCTCGCTAGATGTTTCTTTAACCTGGGTCATCAACTTCTCCGCATTCTCCACTCCATAGAATTTATAAGGAATATACTCCCCATTTCTTCCGGCTGTAATACTCTTCAAATCTTCTGCGGGAGTTACTTTTATCAGCTCCCGTAAGGGAATAAAGTTCACCTCTCCCGTCTTGCTGTCCGGTTGTGTCTGAATCAAGGTTTCCTGTAAAACCTGGTTAACCGTCTTTTCGTCTCCTGCAATGCTGATAGGCAGATATTGCTGATAAGAGTGCAACATAGCTACACTGTTTTCCTTGAAAGCAGTTCTCAGCACACGATACAACTCGTTATAAGAGATTTGATACAACAATAGCTTTTCCTGATTAATACTGAGGTTCAATTGGTTTTCGAAAGCAATACCTGTAGGAGGTATTCCTGTCTTCTGACCGAATGTTTGCTCCAATCCACGCAAAGTACCGGGGCCGGGTGCCCTGTCCTTATTGCGGCATATAATTCGGCCACAATATCAGCCTCACCGGTCACAAACAGTTTCTCAAAAACAGTTTCAGGAGGAGAGAATGAAATCACAGCCAAAGGATAACGTTCTTTCAACTTCTGATAAATTTGTTCCTGCAACGGAGCAATCTCTTTCGAGGTTTCGGTCTTAAAATAAAGTTCCGCCTCCGATGACGACAACTCTTGTTCCCTGTTCAAAATGTAATCCTGCAATCCGATGGACGCTGTCTGCTCCACAGATGCTCCCTGCAACTCACGGAACAATTCGTCGACCCGGCGTTGATTCTCGTCCACATGAATGTTTTCGTTCCATTCGATGCGGGTAATCAATTCATTTTCGTCGATATCCGGCATTCTTTCTTTATCGATAAAGTAGAAAAAGAAGATACATAACGGAAAAGAGATGGCACAGAACAATACACTCAACGTCTTATGACTGAATACCCAGTCGACACCCTTATCGTAGAAGCGGTCCAGAGTATGTTCTTTCAAAGGATTATTAATTTTCAGCCTCAACCACTTCGGACCACCTTTGATCCCGGTACGATAGACCAACATATACAGAACAGGAAGCAACATGATACCGGTGAAATAAGAGACCATCAATCCTACCGTAACGGCAAAAGCCTGATCGTAAAAGATAGCACCCGCGATACCACTCATAAATACCAAAGGTACAAATACGGCGATTGTCGTAAACGAAGAACTCAGCATAGGAGTCACCACCTCACTTGTTCCCGCCACGCAGGCTCTCCGCAACGAATAACCCTTTTCCCTGTATTGCGATATATTTTCCGTTACGATAATCGAACTGTCGATCATCATACCCAGTGCCAGGATCAGTCCGGACAGGAGATGATATTGAGAGACATTTTACACAGGTAGAAAAACAAGAAACTGATGACAATAGACACCACCATACTCAGCCCAATAATGAATGGAGATTTGACATCTCCCAAGAAGAGTACGGCAACGATACAAATGAAAACAAAACCGAAGTGAGAGATTCTGCTGAAGATTGGATATTGTATAGTCCAGCAGTTCGGTTTGATTACGACTCACGCTAAACTCGATATCCGGATAGATCTTTTTGAAATAATCCATTGTTTCCGACAGAGCATCTTTCATATTGTCCATGTTTTCGTCGGCCTGCTTAATGATGGCAAGCGTCACGGCCCTTTTACCGTTCGACACAGATACTCCTTTTTCTTTGACCGGTACTATCGCTATCCGGCAAAATTCTTTCAACTGTATGATGCGATCTCCCTTACGGATATATATATTCTCCACATCTTCCGCAGTACGGAGCAGAGTTGAGAACTTGATGTTATATTCATAGTATCCATCCCGTACGGTCATGCTTCCCGGCTCTACATTGTTTTGCGCCAGAGCCGTCTCAATATCTTCAATGGATAATTCAAGCATAGCCAGTTTATCCATATCGGGTACAATCTGCAATTGTCTTTCCAGCAAACCGGTAACGTCTACCATTGCCACTTCCGGCAACTGTTCGATACGGCGTTTGATTACCGATTCTGAAAACTCACATAAATTCAGGAAAGCCTGCTGATCCGTCTCTTCATAAGCACTGTCTGTCTTTAAAGTCAGATTCAGATAGAATACCGGAATATCGGTAGCACTTGCCTTGATCACCTTCGGACGATCGGTATCTTTAGGCAAATAGTTCATAGCTGCGTCAATCTTTTCGTTAACCTCTATGAATGCCAGGTCCGTATTGGTACCAAAATCAAAACTAAGCCGGATAATACCCGCACCGTCACGCGTTTCACTGGTCATGTCTTTTAGGGCAGCCACCTGAATCAATTGCTGACGGACAGGCTTCACGACTGTGTTTTCCAATTCACGTGCCGAGGTATTTTTAGCTGATACCTGTACGGTAATCTCCGGGATGGAGATATCCGGCAACAGCGATACCGGTAATGTGAAGTACGTCACCAACCCCACTATGAAGCAAGCCGTAAAAGCCATCAATACGGCAATGGGACGTTGTATCAGGAATTTAATCATAATTGTTCTGTGTTAGTGATTCATCCTTATTCAATGATTGTGACCGGAGCTTCGTGTGCCAGGTTAATGTTTCCGTTTACGATGACTGTATCTCCTTCTGTCAGTCCGTCGGCCACACTATAACTGTCTGCATTTTCCAAAGCGGTATGAATATAGTTCCATTGAGCCATCTTCCATCTTTCAGGGTAAATACAACCTGCTTGCCCGAACGAAGTACGACTGCGCTTTTCGGAATCACCAACTGCTCTCCCAACGAACGATGTACACTGACACGTACATTCATCCCGCTAAACAGCTTACCGGCCCCGTTCACCCGGGCTTTCACCTTCACCATTCCTTTATCATCTACCAAAGGGTTGATTTCCGAAATACTTCCTTCGTGTACTGTTGCGGCATCCGAATAGGGCTTGATCACTACCTTATCTCCATTCTTTATTAATGGCAACTCACTTTCAAGTACAGTAAAATCTACTTCCATCCCCTGCATATCGATCACCGTACAGAATACATCCGAAGTACTGGCCAGATTGTAGGGTTTCGAAAACAGGTTAGCAACTACTCCGTCAAAAGGTGCGGTCAAAGTAGCGTGCTCTGCATTGTATTTCGACATTTCATATTGTGATTTGCTCTGATCATAACCACTCTTCACCTTTGCCAGCTTCATTGTCTCTTCGGGTACCTGACTAATGTCGTCTGCCGGATAGCCCTGACTGATAAGTACATCCCTCAATTCCAATTCCGACTTTTTTAAAGCGTCTTCCGATTGCGACAACTGGTTGTCAAGTTTGAATTTGTCCAACTCCGCCAACTTCTGCCCCTTTCGTACCCGGTCTCCGTTCTTTACCCAAATATGGCTATCACTTCACCACTTTCAAATCTCAGGTCAGCCATTCCCCTGGCAGAAATTTTTCCATTACTCACCAATTCATGATTGAATATCTGCTTTTTGAGCGTCATGACAGACACCTCGTTTTTCGTGTCGGGCAACACGGTTTCCACTCCTTTTTCAGAAGCACTCTCTTTCTTCTCACCGGAACAAGCTGTCAGCATTGTCAATGCCAGACAAAGCGTATAGAAGGGATACTGGTTTTTCATAATGTTATTAAACTTTTTCTCTATTAATTATGATTGCAAATATAGTTGGTTACTTTCTAAAACTCAAAATAAATGGTGGACTAATTCCGGATAACACAGAAACTTAAATCCATTAATTATTAGCAATTTACGATTTTTACGTTACTTACATAGGTGGACAAAAAACTTTTCTTCCAATTAATCCGTCAAGATTCGGATAGGAAAACTGCATTTCATTCCCGAATCTTATTTGTAGTTCGTTTATTCTGTTTATCATAGCAAATTCTATTTATTTGATGTCTTATTTCCAAGACATATATATGATGTATTTCATATTATTAGCATACAGTCACAAATATAATTGCTAATCTTCAGAAACGCAAAAGAAATTGTATACTTTTTCTTGCATTTAAAACATATTAATCATTTACATTTCTGTTATTTACGATTTTTTCGTTACTTACATCTATAACTAACTTCCTTATTTCATCCCTCATTTCCCGTACGGCTGTCGACTGTACTTTGGTTCCTTAGTCAAGACCAAGTCCGCCATTTCATGGAATTTATCGGGCTGTAAATATCCAGGCGAGGCATATAGCTTCGCCAACAAGTAATATGGATAAATCCTTCCCGGCAATAAGTGAGTGGAACGCAAAAGCCATTTTTCAGCTTGAGCATATTCTCCTTTTTCCTGAAAATTCTTACCAATAATATTTAGTATCATCGGATCACAACTTCGGGTAGAAGCTTCTTTTAATAATAGAATTGAAGCATCCGCCTCCTTTAATTTATGCAAACAATGCCCATACTCAAACAAAAAGGCCCCTCTTCCCTTTAATTTCGGATACAAACGTTCATAGCCTTCTTTTGCACTTTGATAAGCACCTGCCTGATACAACATACGGCAGTTGGCCCAGTCCTTGCACTCTTGATGCACATCTGCCTGCCACCAATGGTATCCGGAAAATCCCAACACACAAGCAAACGCCAGTTGCCAGGCAAGAAAGCGTCCTGCAATACAAGCCATCAGTAAAATCAGGAATGCAATAACAAAAGCAGGCAATTGCATCGGATAAGAAGAAAAAGCAAATACCAACAAAGAGATCACACTGCCACAAGGCCCCCAACGTTTCAGTTCCACACCTCTCCGTAGACAAAATCCTGCAAAAGCCAGGCAACAAAGCAATACGGGTATCCCCCACTCGAGTGCTATCTGCAAATATTCATTAAAAGCATATTCCGGACTTCCTGCCACCAATTCTTCCTGAGGCGAATAACTCCCTTCGGCAAAATAAGCTTCCTGACTTGTCCCATATGCCAGTGCAAAATTTCCTTGGCCATAGCCTGTAAATGGTTTCTCTGCAATGGCCCGGCTACTGATTTTCCACATGAACAGTCGCCCGCTGGCCGAATCTTTTTTCAGGTTAAACAAACAGACTCCTCCGACCAACACAACTATACATAACACAGAGGTGACGGCCAGCACCTTTGTCTTTTTGCGCATCCACACTCTTTTCAAGCGTACCGGCCAAGATTTATGCACTCCATATACCCAAATACCTGAAATAAGAACAGCCACCCATGCCGAACGACTCATTCCCGCAGGAAGCACACAGAGTATAAGAAACAATACTGCCACGGCCCCATAATATCCCGTCCATTCCATCCAATTCTTATTCTCCCTTTTCCGTAATCGTAACCATTGATCCAGACAAAGAGGAAATATCATAGCCAGATAACCGGAATACGGTCCGGGATTAAAAAAAGATCCGGTCAGGGAATACAGAGAATGATGGGAAGAAGTAAAACCATAAAGCTGCCTCAAGCCATAAATAGCCTCAGAAGCAGCCAAAACAATAAAACTCCAAATAACGACCTGATAAAAATCAGCCCCCATATCATACCCTTTTCTATAATAGAGAAAGGCCAACACCACCCAACCGACAGCAGCTCCCATAGCAACTTTTGCCAGATAGAGCCATTGCCCCGACAACTCACCTGCCGGAAGCATCGGATCATTTACCCATACCACAGACAGCAGTGCACATACCATTGCCAGAAGTCCTCCACGAAGTATAATATGCATATAATCTACTTTTTCTCTCATCATTTTATTCTTTTAAATACCCGGTTCCAACGAATCTTTCCACGTAAAGGATCGTCCGACCGCCATATTGTAAATGCCCTACCTACAATATATGATTCGGGCAACATTCCCCAATAACGTGAATCCTTGGAATTTTCCATATTATCTCCCGATACGAAATAGTAATTCTCTGTGAACTTATATTCCGTTATTGCACTATCGCCCAGACATACCGCCTCTCCTTTTTGCCGCAGTCTCTTCTTCTGCTCCCAATGGATCAATCTTCCGTAAAGCAAACAAGACAATGTATCTATTTTCACCACCTGCCTTTGGCCGGTACCGGAAGAGGTCCGAATTCCTGAATGGTCCATCCCAGACGTCCGTCCCACGGAAAAGCATCCATCACGATCCCATGTGAATCTTCCCTTCTGACACGTGCAATCCGATGTTGCGCCTGCACATTCCCCACACTGTCTGTGATTCCTTTTATATGATAATAGCCCTTACGTATTTCCAAAGTATCACCCGGCAAGGCAATACACCGTTTCACATAATACTTCATTATATCAAATCCGATGCTGTCGCTCCCATCCTGATAAGGGAAATTAAAAACAAGCACATCGTCCCGCTGAAACGATCCGAAACCCGGTAGACGATAGATATCCACTTCTTCTCCTCGCAATGACGCAAAGATATTAAACAGACGTGCCCCACCGGTCCATTTATCCACCAGTATTTTGTCTCCCGAAAGCAATGCCGGTTCCATTGAATTGGAGGGGATTTTGAAAGAAGTCAGGCAAAACACCTGCAATACCATCCAGGCAACAAAAGCCACACAAGAATAGAAACAGATATTCACAATCCAGTTCCCGATTCGTTTCACCAGTTTTATCCAAACCTCTTTCTTCATATATATACATTTTAATGCGATCCCCTGTCAAGAATCCAAGGAAAAAGAAACCAGATAAAATTCATGAGTTTCAGAAAAAGCAATCCCATACAGTTTATTTGGTTCCTGAGTTGAAGCACAAATTCTCAAAACGAGGCAATCAGTATTATATTTGATTAATTCCCGGCCATCCCAATCAAAAACGGATAAGTTATTAAATAAATTGGGATTCTTGTCACCTATAAATACACTATAAATCCTTTCATCTGTAGCACATAACGCAGAAAAGCCCCAAACAGTCTCCTCTGTGTTTTGGATAGTTCCGGATAAATATTGCACGACCGGAGGATAAAATTTTCGGATTGCTCTTAATTCTATGTTTTGTGATAAATCAAATAATTCAAGGATTCCTCCATATAAAGTTCCTACGGCCATCTTTTTACAATCCGGAGATATCGCAATTGCTGGCGATGACCAAACGGAACGTTCTTTCGGAGTATCTATAGGAAAATCATTGTAATCAGCCACCACTTTTGCATCTGCCAACATCTGAAAACGTTTTTGCTGATCCGACTTTGTTCCCAACTGACCATCTACCAAAAACCTACCATTCCGAAGTTCCCACACCCGGCGTACTGTACCTCCTAAATCATAAAAAGACCGTTCTTCTATCAACGCTCCCCAATTATCAGCTTCTTTATCAACTGATAAGTCAATAACTTCATAGAAGATTCGTCATACACAGAAATTTTCTTTTCACGTGCATTATAATAGCACATGTTCGCAGTAGTCGCTTCACCCGGTCCCTGCCCTCTTGTTACAAAACTTCCAAGCAGTTGCCCTGTAGTCTTATCATATACCTGCAACCAGGCATTATCTGCCAAAGCCAATATAAAGATATAGTCCTCACTAACAGCCATATCCAAAGGATAGCTGATCAGGAGTTCGTCCGACAAACGATGAGCATGTATTTTCTTTACTTCCGGAAACGTAGGAGGTCCATAAGCACTACGTTGTTTCTGACAAGAACACAAAATAGTTATTAAACAAACATACAGCGACAACTTCTTCCACATATATTAGTCAAGGCTACTTATTGCGATATTCTTTTCTATACTCGCAAAAATAATACATTTTAAATTATAAACACATCTTATTCGTAAAAACATTACCAAATGTTTTACTTAAAGTTCCTTTAACGACGCCACAATATCTTTAATCTGCGGTAGCAGTTCTAAAAACAATGAGCAAGACGTAAAACTGATATAATATACATTTTCACGCCCCTGCAAATACCATTCAGCCTTTTGCAAAGCAGATAATTCGTTAGTTTCCGGATGACGCTCTGCCTTATACGAAGTAAAAGCCATCTTTTTAACCCCATTCTTACTATTGACAGACTTATATATCACCTTCACCTGCGTAGTATCCGTCGATGCCCAAATACTGTCTTCCTTAAATATTTCCTGAAAAGATGCACATTTTTGTATTTCCATAATGGTCAATACCGCACCACAACGATCTTTACGTTTTGAATATACTCTCATAAACTTTGTAGTTTCGTATTTCCCATTAACGCGTTTCAAAGGTTCATCATTGCAAGAATGCACAGCAGAAGGACGTTTCCATCCTTTCGGCACCTCAATCACATACGTCTCACCATGCAAAAGGTTTCTATCGGGTCGTGATACTTGCCCAACAAGTTGGGCACAAAACAAAAAATTCAAAAAAATCAAAATCATCCATTTCATAATCGGGGTAAATTAAATACATAAATATGATCTTCGTCTTCAACAAAAGCTCCATAAATCTTATTTGCAACTTCATCAACGACAAAAGTGTTAATAAAACAATCGAGTTATATTGTGTAAGTGGCTTTCCTTCCCAATCGAATACTTGGATGTTAGGAGTAGTTTTCCGATTCTCAATTTCCTCTGTTGTCATATCCAGATTTAATGTATAAATATAACTGTCCGTTGCATGGACACTTATAGGATGTATGAATCTCAAATAATCATCCACTTCAGGACGTTCTTGCCCGGGAAGAATATCTAAAATAACATCTCTTTTTAATTCTCCATCTTTACCATAAATTCTGAAACGGCGTATATGTTGGTAGAACGAAACAAAACAACTCTTATCAGGCTTAGCGACGGTCATCTTTATATACGCCTGATTCCTGCCCAAAACAGATCCGAAACGTTCCTCTGTTTCAGGATATTCTCCCCATGATTCATGATTTCCGTCAGGATAAAGAAACCTAAATTCTTTTTCATTCTCAAAACCTCCATTACAACAATAACTGCTATCGGAAATACTTATCAAGTCATTAAAACAATTAAATCCATAATTTAAAGTCGAAGTCTGTACGATAGCTTTGTCTTTCTCAACACTAATATGTTTCAGGTTAATTCCGTCTAACATGACAAAACCGTTCTTCTTATGTTCCACAGGAGAAATAGAAGGAAGAAAAAAATCACCCGGTCCCTGCCCCTGTGTTCCAAAACCATATTGAAAGGTCAAATCCGGCAAATGGAAGCATTGAAACATGGTATCCATTTTTTCATTGAATACTACCAGATTACTATCACATAAAACCAAACTTCGTGGATACAATAACACCGAAGGAACCTGTATTCTATCGGATTTCAAATTTATGGTATGCTCAAATTGAGCATAATGCATAATCCTATCAGATTCTATACAACTTGATACAGTTATAAACAAAATCCCCCATAAAAAACATCTAACATTCATTATTTATCTCTTTTAAAATATCTGGCTCTCGATTATAAACCGAGACAGAGTCCGGCAGATATTCTTGCTTTAGTAATGACGACATACCATCCTCATTCTCTTCTACCAAAACTGTTGTCTCCCATCGGTCTTCTTAAAGATCCGTTCGTCCTTTCCCTCCGTATGATTCTTTAAAAATAAGGCTACCCCTTTCGGAATTACATAATTTAAAGAATCTGCTTTTGCCACTTGCCGACCTAACGAATTCCATTTCTTGTCATGCCAATAGAATAATTCATATACATCTCCTTTATGGATAAAATTATCCGAATTACGAGGAATATAAGTAAATTTCTTTATCCGGTGGGGAATGCCAAAATCTAATCCGACCCACCCCTCATCAGGAGTCTTATAATCCATATAAGTATAGGGATTGCCATCATATACTTTGTAATAATCATGCGAGCCGTCTTTCTGAAAACAACCCGGAGTTCCGATGATCCGCCCTTTCAACGCCAACGTATCCGAGGTATCTTCAAAGAAAGCCATCTCTGCTATATTGCAATAACTCCCCTTCGGCCCCTTGTACCGAACATAGCGATAAGACTTTTCTTTCTCCGGAAAAATAGTGTTGTTCAAGCGGAAAGGCCATTGTTTTACATAATACAATGTATCTGCAGAGCGAAACTGCGAATCATTACTTCCTTCAAAAACTCCTCCGGGCATACGAAGGATACCTAAGTCGCAGAACAGCGGAAACTTAAAATACAAGGTTATATCTTCTTTTTCACTTTGAGGAGTGAGCAAAGCAATCGTTCCTGACATTTTATCATAGGTAAACGGCTCGGACTGCATCACAAGACGTTTTCCATTCCATGTAGCCAAACAACCAATCACACTACCTTCCGTATCTTGAAAGCGCAATGAGTCTTCTTCAAAAACAGTCCATGCTATAGGTACCCAATCCATCCTTGTGGAAAGGCAAAAATAGACAATATCTCCTTTGTGAACTTCCTTACACAAAATATCAGAAGACACTACCAGATCACGATTCAAGCTGTCGGCATACACAGCCGTGACATCCTGATATAGAGGTTTTCGAAACGCCGGATGCATCATTTTTCCCTGTTGTCTCTTTACATCTTTCCAGTTTAAGCCATACGTATTCCGGTATACCTTTGCCTTAGGATTATACATACTCACAGCCCGTTTCCAATTAGGATCGGGAAATTCCGTAATATGCGTTTTTCCATCTTTATCCAATGTAAAATTCCAGAAATGCGGCACGTTATTATCTCCACGCATCGCCATATAGTCTGTCCCGCAAGGAATACCCAAAGCACGCATTACATACACTACCAAATCGGCGAACTCGCGACAGCTCCCCGCACGCCATGACACTACTGAAGGACCTAAATGAGGACCGGCGGGAAACAGACCGGTAAAATGGGATGGTTCCACAACAAGCGAATCCATCAACACCTTTGCAGCAACCAACGGATCCTGAGCTTGAGGCAACAACCGGATACTATCTAATATTGGATTATAGCGTTTATAAATATCTTCTCTCCAGAATCCAAGTGGTTCATCTCCCAGCCGATAAGGTAGAACAAACTCACAAAAATTATCAAAACTTACATTCTTGCCCCAAGGCTGCTCTCTCCACACCTTAAAAGCCCAATCCACGTTCTGCACCAGTAAAGAAGAATCAATATTGGCAATATCCTCTATCCGTTTTAATTGCGAAACAGAAAACGAATTTTCTTTTAAAGAATCAATCACTTCGTACGGTCCTAATTTTCCTTGCGCGTAAATATCAAAATATTGGTAATAATGCTTCAAAGCATTTCCCTCGTATCCTGCATGAAAAGGCATATTCCTGATTAGAAAGCAAACGGCCTGATACTTCAGGCTGTCATCTTTATAATGATCCAGTACTTTTTGTAGTTCTTCTTTATTGGCGAGCGGAAGAGATAAAACCTCTTCAAGACGTTTCTCTTCTTGAGTTCGACAAGATATGATGCCCCACATCATAATTACCAAGGTTAGCCACATCATCCCACGAACTCCCAGTCTCAACTTCATTATAGTCATACTTTCTACATTGATTTACCTTACAAAGTTTGAGAAAAAATAAGATTAAGGAAGCTAATATCCGGTCAAAAAACAACAAAATCAGACCATTCAGCGATTTACAGTCTATTTTACAAAATAAATAAAAGAAATTCCTCTTTTTTTGATCTGTTTCTTTCCTGTTTTTACCACTTTACAAAGAAAACCTGCCGACCGCCCTCGTTTCGAAATACGGTTTCTTCTCTCCCTCTTGATAAATTCCGAAGCCAAAGTACTGAATTTTGGGGTATATTGTCATAGTGCAATGTTAATTCTGAGGCTACTTGCCTGCCTAAAGAAATCCAACCACGAAATCCATCCTGATAAAACAGTTCATACTGATCCCCTAACCGAATGAAGTTATCATCGTTACGAGGCATATAGACTATTTTTTCAATCTTTTCCGGCTTACCTAAATCAAGTGTAACGAATGCTCCCTTCTCTTTCGTAAGAAAAAAGGTTAATCCATCACCGTCATTCACTTTAAAACGATCAAACCGGTCATCTGCAATAAAAGCATTACTGCCATCGATGACCTTAGCCGCTATTTTCTCTTGATCATCCACTTTTCGGAAAAGCTGTAATTCCGCCAGTTGAAGTGTTTTTTCGGGAGTCGAAGTATAACGTATATACGGTATCTCTTCCGGGATTGTGGGTAGACTACCTGGTAGCTTACCTTAGGTGTATCCACTATCTGATGCAACAGGCAGGCATCCGAAAAATCCGAATGATTGGCTCCCTCTATCTTATCCCCCACTACAGCGCTGAGATAATCTTTCAGATATTGTCGCAATAAGAATTTACGGCTCAAATCCATACTTCCTTTCACAGCGCAATCGTTTATGATACTTCACCTCTCCCTTTTCGTCTACAAGGAAAGGGTATCCGGCTGCCACC
>ENA-OQIG01000187-OQIG01000187.1-human-gut-metagenome-genome-assembly--contig:-NODE-187-length-35529-cov-3.326705_pt1 | contig 35529 bp, 37 predicted proteins | sample MGYA00242576_ERZ504741 | MGnify/ENA primary metagenome ERZ504741 (study PRJEB26092, sample SAMD00036436) | human gut metagenome | host: Homo sapiens | study: EMG produced TPA metagenomics assembly of... | reverse complement strand
ATCGTTTCGGAACTGAATATCCTGAACTCAGCCATTACTCCTCCTTTTACTATCGAGGACAACACCGACGGTGGTGATGATATCCGCAATGAAATACCGTTATCTGACTTACGCCGTAGTGCTGTTCGTTCAAATTTGGAATTACGTCACAAAATGACGATCGAGGTTCGCAGTTATCTCGATAAACTGGGTTTCTTGGAAGTGGAAACTCCGGTATTGATCGGTTCAATCCTGAAGGAGCACGTGACTTTGTAGTACCTTCCGCATGAATCCGGGACAATTCTACGCATTACCGCAATCTCCACAGACACTGAAACAGCTATTGATGGTTTCCGGTTTCGATCGTTATTTCCAGATAGCCAAATGTTTCCGTGACGAAGACCTGCGTGCCGACCGCCAGCCTGAGTTCACTCAGATTGACTGCGAAATGAGTTTCGTAGAGCAGGAAGATGTGATTACTACATTTGAAGGAATGGCCAAACACCTGTTTAAGGTGATCCGTAATATCGAACTGACCGAGCCATTCCCACGTATGCCTTGGAGCGAAGCAATGAGATTGTACGGTAGCGATAAACCGGACATTCGCTTCGGTATGCAATTCGTCGAATTAATGGATATCTTAAAAGGGCACAGTTTCTCTGTATTCGATAATGCCACATATATTGGCGGTATTTGTGCCGAGGGTGCAGCCAGCTATACCCGTAAGCAACTGGATGCCTTGACCGAATTTGTGAAAAAGCCACAAATCGGTGCAAAAGGTATGGTCTATGCCCGTATCGAAGCTGACGGTACTGTGAAATCAAGCGTTGACAAGTTCTATACACAAGAAGTTTTGCAACAATTGAAGGAAGCATTCGGTGCCAAACCCGGTGACCTAATCTTGATTTTATCGGGAGATGATGCCATGAAAACTCGTAAGCAGCTTTGTGAATTACGTCTAGAAATGGGTAATCAATTGGGATTACGGGATAAAAACACATTTGCATGTCTGTGGGTTGTGGACTTCCCTCTATTTGAATGGAGCGAAGAAGAAGGCAGATTAATGGCTATGCACCATCCGTTTACCTCACCCAAACCGGAAGATATCCATCTGCTGGATACAAATCCTGCTGCTGTGCGCGCTAATGCTTACGATATGGTAATCAATGGTGTAGAAGTAGGAGGGGGATCAATCCGTATCCACGATAGCCAGTTGCAGAACAAAATGTTCGAATTACTCGGATTTACCCCGGAGCGTGCGCAAGAGCAGTTCGGCTTCTTGATGAATGCCTTCAAGTTTGGTGCGCCTCCTCATGGCGGACTGGCTTACGGATTAGATCGTTGGGTATCTCTTTTTGCCGGACTGGACTCAATCCGTGACTGCATTGCATTCCCGAAAAATAACTCCGGTCGTGACGTTATGTTGGATGCTCCCGCAGCACTCGATCCGTCACAACTGGAAGAACTGAACCTGATTGTAGATATTAAGGAGTAAGTGAAAGAGTCGGTACGCATTTTTAGATTTGCCGTAATTGGTACGCTCAATGCATTAATCACAGCTTTTGTTATTTGGTTGATGATGGATGAATTGTCATACGATTACATTCCGGCCAATATTACAGCGTACATAGTAGCCCAAATTCATAACTTTATTTGGAGTAAATATTGGATCTTTCCGATTGAAAATAAAAAGAACAACATTTGGAAGCAGATGTTGTTCTTCTGTTCTGCTTTCGGATTGGCATATAGTGCCCAGTTCTTATTTTTAGTCACACTTGTAGAGTGTGGAGATGTAAACGAGTATCTGGCACAATTCCTGGGGCTGTTTATCTACGGAACAGTAAACTTCATCGTTAATAAGAAGCTTACATTCAGATAAAATAGTGCTTAAGATAATGAAAAATCCCGCAGAGTGTAAAAAACTCTACGGGATTTTTTTATCAGAGAGAGAAATCATTTCAATCAATAAAACGTTTTGTTAAATTCCCATATTCATCTATCCTCCGATCACGAAGAAATGGCCACCAACGACGCACATTCTCCGAACGTTCAAGATCCACCTCAACAATCATATTTTCAGAGCGGTCATTTCCCGCCTGAGCCAGGTATTCACCCTGCGGTCCGGCAACAAAACTATTTCCCCAAAATAATATCCCGCTGGTCTGTCCTGACGGATCAGGTTCGTGACCGACACGATTGACTGAAATCACCGGAAGCCCATTGGCTACCGCATGCGCACGCTGAGAAATAATCCAAGCATTGAGCTGACGTTTCTTTTCGTCATCTGTATCTGTACTCTCCCAACCGATAGCAGTAGGATAAATCAAAATCTCAGCTCCTTTCAACGCCATCAGGCGAGCAGCTTCCGGATACCATTGATCCCAGCAAACCAACACACCCAACTTGCCTAAAGAGGTCTGAATCGGTTCAAAGCCAATATCTCCCGGAGTAAAATAGAATTTCTCGTAATAAGCCGGATCATCAGGAATATGCATCTTACGATATTTTCCGGCAATACTTCCATCCCGGTCAAAGACAACAGCTGTATTATGATATAGTCCCGGAGCACGTTTCTCAAACAAAGAAGTAACAAGCACTATCCGATTGGCTGCCGCCAGTTCGGAATAGAATCCGGTAGAAGGGCCAGGAATGGGTTCTGCCAGTTCAAATAAATCCGTATTCTCTGTCTGGCAGAAATACAAAGAATTATGAAGTTCTTGCAGAACAACAAGTTGAGCGCCATTAGCGGCACATGCTTCAATACTTTTAGCCAGGTTCATCAGGTTTATCCTAATATCTGATGTGTTAGCCTGTTGAATGATTCCTACTTTTATTTTTCTCATACTTTAATTTATTATTTAATCACTCCTGTCGGATATTGCATCGTCACACAATGCAAAGATCCATGCTGCTTAATAAGTGCACGGCAATCAATGCCTACCACTTCGTATGTCGGAAAAGCCTCACACAGCACTTCTTTCGCCAATTTATCATTTTCCGGTTGATTATAAGTCGGATAAAGCACAACATCATTCATTATCAAAAAATTGGCATACGTTGCAGGCAATCTCTCTCCCTCTACTTCTATTTTGTCTGCCATAGGCAATGCCAATAAACGATAAGGAGCACCTGATGTAGTGCGGAACGTTTTCAATTGCTCTTCCATTTTGCATAGCGCCTCGTAATGTTCATCTTCAGAGTCGGTACACTTTACATACGCAATAGTATCCGGAGAACAAAAGCGAGCCAATGTATCTATATGGCTATCCGTATCATCTCCCGATAAGTATCCATGATCGAGCCATAAAACCCGTTGTAAATGGAATACTCTGCAAAGATATTCTTCTATATCAACACGATTCATCGGCGAATTACGATGTGGAGACAATAAACATTCGGAAGTTGTGAGCAAAGTACCGGCTCCGTCACTTTCGATGGAACCACCTTCGAGTACAAAATTCAGACAATCTTTATATTGCCCTTTCAGTGCACCGGCTTCTACTGCCCGGCGAGTTATCTGATTATCTAACGAGCCTCAAACTTTTCTCCCCAACCATTAAAAGTAAAATCCAGCAAACTTGCTCCACCTGTATCCATCAAAGTAATTGCTCCATGATCGCGCGCCCAAGTATCATTCGTGTCGCACTTCAGGAAACGTACATTATCCATATTCACCGTACCAATGATCTGCTTACGCACCTCCTCAGGATAGGGGGTGACAATAAGCAAAAGTTCACGTTTCGCAATCTCACGGGCTATATTTATAAAACATTCCTGAACTTCAGCCAACATATATGCCCAGTCTGTCCCGGCATGCGGCCAAGTTAGTTGTATACCACTTTGCAGAAACCACTCTGCAGGCAAGAAGGGGGCTAACATCTCTACTTGATCATTAACAGTTAAACCAAAGTTCAATTGCAAATCTTTCTCTGTGCCTCCTGAAGTAGGAAGACCAACCATTATTCCCATTTTTTTAGTTTTTAAAGAATAAATCATAAATAGCGAACGGACACTACACCAATAGTAATAAATGCCACTCGCTACCTATATTACTTAGGTTTACGATCGAAAAAAGGATTCTTGGAAGAAGCACTAACCGGGATAGCCATTACCTGACGACATCCTTTCAACCACTCAAGACGTTGGGCAGCCAATCCGGCTGAGAACATGACACGGTATCTACGCGCAAATCAGCCGCTGTAGCGCATGCCGAACCAATTGCAATGCCTACATCAATGCTATTCAACGCACAGGGGACACCTTCAGAACGTCCGGAACATGTAGCATATCCACAATGACCGCAATTCAATCCTTGAGCTTGCTCACGCGTACCTATTAATAAGATACACTCAGCCTGAAGAATATTATCTGCATCCCGCAAAAAGAATTTCATACCAAACTCTTCGAACATGGCTTTCAACGTATCCGAGAGTTGCTGTATTTCTTCACCGGTAACAATTGCAGTTTCTATGATGTCAATTCCTTTTCCCTTAGGGGCCGTACGGGCAGCAGTCATCATCTGCCGTGCCACATTTAATACATGTTCGTGGCGACTGTCTCGTTCGTTCAGTATCATATCTCGTTCATTAATTAGTGACACAAAGATAAAAGAAATCCCGCACATATTATGAATTTTGACTAACTTTGCAAGATAGATTTAAAGATACACGATGTTACAAATAGACAATGCATGCATTGCTTTCGGCGAGGATATACTCTTCTCGGAATTTTGTATGCGACTAAATAAAGGCGAGACAGCTTGCATAGCAGGTCAATCAGGACGTGGAAAAACCTCTCTACTCAATGCAATCATGGGATTTGTCCCATTAAGAAAAGGCAAAATCAAAGTAGGAGGTATCTTGCTTGAACCTACTACTATCGATGCCATACGCAGACATATAGCTTGGATTCCACAGGAGTTAGCCCTGCCCTCCGAATGGGTAAAAGAAATGATATCGCTTCCTTTTGCATTGAAAGCCAATCGACACATCTCTTTTTCCGAAGAAAAGCTTTTCACTTGTTTTGATGAATTAGGACTGGACAAAGAGCTCTATCAGAAACGGGTAGGCGAAATATCGGGTGGTCAGCGCCAGCGCATTATGATAGCCGTTGCAGCCATGCTGGAAAAACCTTTGATTATTGTAGATTGAACCGACATCTGCACTCGATGCCGGTTCCACAGACAAAGTTTTAGCTTTCTTCCGTAATCAGGCAGAAAAGGGAACGGCTATACTCGCCGTTTCTCATGACCGGACATTCGCTTACGGATGTAACCAGCTAATCACACTGTAGTATATGGGAACTATTGATATATCTTACTTTAATCTGCTTATAGGGCTACTGTTATTGGTAATCCCACTTTTCTATCTTTGGAAGTTCAAAACCGGATTACTGAAAGCCACCCTGATAGGGACAGCACGCATGATCGTGCAACTCTTCCTGATAGGTATGTACCTGAAATACCTTTTCCTGTGGAATAACCCATGGATTAACTTCCTGTGGGTTATCATCATGATTTTTGTAGCCGGACAAACAGCTTTGGTACGTACAGGACTTAAACGTGAAATACTCCTGATCCCTATATCAGTAGGTTTCCTCTGTAGCGTTGTGTTGGTGGGCATGTACTTTATTGGCATTGTATTACAACTGGATAATGTATTCAGCGCCCAGTATTTTATTCCCATTTTCGGAATCTTAATGGGAAATATGTTATCAAGCAACGTGATTGCCTTGAACACTTATTATAGTGGATTGAAACGTGAACAGCAATTGTACTGTTACCTGTTGGGCAATGGTGCCACTCGTCAGGAAGCACAGGCACCATTCATACGGGAAGCGATTATCAAATCTTTCAGCCCACTGATTGCCAATATCGCGGTTATGGGATTAGTAGCACTTCCAGGCACGATGATCGGGCAAATTTTGGGAGGCAGCAGTCCAAACGTTGCCATAAAATATCAAATGATGATTATGGTCATTACTTTCACAGCCTCTATGTTATCATTAATGATCACCATCTCGCTGGCATCCCGTAAATCGTTCGATGAATACGGACGTATTTTGCAAGTAACCAGAGAATCTCAAAAGTAGCCGTACTATGACATCAACCGACTCCATTTTACAATTAATAAGTGAAATACATATCCCGGGATTTTTTATTACCGTAGACTTCCTGCAAATCGGAGAGGCTATTCCTCAAGGAATAAGCGGCTTTTTAAAAGAAAAGTACGATAAAATATCTCATGGTGCCAGCGGAAGAAAATTTATTTATCAAGAATCAGGTTGGCGCATGGCATTTACATTCTATCCTACCGACCGGGTAGTCGATGAGAAATATGCAATGAAGAACAAAATGATAAAGAAGCGATAATTGCATGATTATTGATATAAATCAAAGCATAACTATCAATATTTACCTATATTTGTGCAAATATTAATAATTAATCGATACTATCAGGAATATGCACATCAGCCACATTGCCATCTGGACTACCCGTTTAGAGGAACTTAGAAATTTCTATATCACTTATTTCAACGGAACAAGTAATGAAAAGTATATCAATCCTAAAAAAGGATTTGAATCTTATTTCATCAGTTTGATCAGGGATTTGCTTCTCTGGAAATTATGCAAAGAGAAGATATCACAACACCTGCATTAAAAGACTGCCTCGGGTTAGCTCATTTTTCCTTTTCTGTCGGTAGCAAAGAAGCTGTATTGGAACTCACAGAACAACTCCGTAAGGATGGTTTTGTTATCGAGAGTGAGCCACGAACCACCGGAGACGGCTATTTTGAAAGTGCTATTCTTGATCCTGAAGGAAACATAGTAGAAATCACTATTTAACGCGCCTTGCAAGTGCAGGTATATAACGGAGTTGGACGTATTGTTCACCCGGATTGATATAGCCGTTATCCATCAAGATTTTCTTAACCTTGAAATCTTTCAGTCGGTAACGGATATATCGTTGTGCATTCCCAGGCTGTTGTTCCACAAACGACAGAAGCTCGATTGTCCCATCATTCCGAATGATGACTTTAGCCTTAGCCGTACGGAAAGTAAGCACATCGTCCTTTTTCAGCTCTTTCATATGATATTTATCAACCAAAAAATGGCTGTCGCACGGGGAAGGCTATCGGCCTCTTCCTGCAATTCATCTTCTTCATCGATAGGAGATATAGTAGCTTCTTTGTGTTGCTGGCATGAAATAATAAAGAAAAAAGAGAGAAGTAACGGTAAAAATGCCTTCATTGGTTTGAGTCTTTATAAATTAGGAGGTAAATATATTAAAAAATCAATAAAAGCAAGGCAAGGTGCTATCTTTTTCTTATATTTGCAGGCAAATTTTCTACTAAAAATGAAAATTAAAGAAATAGTAAGCGCCCTTGAACGGTTCGCGCCTCTGCCATTGCAAGACGGATTTGATAATGCCGGCCTGCAAATCGGATTGACAGATGCGGAAACAACAGGGGCTTTGTTGTGTCTTGACGTTACCGAAGCTGTGTTGGATGAAGCCATCGCGTCCGGATGTAATCTCATTATATCCCATCATCCTCTTATTTTTAAAGGTTATAAATCAATCACCGGTAAAGATTACGTTGAACGATGCATTCTGAAAGCAATCAAAAACGACATCGTTATTTATTCGGCCCATACCAATCTGGACAATGCTCCGGGCGGAGTCAATTTCAAGATAGCCGAGAAGATAGGATTAAAAAATGTACGTATACTCGACCCTAAAGAAAGCAGTCTGATAAAATTAGTCACATTTGTTCCGTCTGCCCAGGCTGAAGAGGTCCGTAATGCTTTGTTCACAGCAGGATGTGGATGTATAGGCAATTATGATTCGTGTAGTTATAATACAGAAGGGGAGGGAACTTTCCGCGCACAGGAAGGGAGCCATCCTTCTGCGGAACAGTGGGAGAACTTCATCACGAAACAGAAGTGCGGATTGAAACGATCCTGCCTGAATATAAGAAAGGAGAAGTTATCCGTGCATTGCTTTCCAAACATCCATATGAAGAACCGGCTTATGACTTATATCCTCTCCACAATAGTTGGGCCCAAGTCGGATCAGGAATTGTCGGTGAATTGGAAGAACCGGAATCCGAACTCGAATTTCTGAAGCGAATAAAGAAAATATTCGAAGTCGGATGTTTGAAGCACAACAAACTTACAGGCCGCCTGATTCAGAAAGTATCCCTTTGCGGAGGGGCAGGAGCTTTCCTTATTCCGCAGGCAGTTCGTAGCGGAGCTGATGTCTTTATCACGGGTGAAATTAAATATCACGACTATTTCGGTCGTGAAACTGACATTTTGCTTGCTGAAATAGGACATTACGAAAGCGAACAATATACAAAAGAAATTTTTTATTCTATAATACGGGATTTATTTCCTAATTTTGCACTCCAATTTAGTAAGGTAAACACGAATCCCATTAAATATTTATAAGTAAAATGGCAAGAGAAGCTAAAAATGAACCGAAAGAGTTGACAGTGGAACAGAAGTTGAAAGCTTTGTACCAGCTGCAAACAACATTATCTAAGATTGACGAGATTAAAACGTTGAGAGGTGAACTTCCATTGGAAGTACAAGACCTTGAAGACGAAATTGCCGGTCTGAGTACACGTATCGACAAAATCAAGTCGGAAGTAGACGAACTCAAATCAGCTATCGCCGGTAAGAGAGTGGAAATTGAAGCAGCCAAAGCTTCGGTTGAGAAATATAAATCACAGCAGGACAATGTTCGTAATAACCGCGAATATGACTTCCTGACAAAAGAGATCGAATTCCAGTCTTTGGAAATGGAACTTTGCGAGAAGAGAATTAAAGAATTTACTGCAGAAGAGCAGGAGAAATCTGAAGAAATAGAGAAAAATACCAAAGCGCTGGAAGAACGCCAGAAAGACCTCGACCAGAAGAAGAATGAACTGGATGAAATCATCGAAGAGACCAAACAGGAAGAAGAGAAGTTGAGAGACAAAGCAAAAGATCTCGAGACAAAGATAGAACCCCGCCTGCTTCAATCTTTCAAGCGCATCCGTAAAAATTCACGTAACGGTTTAGGTATTGTATACGTACAGCGTGATGCATGTGGTGGTTGTTTCAATAAAATTCCGCCTCAGAGACAACTGGATATCCGTTCACGTAAAAAAATTATCGTTTGCGAATACTGTGGACGTATCATGATTGACCCAGAACTGGCAGGTGTAGAAATAGAACACAAAGTAGAAGAAGCACCGGTTACCACCAAAAGAGCTATCAGAAGAAAAGCTGAATAAAGCTCGATAGTCCGATTCCGGAGGACTAGTGAGACATATTATAATACTATTTAAACCCATATTTTACTATAATTCCTATTGAATTTTAGTAAATTATGGGTTTTTGTTTATGAAATACCCATTTACTTTTTAAAGAAAACAGATTCCCTTTTGAGCGTAGCCATTCTCTTGCAGAGCGGATAAACAAATACTTCTTTTCGTTGTTATGTTTTCATTTCTAAATAACCTAAGCTTATGAAACTACGAATAGGAAGTATCACATTCTTGCTGTTTCTTTCATCCGTTGCCTTTCCACAGGCCACGAGCCGCTATCTGGACAAACCATTACCACAAGGATGGGAAGAAGATACACAAATATTTCAGCAAGTATTGCCAGTGGACGACCAATGGTGGAAAGCATTTCAGGACCCCGTTCTCGACTCACTCATCTCCGTTGCAGTCAAGCAGAATTATTCGGTACTGACTGCGATTGATCGTATCAATATGCAAAAGCCAACTTAAGAATGGAACGTGGAAATTTTTTCCCAACAATCGGGTTGAATGCCGGATGGACCGCCAGCAAAGCAGTGGCAACACCAGTGACTTGCCACAATCGACTCAACATTATTATGATGCCTCGCTCAATATGAGCTGGGAGTTAGACCTCTTTGGAAGCATACGCAATCGCGTAAAAGCCCAGAAAGAGAACTTTGCGGCCAGTAAAGAAGAATATACCGGCACAATGATATCACTTTGTGCCAGGTAGCCTCAGCATACATCAACCTGCGGGAGTTGCAACAAGAATTGGCCGTAGTGCAAAAGAACTGTGCATCTCAAGAGGCGGTATTAAAAATTACAGAAGTAAGATACAACACCGGACTCGTATCTAAACTGGATGTGGCACAGGCTAAGTCGGTGTTCTTCAGCACCAAAGCATCGATTCCTCAAATCGAATCGGGCATTAATCAATACATTACGACCCTTGCCATACTATTGGGTACTTATCCCAGGAAGTGCGGCCAGCTCTAACCGCTCCCGGAACATTACCGGATTATATGGAACCTATCGGAGTGGGGCTTCCGGCCGATTTGTTACTTCGCCGCCCGGACATACGCAGTGCCGAACGAAGCGTCAATGCACAAGCCGCTTTAGTAGGAGCGTCTAAGTCGGACTGGTTACCTCAGGTCTTTCTAAAAGGATCGGTTGGTTATGCAGCAAAGGACCTGAAAGACCTGACCCATCATAAAAGTATGACCTATGAAATTGCTCCGGCCCTGAGTTGGACGCTTTTTAAAGGAACTCAACTAGTGAATGCTACCAAATTGGCCAAAGCACAATTGGACGAAGCTATCAACCAGTTCAATCAGACAGTATTGACCGCCGTACAAGAGACAGACAACGCTATGAACGCTTACCGGAATTCTATCAAGCAAATAGTAGCTTTGCGCGAAGTGCGCAATCAGGGACAAGAGACCCTGACTCTCTCGCTGGAACTTTACAAACAAGGATTGACCCCATTCCAGAACGTACTGGATGCCCAACGCTCACTGCTCAGTTATGAAAACCAGCTGGTTCAAGCCAGAGGATATTCTCTACTCCAACTGATAGCTATGTACCAGGCATTGGGAGGCGGATGGTCCGGAAACCTGAATAATTAACTATAAAGACTTGTCATAATGAAAAAACTAATGTATATTTTCCTCATCCTCCCTTTGATAATGAGCGGATGTAAAGGGAAAAAAGAAACCGAAAGAGGAGGGATGCCTACTCCGGAAATCAGTGTGGCATATCCACTCGTACAAAACATTACCCTAACAAAAGATTATCCGGGATATCTGACTACCGAACAAACAGTAAATCTGGTAGCCAGAGTCAACGGTGCCTTGCAGTCCGCCTCTTTCACACCGGGAACTCGTGTGAAGCAAGGGCAACTCTTATTCGTAATCGAACCAACGATCTACAAAGATAATGTAACTCAAGCCGAAGCGCAACTGAAAACCGCACTTGCACAGTTGGAATATGCCCGTAACAACTATAGCCGCATGAAAGAGGCTCTAAAAAGTGATGCGGTCAGCCGTATACAAGTATTACAAGCTGAATCGAATGTAGCCGAAGCCACTGCAGCAGTCAGCAATGCCGAAGCCACTCTGAATACTGCACACACCAATCTGGGCTATTGCTATATCCGTGCCCCTTTCAACGGAACTGTCAGCCGCTCGCTTTACGATGTGGGCAGCTATATCAGCGGAGCCGCACAACCTGTCACTTTGGCTACGATCTATAAAGACGACCGCATGTACACCTATTTTAATGTTGCCGACAACCAATGGCTTTCAATGCTACTCTCTCAAAACGGTAAAGAAAAGGAACTCCCCAAAAATGTCATCGTGCGCCTGGGTGAGAACGGCACACAAAACTATCCGGCCACATTGGATTATTTATCGCCCAATGTCGACTTGAACACAGGAACACTCAACGTGCGCGCCAATCTGGATAATCCGAAAGGTATTCTGAAAAGCGGACTATACGTCAGTATCACATTGCCTTATGCCGAGGCAAAACAAGCAGTGCTTGTTCCGGAAGCTTCCATCGGTACAGATCAGTTGGGGAAATACCTATACATTGTAAACGATTCGAATATAGTACGCTACAGGCATATCGAACCGGGACAACTGGTCAATGACACATTGCGCCAGATAAAGAGCGGACTTTCGCCCAAAGAACAATATGTCACCACAGCACTGATGAAAGTACGTGATGGCATGAAAGTCAAGCCCGTATCAGTCAATCACGAGTCATCAACCTCTAATCGTTAACTGCATGTTTTCAAAGTTCTTTATCAATCGACCTATATTCGCCACGGTACTGGCATTGATCATCGTGGTGGCCGGATTGGTAACATTAAATATATTGCCTGTCGCACAGTTTCCGGAGATAACTCCGCCTACAGTACAGGTATCTGCCTTCTATCCGGGGGCAAATGCTGAGACCGTAGCCCAGACTGTCGGCATTCCCATAGAACAGCAAGTAAATGGCGTAGACGGTATGCTGTATATGAGCTCTACAGCGTCCAGCTCGGGTGCCTATTCGTTGACCATTACTTTTGCTGTCGGTACAGACATAGATATGGCCACTGTACAAGTTCAAAACCGGGTAAGCGTAGCACAATCTTCGTTACCGGAACCTGTCATCGTTCAGGGAGTAACGGTACAGAAGCAATCGTCCAATATTGTGATGTTTCTCACGATGCAGGCACAAGACTCTGTATACGACGGGCTTTACCTTACGAACTACGCTCAGTTGAATCTGGTAGACCAATTGACACGTGTACCCGGCGTAGGGGCTGTCAATGTAATGGGAGCGGGCAATTACAGCATGCGCGTCTGGCTCGATCCGGAAGCAATGCGCATCCGTAACCTCTCGCCGGCACAAATCTATCAGGCTATCCAGTCACAAAACATAGAGGTCAGTGCCGGTTATATCGGACAGCCTATTGGCAAAAACAACAATAATGCCTATCAGTATACCTTGAATGTACAAGTCGCCTGACGTCTCCCGAAGAGTTCGGCAACATTATTATCCGAACTGAAGAAGGAGGGAAAATGCTCCGGCTAAAAGATGTGGCGCGCATCGACCTCGGCAGTTCTTCGTACAACGTAGTGTCCAAACTAAAGGGACACCCTACTGCTGCCATCGCTATCTATCAACAACCGGGTTCGAACTCGCTCGATGTCTCTAAAGGAGTCAAGGCAAAAATGCAGGAGCTTGCACAAAACTTCCCGGCCGGAGTCAGCTATAACGTGACCTTAGATACGACCGATGTCATCAATGCATCCATTGATGAAGTACTCGTTACTTTTCTGGAAACAACCTTATTGGTGGTACTCGTTATCTTCCTGTTTCTACAGAACTGGCGGGCTGTCATCATTCCATGTATCACCATTCCGGTATCACTGATCGGTACACTGGCAGTCATGGCGGCACTTGGATTTTCAATCAATACTTTAACTCTATTCGGATTGATACTTGCCGTAGCAATAGTGGTGGATGATGCGATTGTGGTAGTAGAAAATGCTTCACGTTTGCTGGAGACAGGACAGTATTCTCCCAAAGAAGCCGTCACCAAAGCAATGGGAGAAATCACAGGACCAATTGTCGGAGTGGTATTGGTATTATTGGCAGTTTTTATCCCTACCACATTAATCAGCGGCATCTCCGGACAACTTTATAAGCAATTTGCCCTAACCATTGCTGCATCTACCGTATTAAGCGGTATTAATTCGTTGACACTGACCCCGGCATTATGCGCACTGTTTCTGGAGCATAACAAGCCATCCAATTTCTTCATATACAAGGGATTCAATAAGGTATATGATAAGACACAGAATCTATATGACCGTATCGTGAAGGGATTACTCGTCCGTCCCGGCCTTGCGTTGATCTCTTATGGTATTATTACGGCAGTGGCTGTTATCCTGTTCATGAAATGGCCTTCAACCTTCGTCCCTGATGAAGATGACGGCTACTTCATAGCTGTCATCCAGTTGCCACCGGCTTCAAGTCTGGAACGCACACAGGCTGTGGGTCGGAAAGTCAATCAGATTCTGGACAGTTATCCTGAAGTAAAAGACTATATCGGTATCAGCGGATTTTCTATTATGGGAGGTGGCGAACAGTCCAACACAGGTACTTATTTCGTTGTCTTGAAAAACTGGGACCAACGGAAAGGAAAAGAGCATACTGCTGCGGCTGTGGTCGAACGTTTCAACGAGATGGCTTATGGCATCCAGGAAGCACAGATATTCGCAATGGTACCTCCGGCCATTCCCGGATTAGGAGCTTCAGGAGGGTTACAGCTACAATTGGAAGATCGCAATAACCTGGGGCCGACTGAAATGCAACGGGCTGTCGAAACCCTGATGGCTACTTATCACACTCAACCCGCTCTCGCATCCATATCCAGTATGTACCAGGCCAATGTACCACAGTATTTCCTGAATATCGACCGCGATAAAGTACAGTTTATGGGCATTCAGTTGGATAACGTATTCTCTACACTGAGTTATTATATGGGAGCGGCCTATGTCAATGACTTTGTTCAATTCGGACGTATCTATCAGGTAAAGATAGAGGCCGGAGAACAAGCTCAAAAAGTAATTGACGACGTGCTGAAACTCAGCGTCCCCAACGCCAAAGGAGATATGGTCCCATTTTCATCCTTTACCAAAGTCGAAGAGCGCTTGGGGATGGACCAGATCAGCCGTTACAACATGTACTCGACAGCATCTATCACCTGCAATGTGGCTTCGGGAAGCAGTTCGGGTGAGGGAATACAGCAAATGGAAGACCTGATTAAGGAGCAACTGGGTAACGAGTTTGGCTACGAATGGACCTCGGTAGCTATCAGGAGACGCAAGCAGGCAACACAACCACCATCGTATTCATCATGGCATTATTGGTGGCATTCCTGGTACTGGCAGCCCAATACGAAAGCTGGACAAGCCTTATCAGCAATTATGGGATTGCCAATGGCTTTATTGGGAGCAATGATAGGTTGTTCTGTCATGGGAACACCTGTGAGCATTTATACTCAGATCGGTATCATTTTACTGATCGCCCTTTCTGCGAAAAACGGAATCCTCATTGTTGAATTTGCACGCGACTTCCGTGCCGAAGGTAACTCTATTCGCGATGCCGCCTATGAAGCCGGACATGTCCGGCTGCGTCCGATCCTGATGACCTCTTTTGCATTCGTATTGGGAGTGATGCCTCTTCTGTTCGCCACAGGGGCCGGAGCGCAAAGCCGTATCGCACTCGGCGCAGCTGTTGTTTTCGGTATGGCCCTGAACACGTTACTGGCAACGATATATATCCCGAATTTCTACGAGCTGATGCAAAAGTTCCAGGAAAACGTATTGGATCGCAAGAAAAAGAAATAGTCCTCTATTTCAAGTTCTCTATTGTAAAAAACGTCTTTTTCATTTCACAGCCTATTGTCACCGGACAGAGTTTCGGGTGTCAATAGGCTTTTTTATAGTTGTCAAAAAGTCAAACCAAGCATTTTCATCTTAACGCCATACCGATACAATGAAAATTAGCTTTTGAAACAAAAGTATTGATTACAAGCCGTTTATTATACGAACAATCCATCATTACGAAGTTAACTTTAATAGTGTGTTAAAGTTAACTTCGTAATGATAAACAATTAACTTCTTGCATTTACGATATTAACTTCCTGGAAAGAGGATAATAGATGCCGGAAAGAGTCATTAACATTGTTAATTTTATAAAGCGTCATAATCCGGAATATCCGACAGAAACGAATAACTTTGAGTATCATAATCCATCCGGCAACAATAGTGTTGCATCCCATTACTGACAACCAGATAATCAACTTTCAAAACCATATTATAGCGGGTGATCTGATCAAAAACAGCCTGCGTAATCTCAATGTGGGGAGCTTTATATTCAACAATCATTCTGGCACTAAGATCGCGTTTGTATAGCACTGTGTCACATCGTTTTTTAGTCCCGTTCAGGTTCAGCAGCACTTCATTTGCCATCAAAGACGACGGATACCCCTTATGAACAATAAGAAAGTGTACAAAGTGCTGACGGACCCATTCTTCAGGGGTCAATGCGACATAACGACGGCGAATCACATCGAAAATAACATTTTTTCCATTTCGAGTGGCGATTTTAGTGTCAAATACTGGTAGGTTTAACGATAACATTTACTATTTTTGTAAGTTAAATAATGGCTTCCTGCTATTGGAAGCACAAATTTAATGGAATCTTATGAAAACAAAGCAAGAAATCGTAGCTAATTGGCTACCCCGTTACACCAAACGTAACTTGGAAGACTTTGGAGAGTATATCCTGTTGACTAACTTCAACAAGTATGTAGAAATATTTGCAGAGAAATTTAATGTTCCCATTTTGGGTAAAGACGCCAATATGATCTCTGCCAGTGCAGAAGGAATCACAATCATCAACTTTGGCATGGGAAGTCCCAATGCCGCCATAATTATGGATTTGCTGAGTGCCATCTCTCCAAAGGCCTGCCTGTTTCTGGGAAAATGTGGCGGAATCGATAAAAAAAATAAAATAGGTGACCTGATTCTGCCAATTGCCGCTATCCGCGGTGAAGGTACCTCAAACGACTATTTCCCGCCGGAGGTTCCGTCCCTGCCGGCATTTATGCTGCAGCGTGCCGTATCATCGGCTATCCGTGACTATGCTCGCGATTATTGGACAGGAACAGTCTATACAACCAACCGCCGTATTTGGGAGCATGATGACACCTTTAAAGAGTATCTGAAAAGGACTCGTGCAATGGCAGTTGATATGGAAACGGCAACTCTGTTCAGTTGCGGTTTTGCCAATCATATCCCGACCGGAGCTTTACTACTCGTATCCGACCAGCCTATGATTCCGGAAGGAGTGAAAACTGATAAAAGCGACAACATCGTTACCAAAAACTATGTAGAGGAGCATGTAGAGATAGGCATCGCCTCGCTACGAATGATCATTGATGAAAAGAAAACTGTAAAACACCTGAAATTCGACTGGTAACGCCACACTTATATTTATATGGCCAAACAAGAACTGACTTGCGATGACATCCTCAAAGAACTGAGGGCCAAGCAATATCGTCCCATCTACTATTTGATGGGAGAAGAATCGTATTATATCGACTTAATAGCCGATTACATTACCGACAACGTACTGACGGATACTGAGAAAGAGTTTAACCTGACCGTAGTATATGGTGCAGATGTGGATGTGGCGACTGTGATTAATGCCGCTAAGCGCTACCCGATGATGTCAGAACATCAGGTAGTGATAGTAAAAGAGGCACAAGCCATCCGCAATATAGAAGAACTATCTTATTACCTGCAAAAACCGTTAAACTCAACAATATTAGTGGTTTGTCATAAACATGGCACTCTGGACCGCAGGAAGAAGTTAGCTGCAGAAATTGAAAAAACAGGTATTCTTTTCGAATCCAAAAAGATAAAAGAAGCACAGCTGCCTGCATTTATCAGTTCATATATGAAACGTAAAGGGATAGACATGGAGCCTAAAGCTACCGCAATGTTAGCTGATTTTGTGGGTACGGATCTTAGCCGTTTGACGGGTGAACTGGAAAAACTGATCATCACATTACCCGGCGGTCAGAAACGCGTAACTCCTGAACAAATAGAGAAAAACATAGGGATAAGTAAAGACTATAATAATTTTGAATTGCGTAGTGCACTGGTCGAAAAGGATGTACTCAAGGCCAATAAAATAATAAAATACTTTGAAGAAAATCCTAAAACAAATCCGATACAAATGACGCTTTCTTTACTATTCAACTTTTACTCAAACCTAATGTTGGCCTACTATGCACCGGATAAATCAGAACAGGGAGTGGCTACCATGTTAGGGCTTAAAACCCCGTGGCAGGCCCGCGATTACCTGACGGCAATGCGGAAATACACTGGAGTGAAGACAATGCAAATTGTAGGAGAAATACGATATGCAGACGCAAAATCGAAAGGTGTAGGCAATACCTCGATAAGCGATGGAGATATTCTTCGTGAATTAGTATTCAAGATTCTTCATTAAAAAACAATTTATTTCAGTATCTGCTCCCTATATCATACTTTTACCAATATCGAAGTGTGGTATGGGGAGTAAATGTATCCTCCATAATCAAATACCTTCTTCTCTGGTAGTAACTAACCTATTTTTTTACATTCTTATTTAGCCTTTTGTCATTCTGCCTCCTTAATGCCGAACCTAATCAAAATAAGGGTCTATTTCCCATAAAATAGATTTCTCAGTAAAAGCAGTATGATACATTCCTTATCCCAAAGGCAGAAAAGGATAAAAAGAATACAACACATACTATATAATAGAAACACAATGAAGCTAACCCTTATTGAAGATACCAATGAATATTCATAGCCTTATCATGATGCTAACAGAATATCATAACCTGTATCATAATGTCATTTTCATACATAAAGTATCTATATTTTCTGGAATAGAAAAAAATCAGCCTAACAAAACGCACATATAATACTGTAGATCAATTATTTATAATAAATTAAAGCCTCTCAGAATTGAATAATTTCATTTAAACGGGCATTTATATGGAAATAATGCAATATTTTGGCATTATAGCCTATATGTAAAACTATGAGTGACAAATTTTACTTGAAGGGTTCTCCAGTGACAAGAAAAAATAGATAAATATCTACTATTTGTTGCATATTTAACGATAGGATATGACAGTTGTGAAGTATGTATGTAACACAATACATATTCACAAAAGTAATATCTTTGTTTTTATACAATAAAATTATGAATTACATTTGTGATTACAGCTTCATTACATATATACATTTACAATTGTGGATGTAATAGGAGAGTGGTTAACACTTATTTTAATACCAGCTAATGATTAAATACTCAATAAGAAAAAAACAATATATCAATCTAATATTCAGGTAATAGTCCAAGATACAGAAACATTTGTGATATAAAGAGCATCAAGGTATATAACAGAACACAAAAGCAATTGTTTTTCAGATATATACAAGTTTGATATAAACTAAAGATTTAATGGATATTACAATCATACACATCGATACCCAAAATATTAAGAGCAATATATCACACTCTCTTTACAAATCTAAAATATTAATATTATATTTGTAATTTGCTTTTGTGATTTTTATTTTTTACTTTTGTGCGAAGTTAAATAAATGCTTTACTTTTGTGAATCAACTAATAAGTCATACATTTGTAAATCTTCAAAGGATATGGAAATAAAAGATAGGATTAAAATTATCATGGAAAAAGAGAATATGGCTTCCGGTGCTTTCGCCGAAAGCATAGGTATTCAGCAATCCACTCTCTCTCATATTTTGAATGGGCGGAACAACCCCAGTTTGGATGTTATTATGAAAGTACATCAGAAATATAACTATGTAAAATTGGAATGGCTGTTGTATGGGCAAGGCAATATATCCGAAGAAAGCATCCAATCAGCTTCTGATTTTCAACCTTCCTTATTTGCTGAGAATGCCATAATTCCGCCCAACGGGACAGTTACTCCGGAAAATCGCAGGGAAATGCCGTTAGAAAGTTCCCAAAACACCCCGAAAGAGATTGTAAAACAAGAAATTAGATACATAGAAAAGCCTTCCAGAAAAATAACTGAAATAAGAATTTTCTTCGATGATAATACGTATGAGACATTCAGAGGAGAAAAATAAGACAGATAAATCACTGTTTGCACAATTTCCCGTATCTTTGCAGGACGAATACGAATTTACTTCAACAATACATGAAAAAATTTATTTTAGACCTGACAGTAACTGAGAATCTCAGATTGCATACCAACTATGTGCTGCTGAAATTGACCTCTCAGACCGTCCTCCCGGAAATGCTACCGGGACAGTTTGCGGAAATTCGGATAGATGGTTCACCCACACTTTCCTGCGTCGCCCCATTTCTATTAATTATGTAGACAGACAACGCAACGAAGTATGGTTTCTGATCCAACTTGTAGGTGATGGAACAAAACGTCTTGCGCAAGTAAATCGAGGAGAGATTATCAATGTAGTACTCCCACTCGGAAATAGCTTCACAATGCCTGAAAAGCCTTCTGATAAGCTATTATTAGTGGGCGGAGGTGTAGGGACTGCCCCTATGCTCTACTTGGGTGAACAACTTGCTAAAAACGGCAGTAAACCAACATTCCTTTTGGGGGCACGCAGCAACAAAGATCTGCTCCAATTAGAAGATTTTGCCGCTTACGGAGAGGTCTATACTACAACCGAAGACGGCAGCCATGGAGAAAAGGGATATGTGACCCAACATTCCATACTGAATAAAATAAAATTCGAGCAGATTTATACATGTGGCCCGAAACCCATGATGATGGCAGTAGCCAAATATGCCAAAGGTAACGATATCAATTGCGAAGTATCATTGGAAAATACAATGGCATGTGGCATAGGAGCCTGCCTCTGTTGCGTTGAAAACACCACAGAGGGGCATTTGTGCGTTTGTAAAGAAGGTCCTGTTTTCAATATAAATAAACTATTATGGCAGATTTAAGTGTAAACATTGGTAAACTACAAATGAAGAACCCGGTAATGACAGCTTCGGGTACATTTGGATATGGTGAGGAATTTGCGGATTTTATTGATATAACGCGAATAGGCGGTATCATTGTAAAGGGTACTACTCTTCACAAACGTGAAGGTAACCCGTATCCCCGCATGGCAGAGACCCCTTCCGGTATGTTAAACGCTGTAGGACTGCAAAATAAGGGTGTAGAATATTTCTCAAATCACATTTATCCCCGTATCAAAGACATTCAGACCCACATGATTGTGAATGTTTCCGGATCAGCCATTGAAGACTATGTAAAGACTGCAGAGATCATTAATGAACTTGACAAAATTCCTGCTATCGAATTAAACATCTCTTGTCCTAATGTAAAACAAGGAGGTATGGCATTTGGGGTGACAACTAAAGGAGTATCAGAAGTTGTACAAGCAGTGCGTTCTGCTTACAAAAAGACACTTATCGTCAAGCTATCTCCCAACGTTACAGATATAGCAGAAATGGCACGGGCAGCCGAGGCCAACGGCGCCGATAGTGTATCATTAATCAATACATTGCTGGGAATGGCCATCGATGCTGAGCGCAAACGCCCCATCCTTCAACAGTGACAGGTGGCATGTCCGGTGCAGCAGTAAAACCCATCGCACTAAGAATGGTGTGGCAAGTTGCTAAAGCAGTAAATATTCCGGTCATAGGACTAGGCGGTATCATGAATTGGAAAGATGCTGTCGAGTTCATGCTTGCAGGTGCTTCAGCCATACAGATTGGTACGGCAAATTTCATAGATCCGGCTATCACCATCAAAGTTATAGATGGTATAAACGATTACCTGGAAAGACACGGATGCAAGTCTGTTTCTGAAATTATAGGTGCACTTGAGGTATAGTCAAAAACACATCATACCCCTTCGCTGCAGTTTGACTTTAAAATGCTATCCAAATGCGGATACGCTTATCTCAGTCTGCTCACGGAACCAATCGAAGCACCCCGGACCGGAAAGTATGAGTTTGCTCAAAGACTATTCCTTTTATTAATAATATATTTCATAAAAAGAATGCCTTTCTCCATTAGAAAGGCATTCTTTTTTATATACAACATAAGTTAATCTTCCAACAGATCCGGACGCAGTCTCCTAGTACGTTCCAACGACTGTTGGAGTTCCCATTCCTTAATCTTCGCTTCGTGCCCTGAAAGCAGAATCTCGGGTACTTTCCACCCCTTATATTCTGCCGGACGAGTATAAACAGGTGCCGCCAACAAATTATCCTGGAAAGAATCAGAAAGGGCGGACTGTTCATCAGAAATCACACCCGGAATAATTCGAACGATAGCATCCGCCATAACGGCGGCAGCCAATTCACCGCCGGTCAAAACATAATCTCCAATACTGATTTCTTTTGTGATCAAATGCTCCCGGATGCGATAATCGATACCTTTAAAATGCCCACATAAAATGATAAGATTACCGGATAAAGACAAACTATTAGCCATTTTCTGATCAAACTGCTCTCCATCAGGTGTGGTAAATATCACTTCATCATAATCACGCTCTGCTTTCAGGGCATTAATACACCGTTCAATAGGTTCTATCTTCATCACCATACCGGCAAAACCTCCAAATGGATAGTCATCCACCCGGCGATACTTATCTTCGGTATAATCACGTAAATTGTGAATATGAATTTCAGCGAGTCCTTTGTCCTGGGCCCGTTTCATAATAGAACAATTGAAAAAGCCCTCAATCATTTCGGGCAAAACCGTTATAATATCGATACGCATAATCTTTAATTTTTCGCAAAAGTACAAATATTTGAAGAGAAACCCGTATTTTTGCCTAAAACAATCCTAAGAATATATGACTGTAAAAGAAAAAATAGAGCAACTCCGTCTCCAACTCCATCAGCATAATTACAATTATTATGTGCTGAATGCCCCGGAAATCTCAGATAAAGAATTCGACGATTTAATGAGGGAACTTCAGGACCTGGAACAGGAACATCCGGAATATAAAGACGAAAACTCGCCTACTATGCGTGTAGGTAGCGATATCAATAAGAATTTTACCCAAGTAGCGCACAAATATCCGATGCTTTCATTGTCGAATACATATTCGGAGAATGAAGTAACCGACTTCTATGACAGAGTGCGTAAAGCTTTGAATGAAGATTTTGAGATTTGTTGCGAGATGAAGTATGATGGTACCTCTATCTCTTTAACTTACGAAAATGGTAAACTGATCCGCGCGGTAACCCGCGGTGACGGTGAAAAAGGGGACGATGTAACAGACAACGTAAAGACCATTCGGAGTATTCCTCTCGTCCTACATGGAGATAATTATCCGGAAGTTTTCGAAATTCGTGGAGAAATCTTGATGCCATGGGAAGTTTTCGAAGCATTAAACCGGGAAAAAGAGGCCCGCGAAGAACCTCTCTTTGCAAATCCGAGAAATGCCGCATCGGGAACATTGAAATTACAAAATTCCGCCATCGTGGCTTCCCGTAAGCTGGATGCCTATCTCTATTATCTGCTTGGCGATAATCTGCCGACTGACGGACATTATGAAAATCTGCAGGAAGCAGCCAAATGGGGATTTAAGATTTCCCCGTTAATGCGTAAGTGCCAGACACTACAAGAAGTCTTCGACTTTATCAACTATTGGGACGTAGAGCGCAAAAACCTGAACGTTGCTACAGACGGAATCGTACTGAAAGTAAACAGCCTCAAGCAGCAAAGGAATCTTGGTTCACAGCCAAGTCTCCCCGCTGGGCCATTGCCTATAAATTTCAGGCTGAACGTGCACTGACCCGCTTGAACATGGTAACCTATCAGGTAGGGAGAACCGGCGCCGTAACACCGGTAGCCAATCTCGACCCGGTACAACTTTCGGGCACAGTAGTGAAACGCGCATCATTGCATAATGCGGATATCATTGAAGGACTCGATTTGCATATAGGCGATATGGTCTACGTAGAAAAGGGAGGAGAAATCATCCCCAAAATAACCGGTGTGGATACGTCGGTCCGCTTCATGATCGGTGAAAAGGTAAAATTCATCACTCACTGTCCGGAATGTGGCAGTAAGCTGATAAGATACGAAGGAGAAGCCGCCCATTATTGTCCGAATGAGACCGCCTGTCCACCACAAATCAAAGGAAAAATAGAGCACTTCATCAGCCGGAAAGCAATGAATATAGACGGATTAGGACCTGAAACCGTTGACATGTTCTACCGTTTAGGACTGATTCATGACACAGCCGACCTCTATCAACTGACGACAGATGACATCAGAGGCTTGGACCGTATGGGAGACAAATCTGCGGAAAACATCATTAAAGGAATCATGCAAAGCAAAGAGGTACCTTTTGAAAGAGTAATTTTTGCATTAGGTATTCGTTTTGTAGGCGAAACGGTAGCTAAAAAAATAGCCAAATCTTTTAAAGACATAGAAGAGTTGGAAAATGCAGATCTGGAAACTCTGATCAATATCGATGAAATCGGTGAAAAAATAGCTCGGAGTATCCTTAACTACTTTGCGAATGAATCAAATCGTAAATTGGTGGACCGATTAAAAACAGCAGGATTGCAACTATACAGACCTGAAGAAGACTTGAGCGGACATACCGATAAATTGGCCGGACAATCCATTGTCATCAGTGGAGTATTCACCCACCATTCAAGAGATGAATACAAGGATCTTATCGAAAAACACGGTGGCAAGAACGTGGGAAGCATCTCTTCTAAAACCAGTTTTATTCTGGCCGGAGACAATATGGGACCTGCGAAATTAGAAAAAGCAAGTAAACTGGGAATTAAAATAATGAACGAAGAGGAATTTTTAAAGCTTATATCGTAACATTTTTCTGCAATAATCTTATTTTATATATTATTATTGCTGTAAAAAAAGAAAATATTCGTACTTTTGCGAGCAAAATATTTAGAGATTATTATTAATACTCATGATACAGACTAGATTGAAAGGAATGGGGGTAGCGCTGATTACTCCTTTCAAAGAGGATGAAAGCGTTGATTACGATGCGTTAATGCGACTGGTAGACTATCTGCTGCAAAATAATGCAGATTTTCTGTGTGTGCTGGGAACTACAGCCGAAACTCCGACCTTGAGTGAAGAAGAAAAAAAGAAAATCAAAAAGATGGTAATCGACCGTGTCAACGGAAGAATCCCCATCCTGCTGGGAGTCGGAAGTAACAATACACGCGCAGTTGTAGAGACACTCAAAAACGACGATTTCACCGGAGTAGATGCTATCTTATCCGTTGTCCCTTACTACAATAAACCCTCACAAGAAGGAATTTATCAGCACTATAAAGCAATTGCAAGCGCTACAGAGCTTCCCATCGTATTATATAATGTTCCGGGACGTACAGGAGTTAATATGACCGCAGAGACCACTTTGCGCATTGCTAAGGACTTTCAGAATGTTATAGCCATTAAAGAGGCTTCTGGTAATATCACCCAGATGGATGATATCATTAAAAACAAACCGGCTAACTTTGACGTTATTTCCGGAGATGACGGTATTACTTTCCCGCTGATTACATTGGGAGCCGTAGGAGTCATTTCGGTTATTGGAAACGCCTTTCCACGTGAATTCAGCAGAATGACCCGTTTGGCGCTGCAGGGCGACTTTGCCAATGCACTGACCATACACCATAAATTTACGGAACTGTTTAACCTCTTATTTGTAGACGGAAACCCAGCCGGAGTAAAATCCATGTTGAACGCTATGGGAATGATCGAGAATAAACTCCGTTTACCACTAGTACCGACACGCATCACCACATTTGAAGCGATTCGTAAAGTACTCAATGAACTGAATATAAAATGTTAACGACCAAAGTAATCCCGAGGTATCAATAATTTTTTCATCAACTTACGGAATAAAGGAGAGTGCGTCATAACTTACCACAGAATTTTGACACATTCTCCTTTATTTTTCCTAATTCAGCTGAAGCGTCCCATTTAGTATATTTATATGATATTTATTTCTTTGTTGTTTCTAACTTCTCGATAAGTTCTGCCACATTACGCCCATCCATAAGAGCGTGATGACCGGAAATTGAAATTGGAAGCAGGTATGCACCATTCTCTTTTATTAATTTTCCAGTGGAAATGCGCGGTACAGAATCACCTCTGCCAAAAGAAACAGCATGTTTCATCTCTGAAAATGCGAACCAAGGCAAAGCCGAATAGCGGATAAGATCTAACCGCCCTATATTTTCGGAAAAAGACAGGCCAGTACTGTTTTTCACTCTTTCTATTTCTTTTTCAGCATTTTGTATAAATACTTCAAGGTCTGCATCGTATTCAAAAAAACCGAAACCGAATGTTCCATCTTCACGTCCTATGGTAGGTGATAAATGGATAAAATCATATTTCACTACTTGTTCGCCTTCAATGCGTAATTTAAAAGCCTCTACTTCATTTACACATTGCAGCAGAAAATGTACAGAGTACAAAAAGAAAGACTTTTTCTCATCCTTACTTTGATGGTAGGTATTCGTAAAGTCGACCAAAGTAGTGATCCCAAAGAATGGGTCGTCAAAAGCAGAAAAGAATTTAAAATGTTCTTTTCTATTCCAATTTTCTAAATCAATAAGCTGTTTCATGCAGTATATTTATTTTTTTTCGTTCAGTATATGAATGCCCGATGAAAGATAGACTTTGACACAAAAGTACTCCATATCTATAAGTAATGGTGTCATTTACATAGCTTGTAATATTTCCCTCTCTCGTCTCGCCAAGGAAGATACAACAATTTCATACGATTGCTTTACCAGGTCCTTAATCATTTTATCCGGAACGTCTTTATCAAAATAGACACTAATCCAATGTTTTTTATTCATGTGATAGCCCGGTTGTACTCCTTCATATTTGTCTAGTAAATCCTCTATCTGTCCGGCATTACATTTTATATTACAGAAATCGAATGCGTCTATATTCACAAAACAGAACCATTTATCCATTACATAAAAGACGAGTAAATCTCTGTCATATTCAGATGTTGCTTTTTTAAAGGGCATCCGGTCATGCACACCTTTAAATGAAAGGCAATATTCTCTAAATTCTTCTATATTCATAGCCTATTCTTAAATCTTCTCTGCCATATATCCTTGATATTCTGTATTGCAAATATAAGGAAAGTACCGTTTGCAACGAATAGCCAACAATACTTTTTTAATTGTTTTTCAACGTAGATAAAGCTGTTTACAGTTTTCATTCTTCTGCGCTTTTCCTTTGCTACTGTCGGTATAGAGTGGAAACACCACCATTATAAAATTCCTAAACGTTAAACAAAGTTATATCATACACCTTATAAGGTCACTACATTAATTAAATTTCATACATTTAACAGGTTACTAATAATTTAATATTCAAATAAATGAAAACACTCCTAAATATTAAACTCCATTTATCTAAAAAGAATATATTTACCATCTTAGTTTTTATTCTTGTTTTAGGTGGTACTACCGGTTGCATTCAACACAAATCCGACCAGAAACGACTGCCTGCTCTTTCTTTTACTGTAAATGGAGAAAGCTTTGAAATGATTCCGGTAGAAGGCGGAACCTTTATTATGGGAGGCACAAGTGAGCAAGGTAATGATTGCGAAAACAATGAAAAACCAACGCATGAGGAAACTCTACCGTTCTTTTATATCGGGAAGTATGAAGTTACCCAGAAACTGTGGAAAGCAGTTATGGGGACTGATTTCGATCAATCATACAATTCAGGATGTGAAGATTGTCCGGCAGAGTATATCAGTTGGAATGACACGCAAAAGTTTATAAGCAAATTGAACACCCTTACAAACAAAACATTTCGCCTGCCTACCGATATTGAATGGGAATATGCCGCACGCGGTGGCAAGTATAGTGAAAAATACAAATACAGCGGAAGTAATGATATCGATGAAGTTGCCTGGTATATTGAAAATTATCAAAAAAGTAAATATGGAGACAAAGGGACTACACATCCGGTAGGTATGAAAAAGCCTAATGAATTAGGATTGTACGACATGAATGGCAATGTATGGGAATGGTGTGACAATTGGTACACTCAAGAATACTCTCAAAACGGTAAATCTGTCCATCCCGGATGGCCATTTAATGGTACATCTGCCTTTTTCCGCCGGGTCTTGCGAGGTGGTAGTTGGGGTGGTACTGCAAAAGGCTGCCGAGTGTCATATATTGACTATGACGTGCCAAACTATCGTGATGAATATGGAGGTTTTAGGCTTGTTTTAGTACCGGACTCAGTACAGACTGCCAATTAAAAAGAGGAATCCCTCAGAATTTAGGTATGATCCAATAAAAGAGATAATGCAAGGAAAACAAAAAACCTCCATAATTTGATTATGGAGGTTCTTGTGATCGCGACAGGATTCAAACCTGTAACCGGCTGATCCGTAGTCAGCTACTCTATTCAGTTGAGCTACGCGACCGTTATTTTGTTTTAACGGGTGCAAAGATACGGACTTTTCCCGAATTAGCAAGCTTTTCACCGACTTTTTTTGTAGAAAATTATTCTATGAACCGATAATTGAATAGTTGTAAACCTATACTTAGTCCGACATTCCACTCCCTTTTCGGTGAGCTATAATGATTTACATATGCAGAGATATCTCCAAAAGGCAATTGACATACAACAGAAATTTCTCCTAAATATTCAAACTTGGAGAAAGCTTTTCCGTAATATGCTTTATTCAACGAGTTTTTTTCGATTGGATAAATAGGCATAAAACCATAAAATTCTCCCCGAAGATGGAACATCTGGCTTAAACGGTAAATAGGCCGAATGCCGGCTCCGACAAATTGATTGGCACGAAAGGCTTCGTTGTAAGTCAATTTGCTATGTAATGTAGGAGAAAACTCTCCAGCTTGCATCATTGTGGCCGTATAGTTCTCGGAGAAGTTTTTGGAGGCATACAGGGCTTTCAAATACCATCCTAAAACCCAATGTTCACTCATATTATGATATTTCTCTTTCATATAAGATAATTGCAGCCAGGAGTGATGATCTTTGTTGTTACTGGTCGTACTTCCTTCGCCCGGATAGAATCGTTCTTTTCCAACGAAAATCTGGGCTACAAGGGCTTCTCTGTATCCACGTGTAGGATATTGTTTGGAATTAAGAGTACTTCCATTAAAACTAATTGATCCACCAAATAAATCATAGCGGCTTTTATCAAATTTGTCATTTCCGAAGTCAATGACACTTTTTTGAAAATATTTATCCTCTATTCTTGCAATTCCTACTCCAAACTCTGCTCGCTTGCTCGAAAGGAAAGGTAATCCAACCTGTAATTTCAAGAAACGTTCGTCTTTCTGGTTAAAGGCCGGTTTGTTATTTCGCGAAAAAGTTTGTCCTTCTTAAAATAGTCGAAAGTACTGATCGAACCTATAAGACGATACGAGGTAGGAATGGCAGTGGCAAAGTCTATTTTTGCCATAAATTGCACGTTGTTATATACCTTTCCAAGTTGCCCGTCAAGAATAAACTCTTTGGCATAGTAGTTTAAGTCCTGATAACTAAGTCCCAGGTAGATCTGATTCGAATTGGAGGTGGATATGTTACCTCCCAGCCGTACAGCAAAGTTGTTTTCCAGTTTGACTTTTAAATGCAGATCATAGGTGTCATCTTCCGGATTATAAATTGCATGCGGTATGATTTCTGAAATCATTTTATCTGATAGCAATCGAAAATAACCTTGCTTTAAATCTTCATAGGTGAATTCTTTGTTATCCGACTTATGAAATTCTTTCTTCATATATGCCTGTTGTTGTGGATTAGCTCCATCAATGATGATATTTTTAAAACGTAGTTCCGGGAAATTACTACGGTATACCATTCTCCTTAAACGAATATTGTCCAGATTCACACGCCGATGGATACGGCTTTTGATAGAATCCATCATGCTGATGGTTCGATTATATCCTATATCATGTAATTCGTCGATGCGTTGAAAATCCATCAGGTTGACGTTGTCATATTTGAATGTCATTAAAATCCCCATAGAGTCCGGAATAGAATAGTCGGTTTTCTGCATCACCATATTCTCAATTTGACTCATGAGGTCATTTTCCTTGGGTTTAGTGGGATTGGTGGATACAACGCTTCCTATAATGACATCCGGATGAAAATCATCTCTCATGACGTCCGTGGGAAAGTTATTATAGATACCTCCATCGTAGGCCAGTACATTGTCTATTTCAATGGGTTTAAACATGAAAGGGAAGCTCATGGAAGCTCTGACGGCATCTCCTAAATCTCCTTCCTTCATGACTAACTGTTTTTTATTGTACACATCGGACGCAATGCAACGGAAAGGAACAAAAAGTTTATCAAAATCTCCCTTACAAGCGGCCGTAGCACGTGCATATAGGTCAACAAACACGAGATTCATTTGAATCGGGTTGACAACACTGGTAGGCAGGAATTGAGGTTTTAAACTCTTCAGTGAATCTTTGAATGAAAAACGAATATTGAAAAATTCGGGAGTGGGAAGATTCTTTTTGAAATGATATACGTATTTCTCTTCCACTTCTCCGGAATACCATCGTTTAAAGTCCTCCGATTTGAGTAGTTCTACCATGTCATCAGGAGAGTATCCCATGGCATACAAGGAGCCGATAATGGCTCCCATGGAAGTACCAGCAATGTAGTCAATAGGGATGTTGTTTTCTTCCAATGCGCGAATGATGCCGATGTGCGTCATTCCTTTGGCGCCACCACCGCTTAATACAAGTCCTACTTTTTGGGCATGGATAGCCGGGATAATCAGCCATAAAGTAATGAACACTAAAAAAATCTTTCTCATAACCCAAATCAAACAATTGAATTTTTTGTCTATTAAGTGTTCAAATATATACAATACTTTTCAATTAATCGATATTTTGCCGATCGTTTTAAATTGAAAAAGAGCATTACAACGTGTATTTAACGTTGAATGCTCTTTCTTGAAGTATGTGTAATGTTTAAAGGGGCGATATTAAATCAGCTCAATGCTACGTTTTACGAAGTTATTCAAAGCTTCACCTCTTAACATATTGTTTTGAAGTAAGGCCAGATCGATAAGCTGGCGGATAACTTTGTTATTGCTTGCATAGCCGATAAAGATAGCTTCTTTCTTGCTTTTCAGATCATCCCACTTCTTGTCGAGATCGTTTAATTCATCTTTTTCAGCTGTTGGGATGTCTTCTTCCTTTTTATCCTTCTGTTTGTCTTTCAACTCATTACGTTGTTTGTTGACGTTATCCATTTCGGAGAGTATCGGAGCTACTTCTGCTTGACAGGCATTCTCTTCTTCATTCAATACTTGTTTTATCAACTTGTGGTCTGAATTCAGGATCAGATTGAACATGTCAGGCATTTCGCCGTAGAAGCTCATTCCGGCTTGAATATTTGCCATTTCTTTCATACGACGCATATATTCGCTTTGAGTAATCATGACCGGAGCCGAATTTTCTCCCAACGCTTGCGTCATCACATTGAATTCAACCTTATCCATTTTAGGCAATTGGCTCTTGAAGGCTGTTGTGATTGCATCTTGTTTGTTGGCTTCCAGAGTTTCACCTTTCTTGTCTTCTTTTACAATCAGATTGTCAACAACATCACTGTCTACACGGGTGAAACGGGATTTCTCAAGCTTTTGCTCCAACATACTTACCATAGCTACATCTAACTGGCCATCCATGAGCAAGACATTATAGCTTTATTGGTTGCAGCCTCAATATAGCTGTATTGTTCGTCCTTGTTATTTGCATACAGATAGATTAGATTTCCATCTTTGTCTGTCTGGTTATCTTTAATAAGGGTCTGATATTCCTCGAATGTGTAATGTTTGTCATTTGTATCGGTGAAAAGGGCGAATTTTTGCGCTTTATCATAGAAATCCTCTTGTGTGAGCATTCCATAATTGATAAATATTTTCAAGTCGTTCCACTTTTCTTCAAACTGCTTACGATCATTCTTGAATATAGACTGTAAACGGTCGGAAACTTTCTTGGTGATATAAGTTGAAATCTTCTTCACGTTTGAGTCGCTTTGCAAGTATGAACGGGAAACGTTCAACGGAATATCCGGAGAATCTATTACTCCATGTAACAAAGTCAGAAAGTCTGGTACAATGCCTTCAACAGAGTCTGTTACATATACTTGATTGCAATATAACTGAATCTTGTTCTTATTTAATTCTATATTGCTCTTTACCTTCGGGAAGTAGAGAATACCAGTCAGATGGAATGGATAATCCACATTCAGGTGAATCCAGAAGAGTGGTTCATCAGACATCGGATATAGCTTGCTATAGAATGATTTGTAATCTTCATCCGAAAGTTCGCTAGGTTTGCGTGTCCACAAAGGAGTGGTATCATTGATTATATTATCTTCAGCCGTTTCTACCTGTTTGCCGTCTTTCCATTCTTTCTTTTTTCCAAATGCAATAGGAACAGGAAGGAAGCTGCAATATTTCTTCAGAAGTTCGGAGATACGTGCTTCTTCGAGGAATTCTTTGCAGTCGTCATCAATGTATAAGATGATATCTGATCCACGGTCGGCTTTTTCTATTTCTTCAATAGTGAATTCAGGGCTGCCATCACAAGTCCATTTTACGGCTTTTGCATCGTCTCTGTATGATTTAGTGATAATCTCCACTTTCTTTGCAACCATAAAGGCAGAGTAGAAGCCAAGTCCGAAATGTCCGATAATGGCATTTGCATCGTTCTTATACTTCTCCAGGAAGTCATTAGCTCCAGAGAAAGCTATTTGATTGATGTACTTCTCTATTTCTTCTGCAGTCAAACCGATACCACGGTCAGAAATGGTAATAGTATCTTTGCCTAATTCAACGTGAACAGTTAAGTCACCCAGTTCACCTTTGAATTCGCCAATAGAAGCAAGCGTATTCAGCTTCTGAGTGGCATCTACCGCATTGGATACTAACTCGCGCAGAAAAATTTCATGGTCACTGTACAAAAACTTTTTAATGATAGGGAAAATGTTTTCTGTTGTAACCCCAATATTACCTTTTTGCATAATACGTATATTTTTTTAGTTTATCTATTGATTAATTTTAATTGATATTTGTCCATACAGAGACAAAAAAAATGCCAGACCCGAAGGTCTGACATTATGGCATATTAAATTATTTTCTTATTCAGGAAATAACTCTATTCCGGAGAAACAACTTTCATCTCCAATTCGCCTTTTTCTTCATTAAGGGTTACTTGAATAGTATCTCCCTCTTTTAAAGACGAGGAAATGATGAGCTCGGATAAACCATCCTCCAGATAGGTTTGAATTGCGCGCTTCAAAGGACGGGCGCCATATTGTATGTCATATCCCTTGCTAGCGATGAATTCTTTCGCCTTATCTTCAATAACAAGCTTGTAACCAATAGATTCTATTCTATCGTACAATCCTTTTAGCTCTATGTCTATAATCTTTGTTATCGCTTCCAGAGAAAGTTGATCAAACGTGATAATCTCATCTACACGATTGATGAATTCAGGCGCGAATGATTTATTTAGAGCTTTTTGTATAACACTTCGCGAGAATTCTTTATCATCCAGGCGGCTTTGTGTCGCAAAACCAACACGACGTCCAAATTCTTTCAGTTGGCGGGTTCCGATATTGGAAGTCATGATAATAACGGTATTTTTGAAATCTACCATTCTGCCATAACTGTCAGTCAGACGACCCTCATCCATTACCTGAAGCAGGATATTGAATACATCCGGATGTGCTTTTTCTATTTCATCAAGCAATACAATAGAGTATGGTTTACGGCGCACTTTTTCTGTCAGCTGGCCACCTTCTTCATATCCTACGTATCCCGGAGGTGCCCCAACCAAGCGTGAAACAGTGAACTTTTCCATATATTCACTCATGTCGATACGAATCAGTGCATCGGCAGAACCGAACATATACTTGGCCAACTCTTTTGCTAGGTGAGTTTTACCAACTCCTGTCGGACCTAAGAACATAAACGTGCCAATGGGCTTATTAGGATCTTTGAGTCCTACACGGCTTCGCAAAATGGCTTTGACCAGCTTTTCTATAGCTGTGTCTTGTGCGATGACTTTAGCTTGCAAATCTTCTTTCATACCTGCTAGCTTGATGCCTTCGGCCTGTGCCATTCGTTGTACTGGAATGCCTGACATCATTGAGATAACATTGGCAATTTCTTCTGCATCAACAGTTTGCCTGTTTTCTTTTAGATTGGCTTCCCATTCTTTTTTCATCTCATCCAATTGGATAGAAAGTTCTTTCTCTTTATCACGGAAGCTGGCTGCAAGTTCAAAATTCTGCGATTTTACGGCTTCATTTTTCTTGTTTTTAGCTTCTTCGATCAGCTTTTCCTGTTCTTCTATCTCTTTGGGTACATTGACATTAGTAAGATGTACACGTGAGCCGGCTTCATCTAAAGCATCAATGGCTTTATCAGGGAAATTACGATCTGTGATATAGCGGTCTGTCAGCTTGACACATGCTTCCAATGCTTCATCTGTATAATACACATTGTGATGATCTTCATACTTATCCTTGATATTACGCAAAATCTGCAGAGTTTCGGCAGCAGTAGTCGGTTCTACAATTACTTTTTGGAAACGACGTTCCAATGCGCCATCTTTCTCAATATTCTTACGATATTCATCAAGAGTGGTGGCACCGATACATTGTATTTCTCCTCTTGCCAATGCTGGCTTTAGCATATTGGCGGCATCCATAGAGCCTGCCGCAGAGCCTGCGCCTACAATCGTGTGAATTTCATCAATGAATAATATAACATTCGGATTCTTCTGCAATTCATTGAGAATGGAACGGATACGTTCTTCAAATTGTCCACGGTACTTTGTTCCTGCCACAACAGCAGTCATGTCAAGAGCAACGACTCGTTTATCAAACAGGATACGCGAAACCTTTTTCTGAATGATTCTCAATGCAAGACCTTCAACAATCGCTGATTTTCCTACACCGGGTTCACCAATCAGAATTGGGTTATTCTTTTTGCGTCGACTTAATATCTGCGCTAAACGTTCGATTTCTCTTTCTCTGCCCACAACAGGATCCAACCGTCCTTCTTCTGCCGCTTTTGTCATGTCAGTACCGAAATTGTCAAGTACCGGCGTATCATTAGACGGCTTCTTGGAAGCGGTTTGTGCCTGTTGGCGTTCATCCGAGCCACCTCTGCCGGAACGAGGAGAAGACATTTCTTCGTCATCCTCATCGTCTTCCGAAAAGCCCATGCCGGAATTGATATCCGGCTGCAATGTAGCTTGCTCCAGTACTTTCACGTAGTTTATATCGTTTGCTTCAAGTACGGAAGCCGCCATATTGTTTTTTTCTCTTAAAATAGCCAATAATACATGTTCTGTATCAGCGATGTTACTTTTCATTCCACGAGCTTCTAAAATACACATTTTTAATATCTTTGCCGCATCATTAGATAACGGCACCTCTGCATCAGGCAATAACATTTCATCAGCTTCTGCCTTCAGCTGAGCTTCAATCTGTTGCTTTATAGTAGCCAGATTGGTGTTGAGTTTAGACAATATCTCGATAGCTTTTCCTTCACCGTCACGGAGTATTCCCAGAAGCAGGTGTTCGGGACCTATATACCTACTTCTCAACCGATTCGCTTCTTCCTTACTATAGACGATAATGTCGGAAACTCTTTGTGAGAATTGATTATTCATACTTTTTCCTTTTCTTCTAAGGGTTATTCACTGGCAAATATACGCATTTAATCAAGTTTGTATTGCAATATTTGCTTTATTTCTTATATCTACAAATGGCGTGCCATAAAAACAGTGTATTTGTATTATATATATAAGGTATAACAAATAATAGGCTCTTTTTTACCGATGTTATTTATCTTTCCATATTATATTTATCGTTTTTATCTTTTTATTTTTGTATTTTAAAGTTTGGCGGGTTATCGTCCCGGTCATGATAAAACTTTCTTTCTAAAAACTTTCGTATATCGGGGAAAAGTAGTACTTTAGCGTGGTTTTTCACAAACCGTAGAATGTATAATTAATAATCATTTTAAATGCTTGAACAAGACAGAATTATAAAGATTAACATCGAGGAGGAAATGAAGTCATCGTACATTGACTACTCCATGTCGGTCATCGTTTC
>ENA-OQIG01000186-OQIG01000186.1-human-gut-metagenome-genome-assembly--contig:-NODE-186-length-35705-cov-2.580893_pt1 | contig 35705 bp, 44 predicted proteins | sample MGYA00242576_ERZ504741 | MGnify/ENA primary metagenome ERZ504741 (study PRJEB26092, sample SAMD00036436) | human gut metagenome | host: Homo sapiens | study: EMG produced TPA metagenomics assembly of... | reverse complement strand
ATGAATGGACTGTCCACGACACTATACCCCAAAGAAAGCGGCTTATCGGTCAGTTTCACCTGATGTACGTAATAAACCGTTCCGGCGGGTTTCAGATTGTTGAGTGCGCTTTATTCATGCCGGATGCGGCGTGAACGCCTTATCCTGCCTACAAAAGCACGCAAATTCAATATATTGCAGAGATGGCGTAGGCCTGATAAGCGTAGCGCATCAGGCATTTTTGCGGTTGCCATCAGTTTCAAACCCGCATCGATAAGTTTTTGCTTTTGGTGCACAGGGTAAGAAGCATGAATATTTACGGTATTAATAATAGACTTTGTAAGAAGTTATTAAGTCTATATTGCATTTAAAAGGTCGTAATCATACGTATAGTCCTCTCTGGGAAAATATAGTTCCTCTGAGTTATATGCTTCATGTGTGTTATATTTTTCGACCTCAAAGTAATTGTCAGAAGAATTATCGTCTTTCTCGGGGCTATTATTTGAAAGTAACTCTTCTGAGCTAGAATCTTCTATGTTCAAATCCATAGTATAATTAATTTGGGGGACGACCAGATAAGCATTTTCTTTGACGCTTTCATAATCTTTAATGATTATATCGATGTAATAATCTATTTTTTCTGATGAGAATCCTTTCATCTCTGGTAATTTAATTCTGTTCAAGTAATTGTTAATTTTCGATGAGCTTTTATATATTTCTTTTGTTTAATTCATTTTCTAATTTATCTGTAATGAGTTGCCCTTGGTATAGATTTTATAATTGCAAACCTCATAATTTTTAATTGTTCTTCGGTAATATCTCCAGGCTCATTTAAACAACTTTCGACAAACTTGATTTTTTCTTCAGAATACATATCGCTAATGCTTATTAAAACAGGCGTTATTTTTAGTAAATAATCCCAGGAGATTGTGGCGTTTTGTGTTGAACTAACAAAATTAACCTGGAACATGTTGGCATTAGTAAAATTTGTTGAATCCAATTTAAAAGGATTTAAAATAGTATTAGCCATATGTTTATCTGTAAAATCGTAATAATCTAAATTAACATTACGTAAGTCCAGAGAGGATAGATCAAATATATCTCCAGTCCCACAACTAAAGATTACGTTCAACCTCCTGATTTCATTGTAAATATATTTCAATGGACAATTAATATTGATATTGCCTGTGGATATTTTCTGGTTCTTTAATGGTTCATTAATGGTAAGTTCGCAGGTATTGTCCGATCGTTGAATAATTTGGGCGTTATAACCTAAAAAATCCAGACGAAGAGACGAGTCATTATAAAGAATTACATTTTGTAAGTACGCTAATTCTTTTTGAAAATCACCAGTGATAATGCATTTTCCACCTGGTTGTAACGCGTTAAGTAAAGTGACCATTTCAATAGAGGTCTGTTTTAGTTTTTCTATACCTGGTGCTAGTGCTTCGAGGTTATTTCCTATAGGGCTTTCAGGAAGGTCATTCATTTTTCGACGGACTAAATCACTACTAATATCATTACCAATTGATGAAACAGGGAACATTATTTTATCCTTTATAAATAATCAATAAAATCATTATTAAAATGAATCGGGTGAAAAAAGAAGAATTTGCCAACAATCTGAAGTAATGCTGGTTTTATTAAAGTGCACAAGGGGTGTTAAGATGGCTTCTTTTCGGGTGAATTTTGCACAATACTTAGAAATCGTCTCCTTAATACATTCCAGCTCTTTTTTATTGACGGCTGAGCAAGTACATTGTTCACCAAAAGGTGCAAAAGTGCCTACATCTAATGTTTGTATGATATATCATCATGTTCTCCTGTAGAAATATCTATAATGAATGGACTCATATTTTCCGGTTGGATTCGGATCATGACAGAAGGAACATCGCCATGATAGAAATTCAATGCAGTTATTGCAGATAATACTCTCCGCAGTTCATTACTTATACTGTAAATTTTATTAACGTCATTGGTGGAGACAATTTCTGCAAACTTTCTTTTTACCGTCTAATAATCAATATTTCTATTGTGATTGTTAACCACTGCGTGCATTGGCGGGATTGAAGGGTGAAAAATATGTGCAATTGGGAAGCCTTTCATTGATGCCTGCCTTGTCATCATGACAAACAATAATAGATGCTTATTTTCCTCGCAGGGTTCTTTCGCACTATCAAAAAACGCTCATTTACCCGGCGTTACAGTAAACGAAGCAACATTCTGTGGCCTACGCCGATCAAAAGCTCTGTGAAAATTTCCCTTGTTGTCTTTGTCTGACCTTATCGCGGCGATCAGCAATTATTCGTTTTTGTGATCCTCAACACAAAATGCTATTCGTCGCCTATGAGGGAGAAGAATTTATGGAAAACGATTGCATTCACAAAATGACGTCCTGTCAGAAGAGAAAAAGTTGACGTTAATCAATTGTTCGAGATGATCAATACATGTATTCGAAATTTTAAAATATTGATAAAATAAATGTTTGTTCTCCAACAAATAGCGTGAAAAAATGTGACATGCCGCATTATTTATCACTGAAAATGGTTTATTTATAATAAAATTTGAGAACTTGCTCATTAAATTTAACTCAAATTTTGCCTGGTAATTATCCGGTAATTGCTTGAAATATGGTCTCAGCCCCTTTTTTGTATTAACCACATAACGAATGATGTTATCGCCATAAAATATGGTTATCCCCGTCATTTTTTTTGATAAAATCAGGGTTTATGCTGATTTTTATGCTTTAACTTGTTGATATTTAAAGGTATTTAATTGTAATAACGATACCCTGGAAAGTAATGAAAGTTAATTTGTGAGTGGTCGCACATATCCTGTTTATTTCATTTTGATACACTTCATGCCGTCAATGAGGTAATTAACGTAGGTCGTTATGAGCACTATTCTTCTTCCGAAAACGCAGCACCTGGTAGTCTTTCAGGAAGTCATTAGAAGTGGCTCTATCGGCTCGGCTGCAAAAGAATTAGGGTTAACTCAACCGGCCGTCAGTAAAATCATTAACGATATTGAAGATTATTTTGGTGTGGAATTAGTGGTGAGGAAAAATACCGGTGTAACATTAACACCTGCCGGTCAATTGTTACTCTCCCGTTCCGAATCCATTACCCGTGAAATGAAAAATATGGTTAATGAGATAAGCGGTATGTCTTCTGAGGCGGTGGTGGAAGTCTCATTTGGTTTTCCTTCATTGATTGGTTTTACTTTTATGTCAGGGATGATCAACAAGTTCAAAGAGGTGTTCCCGAAAGCGCAGGTTTCTATGTATGAAGCGCAACTGTCTTCGTTCTTACCGGCAATCCGCGACGGTCGACTGGATTTTGCGATTGGTACGTTAAGTGCAGAAATGAAGCTTCAGGATTTACATGTTGAGCCGCTGTTCGAGTCCGAGTTTGTGCTGGTAGCCAGTAAGTCCCGAACATGCACCGGCACCACCACGCTGGAGTCGTTGAAGAACGAACAGTGGGTGTTGCCACAAACCAATATGGGGTACTACAGCGAGCTTCTTACTACGTTACAAAGAAATGGCATCAGTATTGAAAACATCGTTAAAACCGACTCAGTCGTGACAATTTATAATCTTGTTCTCAATGCTGATTTCTTAACTGTAATTCCTTGTGATATGACGTCACCTTTTGGTTCAAATCAATTTATTACTATTCCGGTTGAAGAAACATTACCTGTGGCACAATATGCCGCGGTATGGTCGAAAAATTATCGTATTAAAAAAGCAGCATCGGTTTTGGTGGAATTAGCCAAAGAGTATTCATCTTATAATGGGTGTAGACGAAGGCAATTAATAGAAGTTGGTTAGTTATTTGTTTTTATTTAAACATAAATAATCCACCTGTCTGTTTTGCAGGTGTCGGTTACGGTTACCTACATATTTAATTCAGGCGAAGAGGTTTTATAATGCATATTACATACGATCTGCCGGTTGCTATTGATGATATTATTGAAGCGAAACAACGACTGGCTGGGCGAATTTATAAAACAGGCATGCCTCGCTCCAACTATTTTAGTGAACGTTGCAAAGGTGAAATATTCCTGAAGTTTGAAAATATGCAGCGTACGGGTTCATTTAAAATTCGTGGCGCATTTAATAAATTAAGTTCACTGACCGATGCGGAAAAACGCAAAGGCGTGGTGGCCTGTTCTGCGGGCAACCATGCGCAAGGGGTTTCGCTCTCCTGCGCGATGCTGGGTATCGACGGTAAAGTGGTGATGCCAAAAGGTGCGCCAAAATCCAAAGTAGCGGCAACGTGCGACTACTCCGCAGAAGTCGTTCTGCATGGTGATAACTTCAACGACACTATCGCTAAAGTGAGCGAAATTGTCGAAATGGAAGCCGTATTTTTATCCCACCTTACGATGATCCGAAAGTCATTGCTGGCCAGGGAACGATTGGTCTGGAAATTATGGAAGATCTCTATGATGTCGATAACGTGATTGTGCCAATTGGTGGTGGCGGTTTAATTGCTGGTATTGCGGTGGCAATTAAATCTATTAACCGACCATTCGTGTTATTGGCGTACAGTCTGAAAACGTTCACGGCATGGCGGCTTCTTTCCACTCCGGGGAAATAACCACGCACCGAACTACCGGCACCCTGGCGGATGGTTGTGATGTTTCCCGCCCGGGTAATTTAACTTACGAAATCGTTCGTGAATTAGTCGATGACATCGTGCTGGTCAGCGAAGACGAAATCAGAAACAGTATGATTGCCTTAATTCAGCGCAATAAAGTCGTCACCGAAGGCGCAGGCGCCCTGGCATGTGCTGCATTATTAAGCGGTAAATTAGACCAATATATTCAAAACAGAAAAACCGTCAGTATTATTTCCGGCGGCAATATCGATCTTTCTCGCGTCTCTCAAATCACCGGTTTCGTTGACGCTTAATTAATTCGTTGAGGATAGGATATGAGTACTTCAGATAGCATTGTATCCAGCCAGACAAAACAATCGTCCTGGCGTAAATCAGATACCACATGGACGTTAGGCTTGTTTGGTACGGCAATCGGCGCCGGGGTGCTGTTCTTCCCTATCCGCGCAGGTTTTGGCGGACTGATCCCGATTCTTCTGATGTTGGTATTGGCATACCCCATCGCATTTTATTGCCACCGGGCGCTGGCGCGTCTGTGTCTTTCTGGCTCTAACCCTTCCGGCAACATTACGGAAACAGTGGAAGAGCATTTTGGTAAAACTGGCGGCGTGGTTATCACGTTCCTGTACTTCTTCGCGATTTGCCCACTGCTGTGGATTTATGGCGTTACTATTACCAATACCTTTATGACGTTCTGGGAAAACCAGCTCGGCTTTGCACCGCTGAATCGCGGCTTTGTGGCGCTGTTCCTGTTGCTGCTGATGGCTTTCGTCATCTGGTTGGTAAGGATCTGATGGTTAAAGTGATGAGCTACCTGGTATGGCCGTTTATCGCCAGCCTGGTGCTGATTTCTCTGTCGCTGATCCCTTACTGGAACTCTGCAGTTATCGACCAGGTTGACCTCGGTTCGCTGTCGTTAACCGGTCATGACGGTATCCTGATCACTGTCTGGCTGGGGATTTCCATCATGGTTTTCTCCTTTAACTTCTCGCCAATCGTCTCTTCCTTCGTGGTTTCTAAACGTGAAGAGTATGAGAAAGACTTCGGTCGCGACTTCACCGAACGTAAATGTTCCCAAATCATTTCTCGTGCCAGCATGCTGATGGTTGCAGTGGTGATGTTCTTTGCCTTTAGCTGCCTGTTTACTCTGTCTCCGGCCAACATGGCGGAAGCCAAAGCGCAGAATATTCCAGTGCTTTCTTATCTGGCTAACCACTTTGCGTCCATGACCGGTACCAAAACAACGTTCGCGATTACACTGGAATATGCGGCTCCATCATCGCACTCGTGGCTATCTTCAAATCTTTCTTCGGTCACTATCTGGGGACGCTGGAAGGCTTGAATGGCCTGATTCTGAAGTTCGGTTATAAAGGTGACAAAACCAAAGTGTCGCTGGGTAAACTGAATACTCTCAGCATGATCTTCATCATGGGCTCCACCTGGTTGTTGCCTACGCCAACCCGAACATCCTCGACCTTATTGAAGCCATGGGCGCACCGATTATCGCATCCCTGCTGTGCCTGTTGCCGATGTATGCCATCCGTAAAGCGCCGTCTCTGGCGAAATACCGTGGTCGTCTGGATAACGTGTTTGTTACCGTGATTGGTCTGCTGACCATCCTGAACATCGTATACAAACTGTTTTAATCCGTAACTCAGGATGAGAAAAGAGATGAATGAATTTCCGGTTGTTTTGGTTATTAACTGTGGTTCGTCTTCGATTAAGTTTTCCGTGCTCGATGCCAGCGACTGTGAAGTATTAATGTCAGGTATTGCCGACGGTATTAACTCGGAAAATGCATTCTTATCCGTAAATGGGGGAGAGCCAGCACCGCTGGCTCACCACAGCTACGAAGATGCATTGAAGGCAATTGCATTTGAACTGGAAAAACGGAATTTAAATGACAGTGTGGCCTTAATTGGCCACCGCATCGCTCACGGCGGCAGTATTTTTACCGAGTCCGCCATTATTACCGATGAAGTCATTGATAATATCCGTCGCGTTTCTCCACTGGCACCCCTGCATAATTACGCCAATTTAAGTGGTATTGAATCGGCGCAGCATTATTTCCGGGCGTAACTCAGGTGGCGGTATTTGATACCAGTTTCCACCAGACGATGGCTCCGGAAGCTTATTTATACGGCCTACCGTGGAAATATTATGAAGAGTTAGGTGTACGCCGTTATGGTTTCCACGGCACGTCGCACCGCTATGTTTCCCAGCGCGCACATTCGCTGCTGAATCTGGCGGAAGATGACTCCGGCCTGGTTGTGGCGCATCTTGGCAATGGCGCGTCAATCTGCGCAGTTCGCAACGGTCAGAGTGTTGATACCTCAATGGGAATGACGCCGCTGGAAGGCTTGATGATGGGTACCCGCAGTGGCGATGTCGACTTTGGTGCGATGTCCTGGGTCGCCAGCCAAACAAACCAGAGCTTGGGTGACCTGGAACGCGTAGTGAATAAAGAGTCGGGATTATTAGGTATTTCCGGTCTTTCTTCGGATTTACGTGTTCTGGAAAAAGCCTGGCATGAAGGTCACGAACGCGCGCAACTGGCAATTAAAACCTTTGTTCACCGAATTGCCCGTCATATTGCCGGACACGCAGCTTCATTACGTCGCCTGGATGGAATTATATTCACCGGCGGAATAGGAGAGAATTCAAGTTTAATTCGTCGTCTGGTCATGGAACATTTGGCTGTATTAGGCGTAGTGATTGATACAGAAATGAATAATCGATCTAACTCTTTGGGAGAGCGAATTGTTTCCAGTGAAAATGCGCGTGTCATTTGTGCCGTTATTCCGACTAACGAAGAAAAAATGATTGCTTTGGATGCCATTCATTTAGGCAAAGTTAACGCGCCCGCAGAATTTGCATAATTTAGTTGAAGTATTGTAGAGAGATTATTTTTCATGAAGGTAGATATTGATACCAGCGATAAGCTGTACGCCGACGCATGGCTTGGCTTTAAAGGTACGGACTGGAAAAACGAAATTAATGTCCGCGATTTTATTCAACATAACTATACACCGTATGAAGGCGATGAATCTTTCCTCGCTGAAGCGACGCCAGCCACCACGGAATTGTGGGAAAAGGTGATGGAAGGCATTCGTATTGAAAACGCAACCCACGCGCCGGTTGATTTCGATACCAATATTGCCACCACAATTACCGCTCATGATGCGGGATATATTAACCAGCCGCTGGAAAAAATTGTTGGCCTGCAAACGGATGCGCCGTTGAAACGTGCGTTACACCCGTTCGGTGGCATTAATATGATTAAAAGTTCATTCCACGCCTATGGCCGTGAAATGGACAGTGAATTTGAATATCTGTTTACCGATCTGCGTAAAACCCATAACCAGGGCGTATTTGATGTTTACTCACCGGATATGCTGCGCTGCCGTAAATCTGGCGTGCTGACCGGTTTACCAGATGGCTATGGCCGTGGGCGCATTATCGGTGACTATCGCCGCGTAGCGCTGTATGGCATCAGTTATCTGGTACGTGAACGCGAACTGCAATTTGCCGATCTCCAGTCTCGTCTGGAAAAAGGCGAGGATCTGGAAGCCACCATCCGTCTGCGTGAGGAGCTGGCAGAGCATCGTCATGCGCTGTTGCAGATTCAGGAAATGGCGGCGAAATATGGCTTTGATATCTCTCGCCCGGCGCAGAATGCGCAGGAAGCGGTGCAGTGGCTCTACTTCGCTTATCTGGCGGCAGTGAAATCGCAAAATGGCGGCGCGATGTCGCTGGGCCGCACGGCATCGTTCCTCGATATCTACATTGAGCGCGACTTTAAAGCTGGCGTACTCAATGAGCAGCAGGCACAGGAACTGATCGATCACTTCATCATGAAGATCCGTATGGTACGCTTCCTGCGTACACCGGAATTTGATTCGCTGTTCTCCGGCGACCCAATCTGGGCGACGGAAGTGATCGGCGGGATGGGGCTGGACGGTCGTACGCTGGTGACCAAAAACTCCTTCCGCTATTTGCACACCCTGCACACTATGGGGCCGGCACCGGAACCTAACCTGACCATTCTTTGGTCGGAAGAATTACCGATTGCCTTCAAAAAATATGCCGCGCAGGTGTCGATCGTCACCTCTTCCTTGCAGTATGAAAATGACGATCTGATGCGTACTGACTTCAACAGCGACGATTACGCGATTGCCTGCTGCGTCAGCCCAATGGTGATTGGTAAGCAAATGCAGTTCTTTGGTGCACGCGCTAACCTGGCGAAAACGCTGCTCTACGCAATTAACGGCGGGGTGGACGAGAAGCTGAAGATTCAGGTCGGGCCGAAAACAGCACCGCTGATGGACGACGTGCTGGATTACGACAAAGTGATGGACAGCCTCGATCACTTCATGGACTGGCTGGCGGTGCAGTACATCAGCGCGCTGAATATCATTCACTACATGCACGACAAGTACAGCTACGAAGCTTCGCTGATGGCGCTGCACGATCGTGATGTCTATCGCACTATGGCATGCGGCATCGCGGGCCTGTCGGTGGCGACGGACTCCCTGTCTGCCATCAAATATGCCCGCGTGAAACCAATCCGTGACGAAAACGGCCTGGCGGTGGACTTTGAAATCGACGGTGAATATCCGCAGTACGGCAACAACGACGAGCGCGTAGACAGCATTGCCTGCGACCTGGTTGAACGCTTTATGAAGAAAATTAAAGCGCTGCCAACCTATCGCAACGCCGTCCCTACCCAGTCGATTCTGACTATCACTTCTAACGTGGTGTACGGCCAGAAAACCGGTAATACGCCGGACGGTCGTCGCGCCGGAACACCGTTCGCGCCGGGCGCTAACCCGATGCATGGTCGTGACCGCAAAGGTGCCGTGGCCTCATTGACGTCGGTGGCGAAACTGCCGTTCACCTACGCCAAAGATGGGATCTCGTACACCTTCTCAATCGTTCCTGCGGCGCTGGGCAAAGAAGATCCAGTACGTAAAACCAACCTTGTCGGCCTGCTGGATGGGTATTTCCACCACGAAGCGGATGTCGAAGGCGGTCAACACCTCAACGTCAACGTAATGAATCGGGAAATGCTGCTGGATGCCATCGAGCACCCGGAAAAATATCCTAACCTGACAATCCGTGTCTCTGGCTACGCCGTGCGCTTCAACGCACTGACCCGTGAACAGCAACAGGATGTTATTTCACGTACCTTTACCCAGCGCTCTGACGCCGGAGGATGTATGAAAAAGATTATCGAAACGCAACGTGCCCCAGGCGCAATCGGCCTTATGTTCAGGGCGTTGATTTAGGCAGCATGGTCTTCACCTCCGGGCAAATACCGGTTTGCCCACAGACCGGTGAGATCCCGGCTGATGTGCAAGATCAGGCGCGTTTAAGCCTCGAAAACGTCAAAGCGATCGTGGTTGCTGCCGGGCTGAGCGTGGGCGATATCATCAAGATGACCGTGTTTATCACCGATCTGAATGATTTTGCCACCATCAACGAAGTCTATAAGCAGTTCTTCGATGAGCATCAGGCGACCTATCCGACCCGGAGCTGTGTGCAGGTCGCGCGTTTGCCGAAAGATGTGAAGCTGGAAATTGAAGCCATCGCAGTACGTAGTGCGTAAAGCCTCGTGAGCGGGACGGTCGTAAGGTCGTTCCGCTCCACTTCACTGAACGGCAATCCGAGGGTGTGGATATGATTAGTGCATTCGATATTTTCAAAATTGGGATTGGTCCCTCCAGTTCGCATACCGTGGGGCCAATGAATGCCGGAAAAAGTTTTATTGATCGGCTGGAAAGTAGCGGCTTATTAACCGCGACGAGCCATATTGTGGTCGATCTGTACGGGTCGTTGTCACTGACGGGCAAAGGCCATGCCACGGATGTCGCCATCATCATGGGACTGGCAGGAAACAGTCCGCAGGATGTTGTCATTGATGAGATCCCTGCATTTATAGAGTTAGTAACGCGCAGCGGGCGGCTGCCAGTGGCATCTGGTGCGCATATTGTTGATTTTCCTGTAGCAAAGAACATTATCTTCCATCCCGAAATGTTGCCTCGCCATGAGAACGGAATGCGGATCACTGCCTGGAAGGGACAGGAAGAGCTATTAAGTAAAACCTATTACTCTGTCGGCGGCGGGTTTATTGTCGAAGAAGAACACTTCGGCCTGTCGCACGATGTCGAAACGTCCGTACCTTACGATTTCCACTCAGCAGGTGAACTGCTGAAAATGTGTGATTACAACGGCCTGTCTATATCTGGTCTGATGATGCACAACGAGCTAGCGCTGCGCAGCAAAGCGGAAATTGACGCCGGTTTTGCCCGTATCTGGCAAGTGATGCATGACGGTATTGAACGTGGGATGAACACTGAAGGCGTGCTGCCTGGTCCGCTCAATGTGCCGCGCCGTGCCGTAGCGCTGCGTCGTCAGCTGGTTTCCAGCGATAACATCTCTAACGATCCGATGAATGTCATCGACTGGATCAACATGTACGCGCTGGCGGTTAGTGAAGAAAACGCAGCTGGCGGGCGCGTGGTAACGGCACCGACTAACGGTGCGTGCGGCATTATTCCGGCAGTACTGGCTTATTACGATAAGTTCCGTCGTCCGGTAAACGAGCGGTCAATTGCCCGCTATTTTCTGGCCGCGGGGGCTATTGGCGCGCTGTATAAAATGAACGCTCCATCTCTGGCGCGGAAGTCGGCTGTCAGGGGGAGATTGGCGTGGCCTGTTCAATGGCGGCGGCAGGGTTAACTGAACTACTGGGCGGCAGTCCGGCGCAGGTATGCAATGCGGCGGAAATCGCGATGGAGCATAACCTTGGGCTGACCTGCGATCCGGTTGCCGGACAGGTACAAATCCCGTGCATTGAACGTAATGCCATTAATGCCGTGAAAGCAGTAAACGCCGCGCGGATGGCGATGCGCCGCACCTCGGCACCGCGTGTTTCACTCGATAAAGTGATCGAGACGATGTATGAAACCGGCAAAGATATGAACGATAAATACCGCGAAACATCACGCGGAGGACTGGCCATTAAAGTGGTCTGCGGCTGACATTGCTGTCAGCTTTCATCCTTGGGTGCACAAATGTGCACCTTTTTTTTTGTGATCTGCCGCAAATAGAGAATGAATATTCTCTTGCGATTAATTTAGTAGAAAATTCTTATCCATCTCCGTTATTTCAAAGTCTTGATTGTGAAGATTTTCTCTGACCTCGCGCGTATCATTTCTTTATTCTAATAACTCGCCTGCAAAAACGTAGACCGCATATCGCCTTGATGCGGCTCGGAAAAAAATAATAAGCCCTACAAAATTTTGAGCGAGAAATTATGGAAATTGCATCGAATAAAGGCGTCATTGCAGACGCTTCGACCCCGGCGGGTCGTGCTGGAATGAGTGAGAGCGAGTGGCGAGAAGCGATCAAATTCGACAGTACTGACACCGGCTGGGTGATTATGAGTATCGGGATGGCGATTGGCGCGGGGATTGTTTTTCTCCCGGTGCAGGTCGGTTTGATGGGATTGTGGGTATTTTTGCTCTCATCGGTGATTGGTTACCCGGCAATGTATCTGTTTCAGCGGTTGTTTATTAATACGCTGGCAGAATCACCAGAATGTAAAGATTACCCGAGTGTCATTAGCGGTTATTAGGTAAAAACTGGGGCATCCTGTTAGGTGCGCTCTATTTCGTAATGCTGGTGATTTGGATGTTCGTCTATTCCACCGCCATCACCAACGATAGTGCTTCCTACCTGCATACCTTCGGCGTGACGGAAGGGTTGCTGTCAGACAGTCCCTTTTATGGTCTGGTACTGATTTGCATTCTGGTGGCGATCTCCTCACGCGGCGAGAAATTGTTATTCAAAATTTCGACCGGCATGGTGCTGACCAAGCTGCTGGTGGTCGCGGCGCTGGGCGTGTCGATGGTGGGAATGTGGCATCTGTATAACGTCGGTTCGCTACCGCCGCTGGGGTTGCTGGTGAAAAACGCCATTATTACGCTGCCGTTTACCCTGACGTCGATTCTGTTTATTCAGACGTTAAGCCCGATGGTGATCTCTTATCGCTCGCGGGAAAAATCCATTGAAGTGGCGCGGCATAAAGCATTGCGGGCAATGAATATCGCGTTTGGCATTTTGTTTGTCACCGTCTTTTTCTACGCCGTGTCGTTCACGCTGGCGATGGGACATGACGAAGCGGTAAAAGCCTACGAGCAGAATATTTCCGCGCTGGCGATTGCCGCACAGTTTATTAGCGGTGACGGCGCAGCGTGGGTGAAAGTGGTCAGCGTCATTCTCAATATCTTTGCTGTCATGACTGCATTCTTTGGCGTCTATTTAGGCTTTCGCGAAGCAACGCAAGGGATCGTAATGAACATCCTGCGTCGCAAGATGCCTGCCGAGAAGATTAACGAAAATCTTGTTCAGCGCGGCATCATGATTTTCGCCATTTTGCTGGCCTGGAGCGCCATCGTACTGAACGCACCGGTGTTGAGCTTCACCTCTATCTGTAGCCCGATTTTCGGCATGGTAGGGTGCCTGATCCCGGCGTGGCTGGTTTACAAAGTACCGGCATTGCACAAATACAAAGGGATGTCTCTGTACCTGATTATCGTCACTGGTTTGTTGCTTTGTGTTTCTCCGTTCCTGGCATTTTCTTGATTTACCTGAAATTTTAAGGTTTTTAATATGTTTGATTCGACTTTAAATCCGTTATGGCAGCGTTACATCCTCGCCGTTCAGGAGGAAGTAAAACCGGCGCTGGGATGTACTGAACCGATTTCACTGGCGCTGGCGGCGGCGGTTGCTGCGGCAGAACTGGAAGGTCCGGTTGAACGTGTAGAAGCCTGGGTTTCGCCAAATCTGATGAAAAACGGTCTGGGCGTCACCGTTCCCGGCACGGGAATGGTGGGGCTGCCGATTGCGGCGGCGCTGGGGGCGTTAGGTGGAAATGCCAACGCCGGGCTGGAAGTGCTGAAAGACGCAACTGCGCAGGCAATTGCCGATGCCAAAGCACTGCTGGCGGCGGGGAAAGTCTCCGTTAAGATCCAGGAACCTTGCAATGAAATCCTCTTCTCACGCGCCAAAGTCTGGAACGGTGAGAAGTGGGCGTGTGTCACCATCGTCGGCGGGCATACCAACATTGTGCATATTGAGACGCACGATGGTGTGGTGTTTACCCAGCAGGCGTGTGTGGCAGAGGGCGAGCAAGAGTCTCCGCTGACGGTGCTTTCCAGAACGACGCTGGCTGAGATCCTGAAGTTCGTCAATGAAGTCCCGTTTGCGGCGATCCGCTTTATTCTCGATTCTGCGAAGCTAAATTGTGCGTTATCGCAGGAAGGTTTGAGCGGTAAGTGGGGGCTGCATATTGGCGCGACGCTGGAAAAACAGTGCGCGCGCGGTTTGCTGGCGAAAGATCTCTCTTCATCCATTGTGATTCGTACCAGCGCGGCATCCGATGCGCGTATGGGCGGCGCTACGCTTCCGGCAATGAGTAACTCTGGCTCGGGTAACCAGGGGATCACCGCAACAATGCCTGTGGTGGTGGTAGCAGAACACTTCGGAGCGGATGATGAACGGCTGGCGCGTGCGCTGATGCTTTCGCATTTGAGCGCGATTTACATCCATAACCAGTTACCGCGTTTGTCTGCGCTGTGTGCCGCAACGACCGCAGCAATGGGGGCCGCCGCCGGGATGGCATGGCTGGTGGATGGGCGTTATGAAACCATTTCGATGGCGATCAGCAGTATGATCGGCGATGTCAGCGGCATGATTTGCGATGGTGCGTCGAACAGCTGCGCGATGAAGGTTTCGACCAGTGCTTCGGCTGCGTGGAAAGCGGTGTTAATGGCGCTGGATGATACCGCCGTGACCGGCAATGAAGGGATCGTGGCGCATGATGTTGAGCAGTCGATTGCCAACTGTGTGCGTTAGCAAGCCATTCGATGCAGCAAACGGATCAGCAGATTATCGAGATTATGGCGAGCAAGGCCAGATAAACGCCAGGTTTTGGGTATCGTGCCGGATGCGATGCTGGCGCATCTTATCCGGCCTACGGGTTGTTTAATTCGTTAATGTTGTTGGATTTTGTAGGCCGGATAAGGCGTTTTCGCCGCATCCGGCAACCTGTCTTTACGCGGTAGCTTCATCCTCGGCTAAACGCGTTTCAGCATCCGCGACGATGGCTTCCAGCTCGCTCAACATCTCTTCATAGCCAAAATTTTTGGCGGTGCGAGCAGGTTCTTTCGCCACCACGGGCTTCACCGGCTGGCGCTTTTTGGCCAATTTTTTACTCATCATCATCTCCCTGTAAAAACAACTAGACAGGCAAATCTATCAGCAAAGCGCGCAGTGGGGAATCGGCAACCAGCGTAATGTTAGCCTCGTCACGAATAAATGCCCCATCACCGCAGGTCAGCGCCGCTTTCTCTTCATGATGCGTAAGCGCATGAAATTTCCCGTGAATCGATTGCAAATACGCGCGTGGCCCATGCAACTGGAAATTCGCACTTTCGCCTTTGTCGAGCGTGATATGGTGCAGCCACACTTGCTGGCGTAATTGCAGGCTTCCCATCGCACCCTCTGGCGAGGCGATTAATTGCTGCTTGCCCATATTAAGCGCCAGTTTTTGAATCAGCGGATTCTCTCGCTGCGGGCAGGCGTCCAGCCAAAGCTGCATTCGTGTTAACGGTTTGTCTTTGCTGAGATTGTGTTCGCTATAGCTGACACCCGGCTGGGTAGAGAGCAGCAACGCCTCTCCGGCGCTGGCCTGAACATGATTGCCTTGCTATCGCGATACTCTGCTTCTCCATCCAGAATCACATTTAAAATATCGACTTTGGGATAGGTTCGCGGCTGAAAGGCGGCACCTGGGGCCAGCACTTCCTGGTTAAGCACACGCAGGGAGCATAGCCTAACAATTTCGGGTCGAAGTAGTGTCCAAAGGAAAAAGTATACCGGGCCTGCAACCATCCGTAGTCTGCTTGTCCACACTGCCTGGCAGTTCGGGTAGTAATCATAATTCTTGACCTCTCTTTACTTCCTTTTATGGTAAGGGGCTGGACGCTACATTGTTAGCCAGATATTCTGCCCGGTATGTTCAAATTTCCTGAATGAGAACGAAATGGCCAAAGAAAGGGCATTAACGCTGGAAGCACTACGGGTTATGGATGCGATCGATCGCCGGGGCAGTTTTGCGGCGGCGGCGGATGAGCTGGGACGCGTGCCTTCCGCACTTAGCTACACCATGCAAAAACTGGAAGAAGAGCTGGATGTGGTGCTGTTTGACCGCTCGGGCCATCGTACCAAATTCACCAATGTCGGGAGGATGTTGTTGGAGCGAGGGCGCGTTTTGCTGGAAGCCGCAGATAAACTGACTACTGATGCGGAAGCTCTCGCGCGCGGTTGGGAAACGCATCTCACCATTGTGACCGAAGCGCTGGTACCGACACCTGCCTTTTTCCCGTTAATCGACAAACTGGCGGCAAAAGCCAATACCCAACTGGCAATCATCACAGAAGTGCTGGCGGGGGCGTGGGAACGGCTGGAGCAGGGGCGGGCGGATATTGTTATCGCGCCGGATATGCATTTTCGTTCCTCGTCGGAGATCAACTCGCGCAAGCTCTATACGTTAATGAACGTCTACGTTGCCGCGCCTGATCACCCGATTCATCAGGAGCCGGAACCGTTATCTGAAGTGACGCGTGTGAAATATCGTGGAATTGCGGTGGCGGATACCGCTCGTGAGCGCCCGGTGTTGACCGTACAGCTGCTGGACAAACAGCCGCGCTTAACGGTGAGCACGATTGAAGATAAACGTCAGGCATTACTGGCGGGGCTTGGCGTGGCGACGATGCCGTATCCTATGGTCGAAAAAGATATTGCGGAAGGGCGGTTGCGTGTCGTCAGCCCGGAATCGACCAGCGAGATCGATATTATTATGGCCTGGCGTCGTGACAGTATGGGGGAAGCGAAATCCTGGTGTCTGCGGGAAATTCCCAAACTTTTTAACGGAAAATAATATTTATTATTGTTAATAAAAAGGGGCGAAATATCGCCCCAATTCTAAGATTAATTTGAACCAAACTTCGGATCGTTTCCGTAACGATTGCTGCCAGAAGTACCTTCTGTGCAGAAAAAAACCAGAAGCACGAGCCAGCCAATAAACGGAACAAAAAAGAGCAAGGCCCAGGCACCTGAACGGTCGGTATCGTGTAAGCGACGGATAGCAAGCGCAAGGACGGGAAGGAAGGTTGCCAGCAAATAAAGCATAGACAGATATGGAAGCTCCAGACCTAAAATCAATTGAATGACATTGATAATAGCGCCGACGATGGCGTTAATCAGAGTAAACATCCAGTACTCTTTACGACGTGCGCGACCAGAGAAACCAACATAATTTTTTAATACGGACAAATACCACTGCATAAAAACATCCCTTTAATTAAAAGTGATGAAAGTCTATTCCGGGTATTGTGTAAATGCTATTCGTATCTTTCTTTTTCGGATGTTATAAAGGTTTTGATATTTAAGATAAATACATGGTTATTTTTATAGGTAATTTATATAACGACATTGAAATATTTTAAATAAACATTAGTAAATTATTCATTCATTAACATGATGATAAAAGCCGGATGAGTCAGACATCCGGCGAGCAGATTTGTTTTAAGGTTCCAGTTTTGGATCTGGTCCAAAGCGGTTCTCGCCTGGCGTACCCGCCTGGCAGTTAAAGACGATGATAATAAGCCAGCCGATAAACGGGATTAAGAATAGCAGTGCCCACCACGCCGAGCGGTCGGTGTCGTGCAGGCGGCGGAACTGAACTGCCCACCACGGTAAAAACACCAGAATACCGTAGATTGTCGTCAGGATGCCTTCGCCACCAGCGCGTTGCCAGCCTAACATTTTATCCAGCAGCCCCAGCACGAACGTAAAGATGATGTTGACCAGAATAAACATCCAGTACTCTTTGCGCCGCGCACGACCCCGGAAACCGACATAATTTTTTAGTACTTTCAGATACCAGTCCATTTTTGCCTCAATTTTGCTCAATCACTTGTTTTTAAAGCAGCAAATTAAGAATAGACGTGAATGAAATGGCAGTAAATATTCGTTCAAGGAATTAATAAAGGGCTATGAAGGCGTGCTAAGACTGATGAACAAGCGCAAAATCAGCCAGATGCGCTACGCTTATCTGGCCTGCGCGGTCATTGCAACATATTGAATATAAATGTTTTGTAGGTTTGATAAGGCGTTCACGCCGCATCCGACATGAACAACATGCACTTAGCTAATTATCAGAGGCACCTCGTAAGGTGCCTTTTTTTAACCGAAGCGAACATCTCGTCCATGCGGTTCATCGAGATCCTGCCACGGACCAATTGAAATAATCCCCGTAGGGTTGATGGTCTTATGGCTGCGGAAGTAATGATTACGGATGTGATCGAAATTGACTGTTTCGGCAATTCCCGGCATCTGGTAGATATCGCGCAGGAAGCCATACAGATTAAGGTAATCGCTGATGCGGTGCTTATCACACTTGAAGTGGGTCACATACACTGGATCAAAACGGACCAGCGTGGTCCACAGGCGAATATCGGCTTCGGTTAGCTGGTTGCCGGTCAGGTAACGATGCTGACCTAAAATCTGTTCCAGTCGCGCCAGCGATTCAAACACTTTCTCCACCGCTTCGTCGTAGGCTTGCTTGCTGGTGGCAAAACCAGCTTTATACACGCCGTTGTTAACGGTGTCATAAATCCAGCCGTTAAGTTCGTCAATTTTCGTTTGCAGGGCTGGTGGGTAGTAATCACCCGCTTTCGCGCCCAGCGCATCAAACGCGGTATTAAACATGCGGATGATTTCTGCTGATTCGTTGCTGACGATGGTGTGGTTCTTTTTGTCCCACAGCACGGGAACAGTAACTCGTCCGCTGTAGTGGGGATCGGCGTGGAGATAAAGCTGATACAAAAATTCATGTTGATAGAGCGTGTCTCCGGTTGCTCCCGGAAAACTGTCATCAAAGGTCCAGCCGTTTTCCAGCATCAGCGGGTTCACTACGGAAACGGAAATAAACGGTTCCAGTCCTTTGAGTTTGCGCATGATCAGCGTGCGGTGTGCCCACGGGCAGGCGAGTGAAACATAGAGATGATAACGATCTTTCTCTGCGATAAAACCGCCTGTGCCAGTGGGGCCAGGAGCGCCATCGGCAGTGAGCCAGTTACGAAATGCGGAAGCTGAACGTTGAAATTTACCGCCGGTAGATTTGGTATCGTACCAGTGTCATGCCAGACGCCGTCAATCAGTTGACCCATTTTTCTCTCCTCCAATAGCAAAAACGAGGAGCTTCCTCCTCGTTTTTTATCGTTAAGTATAGCGCGTGCTTACCACTTTTTATTCAGCAGGCGGTCGATGCTATACGCGCCCGGACCGGTAATTGCCAGCAGCAGGAATCCGCCAGAAATTGTCAGGTTTTTCATGAATATCAGCGAGTTGACGCCTTCAGCAAAGTTGCTGTGAAATAAAAATGCCGTCAGCAGCGTAAAGCCCGCAGTAAACAGGGCAGTGGTGCGAGTCAGGAAACCGAACAGGATTGCCAGACCACCACCGAACTCAAGCAGAATCACCAGCGGCAGCATAAAACCCGGGACGCCCATTGCTTCCATATATTGTTGGGTACCCGCGTAGCCAGTAATTTTTCCCCAGCCAGCGGTAATAAACAGAATCGGCATTAAAATGCGTGCTACCAGTACACCAACATCTTCTAATTTTTTCATCATACTCTCCACTGCGCCACTCAGGCTGCTGATTGTTTTTTTGTGCAAGGGCGCGGTATTAGCGTCGTTGCTGTCGATGGAGAGAATCATAAACGTGGTGAATGATGATTGTTAGCAAGGAAAACTGTCAAAAATCTTCAAAAAATTTGATGGGTAAGGCCGGAATGGCTCCGGCCAGAGGGAAGTTAACCGCGAAGCTGTTGCTGCTTGAGGGTCGTTTTAACCAGACGCCAGGCGCTCCATACGCCAAAACCGCGTCTGGCCCAGCGGACCAGCATATTAGGATGGCGAATCGTCCAGATCGCCATCACGCTACTGCCAACCAGCGCCCAGGAGCGCAGACTTAGCAGCATATTCCAGCGACGATCGTAAGCGCTGTTGCCTCCAGCCATTCACGACGACTGGCAGAAAGATCCAGCCGTTGTTGCTGGATCTGGCTAAGCAGTTGCGCCTTACGTCGTTCACGTTCGACTTTACTGCTCACGGGACTCCTCCTCGAGCAGCTGCCGATCGTTTGCCAGCTCATGGCGTGTATGGCGCAGCAAGGTGGATTTACGCGATTTACGTAACGTCCAGATACCGCCAATCAGTGCCAGTAGCAGCAACACCACGGTGGTGGCAATCATGCATTCAGGCGATATTGCGGATCAACCGCCCAAATAATTAGCACCATCAGGCTCATAAGACCAAATGCAGCGAAAAGCATCGTCAGGCCCAGCATCAGTAAAAGTTGAAAGAGATTAGCTTTTTCCTCTTCCAGCTCAACCACCGCCAGCCGCAGACGTGTTTCCACCATTTCAACCATGATGGAAACAATTCGCTGCCCGATGCCCAGAACGCTTTTACCGGGCCCTTGCGCGTGATGAGTGTCCGCCATAATTAACGACGCGACAGCAGAACGCCGAGCACTACACCGATTGCAGCGCCAATGCCCACGCCCGTCCATGGATTTTCACGCACATACTCATCGGCACGCGCCGCCGCGACACGGGTTTGTTTGGCGATGGCATCACCGGTTTCACCCAGGCGATAACGGCTCTGTTTCAGTGCCTGCTCCGCTTTGCTACGAATCTTACTCAACTCTTCTTTCGACTTCTCGCCAGATGAGCTAAGCACCTCTTCCAGCGTATCGGAAAGGGATTTCAACTCAGCACGCAGATGTTCCGTAGTGTGTTCTTTCGACATAGTTTTCTCCAGGTGAGTAAGTAGTGACCATTGTGAGTTAGTAGTCGCGCGCTTCCAGCTTTTTCAGCTCTTCCTGCGCTTCTGCCAGTTTCCGTTCGCGTTTGGCAATCTTATCGGCATCGCTTTTTGCTTCGCCTCGGCTAAATCTTGCTGGCGTTCCGCCACCTCATCTTTCTGCTTTGCGATTTTCTTCTGATGATCGGCACGCAGCTGGCTATCTGAACAGTTGGCCCGGACTTCACTCAGGGCTTTATTCAGACCGTCAATACGATTCTGGTTTTGGTGTTTTTCGGCATAGCTGATCTCCTTAAGGATATTTTGCTCCTTTTCCTGACACAGGGTAGTGGCATAACTACCAGCACTAAGAGCAAAAAGAGAAACAGCTAAAGCGATGCGGTATTTCATTCTTGAACCTTCCATTGTGATTCGGACCTATTACAAAGGAACGATTGTCCAGACAACGAAGCGGTAGTGTTAACCACCGCCTCATTAATCATAGACAGTTACGGTGAAATCACCAAAGTGAGTGATCTGTTTCGGATAACAGGAAGTTATCCGAAGCGATGAGAGTTATCCCGTAGCCGGGTCAGCCACTGCATAGCCTGACTGTTATTGTCCTGCTGCGCAATGATGTAGCCTTGGGGCAATGTTCTGTCGAGGACCGCTTTTGCAGCGGCGCTCTGGTCGCTGGAGTCAAAGGTAATTAACAGAGTGTCGTTTTTGGGGGTGATACTTTTGAAAGGAATGCCATGAGCGTCAAGGTGATGCCAGATTGAAAAACCGTCTGGCATCGTTGTGCCTTGATGAACGGCACGAATCGCCAGCGTAGACTCTTGCTGGCGAACCGCGGACCAGGCCAGCAACAGCGTGCCGACCAGAAGTAAAACAGCGCCGGACCAGGCTAGCTGGCGAAGCGACATGCGAGGTATTTGCATCCCTTACCCCCGATTTCCATATTTCTTTTTCCATAACACGACCAGAGAACCTGCCAGCCAAACACCAGCAGCACCACCGGGAGCAGCATCAGGCATGACATCAGCTGGTCCTCGTACTTTAAAAATACCGGCGTTTTGCCGAGCATGTAACCCAGAGTTGTCAGGATCAATACCCACAGCAGACCGCTCATCCAGTTGAAAAACTGAAAGCGCGCGTTATTCAGCCTGATAACCCGGCAATCGTCGGCAGCAGTGTTCTGACAAACGCAATAAAGCGACCAATTAACAGCGCCGATAAACCGTGTTTATGAAAAAGATGGTGTGCGCGTTGATGATAATGCGCGGGTAAATGAGATAGCCAGTTTTGTACGGTGCGGGTATTGCCCAGCCATCGCCCCTGAATATAGCTGACCCAGCAGCCGAGGCTGGCGGCAACGGTCAGCAGCAGAATCGTTTGCGGATAGCCCATCGCGCCTTTCGCAATCAACACGCCGACCAATACCAGTAAACTGTCGCCCGGTAAAAAGGCCGCCGGAAGCAAGCCGTTTTCAAGGAACAAAATTACAAACAAGACAAAATACAACATGCCAATCATCGATGGATTGGCCAGGGTTTCAAAATCCTGCGCCCACAGGGCTTGCAGCAATTGGGTCAAAAGTTCCATTCATTATTCCTGGTGAATCGGTTAACGCCACGCTGGTTTTAAAAGATGCACTACCGCAATGTTATTGCTGTTTTGGTATGTTCTGCGGGTTTGATACATCAACACAGCCTGAACTATTCCCTGTTAAATCGTGAGATAAGAAAGCATTCAAAAACATAAATTCAAATTGAATCTAATTGTAACAAAGGTCAACGTTGTTCGTTATCAAAATTACATGTCCGTGGAGTCTGATTTTGCTGAATGCAGGGAGGGTGGCGAGAGGATTTACACAGGCTGACACTTTATACTTTTCGCTTACCGACGAGACAAACAGGCGCATTGCAGCGCCTGTCGGACAGGAATTTCATTTACTGCCGCTGGTGGTTGTATCGAGATGCACCACCGGGTTTTCGGCGAATAGATAGCGGTCGGCATTGAACTCGAAGTCGTCGCTGGTTTCGTTGAATAACATGATCTTGGTGTTTTCCAGGTGCTGCCACATTGCCAGCTTAGCAGCATGAGGATCTTTGCGAATCAGCGCCTTGAGGATTTGATCGTGGTCATCACACCAGTTATCGACGGTACGGGAATCAATGTGTTCGTGCAGTTTTTTCCAGTACGGGTTATGGCTACGCTGGGTCCACATTTTTTCAACGATAGCCGCCAGGGCGGAGTTCTGCGTCGCCAGGGCTACCTGAATATGGAACTGCAAATCCCACTCGGAATCACGGAAGCATTGTTCGCCTCGCGCCTGCTCCTGGATGGCCATCAATTTCATGATGTCCTGTTTCGTTACCTGAGTTGCTGCGAACTCGGCAATATTACTTTCGATGAGCTGGCGAGCCTGAAGTAACTCAAACGGACCGTAATTAGCGAATTCCATATTAGTGTCAGCCGCCTGCTGATGGCGCGGCTGGTTGGAAACTACATGAATACCTGAACCTTTACGCACTTCGACATAGCCTTCAACTTCCAGCATGATGATGGCTTCACGAACTACCGTACGGCTGACGTTCTTTTCATCGGCAATAAAGCGCTCGGCAGGCAGTTTATCACCCACCAGATAGACGCCCTGTTCGATGCGCTCTTTCAGGTCAGCGGCAAGTTGTTGATACAAACGGCGTGGTTCAGTGATTTCCATATGCGTCTCCCGGAGTGGAATGCGGACAAAGTTATCATACCACTTTATTTATGGGTATGCCATTGTTGATATATAAATTTGATGATTGAAATAATGTATTTAATCAAGATTGTGAATATTTATAAATTCCTAAAAATGAAGTGTCTCTATTGTGAAAATTGCTATATTTCAGTAAGTTAATTTTTCGCTTTTAAATTTAATATTAACTAAAAATACTTTTTCATGTTGACTTACAATAAATATACACATCTAATGCACTAACTTTTTTGAATCAATATTGTAAGATCAAATCTATATGGTGGCGAAAATTAATCTCTTATCACGGCTTACGCCGCTTTTATTCGTGTTCGCTCCTTTTTTTGCACAGTCAAATATGACTGTTTATCCTATGGCTGTTTCCATTAATAGTCAGGGGGAAGGTAACGTTCGCGTAATATCTAAAAGTAATGAAGTTCAATATATAAAAGCGACGGTATTTCGTATTGATAATCCTTCAACGCCTCAAGAGCAGGAAGTTGAAATAAAATCCGGAGATGCCACTCATCTTGTAGTGATGCCGCCTAAGTTTGCGCTGCCAGCGGGTAGCAGTAAGACTGTGCGCTTTGTTGCAATGGAACCAGAGCAAAAAGAAAAAAATTATCGCGTTAAATTTGAAGCGGTTCCCAGTATTGATGACGTTGCCACGGATAAAAAAGATCTCTCTATGCAGTTAACAGTTAACTTTAATTTTGGGGGATTGTTGTTAGTGTCCCACCTCAGCAACCTATTGCTAAGTTAGAAGTAAATGCTGCCCAAAAATTAGTTAATGCAGGGAATCAACGCTTAAAGATTTTAATGATCGCTTATTGTAAAAATAATAGCAAAGAAAATTGTAAGATACAGACTGTAAATAAAAATATCTTCCCTGGTCAGGAAAGAAATCTTGAAAGCATATCTGGCTACGACAAAATCGTTGTCAAATATAATAACTGGATCACCAAAGATAATGGCGAGTTTGAACTGGCGGTCCATTAATTATCATTGTAATAAACGAAGGAATAGTAATGAAAAAGGTATTTGCAAAATCTCTTCTGGTCGCAGCGATGTTTTCTGTTGCAGGCTCCGCATTAGCAGTACAAAAGGATATCACTGTAACGGCTAACGTTGATGCCGCTCTGGATATGACACAGACCGATAACACTGCGCTGCCGAAAGCAGTAGAAATGCAATATCTGCCGGGTCAGGGTCTGCAATCTTACCAGTTAATGACCAAAATCTGGTCTAACGACGTTACCAAAGATGTAAAAATGCAGTTAGTTTCCCCGGCGCAACTGGTTCAAAGCCTGGACGCTAGCAAGATTGTTCCGCTGACAGTAACCTGGGGCGGCGAAGAAATTAAAGCTGATGCGGCAACCACTTTTACCGCAACCAAAATCTTTGCTTCCGATGCGTTAACTAATGGTTCTCTGGCTAAAAATCTGATGTTTGCTCAAACCACCAAAGGTGTTCTGGAAACAGGTATCTACCGTGGCGTAGTAAGCATTTATCTGTCTCAGGATATCTAATCCAGATAACAGAATTAACACATAACAAAGGGGGGCTAGCCCTCCTTTATTTTAACTGTTTTAGTATTTGTTATGGATTTCAGGATTGCCATGGATAAAAAATTACTGGCTCTTTTGATCCTGCGAGTCTCAGCCCGGCAGAGGCGGCATTAACCAAAATCCCCGCAGGGTTTGAGGTTATTGCTCAGGGACAGCAGGAGTATATCGAGGTTTATTTTTCAGGGAAAAATCTCGGTAAATATTATGCAATGGTTAATCTTGATACCGTAACATTTCTTGATCCAGCAAGTTTATATAACAAGCTGGAACTGGATGTCGACGATCAGAAAATCGCGCATATAGTGAAAGAAAAATTATCGCAGCCGCTAGCTCGCCACGGTGAATTGGCTTGCGGTTATGTACGTACTGACTCAGGGTGTGGTTTTCTGAATACCGATACGCTGGAAATAATCTATAATGATGAAGAAAGTTCGGCAACGTTGTTTATTAATCCGCAATGGAATTCAGCTTTCGATGCGAAGTCATTATATTTAAATCCAGACAAAAATACGGTTAACGCTTTTATACATCAGCAAGACATCAATGTTCTGGCACAGGATGATTACCAATCGTTGTCTATTCAGGGAAACGGTGCGCTGGGAATAACAGAAAATAGCTATATTGGTGCACACTGGAATTTCAACGGTTATGATGCAGATGATGTCAGTGACAGTAATGCTGATGTCAGCGATCTCTATTATCGTTATGATTTTTTACGTCGTTATTATGTGCAGGCGGGGCGCATGGACAACCGCACGCTATTTAATGCACAAGGCGGGAACTTTACCTTTAACTTTTTGCCACTCGGTGCAATCGACGGGATGCGTATCGGGTCGACTCTTAGCTATTTAAACCAGGCGCAAAGCCAGCAGGGAACCCCGGTAATGGTCCTGCTTTCGCGCAATTCTCGTGTTGACGCTTATCGTAATGAGCAACTTCTGGGATCGTTTTATCTCAATAGTGGTTCGCAATTTATTGATACCAGTTCCTTTCCGCCGGGTAGCTATAGCGTAGCGTTAAAAGTCTATGAAAATAACCAACTCACCCGCACCGAGCTAGTACCGTTTACCAAAACAGGCGGTCTGACGGACGGAAATGCGCAATGGTTCTTACAGGCAGGTAAAACTACATCACAGGCTTCTGATGATGAAAGTTCAGCTTATCAACTGGGGGTACGCCTGCCATTACATCCGCAATATGAGCTCTACGCAGGGCTGGCGAATGCCGATAATGTGAGTGCTTTCGAGTTAGGTAATGACTGGACGGCAAATTTAGGCGGGGCAGGGAATCTTGCAATCAGCGCCAGCGTGTTCCGTAACGATGACGGCGGCAAAGGTGATATGCAACAGGCCAACTGGAGTAATTCGGGATGGCCGACGTTGGGCTTTTATCGGACCAACTCTGACGGCGATGCTTGTGCAACCGACAGCAGAGAGAGCTATAACGCCTTAAGCTGTTATGAAAGTATTTCCGCGACGGTTTCACAGAATTTTGTCGGCTGGAATATGATGCTGGGTTATTCCGCACACAAAATAACACTGATGATAGTTTGCGTTGGGATAAACAGCAGAGCTTTGAAAATAACTATCTTCGCCAGACAACTGCGCAAAGTATCTCCGAAACTGTACAACTTAGCGCTTCCCGCGCTTTTGTGATGCGTGACTGGATCTTGAGTACTTCGGTTGGTGTTTTCCATCGTAATGACAACGGTGGCGATAACGACGACAACGGCTTGTACTTATCGTTTTCGTTATCTGACACGCCAACGATGGACAGCAATAACAACAGCCATTCAACCAATGTTTCTACGGATTATCGTTATAGCGATCAGGATGGCGATCAAACGTCATGGCAGTTATCCCATACTTTTATAACGATTCATTCAGCCATAAAGAACTTGGCGTAACCGTTGGGGGCCTGAACACCGATACCATAAACAGCGCGGTTAACGGGCGTTGGGATGGTCAATACGGAAATGTCTACGCTACCGTATCTGACAGTTATGACCGTAAGAATCATGATCATCTCTCGGCCTTTACGGGTACTTACAGCTCTACACTGGCTGTCAGTCGCTATGGCGTTAATTTGGGTGTCAGTGGTACAGACGATTTGCTGGGTGCGGTACTGGTGGATGTGAAAGGCTTCTCTGAACAGGATGAAGAGAGTCAGGATCTGCAACTCGAAGCGCGGGTGGCAGGCAGCCGAACTTTGCAGCTTGGTCAAAGTGACAGTGTGTTGTTCCCTTATCCTGGATTTCAGTCTGGTTTTGTTGAGGTTAACGACAGTAGCCAGGGCAATCAGCAGGGGACAACAAACATCATTAACGGTGCAGGGAATCGTGAATTAATGTTGTTGCCTGGCAAGCTGCGCTATCGCGAAGTGTCTGCCAGCTTTAACTACAACTATATCGGTCGTTTATTACTGCCGGCAGCGGTGAAAAAATTCCCGATTGTGGGGCTGAACAGCGCCATGTTACTGGTAGCTGAAGATGGCGGATTTACACTTGAAATTAACGGCAGCGAAAAAGAGCTCTATCTGCTTTCCGGGCAGCAATTCCTTAAGTGTCCACTGAGTGTTGTAAAGAAACGCGCCAGCATTCGTTACAGCGGAGATGTTACTTGTAGTGTGGTGACTTATTCACAATTACCGGAGTCGATTCAGGTTCAGGCACAGTTGAAACAGCCTAAATTACGTGGAAACGTTCAGACGGCGCAAAGGGAGGTTGCACCATGAGAAATCGATTCATTGCGGCGATATTGGGCTTGTTTGGCGCGGTTACTGGCGTTCAGGCGGCTCCTAACGTGACCAGTGAAATTACGTACGATTTGGCAAATGGCAGGGCGGATTATTACTTCTGGAATGAGGAGCCCCCACCGGAGGTGAGTTACAGTACAACATTTTCATTTTTTCAATGTAGCTACCCTGATTCACAGCAGACTTGTACATCAGCAGGTAATACTTCTGTCGTGCAAATTTATCTAACTGAAAAACGCAGCGGTATGCGCTGGCCGGTTAAACTGAAAGGGTATATGACAGTTCAGGTGTGGGAGGACGGACCGTGTAAGGGGTGGTACGATAAGAAAAGGCTGGATGATGGGACGGGTTATCAATGTAAAGATACGATTAATAACGTTGGTTATCTGGCTAAAACAAAAGTTTTAACTCTGTATATTGAGCAAGAAGAAATGAAGAAACTGCCGATTGGCGGTTTATGGGAAGGGAAAGTTAAACTCCATTTTAGCTACCCGGCAACAGATTATCAGGCTGATATTAAGCTTAATGTTCTCGACCCCAACCATATCGACGTGTTCTTCCCGGAGTTCGCCCACGCCACGCCACGGGTGCAGTTAGACTTGCATCCAACAGGGAGCGTTAATGGCAGCAACTACGCGCAAGATCTGACCATGTTGGACATGTGCTTGTACGATGGTTTTAACGGTAATGCCATCAGTTATGAAATCATGCTCAAAGATGAAGGGCGACCCGCCGCAGGGCGCAGAGACGGTGACTTCTCTATCTATCGTCAGGGAGGAACCACCACCGACGAGGGAGAACGCATTGATTACCGGGTCAAAATGTACAACCCGGAAACCGGTGGGCAAATTGATGTGCGCAATAATGAAAATATGGTCTGGAACAGCATTAACCTGAAACGTGTGCGTCCGGTGGTACTGCCCGGTATTCGCTATGCCGTGATGTGTGTGCCGACACCCTTGACTCTGGCAGTCGATAAATTCAGCGTGATGGATAAACAGGCCGGGTACTACATGGGCAAATTGTCAGTAATCTTTACGCCTTCCTTGCCAACCATCAATTAACCCTGCAAAGCGGACAAACGCTTTTTCTATATAAACGACGAAGCCGCCTGATAAGGCGGCTTGTCGTTATAACTTACGTTAAACGTTAATGTTGCGGTGCGGGATCGTTATGTGTTTCCTGCGCCACCTCAATCGCCGGTTTGTTCTGCAATACGGTCCAGATAACCAGCGCACCCAGCAGGTCAAATACTGCCAGAACTGCGAACAGCGGGCTGAAGCCGATGGTGTCAGCCAGTGCACCGACAACCAGCGCAAACAGCGTACTTGCCAGCCATGCGGACATCCCGGTTAAACCGTTCGCCGTCGCCACTTCGTTACGACCGAACACGTCAGAAGAGAGCGTAATCAGCGCGCCAGACAGTGCCTGGTGGGCAAAACCACCGATACACAGCAGCATAATTGCGACATACGGGTTGGTGAACAGACCGATCATACCCGGGCCAATCATCAGCACAGCACCCAGCGTTACGACCATCTTACGGGAAACGATCAGGTTCACACCAAACCAACGCTGGAACAGTGGTGGCAGGTAACCACCGAGGATACAACCGAGGTCAGCAAACAGCATCGGCATCCAGGCGAACATCGCGATCTCTTTCAGGTTAAAGCCGTAAACTTTAAACATGAACAGCGGGATCCACGCGTTAAAAGTACCCCAGGCCGGTTCTGCCAGGAACGCGGCAGCGCGATACCCCAGAACTGACGGTTACGCAGGATCTGACCAACGGACATTTTCTTCGCCGTGCTCACCTGGTGCTGGGCTTCCTGACCATTAATAATATAGTCGCGTTCTTCATCGGTCAGATGCTTCTGGTCGCGCGGATGTTTATAGAAAATCAGCCATGCCATCGCCCAGATAAAGCTCAATGCACCGGAGATGATAAATGCCATCTGCCAGCTGTGCATTACGATTGCCCATACCACCAGCGGCGGCGCAATCATCGCACCAATCGAAGAACCTACGTTAAAGTAACCTACCGCGATGGAACGCTCTTTCGCCGGAAACCATTCGGAGCTGGCTTTCAGACCCGCCGGGATCATCGCTGCTTCCGCGGCACCGACTGCACCACGAGCAATCGCCAGGCCACCCCAGCTACCAGCCAGCGCGGTTGCACCACAGAATACGGCCCACAGCACAGCAAACATTGCATAACCGATTTTCGTACCCAGCACATCCAGTACATAGCCCGCTACCGGTTGCATGACCGTATAAGCAGCAGAATAGCTGCGATGATATAGGAATACTGTTGGGTGGAGATGTTTAACTCTTCCATCAGAGTTGGCGCAGCTGCCGCCACAGTGTTACGCGTCAGGTAACCAAGCACGGTGCCAAGCGTCACCAGTGCGATCATATACCAACGTAACCCTTTAATTTTACGCATGTAAAACCTCATCGTTTTGTTATATCCGCAGGAAGCGCGGCCATCATCCCGCCAGAGGCTGAAGATGTTAGTTACGACCGGGTAACCGAAAAAAAACCGGCACGCCCCGAACGTTGCCATGAAAGTTTCGTGCTAATTCGGCTTCCGTACCGGTTAACCCGATTCATCTAACAAATGAATGAATCGGCAATTTGCATTCCGTCGACTTATGATTTGCGACGGCAGAAAGATAACTTGTCATACAACTTTAAAAGGTGAGAGCCATCACAAATGTGCGAATATTTGTAGGGACATAACCTGACGACAGCGAGGCCAGTACTGGCGCGGCCTGCAGAGAGATTTACCACTTTGAGAGTAATTTTTTTAACTACGTTTATTGATCTAACTCACGAAAATATCTTCGGACTCTGGAAATTGGTGTGATAACTTTGTCAGCATCGCACCATAAGCAAGCTAGCTCACTCGTTGAGAGGAAGACGAAAATGACTCCGTTTATGACTGAAGATTTCCTGTTAGATACCGAATTTGCCCGCCGTCTGTATCACGACTACGCAAAAGACCAGCCGATTTTCGATTACCATTGCCATTTGCCGCCGCAGCAGATTGCGGAAGACTATCGTTTTAAAAACCTGTATGACATCTGGCTGAAAGGCGATCACTACAAATGGCGCGCTATGCGTACCAACGGTGTGGCCGAGCGTCTGTGTACCGGTGATGCGTCTGACCGTGAAAAATTTGACGCCTGGGCGGCGACTGTTCCGCACACTATCGGCAACCCGTTATACCACTGGACGCACCTCGAACTGCGCCGTCCGTTTGGTATCACTGGCAAATTGCTTTCTCCGTCAACTGCCGATGAAATCTGGAACGAATGTAACGAACTGCTGGCGCAGGATAACTTCTCCGCGCGCGGCATCATGCAGCAGATGAACGTGAAAATGGTCGGCACCACCGATGACCCGATCGATTCTCTGGAGCATCACGCAGAGATCGCCAAAGACGGCTCTTTCACCATCAAAGTGCTGCCGAGCTGGCGTCCGGACAAAGCCTTCAACATCGAACAGGCGACCTTTAACGACTACATGGCGAAGCTGGGCGAAGTTTCCGATACCGACATTCGCCGCTTTGCTGACCTGCAAACTGCCCTGACCAAACGTCTGGATCACTTCGCCGCTCACGGCTGTAAAGTGTCTGACCACGCGCTGGATGTGGTGATGTTTGCTGAAGCGAACGAAGCGGAACTGGACAGCATTCTGGCGCGCCGTCTGGCTGGCGAAACCCTGAGCGAGCACGAAGTGGCGCAGTTCAAAACTGCGGTACTGGTGTTCCTTGGTGCCGAATATGCACGTCGCGGCTGGGTACAGCAGTACCACATTGGCGCGCTGCGTAATAACAACCTGCGTCAGTTCAAACTGCTGGGGCCGGATGTAGGCTTTGACTCCATCAACGACCGTCCGATGGCGGAAGAGCTGTCTAAGTTGCTGAGCAAGCAGAATGAAGAAAACCTGCTGCCGAAAACCATTCTCTACTGCCTGAACCCGCGCGATAACGAAGTGCTGGGCACCATGATCGGTAACTTCCAGGGCGAAGGTATGCCGGGCAAAATGCAGTTCGGTTCCGGCTGGTGGTTTAACGATCAGAAAGACGGTATGGAACGTCAGATGACCCAACTGGCGCAGCTCGGTTTGCTGAGCCGCTTTGTCGGTATGCTAACTGACAGCCGTAGCTTCCTGTCATACACCCGTCACGAATACTTCCGCCGCATTCTGTGCCAGATGATCGGTCGCTGGGTGGAAGCGGGCGAAGCACCGGCGGACATCAACCTGCTGGGCGAGATGGTGAAAAATATTTGCTTTAACAATGCGCGTGACTACTTCGCCATTGAACTGAACTAAGGTCTGGGTTGATATGCAATACATCAAGATCCATGCGCTGGATAACGTCGCGGTCGCTTTAGCGGATTTGGCTGAAGGCACAGAAGTCAGTGTCGATAACCAAACTGTTAGGCTGCGCCAGGATGTTGCTCGTGGACATAAATTTGCGTTAACGAATATCGCAAAAGGGGCCAACGTCATCAAATATGGCCTGCCGATTGGTTATGCATTGGCGGATATTGCGGCGGGGGAACACGTTCACGCCCACAATACGCGCACGAATCTGAGCGATCTGGATCAGTATCGCTATCAACCTGATTTTCAGGATCTGCCTGCGCAAGCGGCAGATCGTGAAGTGCAGATCTATCGTCGCGCTAACGGCGATGTCGGAGTGCGTAATGAGCTGTGGATCCTGCCAACCGTGGGCTGTGTCAACGGCATCGCGCGGCAGATCCAAAATCGTTTCCTGAAAGAGACCAACAACGCCGAAGGTACTGACGGCGTGTTCCTCTTCAGCCACACCTACGGCTGCTCACAGCTGGGCGACGATCACATTAATACCCGCACCATGCTGCAAAACATGGTGCGCCACCCGAACGCAGGCGCAGTGCTGGTGATTGGTCTGGGCTGTGAAAACAACCAGGTTGCCGCATTCCGTGAAACGCTGGGCGATATCGATCCTGAACGCGTTCATTTCATGATCTGCCAACAGCAGGATGATGAGATCGAAGCCGGAATCGAGCATTTGCATCAGCTGTATAACGTGATGCGCAACGATAAACGCGAGCCAGGCAAACTCAGCGAACTGAAGTTTGGTCTGGAGTGCGGTGGTTCTGACGGTCTTTCTGGTATTACTGCTAACCCGATGCTGGGGCGTTTCTCTGACTACGTGATTGCTAACGGCGGTACTACCGTACTGACCGAAGTGCCGGAGATGTTTGGCGCAGAGCAGTTGCTGATGGACCATTGCCGCGACGAAGCAACGTTTGAAAAACTGGTCACCATGGTCAACGACTTCAAACAGTACTTTATTGCCCATGATCAGCCGATCTATGAAAACCCATCGCCGGGGAACAAAGCGGGCGGTATCACCACGCTGGAAGACAAATCACTTGGCTGTACCCAGAAAGCGGGTTCCAGCGTCGTGGTTGACGTGCTGCGTTACGGCGAGCGTCTGAAAACGCCAGGCTGAACTTGTTAAGTGCGCCGGGTAACGATGCCGTAGCGACCAGCGCCCTGGCGGGTGCGGGCTGCCATATGGTGCTGTTCAGTACTGGTCGTGGCACGCCGTATGGTGGATTTGTGCCGACGGTGAAAATCGCCACCAACAGTGAACTGGCGGCGAAGAAAAAACACTGGATCGACTTTGACGCGGGTCAGTTGATCCACGGTAAAGCGATGCCGCAGTTGCTGGAAGAATTTATCGACACCATCGTTGAGTTTGCCAACGGTAAGCAAACCTGTAACGAGCGTAACGACTTCCGCGAACTGGCGATCTTCAAAAGCGGCGTAACGCTATAAAGTCGAAATGAGTTGTTAATAAAAAACGGCGTTTCATAATGTGAAGCGCCGTTTGCTTTTCCATACCTGCTAAGGATTTATCATGACCGCGTATTGGCTGGCCCAGGGCGTGGGTGTCATCGCCTTTCTGATTGGTATCACAACATTTTTCAATCGTGACGAACGTCGCTTCAAAAAGCAGCTTTCGGTCTATAGCGCCGTTATTGGCGTACATTTTTTTTCTTCTGGGTACCTATCCCGCCGGTGCCAGTGCCATCCTTAATGCCGTTCGTACATTGATTACCTTACGCACGCGCAGCTTATGGGTAATGGCGATTTTTATTGTGCTGACTGGCGGAATTGGCCTCGCGAAGTTCCATCATCCTGTCGAACTATTGCCGGTTATCGGTACGATTGTCAGTACCTGGGCGCTATTCCGCTGTAAAGGGCTGACCATGCGCTGCGTAATGTGGTTTTCAACGTGTTGCTGGGTGATTCACAACTTCTGGGCGGGGTCGATAGGCGGCACAATGATTGAGGGTAGTTTTCTGCTTATGAATGGCCTGAATATCATTCGTTTCTGGCGGATGCAGAAAAGGGGAATTGATCCGTTTAAAGTAGAGAAAACCCCTCCCGCCGTAGACGAAAGGGGTTAAACAATTAATTACGCAGGGCGCTATTTGCCAGACGATCGTCTTCCGCCTGGCAAGCTGCCGCAGTGAACAGCACGTCAGTTGAAGAGTTCAGCGCGGTTTCGCAAGAGTCCTGCAATACGCCGATAATAAAGCCGACGGCAACCACCTGCATGGCGATATCGTTCGAAATACCGAACATATTACAGGCCAGTGGGATCAGCAGCAGAGAACCCCCCGCCACGCCGGATGCGCCACAGGCACACAGAGAAGCCACTACGCTCAACAGCAGCGCTGTGGCAGATCGACCGGAATACCCAGCGTATTAACCGCAGCCAGCGTCAACACGGTAATGGTGATTGCTGCGCCCGCCATATTGATGGTGGCTCCCAGCGGAATAGAAACGGAATAGGTATCGCGATCCAGATTCAGCTTTTCACACAGCGCCATATTCACCGGAATGTTCGCTGCAGAGCTGCGGGTGAAGAAGGCATACACACCGCTTTCGCGCAGGCACAGCAGCACCAGCGGGAACGGGTTACGACGAATTTTCCACCACACCAGCAATGGGTTAACCACCAGCGCCACCAGTAACATACAGCCAACCAGCACGACCAGCAGTTGCGCGTAGCCCCACAGTGTGGAGAAACCGGTGGTTGCCAGGGTAGAAAGAAACCAGCCCAAAAATACCAATCGGTGCGAAGCGAATGACCAGTTTCACCATAAAGGTAACGGCATTCGACATATCGTTAACCAGGTTTTTGGTGGTCTCGTTACCGTGACGCAGTGCGAAGCCGAGGCCGATCGCCCACACCAGAATCCCGATGTAGTTACCTTTCAGCAGCGCGTCGATGGGGTTGGAAACCATGCTCATTACCAGCCCGCGCATCACTCGACAATGCCTGACGGCGGCGAAATATCACCGCGCTACTGGATAAATGCAGGGTAGAAGGGAAGGCAAAGCTGAAGACTACTGCGGCCAGAGCAGCAGAGAAGGTGCCCAGTAGATAGAGGAACAAAATAGGGCGGATATTGGTTTTCTGCCCGTGCTGGTGGTTAGCAATAGATGCCATCACCAGCATCAACACCAGGATGGGGGCAACGGCTTTCAGTGCGCCGACGAACAAAGTACCTAACAGACCAACAGCTTCCGCCGCGGGTTTTGAGATCCATGCCAGAAGAATCCCCAGAACAAGGCCGACCAGGATTTGTTTTACCAGGCTGCCATGAGCCAGACGCCGGAATAGCCCCGGTGAACGTTGCGTAGTCATTTTTCGATCCTTTCATTGTGTTGTCGCACATCCCTGGTGCGTTCTGTCGACGCATCTTTCAGGATGTAACAAAGTGTTTGCAAGGTCGAGTATAAGGAAAGTTACAGCTTCGGGAAGCGAAAAATGCTGGATTTTAAAGAGAAGTCATATTTCGCAACTTAATGGTTACATTTGTTTGACATGAAAATAAAGCCCAACGTGCGGCTTCCAGACTGATGACAACATCAAAAAAGGACTCGGTCAGTCCCCTCGCCCTTTGGAGAGGGAGAAAACGGTGCTCATGTTGATGACAGAGTACACGGCTTAGGCAGATTAAAAATTATTCTACCCGCTGCTTATCATGCCGATAATTCACCCAGGCGTTGATAATAAACGTCA
>ENA-OQIG01000185-OQIG01000185.1-human-gut-metagenome-genome-assembly--contig:-NODE-185-length-35863-cov-2.808177_pt1 | contig 35863 bp, 36 predicted proteins | sample MGYA00242576_ERZ504741 | MGnify/ENA primary metagenome ERZ504741 (study PRJEB26092, sample SAMD00036436) | human gut metagenome | host: Homo sapiens | study: EMG produced TPA metagenomics assembly of... | reverse complement strand
CTATGTAAATATATTAATATCATACAATATATTATACTACTAAACCTCTATAAAGTACTACGTTACAGGAATATCCATATAAAAAGAAACAAAGAGTCTTCATTAGAGGATAAAAAGATAAATCAACAATAAAGGATCTATAAACCAATATTTATAACTTAATAATTAAAGTATGAAAAGCAACCAAAAAGGTAATCACCTGTATGCCTATAAGGATACTATCCGACGGCTATTTCTTCTCACTTTGTTCTCCTTTTTAATAGTAGAATCTTATGCCCAGAATAAGACAATTTCGGGCACAGTTACAGATTTTACCGGAGAACCGGTTATTGGTGCCAGTGTGTTGGTTAATGGTACTACTAATGGTACAATTACTGATTTAAATGGCAAGTTTTCTCTTTCCAATGTACCAACCAAAGGTACAATCACTATCACTTATATAGGATATAAAAACAAGAAGTATCCGTAGCAGGAAATACCAACTTTAAAATTACTCTTCAAGAAGATACCGAGACCTTAGACGAAGTAGTAGTTGTAGGCTATGGAGTACAGAAAAAAAGTGACGTAACCGGTGCTATGGCTCGCGTAGGTGAAAAAGAACTGAAAGCAATGCCTGTAAGAAATGCACTAGAAGGGATGCAAGGTAAAACAGCCGGTGTAGATATTACATCCAGTCAGCGTCCCGGAGAGGTGGGCAACATTAATATTCGTGGACAACGCTCTATTAATGCGGAACAGGGTCCACTGTATGTGGTAGACGGTATGGTAATTCAAAATGGAGGCATTGAAAATATCAATCCTTCCGACATTGAAGCTATTGACATTTTAAAAGATGCTTCAGCCACAGCTATTTATGGTTCACGTGGTGCCAACGGTGTGATTCTTGTAACTACCAAAAAAGGAAAAGAAGGTAAAGTGACCCTAAACTATTCCGGTACTGTCACTTTTGAAACGCTACACGATGTTACAGAAATGATGTCTGCCGCCGAATGGTTGGATTATGCCCGCTTAGCCAAATACAATGCAGGTTCTTATGCTTCTGCCACTCCAACTTATGAAGCCGATAAAGCTGCATTTGGTAGCGTAACTGCTTCATGGAAAAACATCGAAAAAGCATGGGTAAATGGAGTCTACGATCCATCTTTAGTAGGATCATATGACTGGGCTTCGCACGGTAAACAGACGGGGATCACTCACGAACATACCTTAAGTGCATCCGGAGGGTCTGACAAATTCCAAGGCTATGCCTCATTCGGTTATTTGGATCAGAAAGGTACACAACCAGGGCAAGCATATGAACGTTATACGTTAAAAACCTCATTTGATGTGACTCCTGTCAATTGGTTCAAAATGGGATCTTCAATTAATGCATCTTATTCCACTCAAGACTATGGATATAGTTTCTCCAAGTCTGTAACCGGTTCGGGTGATTTCTATAGCGCATTAAGAAGTATGATTCCGTGGACAGTACCTTATGACGAAAACGGTGAATATGTCCGTTATCCGAGTGGGGATGTAAATATCATCAACCCTATTCGTGAATTAGACTACAACACCAACCAACGCCGCACTTTCCGTGCTTCTGCCAGTTGTATTCGCAAATTGATTTCGGTAAAATCTGGAAACCACTGGAAGGCTTATCTTATCGTCTTCAGTTTGGTCCTGAATTCCAATTCTACACTTTAGGAGTCGCTAATGCAGCAGATGGTATTAATGGAGATGGTAACAATGGCGCACAATACAAGAACGAACAAAAACGTGCATGGACATTGGATAACCTGATCTATTATAACAAAGCCCTGGGTCAACATAATTTAGGCATGACATTGATGCAATCCGCTTCTGCCTACCATTACGAGATGGGAGATATGAGAGCTACTAATGTAGCCTCATCAGATGAGCTCTGGTATAATATAGGATCTGCCGGTACACTAAACTCTTTTGGCACAGGTCTGACCGAGACTCAAATGGCATCTTATATGATTCGTCTAACTATGGTTATAAAGATAAGTACTTATTGACAGCATCTATGCGTTGGGACGGCGCCTCTCAATTAGCCGAAGGGCACAAATGGGCAAGTTTCCCTTCTGCTGCTATCGCATGGAGAATGGATCAGGAAGATTTCCTGAAAGACATCAGTTGGCTGAATCAGTTGAAACTTCGTATAGGTATGGGTGTTACAGGTAATGCGGCAATCAAAGCATATGCAACTAAAGGCGCTATCACAGGCTTATACTATAACTGGGGACAGAATGAGTCATCCTTGGGCTATGTACCTTCAGATCCTTCACAGAAGGAACCCGCCAAAATGGCTAATCCAACTCTAGGCTGGGAAAGAACTACACAATACAATGTCGGTGTTGACTATGGTTTCTTTAATAACCGACTTACTGGTAGTATCGATGCATACAAAACGAAACTGATGATTTGTTACTAGAAATGTCAATTCCTTCACTAACGGGTTATGTTTCTACTTATGCCAATGTAGGTAAAACATCCGGATATGGTATTGACCTACAAGTAAATGCAATACCTATACAAACAAAAGATTTTTCGTGGAGCACTACTTTAACATGGTCAATGGATAGAAACAGAATCGACGAATTGTCTAATGGTAGAACAGAAGATGTGAACAATAAATGGTTTGTCGGTGAGGAAATCGGTGTTTATTACGACTGGGTATATGATGGCATCTGGAAAACAGAAGAAGCCGAAGAAGCTGCCAAATACGGACGTAAACCGGGACAAATCAAAGTGAAAGATTTAAATAATGATGATACAATAGATGCCAATGACGATAAAAAATTGTAGGTCACACACGTCCACGCTGGACAGGTGGATGGAGTAACACTTTCAGCTATAAGAATTTTGAGCTATCCTTCTTTATTTTATCACGTTGGGGATTTACTGTTCCACAGGGAGCTGTTACTCTTGACGGTCGCTATATGCAGCGTAAAATAGACTATTGGGTAGCCGGTACAAATGAGAATGCAAAATACTATTCACCCGGTTCCAACGGTGAAGGAGCCGATGCCTTTAACAGCGCAATGAACTATCAGGATGGCTCATACATCAAAGTTCGTAATATCTCATTGGGTTATAACTTTACCCCACAACAATTAAAGAACTTGGGTATCAATAATTTGAAGCTATATGTTCAAGCCATGAACCCATTCAATATCTATAAAGCATGTGACTTTTTGGATACAGACTTGGTAAATTATGACAATAATACCAAAACATTTGGTTCACCTACCACTTTTGAAAGAGTTTTGTAATAGGTGTCAACATCGGATTCTAATAAACAAATTAAAGTAAAGACATTATGAAATTAAATAGAATATTATTTGCTGCTTTAATAGCCAGCATAACAGGAAGCTCGATCACTTCGTGCAGTGAATCTTTCCTTGATGAGAATTTAACAACTCAATATAGTACCGACCGCTTTAAGACACAAGAAGGTCTTGATGAATTAGTGACTGGAGCCTATCAGAAACTGAAATTCAAATTCAACTATATATGGGGGATTCAGTGCTACAACATGGGAGTAGATGAATTTACTGATGCTAATAATGTTATTCCAGCATGGAATCACTATAGTCAAGATTTAAATTCATCTGAAAATGCCGCTAACCAACCTATCTGGGACAATTACTACGGACTGGTTGAACCCGCAAACATATTGATCCAAAACATACCTCAATATTATAACCAAAGTTCACCTACATACAACACACGCTTGGGAGAAGCACACTTTCTAAGAGCCTATGCTTATTTCGAATTAGTGAAGCAATTTGGTGGTGTGCCGTTGAAATTAGTTCCGTCTACAAGCGCGGAAACATATTTTACACGGAATTCTGCTGAAGAAATATACACACAGGTTATATCTGATTTTGGAGAAGCTACAGACTACTTCCGGATAAAGGTGAATCAATCGGACGAATTAACAAATATGCTGCTGCCCATTTCCTTGCAAAAGCACATTTATTCCGTGCCTCCGAATTGTACAGCGATTGGAATAGTAATTATATAGCATCCGACCTCGATGCTGTTATTCAATATGGTTCGGAAGTTGTAGACGCACATCCGTTGTGTAATGATTATGTAGAACTTTGGGACTATGAACAGCCGAACGGAGCCAATGAAAAAGTAAGTGAAGTGATTCTAGCAGCTCAATTCTCTAATGATGAATCAACATGGGGACGTTATGGAAACCAGATGCATCTTTATTATCCGGCCGTATACCAAGGTAATGATATAGGTGGATGTAAACGTGACATCTCCGGAGGACGTGAATTCTCATACGTAAGTGCTACAGAGTATACCATGCAGGTATTTGACCGTGTCAATGACTCTCGTTTCTGGAAATCATTCATCACCTGTTATGGAGCCAACGAAACCAAAAGTGCTCCCACCTGGACAGCAGAAGATATGCCATACGCTCCGGCAGGTGTAAAAGAAGGTGACAAACGTTTCAGTGGAGGTGAACTCGGTATGAAATACATCGTGAATGACCCGGGAGACAATCGCTATGAGAAATATCCCAACGCTCCGGCATATACTGTTTTGAAAGATGGAAAAATGTGTAACACGTATACATATGTACGCTATTTCAAAGGACAGGAACACAGCTGGAATATAAATGAGAAAACAGGTAATTATTACGATATCATACCTCACAAGCGTTCAGTAGCTTTATCTAAATTCCGTGATGGTTATCGTGTTTCCATCGCATCTCAATTCGGTACTCGCGATGCTATCATCGCCCGTTCGGCAGATGATGTACTAATGGTTGCCGAAGCATATATTCGTAAAGGTGAAGCCAATTATGACAAAGCTGTCGAATGGATGAACAAACTACGTGAACGTGCCGGTTATAAAACTGGTGAAGACCGTAGTAAGAACGTAGATGGTGGACAAGCTTATAAGAATAATCCTTATTGTTCCGGGAAAGGAGGCGGTCACTCCTCCGAAGGTGCTATTTACTGGGAAGAAAACACCTATTATGAGTCAAACAATATCGAACAGGAGACTACTGCTTCTACCAAAACTACGATGAAATTAAATAGTGTGGCAGACGTTTATAACTCTACAGTCGACACTCCTATCTACAACGAACTGGGATGTACATCCAATGCTGACAAAATGATGTGCTTCCTATTAAATGAACGTACCCGTGAGCTTTGTGGCGAATTGCAACGCTGGAAGATCTGGCACGTACCAAGACGTTAGACGCCCGCTGGCATAAATTCAACGACGGTGCCAGCAGAGGTCTTGGCGAATTCAAATCGGAGAAACATTACTATCGTCCGATCCCCCAAGCCTTCTTGGACGGTATCACCAATTCAAATGGTTCTGCACTAAGCAATGAAGAAAAGAAAGCAATGCAGAATCCGGGATATTAAGATAAACAACTAAACTTATTGCCACTTGGCACTCTTTGAAATAGTATTCCTAATCAAAGAGTAGCAAGTGGCAATATTATTTCTTATATTTCCGTTGTTTTTCACTTCGTCTTCCTCATAAACATCTTAATCTGTTCACTAATCTGCTCCATCCCCTTTATCGAAGGATGACCGCTCTTTTTGTCAATATCATGCAGTTCAATACAATCAATGTTATAGTGATTGCAGATAGCTCTGACTGATTCATTAAACTCTTCCTTTAAACCAGAGTTCAGCAGAAAGTAGATTTCAACATTAGGATAACGACCAATCATGTGGTCAAGCAGATATGCCATAGCCGGACGGAATGTATATAAATCTTCCTTGGTCCACCCTTCATACTTGTAATCCCCAAGCGGTGAGCCGGCCCAACAATCATTCGTTGCACCGAAAATAAAGATGATATCCGGACATCCCAGCTTATCCATACGGGTAATAAAAGAACGATCCGAATAATCAGCCTGATTATAACCGGTATTACAAATCGTTGCACCGGAAAAAGAGTTGTTGACACAAAGGCGGCAGTTATTCTCTTTGATGAATTTATGCCACCAGGTCTGCTTTACGGAAGTTACATCCGTTTGCTGTCGCGGAGAAACATAATACCAAATGCTATTGGTATCGGGTTGCAGGTATCCTTCAAATGTTGAATACGAATCGCCTAAAATAGATATAGATTTCAGGCTTTGAGCAAAGCTGATACTGCTATATAGAGTGATTAGCAGTAATAAATAAAAGGATTTCTTCATCTTAGCATAAAGTTTTCAATTTTGCTGCTAAGATACTACATTATACTAAAATTATAGCATGAAATTTTCTACTACTTTCAGGAAAGGGTCATTTCCCTTTCCTATCATAAGTCACATTCTTTTCCACTACATTCTCTACATTATTCACTTTCTTCACGAACTCCTTTACCTCTCCTACTTTTACATCCCTAATCATTACATTCTTAGCCGGAAGTTTGGAGTTACCTTTCAGTTCGTAAATAGCATCTGCCGATTCACAAGTCACCTTATCCATATAAATACCATCAATACGAGTAATTCGTTCTTCATAAGTAGGTACCAGATCTTTCCATTGGTATAACACTTCGGTATCTATTTCGAGTACACGTTGAGCCGTTCCTGCCTTTACATTCTTCATATAAACATTCTCTATAAATCCACCTCTGCGATGATTGGTTTTCACAAAGAAAAGGCGCATCACAGAATTCGGAGCAGTACAGTCATGCATATAAATATTCCGTATTCCTCCCGATATTTCGCTTCCGATACCAAGTAAAGTATGTCCTTTTAGAATCTGACAATTACGGATAACGATGTTTTCACAAGGAGTATTCAACCGCCAAGCATCCTGATTACGTCCGGCTTTAATCACTACTGCATCATCCCCCTGATCGAAAGAGCAATCTTCCACTAAAAAGTTACGGCTCATTTCAAAATCAATACCGTCATTATTATGTCCGTGTGCTTTTACATCGAGATTACGCACTAATCCCCCGTCACACATATAGAGATGAATGGTCCAAAACGGACTTTCACGAATCTTAAACCCATCCAATAAAACATTCTTGCAACGATTGAAATGAATCAAATGCGGACGAAGATGGTTCTCCCCTATTGCCATCTGACGTTCGATCACAGGGATATTAGTCGAAGCTTTTGTATACAACTCCTTCAATGCTTCCAAATGAGGCTGAGGACGTTTGAACCATACTTTCCAGGTATCCATCTTCGGCTGAAGAGTCCCTTTACCTGTAATCGCCACGTTCTCACATTCAAAAGCATAGAGTAATGGCGAATAATTATAACATTCCAAGCCTTCCCATGAAGTCATCACTGCCGGAAGATAATCAGAAGGATTATCCGTAAAATTCAAAACAGCATTCTCCTCCAAATAAAGATTCACATTACTTTTAAAATGAATGGGACCGGTCAGCCATGTACCTGCCGGAACAACAACACGTCCACCACCGGATTGATTACACGCTTCAATAGCACTAGTAATTGCTTTTGTATTATCTACTCTTCCTCCATTGACGGCACCGAAGTCTGTAATTATAAAGTCCTTATCAGGATAGATAAACACTTTAATAGGTTGCATCGGAAAAGGAGCGGTTACTTTAAGCACTTCATAGTTGCCATTTTTCGAAGTAAAAGAAGCGGCTAACAAATAAAAACAAGTACAAGTTATTAAACTTAGAAAATATCTTTTAATCATATCATTACTCTATTATCCAACATACCAAGATAAAACATTCTTAGCTATTTCACACTCTGAAAATCGGGAATTCGTTTCACATTAGCGCCTTTCATTACTCCCTTCTTTATTGCTTCATTTGTGGCAGTAATTTCTTGTTTTACTTTCTTATAATAATCTTTTGTTAACCCATTGGCTATGGCATCTGACTCTGTTGCCGCCCAGAAATATTGATAATCTGTCAATATCAGATCCGGTGCCACTTTTGCAAAAAAGACAGAATCTCCTTCAAATTTTTCACGTAAATCTCCTAAATAAATAGTATCCACCGGATTTATTTTCTTATCATTTGAGATTTATTACTCGAATTACCAACACAAGAAGCAATTAATATTCCTCCAATCAAAAAACAATAGTTCAACAGTCTCATAATAAATAATTTAATTGTAACATAATTCTTTTCAACACTTATTTCACTGAAAACACCAATACACCCGCTGTAGGAATCTCTGTAGTCCCGATCAATGCTTTGGCTCCCTTCGATAAGTTGAAGGTATAAGGCTGATCTGAATAGTTTAATACAATTCCTAACCCATTCCGGTATTCCATTGTCACGCCATAAGGCAAATCCATTACCGGGATATTCAGCTGTGCATATAGCTTTTTCAATATATCTTTTTCCAATGCTCCATTGTGGCTGTCCACTCCTACATAGGTAATCGTACCTTTCCCCAGTTTGCGGAAAGTCACAGCCGGACTTCCTTCATAGAATTCGTTTTTATAAGTAGCCCATACTTGAGCATCTGCCGGAGGATTCAGAATCTCTCCCCATGTATTCCAAATATACTCTTTTCCGTCCATAACAACAGTACCGGGATTTTCGGGAAGCAGCAAATCATAAAAGTCCATTTCATTTCCGGTCAGCGGAGTAATCATAGAACCAAAGGGAGCTTCTGGAAGACGACCATAACGGTCTTTCTGTGCCGTACGACAAGTCAGAATGAGGTTTCCGCCGTTCTTTACATAAGTGATCCATTTGTCTACCAGTTCTTTATCAGCTAATTGATAAGTCGGTGCAATAACGACCGGATAATCGGACAAGTTCTTTGCTTCGGAAATAAAATCGACAGGTGCTCCGAATGATTTTAAGGTACGGTAATACTTTTCAATATGTGCAAAAGTATCCCATGTCCGGTTCTGTTTCTGTCGCTCAATGCTCCAGGAGTTTTCATGGTTAAAAAGAACAGCTGTACGACGGGCAAGGTAATCGGCAGGTTTGGTTTCACGGGAAGAGCTATGTTTACGAAGTTCACGAATCTCCTTTATAAATGTCTCATATTCTCTTCCGCCGGGAGTAACAGTCACTCCGTCCGTGCCGACAATTCCGTAATGATATTGTTCCGTGCCGTAAAGAGGCTGGCGATAACGATAGGTGCAGATAAAATCACTTCCACCGGCAAACACACTCCACATCCACAGACGAACTGCGCCCGGAAGAGGTTGGGGATTGATACTGCCCCAGTTCACCTGTCCCGGCTGTAATTCCATCACACCATAAGTTCCCTGTATCGGACGGAAAAAGTCATTTGCCCAAGCTATCCGCAACGGATTACCTACTCGGTAGCCTCGACGACCAATCCCCTCATTATCACCATATACCATATAACGGGTATAACTTTGAAAATCAAGCGAGGGGCTACCACCGATGTGACCTTCATCATAATTCGGTATATAATTCGTAGTCACCCATTGGTTCTTTGCATATTTCTTTATCAACAGACATTGTTCGTTCAGGAAATCATTGGTTTGTGATGCAGCAAAACGGCGGTAATCCAAAATTTGATGATGATTCATAAACATCTGTACGCGCTTGGGAAGCGTTATTTCATCAAAGGACGAATAAGCCTCACTCCAGAAAGCAGTGCCCCATGCATTATTTAAAAGTTGAATGTCATTATTGTATTTGGCACGGAGAAAATCACGGAAAGCAAGCTCCGCTTTCAGATTATAATCAAACTGTACAGCAGGTTCGTTGTCGAGTTGCCATCCGATAATACGGGAGTCATTGCCATAATGTTGCGCCAGTTTTTCAATCATCTTGTATGATAATTCCCTGTAAAGAGGCGAAGCAAATGAAGCATGCTGGCGAGCACCGTGTCAAGTATCGTTCCATCCTCATTCTTCAATAGAATTTCTGGATATTTCCGGCTCATCCATACAGGAGGAGTGGCAGTAGAAGTACACATGATAACTTTCAAATCATACTTGGCTGCCAAAGCTACAGCTCTGTCCAGCCATGCAAAATCATAGCGTCCCTCTTCCGGTTCCAGTTGCGCCCAGGCAAACTCGGCAAAATGGGTAAATTCAAATCCCAATTCATGCATTTTCTTGAAGTCACGTTCCCACTGGCTCTCATCCCAGTGTTCGGGATAATAATAGACACCCGTCAAAGTCAGGTCTTTATCATCAAACCAGGGAGAAGTTTCAATTACAGTCTTTTGAGCTTGCTTCTGTTGAGTTCCGGTTGCCAGTCTCTCTGCTGCCTGTATTCCGGTAGAAACGGTTAATAGACCGGCACAGAAAGTAGCCAGAATTTTACTTTTTACCATATACTTCATAAATTCGATTGATTATTAGCGTTATAAAACGTTATTCATATATTTTCCATTCCCACAAACCGGCATCTCCCCTACGAATATGAAGACGGAGATAACGTGTCTCTCCTATCTCCTTAGCAATATGTGGAGAGCATGCTTGTACTTTCCTTGTTCAGCACACATCTGCCAATGTTTTCCGTCGATAGACTTCTCCAGTCGCCAGGTATGTCCTTCAGTGGGACGGGTAAAATAGAACTGGCACTCCCCGACCTTACGGATTTCCTTTAAATCGACTGTAATAAACGGACTGCTATCCGTATCAGCCGCCATCCAACGGGTTCCATTCGATTCGTCAGCTACATGGGTAGCCTGATAAGTATGCGTGCGGGTATAGCTCTTCACCGAACCTTTTTCCGGCAACGTTGATTGGGTTGCGTTTCGATATTGACCACGGAAGTACGGGAGATTTCTCACTGGAAGCATAAAAATGCGACTGTAATGCCAGATTCGGCCGGGTCTCTTGGGAAGCAGCCAGATAACCTACACCACGCATATCGGAGATTAATGTCTTTATCGTTCCATCGTCATTAAATTCCACCCGGTTAGCATACACTTGACGGGTAGTTCCGCCATCTCCGTATTCCAGATAGAGAAAAATATATTCATCTGTTCCCTCGTCATAAAACACGTTGCCATGTCCCGGTCCCCACACTTGATTTTCAGGAGAAGAGAATAAAAAATGTCGTTCCCCTCCGGCTTTACAAAACCCGTCAAAGGAGACTCGCGACTCATTATATAAGCATTGACATAATTCTGATGACCACTCAAAGTATAAATATAGTAATAGATACCTTTACGCTTAAACATCACCGGACCTTCGGAATATCCCTGGCGGGCTGTTGCCAGAGTTACCGGCTCACCATCCAGATGAAGCCTGTCCGCAGAAAGCCGTCCCGCATTCCGACGACGCCAGAAGATATATCCTGAACCGTCGTCATCAATAAAAGGTTCTCCGTCAATATCATCAACGACAGCCGGGCTATCTGTTCCTTCTTCTCCGGGAGGCAAAAGCCCCTGTCCCGCAGTAAAATGGAAAGGACCATCCGGGCGATCAGCTACAAGTACATAAGTTCCCATCTTGTCATCCGGTTTCACAAACGTAACGTATAAATAAAACTTGCCGTCCTGCTCAATCACTTTTCCAGGCGCCCAATACCGGAAATAACCCTTCTTCTTTTCACCTTTATCATTCGTGTAGTCATATCCTTTCGACCAGTCGAACCCGCTGATATGGGAACCTTCGAAACTCCAGTTCACAAAATCTTTCGATTTCCATACGACAGGAGTTCCGGCACGTCCAAGTCCGTAATCCAGATCGGTAGTGCCATAAAGATAATAGGTATCACCAAATTTGGAGACAGACGGATCCGCCAGATTATCGGGAATAAGTGGATTATAGTTCCGGTCGGCAATCAGTGACTCCACAATGGAGGCATCCACTGCAAACGCCGTTCCATGACGAATCCCCCTCGGAAAAAAGACCTGATCGGAACACATCTTCCCATGTTTCACCATAGTCCAAAGAACGAACAGCTCCATAACGATGGTCACGGTATTTATCAAAATAGACATAAAGCGTATCACCTACAAAAAGAGGAGCCGGACCTTCCGCCCAATATTTTCCTGTAATAGGTGCCGATACTTTGGTCGGGAATCCTTTTTCTATCTTCTTTGTACGCGTCACACGCAAATTCTTTTCCGGCGGATTGGAATTTTCATTCTTGACTACCATTATCAGGTCTTCCCGCTTCGGGTCTTTCACAATAGCGGCATCAATCACACTGAATCTGGATTGAAGAACATCTTCGTCTTCGAGAAAGTACGAAAGTCCTTCGTTGTTACATAATAAATACGATGATTCAGTCCCTTCTCACTTTCACTGGTAGCCACTTCTTTGTGACGGCCGGGAATCGTAGTTGCCCAAAAGATATAATAGGTTTGTGAAGGTTCATCATAAAACAGTTCGGGAGCCCAACAGTTATGTGCATCCGGCTCGTGCATCATCACAGGGATTGCTTGTTGCTCACTCCAATGAACCAAATCGCGGGAAGAGGCATATCCGATAATCCGGTCCGTCCAACTGGAAGTCCAGACCATGTGAAAAGTTCCGTCCGGCGACTGGCAAATGCTGGGGTCACGCATTAATTTATCTTTACCAACCGCAGGGGTAAGATAAGAACGTCCGCCATGTAAAGGCAGCCAGTTCAATCCATCATAACTATATGCTAAATGCAGTCCGTCTTTACTGTCATTGATAAAATAAGAAAAGAGGTAAGCTGTCTCACCGGCAAAGACTGTCATCACCGACCAAAGACTTAGAGCTATCCAGATTACTACTTTTTCATGGTTCCTTATTAAGATTAAAAAGTTTACCTTGCAAAGATAAGGCATCTCCGCCCCTCCTCAAAGATAAAGAGCATGGACAATATTTCAAATCCATGTAGTTTTGTACACGAACGCTTTTAGATGTCCATTTTGATACAATATTCTATGTATCTGTACATCTTTCTATTTACTAAACCCTTAAAAAGCTCTACTTTAGCGGCAGATTTTAAAAAGAATGAAAAACATATCAACTCTATATATCATGAAACGACTTTTAGTAAGTATTGCTATCGTATTTATCTCCATACTGACCGTAGCGGGACAAAATCACTCTTTCAGTTTATCCGGCAAATGGAATTTCCAGATAGACCGGGAAGATACCGGCGTCAAGGAACAATGGTTCAAAAAATCCCTCGACGATTCTATCAACCTGCCCGGCTCCATGCCCGAAAAACTGAAAGGAGATGAAGTGACCGTCCATACCCAATGGACCGGAAGCCTCTACGACAGTTCTTACTACTTCAACCCATATATGGAAAAATACAGGATAGAGGGACAAGTAAAGCTACCCTTCTTTCTGACTCCCGACAAACATTATGTAGGTGTGGCCTGGTATCAAAAGAAAGTGACAATTCCGGCTGACTGGAAAGGAGAAAGAATCACTCTTTTTCTGGAACGTCCGCACATCGAAACTACTGTATGGGTAAATCAGCAGGAGCTTGGTATGCAAAACAGTCTTTGTGTTCCCCATGTCTATGACCTGACTGCTGCAACTACCCCCGGAAAAACGTACCTGATTACCATCCGTATCGATAATAGAATCAAAGAAATCAACGTAGGTCCCGATTCTCACAGCATCACCGACCAGACACAAGGTAACTGGAACGGTATCGTCGGACAAATCGAATTACAAGCTACTCCTAAAGTCCATTTAGAAGACATTCAGGTATATCCCGATTTGAGCAATCAGAAAGCGCTGGTTCGCATGAATATACAGTCTGCTTCTTCCATCAAGGGAGAGATCACCCTTTCCGCTGAGAGCTTTAACACGGACATTCAGCACAAAGTGGCTCCCGTACATCAAAGTTTCAACATCCGTCCGGGAGATAATCCGGTGGAAATGGAACTTCCGATGGGAAAAGAGTTTCTGACGTGGGATGAATTCAGTCCGGCACTTTATAAACTGACGGCAAAATTGACCAACGGCAAGCAAACTGACACGCAACAAGTACAGTTTGGTATGCGTGATTTCAAGATAGAAGGGAAATGGTTCTATGTAAATGGTCGCAAAACGATGCTTCGCGGTACGGTGGAAAACTGTGATTTCCCATTGACAGGCTATGCGCCGATGGATGTAGCTTCTTGGGAACGGGTGTTCCGCATTTGTCGTAACTATGGTCTGAATCACATGCGCTTCCACTCCTTCTGTCCGCCGGAAGCAGCTTTCATCGCTGCCGATCTGGTCGTTTCTATCTGCAACCGGAAGGACCGAGCTGGCCGAACCACGGTCCAAGACTAGGTAACGGACAACCGATTGACAAATACCTGATGGACGAAACCATTGCACTGACCAAAGAATATGGGAATTACGCTTCTTACTGCATGCTGGCTTGCGGCAATGAGCCTTCCGGTCGTTGGGTGGCATGGGTCAGCAAATTCGTGGATTATTGGAAAGCAACCGATCCGCGTCGTGTATACACAGGAGCTTCCGTTGGAAACAGCTGGCAATGGCAACCTCACAATGAGTATCATGTGAAAGCCGGCGCACGCGGACTTAGTTGGCAGGTGCACAACCGGAAAGTGAATCGGATTATCGTACAAGGGTCGACACGGTGAAACAACCGTATGTATCACACGAAACAGGTCAATGGTGTGTATTCCCGAATTTCAATGAAATTCGTAAATATACCGGAGTCAACAAAGCGAAGAACTTTGAAATCTTCCGGGATATTCTGAACGATAACCAAATGGGAAGCCAGAGTCACGACTTTATGATGGCTTCGGGCAAATTGCAGGCACTCTGCTACAAACATGAGATTGAAAAGACCTTGCGTACTCCGGACTATGCGGGATTCCAGTTGCTGGCTCTCAATGATTATTCCGGCCAGGGAACTGCATTAGTCGGTGTACTGGACGTGTTCTTTGAAGAAAAAGGATATATCAACGCAGAACAGTTCAGACGCTTTTGCAGTCCGACCGTACCTTTGGCACGTATTCCTAAATTTGTATATGCCAACAATGAAACATTCCATGCCGACATTGAAGTATCTCATTTCGGAGCTGCTCCCTTAGAAAGTGCAAAAACAGTATATACCATTAAGGATAAATTCGGAAAAGTATATGCTCATGGAACTGTCGGCACCCGTCACATTCCCATCGGAAATCTTTATTCTTTGGGTAGTGTAGATATGACTCTGGAAGGAATCGATACACCGCAGAAACTAAATCTGGAAGTACGTATCGAAGGCAGTGATGCCGTAAACGACTGGGATTTCTGGGTATATCCGGCACAAGTGGAACTGGTACAAGGAACAGTATATACCACCGACACCTTGGATGCCAAGGCATTGGCTGTGTTGCAGGACGGAGGAAATGTGCTGATTACAGCTGCCGGAAAGATACAATACGGCAAAGAAGTCAAACAATACTTCACTCCCGTATTCTGGAATACTTCCTGGTTCAAGATGCGTCCGCCGCACACAACCGGTATTTTCCTGAATGAATATCACCCTCTTTTCCGCGAATTCCCTACCGAGTATCATAGCAACCTGCAATGGTGGGAACTGCTGAACAAAGCGCAGGTGATGCAATTCACCGACTTCCCGGCAACATTCCAACCAACGGTTCAAAGTATTGATACCTGGTTTATCAGCCGGAAAATCGGCATGTTGTTCGAAGCAAAGGTATTGAACGGTAAATTGATGATGACCAGTATGGACATTACTTCCCAACCGGAAAAACGAATCGTTGCCCGCCAGATGCACAAAGCAATCCTGAATTATATGAATTCGGATGCTTTTCGTCCGGCAGACAAGATAGCTCCGGAGCTGATACAAGCATTATTCACCAAAGTGGCGGGAGATGTGAAATCTTATACCAAAGATTCTCCTGACGAGCTCAAACCGAAAATTAACTAAATGGGAATTATCAGGCACGAATTACACGGATTACGCTGTTGCTTTATAAAAGCGTAATTCTAAAAACCGTGAAATCCGTGTAATCCGTGCCTAAATTCCATAAACAATATACATTAAATATCATTTTACATGAAACTACGATCATAGGCTTGCTACTCTTGGCTACGGCAAGTGTCAATGCACAGGAGAAAGCCCAAAACATACCAGTTGGCAGATGCTCCCCGCTACAGTGAGGAGACGGGATATGGATATGATCTCGTCGCTACTCCCGAAAAAGGCAGCAAGGCACCCTTCTTCTTTTCTGTCCGCGTGCCGGACGGTAACTATCAAGTAACCGTTCGCCTGGGAAGCAAGAAACAGGCAGGGGTGACAACAGTAAGAGGCGAATCACGCCGACTGTTCATTGATAACCTCACTACTAAAAAGGGACAATTCGTAGATGAAACATTTATCATCAACAAACGCAATCCCCGCATTTCCGAAAAAGAATCCGTACGTATCAAAACCCCGCGAAAGACCAAACTAACTGATGATAAACTGACGCTGGAATTTAACGGCGATGCACCCGTATGCCAGAGTATCAGCATCGAGCCTGCCGATCCGTCAGTGATTACCGTCTTTCTATGCGGTAACAGTACCGTAGTCGACCAGGACAACGAACCATGGGCAAGCTGGGGACAAATGATACCTCATTTTTCGGTACGACGTTTGTATCGCCAATTATGCGGAATCGGGCGAATCAGCCAATACGTTTATTGCCGCAGGACGTTTGAAAAAAGCATTGAGCCAAATAAAGAAAGGAGATTATCTTTTCATGGAATTCGGGCATAACGACCAAAAGCAAAAAGGGCCGGGCAAAGGAGCTTATTACTCTTTTATGACCAGCCTGAAAACATTTATTGATGAAGCCGTGCACGGGGAGCATACCCTGTACTGGTCACTCCCACCCAACGCCGGAGTTTCGACGCAACCGGACATATCCGTGACACACACGAAGATTATCCGGAAGCCATGCGCTGGCTAGCAGCTAAAGAAAATGTTCCGTTGATCGACCTCAACGAAATGACCCGTACGCTTTATGAAGCTTTGGGAACAGAAACGTCGAAACGTGCTTTCGTACACTATCCGGCAGGCACTTATCCGGGACAGACCAAAGCTTTTGAAGATAACACCCACTTCAATCCATACGGAGCCTATCAAATAGCCCAATGTGTGATTGAAGGAATGAAGAAAGCCGTACCGGAACTGGCTAAATACCTGAAAATAGACCCGTCCTATAACCCGGCACAGCCGGACGATGTGAATAGTTTCCACTGGAACGAATCACCATTCACAGAAATTGAAAAACCGGACGGAAATTAAGAGATAAGTAGTAGGTATTAAGTATTAAGAATCAGGCATTAGATAAATATGAAAACCAAAAGCATCTTTCCCCTGTTCCTATTGGCAGGCACACTTTTGACAGCAGCTTGCGCCACCCCAACGGCTAAACAGGCAGGAAACAACAGCTTCGAATGGGGGCAAGTACCGCAACAACCGGATTTGTCATGGCTGATAGTGTAGGCAGCCGGCAAATGCCCGGAAACCATGTAATTTTATCCGCTAATTCTTTTGGCGCAGTAGCAGACAGCACGGTGCTTAGCACGGAAGCTATCCAGAAAGCAATTGACAGTTGTGCCGTCATCGGTGGAGGAACGGTAGTTCTCCAGCCGGGATATTATCAGACTGGCGCACTGTTCATAAAAAGCGGTGTCAACCTGCAACTGGACAAAGGGGTGACTTTACTGGCCAGCCCATCCATTCATCATTATCCCGAATTCCGTTCGCGGATTGCAGGAATCGAGATGACATGGCCCGCGGCAGTTATCAACATTGTCAATGAAAAGAACGCTTCCGTCAGCGGAGAAGGAACGCTGGACTGCCGGGGAAAAGTATTTTGGGATAAATATTGGGAAATGCGGAAAGAATACGAAGCAAAAGGATTGCGCTGGATTGTGGATTACGACTGCAAACGGGTACGGGGCATCCTCATAGAACGTAGCTCGGACATTACATTGAAAGGATTTACCCTGATGCGTACCGGTTTTTGGGGATGTCAGATTCTTTACTCCGATTATTGCACGATAGACGGATTGACAATCAACAACAATATAGGTGGACACGGTCCGAGCACGGACGGTATCGACATTGATTCTTCCTGCAATATCTTGGTCGAAAACTGCGATGTAGACTGTAACGATGATAATATCTGTATCAAATCGGGACGGGATGCAGACGGACTGCGGGTGAACCTTCCTACGGAAAATGTGGTCATACGCAATTGCATCGCCCGCAAAGGTGCCGGACTTATCACCTGCGGAAGCGAAACTTCCGGTAGCATACGGAATGTATTGGGATATAATCTGGAAGCAATCGGCACCTCCGCCGTACTGCGGTTGAAAAGTGCCATGAACCGCGGAGGGACAATCGAAAACATTTATATGACCGAAGTAAAAGCGGAAAACGTCCGTCACGTGCTGGCGGCGGACTTGAACTGGAACCCCAGTTACAGTTACAGCACTTTACCCAAAGAGTATGAAGGGAAAGAAATCCCGGAGCACTGGAGAATCATGCTGACTCCAGTAATGCCTCCCGAAAAAGGTTATCCGCGTTTCCGCAATGTCTACGTATCAAAGGTAAAAGCGGAAAATGTGGACGAATTTATCTCCGCTTCGGGATGGAATGACTCGTTACGTCTGGAAAATTTCTATCTTTATGCCATCGAAGCGCAGACCGACAAACCGGGCAAAATCTGCTATACGAAGAATTTCAACTTGTCTGAAATCACATTAAAGACAGAAGAAAAGAATGTCATTGAACTAAAAGAGAATGAACAAAGTAATATCAACTTCAACTATGTTAAGACATCTCCTGACCATCGTACTGCTGGGAATCTTGCTCATTGATGCGCAAGCACAAGCACTGACGCCACCTGCCGGCACTTTCCGGTTGGGTATATCAAAAGGAAATGAAAGCCACTGGCTAAAGCCTAAAGAAAAGATACAGGGAGTGTCCTTCCAATGGAAAGCACTGCCCGATAGTCGTGGATTTATCCTGAAAGTAGAAGTCGCCTCTGCTCCGGAAGCCGATGCCCTATTTTGGAGTTTCGGCGATTGCCAACCGGATTCGGACATCAATGTATTCAGCGTGGAGGGACAAGCCTTCACTTGCTACTACGGAGAAAGTATGCAATTACGGACGCTGCAGGCTGTCACTCCTACCGATGATATCCGCTTGAGCGACGGACATAAGGATGCAACTCCCCTGATGCTTTACGAATCAGGCAAACGAACCGACCGCCCTGTACTGGCCGGACGTTGCAGTCTCTCCCCGGCTTCTTCCCGAAACGAAGGAAGCAAGCCTTCTCGGCTTTACTTCTGTTTCTACGAACAGAATGAAAAAGCGGATTACAACTACTATATGTTACCGGATATTTGCCAAAATCGACAAAAAATGAAAAGGATCTATTTATTATTCAGTCTGTTAATAGGTTGCATCTATCTACATGCAGCCATTTATAATGTAATGGACTTCGGAGCCAAAGCGGATGGGAAAACGATTGATTCGCCTGCCATCAATCGTGCGATTGAAGCGGCCGCACAGGCCGGAGGAGGCACAGTATATCTACCTGCGGGAGAATATGCGTGTTATTCCATCCGGTTAAAAAGTAACATTCATATCTATTTGGAACAGGGCACCCGTATCATTGCCGCCTTTCCCGGAAAAGAGGAAGGATATGATACCGCCGAACCGAATGAACATAATAAGTATCAGGATTTCGGTCACAGCCATTGGAAAAACTCTTTAATTTGGGGAATCGGACTGGAGAATATTACGATCAGTGGTCCCGGCTTAATCTACGGCAAAGGCTTGACCCGTGAAGAGAGTCGCCTACCGGGGGTAGGCAATAAGGCTATCAGCCTGAAAGATTGCAGAAATGTGACCCTGAAAGATTTATCCATGCTGCATTGCGGGCATTTCGCCCTGTTGGCTACCGGAGTGGATCATCTGACGATTCTGAATCTGAAAGTAGACACCAACCGGGACGGCTTCGATATTGATTGCTGCCGGAACGTACGTATCAGCCAATGCACGGTGAACTCCCCTGGGATGATGCCATTGTATTGAAAGCCTCTTATGGATTAGGACGCTTCCAAGATACGGAAAATGTGACGATCAGTGATTGTTATGTCAGCGGCTTTGACAAAGGCAGTGTAATGGACGGCACTTGGCAGTTGGACGAACCGCAGGCTCCCGATCATGGTTTCCGTACGGGACGCATCAAACTCGGCACAGAAGTAGTGGAGGTTTCCGCAATATTGCGATTACGAACTGTATCTTTGAACATTGCCGTGGATTGGCATTGGAAACGGTAGACGGAGGACATCTGGAAGATATTGTAATCAGTAATATTACAATGAGAAATATAGTCAACGCACCTATTTTCCTCCGGTTGGGCGCACGTATGCGCAGTCCTGAAGGCACTCCTGTGGGCACCATGAAACGTATTCTTATCAGCGATATCAATGTATGGAATGCCGACAGCCGGTATGCTTCTATCATCAGCGGAGTGCGGGTGCATGTATTGAGGACGTAACTTTTCGGAATATTCACCTCTATTATAAAGGAGGATATAGCGAAGAGGATGGCAAACGTATTCCGCCCGAACAGGAGAAAGTATACCCCGAACCTGGATGTTCGGCACTATTCCCGCCAAAGGGTTTTATATCCGCCACGCACGGAACATTACCTTCGACGGCATCCGCTTCCACTTTGAACAGCCGGACGGACGACCGCTTTTTGTAACTGATGACGCAGAAAATATAGAATACTATAACACACTGAAAGAATGATGAATAAAAGACAATGGATAGTTCTTTGCCTGCTCGCCGCAGGTGGAGTAATGCAAGCACAACAATGGCCGGACACTCCGGTGGAAGCACGTCCCGGCGCCAGATGGTGGTGGCTGGGAAGTGCCGTAGACGAAAAGAATCTGACGTATAATCTGGAAGAATACGCACGTACCGGAATGGGAGCAGTAGAAATTACTCCTATCTATGGGGTGCAAGGCAATGACGCGAATGAAATTCAGTTCCTTTCTCCCCGCTGGATGGAAATGCTTAAGCATACACAAACGGAAGGAAAACGTACGGGTATTGAGATTGATATGAATACCGGAACCGGATGGCCTTTTGGCGGACCTGAAGTTAGTATAGAAGATGCGGCTACCAAGGCTATCTTCCAGACATACGAAATAGAGGGCGGCAAAGAGATTGAACAGGATATTAATGTGACCGATCCCAAGCAACAACCATTTTCTGTACTAAGCCGGGTGATGGCATATGATGAGAAAGGCAAATGTATCAACCTGACTGCTCACGTCAAAAAAGACAAACTGCAATGGAAAGCGCCTGCCGGCAAATGGAAAGTGATCGCTCTTTACATCGGAAAAACAAGGCAGAAAGTGAAACGGGCAGCTCCGGGAGGAGAAGGCTATGTGATGAATCATCTCTCAAAAAAGGCGGTAAAAAATTATCTTTCCCGCTTTGACCGTGCTTTCAAAAGTAGCAAGACAAGTTATCCACATACTTTCTTCAACGATTCATACGAAGTTTATCAAGCTGACTGGACGGATGATTTCCTGGAACAGTTCGCTCGTAGACGGGGGTATAAACTGGAAGAACATTTCCCCGAATTCCTGGATAAAAACCGTCCGGAAGTTAGCAGACGTATCGTGTCGGATTACCGGGAAACCATTTCCGACCTCTTATTGGAGAACTTCAGTCATCAATGGACAGACTGGGCACACAAAAACGGTAGTATCACCCGTAATCAGGCACATGGTTCGCCCGGTAATCTGATTGATATCTATGCTTCCGTGGATATTCCGGAATGTGAAGGTTTCGGACTGTCGCAGTTCCACATCGAAGGATTGCGTCAGGACTCATTGACCAAAAAGAATGATTCGGACCTGTCTATGCTGAAATATGCCTCCTCGGCAGCTCATATTGCAGGAAAAACGTATACTTCTTCCGAGACATTTACATGGCTGACGGAGCATTTCCGTACTTCCCTGTCGCAATGTAAACCGGATATGGATTTGATGTTTGTTTCCGGAGTCAATCACATGTTTTTCCACGGCACTCCGTATTCTCCGAAAGAAGCCGAATGGCCCGGATGGTTGTTCTACGCTTCTATCAATATGAGTCCGACAAACAGTATTTGGCGTGATGCCCCTTCGTTCTTCAACTATATCACCCGTTGCCAGAGCTTTCTGCAAATGGGACGGCCGGATAATGATTTCCTGATTTATCTTCCGGTATATGATATGTGGAATGAGCAACCGGGACGATTGTTATTATTCACGATACACCACATGGATAAACTGGCTCCTAAGTTTATCGACGCTATCCATCGCATCAACAACAGCGGGTATGACGGGGATTATATTTCCGATAACTTTATTCGCAGTACACGTTTCAAAGACGGACAGTTGGTTACTTCAGGCGGAACGGGCTACAAAGCATTGGTAGTGCCTGCTGCACACCTAATGCCGAGTGATGTATTGGCACATCTTTATGAACTGGCCAAACAGGGAGCTACTATCGTATTCCTCGAAAATTATCCGACAGATGTACCGGGATACGGTCAGTTGGAACAAAAACGCCAAAGTTACCAGCGTACGCTCCGGCAACTTCCGGCTGTTTCTTTCTCGGAAACAACCGTTACTCCAATCGGAAAGGGGAAGATTATCACAGGAACGGATTATGCACGCACATTGGCCAGCTGCAATATTTCTCCCGAAGAAATGAAAACCAAATTCGGACTACAAGCGATCCGAAGAGTGAATGATACGGGACACCACTATTTCATCTCTTCCTTGCAAAATAAAGGAGTGGACGGTTGGATCACATTGGGAACGAATGCAGCCGCAGCCGCTCTCTTCAATCCCATGACCGGAGAATGTGGTGAAGCTAAGGTAAGACAGGCAAACGGAAAAACACAAGTCTATCTGCAATTAAAATCCGGTGAATCGTTCATTCTGCAAACATATCAACAACCTTTGCAGGCATCCAAACCGTGGAAGTATGTCAAAGAGCAACCTTTCAGTCTTCTTCTGGATCATGGTTGGAAGTTACACTTCGCCGAAAGCAAACCGGAAATTCAAGGAACATTTGATATAGATCGCCCCTGTTCATGGACCATATCGATCATCCGGCAGCCCAAACGAACATGGGAACCGGTGTTTATTCCTTAGACATCGAATTGCCGACTTTGCAGGCCGACGACTGGATTCTTGATTTGGGAGATGTACGCGAAAGTGCCCGTGTCCGCATCAACGGACAGGAAGCGGGATGCGCATGGGCAGTGCCTTATCAACTAAAGGTGGGCCAGTTCTTAAAACCCGGAAAAAACCACATCGAGATAGAAGTCACGAATCTCCCTGCGAATCGAATTACAGAATTAGACAGGCAGGGAGTGCAGCGGCGCAAATTCAAAGAAATCAATATTGTTGATTTGAACTATCGTCCGGCCAATTATGGACATTGGAGTCCATTACCCTCCGGCTTGAATAGTGAGGTACGGCTGATTCCGGTAAATGTGATGCCATAGTTGAGGCATTGTCATATCATCATACTGCAACAAACTAGTTTTTCAATCTTGTACTTAAGACTTTTCAGTGCAAAGATTAAGGGTTTTCAGTGCAGAGATTAGTTTTTTTATGCAGCCGGTAAGTCGTCCCGTTACAATGGGACAATAGGCACATTGCAAAGTGACCAATATCACCTTATAAGATGATATTGGTCACTTTGTAATATGATTACCTGTCTTTGGGAAGATGAGAAGCACTAAAGATACAAAATTAAATAGTAAAAAGCAAGAGTGAGACAGGAAATATAGCTTCATCCCCTGAACGGATTGATTTTATTTCCGAACCGGGTAATGGACTTAAAAGACTATTTTAAATCCATTACAGCCTGCTCCAACTGTTTCAATGCTTTTTCCAGCGTAGCACGTGGACAAGCAACGTTCAACCGCATAAATCCCTCGCCTTCCTTACCGAATGTTGTTCCATCATTCAGCGCCAGATGAGCATCTTCTACAAAAAGACGGTTCAGTTCTTCCTGATTGAGTCCCAATGCGCGGCAATCCAGAAAGATCAAGTAAGAGGCTTGCGGACGGATCATCTTGATAGCAGGAATATGTTCTTTCAAATACGTTTCAGTGAAATCCACATTTCCTTTAATATATGCTACCACTTGGTCCAGCCATTCTGTACCATGACTGTAAGCAGCTGCTACACTTAAATAAGCAAAGAGATGTCCTTCGCTAAACTCGCTTGCTTCCATATATGTCTGGAAACGGTGACGAAGTTCGTCATTCTCAATAATTGCATAAGAACTAGCCAATCCCGGCATGTTGAATGCCTTGCTGGGAGACATAAAGACAAGAGAGTTCATCCGTGCCTTCTCTGAAATCAAAGCAAAGGTAGGATGTTTGTATGGAGGCAGGGTTAAGTCAGCATGAATCTCGTCAGAGATAACCAATGTGCCGCTTTCATAGCAGATGTCGGCTATCTGAGACAGTTCCTCTTTGGTCCATACACGTCCACCCGGGTTATGAGGGTTGCTTAGAATAAGCAATTTGCATCCTTGAATATCTTGACGGAAGCGGTTGAAATCAATATAATATTGTTCATCTTTCAGGACTAACGGGCTGAATACCACTTCACGTTCATTCTTTTGAGTGACTAAAAAGAAAGGATGATAAACAGGGGGCATTACCATTATCTTATCTCCTTTTTGCGTAAAGCAGTGGATCACAAAAGCCAAGCCGCGAACAATACCGGGAGTGAAAGTCAACATCTCTTCACGAATCACCCAACCATGGCGCTCCTTCACCCAGTTAATAATAGACTCCGACCATTCTTTGCAAGCAAATGTATATCCGAGTACTTCATGCTCCAGGCGTTTTTTCAAAGCCTCTATGACAAAAGGAGCTGTGCGGAAATCCATATCAGCTACCCACATTGGAATCAGGTCATTGCGTCCCCAACGATTCTCTACTGCATCCCATTTTACGGAATCTGTACCATGACGGTTTATTATTTCATCAAAATTATAGTTCATACTGCATAATATTGTTAGGTTATGTGTATAATAAACAGTTAGCAAAGATAGTTGTTTTCGTGGTATTACCGAAAGGCAGCCTCTAATTTTGTATGCTCTATCAAAACATAGAGGGCCGGAGCAATACAGCATCCGACCCTCATATTCATACCCTGAAAAAAAAACTAAGAACCTATTTGTCTTTATTATTCATTCCAACGATGCACTATAAATCCACGCTTACCATCTTCTGTTTTTAAAGAGATGAAATAGATATGCGGATGGCTCGTCGGACCTGTACCGATACGTTTTTCCAAAATAAACTCGGTCAGTTTAACGGCAGAGGCTGCTTTGTCTGTATACGAAGTCTTAGTGTCATTGATAGTCGTTTCAAACTTCGGATTACGGTTGGCAGCATTCACACTATTTAAATTGTTTGCCCAACCACCGTTAAAGTAGACATAATATGTATCTTTCACTTCACCGTTTTGTTGATACCAGTACATATCTTTTGGCGTTGCATAAGATCCGGTACTGGAAACTCCGACCGTGTTAATATCGGCACGATAACCATCCCAATAAATACGTGGCGTCGGGTCGTCAAGATTGAGCGGTACCCATAAATCTATGGAACGGCTTTCCTTTTCCTGGTCGGTCACAGTAATAGTTGTACCACCGTCACCTACCACAGTAACAGTTACTGTAGTGCCGGAGATTGCCACAGTAGCTACCCCTTCATTCAGAGATTTAACGGTATAACCGCCATTACCGGTCAGTATTTTCATTTCACGAAGAATAACACCGTCATTATCCAGACGCAATACTTCCACTCCCTCCGGGAGCGATTCGAGTGTCAGTTCCTGAAGTTTACGTACTTCAACCGTCATGAGAGCACGATTGTAGCTATCATCCGAAAGGCGAACGATGGTGCTACCTATGTCACCGCCTGTCAACAGTATCTCGTTGCCGACCACCTCGCAGTCACCACATCCTCATTATCACTCTCTACACGATAATTCACACCGTCCAAACCAATACCGATATGCAGGACTTCTCCCTCAACGAGCACCGGATTGTGCGTAGTAAGCGGAACATTGACATAAGGGTAATACACATCTTTGTCATTTTCACATCCCGTCATCAAGCAGAGAAGAGCTAGAAAAGGGATAAAGGATAAATATTTTATTTGTTTCATTGATTCAAGATTTTTAAAGCCCGATTAAATCTCCCCAAGGGAATATCCGGACAGACTGTTAGTTTTATCAAGTTCTGCAATATCCCGTCTTATTAAAACAGAAAGAAGCATAATTGCCATCCCATTAATAATTAGGATTCTGATTTATCGGCCTGCTGCAACGAGGCACCTTACTGCCTACTTTTGTAGATTACGAATGGTTTGGCAATATCAAAATTAACCATGACGAACTTTTCATCCGGATCATCGAGAAACTGCTTCCTATCGTAGAAGCGAATAATGAACCCAGAAAGGTTATCGTATTGTCCGACGTGCTTTTCTCGTTTGACGGAATGAGCGAAACGGCATTGACTTTCAAAATAAAAGCACTCAAGAAACTTGGACAAAAAGCGTATGCACAAAGTGTTTATGACCGTTTCCAAAAGGAGTACCAGCAACTCTATGGAGAGAAGTATAAGGAGAATTCGTTAGAAGAATAAAGACTTGATGCCATGCTTGGGAAACTTTTTTAGTCAAAAGAATAAAGGAACCTATTATAATTAATCATTTTATTAGGCACTTTTAAATAATTGTGTTCCTATCGATAAGAGTAGAGATTTAAAAAAAGCATAAGAGAAATCTCCTAATTGCTATTTACATAGAAAAATAGTACTTTTGTACTCCATTCAAAAAAGAATTTATGACGAAAGCATTATTTTTTGATATAGACGGAACATTGGTCAGTTTTGAAACTCACCGCATCCCTCGTCTACCATTGAGCACTGGAAGCCGCCCGTGCAAAAGGACTGAAGATATTTATCGCTACGGGACGTCCGAAAGCCATTATCAACAACCTCTCCGAATTGCAAGACCGGAATCTGATTGATGGATATATCACCATGAACGGGGCTTACTGCTTTGTCGGGGAACAGGTAATCTATAAAAGTGCCATCCCCCAGGACGAAGTAAAAGCGATGGGAGATTTCTGCGAGAAAAAAGGCGTTCCCTGTATCTTTGTAGAGGAACACAACATTTCCGTTTGCCAGCCCAATGACATGGTGAAAAAGATATTCTATGATTTCCTGCACGTGAATGTGATTCCGACTGTATCTTTCGAGGAGGCAACCAGTAAGGAAGTCATCCAAATGACACCCTTTATCACGGAAGAGGAAGAAAAAGAAATCCGTCCGTCTATTCCTACCTGCGAGATAGGCCGATGGTATCCTGCATTTGCCGATGTGACCGCCAAAGGAGACACCAAGCAAAAGGGCATTGATGAAATAATCCGCTATTTTGATATTAAACTCGAAGATACCATGCTTTCGGAGACGGAGGAAATGACATCAGCATGCTCCGCCATGCAGCCATCGGAGTAGCCATGGGACAAGCCAAAGAGGATGTGAAAGCCGCTGCCGATTATGTGACAGCTCCCATCGACGAGGATGGCATCAGCAAGGCAATGAAGCATTTTGGTATTATCTGATTATGAGCGTAGACACCAATAACGCAGCGTTTCAGGACGCCCTGAACCTGATTCAATATACGCGTCAATCGGTTTTCCTGACCGGGAAAGCGGGTACAGGGAAATCTACATTCCTGCGTTACGTCTGCGAAAATACCAAAAAGAAACACGTTGTACTCGCCCCGACAGGCATCGCTGCTATCAATGCCGGAGGAAGTACGATGCATAGTTTCTTCAAACTCCCTTTCTATCCGCTGCTGCCGGATGACCCGAACTTGAGTCTCCAGCGTGGTCGTATCCATGAATTTTTCAAATACACCAAGCCTCACCGGAAGCTGTTGGAACAAATAGAACTGGTCATCATCGACGAGATTTCAATGGTAAGGGCGGATATCATTGATGCCATCGACCGAATCTACGTGTATACTCTCACAATCTGCGTGAACCTTTCGGAGGAAAACAACTGTTATTGGTAGGCGACGTATTCCAACTGGAGCCCGTCGTAAAAAACGACGAACGGGAAATATTGAACCGCTTCTATCCTACACCCTATTTTTTCTCTGCCAGAGTATTCGGCCAGATAGACCTGGTATCCATCGAACTTCAAAAGGTATACCGCCAAACAGACCCCGTTTTTGTCGGCGTCCTCGACCATATCCGGAACAATACAGCCGGAGCGGCTGATCTGCAACTACTGAACACCCGTTATGGAAGCCAGATAGAAGAATCGGAAGCTGATATGTATATCACTCTGGCCACCCGTAGAGACACGGTAGACTCTATCAACGAAAAGAAACTGGCGGAACTTCCCGGAGACCCAATTACTTTTGAAGGAGTCATCGAAGGAGATTTCCCCGAAAGCAGTCTACCCACCTCACAAGAGCTCGTACTGAAACCCGGTGCACAAATCATCTTTATTAAAAATGATTTCGACCGCAGGTGGGTAAACGGTACCATTGGTGTCATTGCCGGAATTGATGAGGAAGAAGAAACCATCTACGTTATCACCGACAATGGAAAAGAATGTGACGTAAAGCGTGAATCATGGCGCAATATCCGTTATCGCTACAACGAAAAGACAAAAGAAATAGAAGAAGAAGTCTTAGGTAGCTTCACACAATATCCCATTCGGTTAGCTTGGGCCATCACTGTCCATAAGAGTCAGGGACTGACTTTCAGCCGTGTAGTCATCGACTTCACAGGTGGTGTATTTGCAGGTGGACAAGCATACGTGGCACTAAGCCGCTGTACCTCACTGGACGGTATTCAGCTCAAAAAGCCTATTAACCGTGCTGACGTCTTCGTCCGCCCCGAAATCGTAAACTTTGCCGGACGTTTCAACGACCGGCAGGCTATCGACAAAGCTCTGAAACAAGCGCAGGCCGACGTGCAATACGCTGCTGCTTCACGCGCTTTCGACAAAGGAGACATGGAGGAATGTCTGGAACAGTTTTTCCGCGCCATTCATTCCCGCTATGATATTGAGAAACCTGTTCCCCGCCGTTTTATCCGACGTAAACTCGGTGTCATAAACACCTTGAAAGAGCAGAATAAGAAACTCAAAGAGCAAATGCGCGAACAGCAGGAACGCCTCCGCCAATATGCTCACGAATATCTATTAATGGGTAACGAATGTATCACCCAGGCACACGACTCACGTGCCGCCCTCGCCAACTACGACAAGGCACTTAGTCTCGACCCTAATTATGTGGATGCCTGGATACGCAAAGGAATCACTCTCTTCAACAACAAAGAGTATTTCGATGCTGAAAACTGCTTCAACATTGCAGTCACCCTCTATCCGGCAAACTTTAAAGCTGTCTATAACCGCGGAAAGCTCCGGCTAAAAACAGAAAACACAGAAGGTGCCATTGCCGACCTGGACAAGGCCACCAGCCTGAAACCGGAACATGCCGGTGCACACGAACTCTTCGGAGACGCTCTGTTGAAAGTCGGGAAAGAAGGAGAAGCCGCCTTACAATGGAGAATTGCAGAAGAACTTAGAAAGAAAAAATAGCCTATTCTTCCCGACCTCCGCACCTATCCATCTTTGTCATCTACACACTTACATAAAAATCATCCTACACACAATATCTCCATCAAACAGTGCCCCCGCATGGCCTCCCGGCCTCGTTTCCGACGTCAAGCGCAGGTGGTTTCTCCGGCGTTAAAAAGGGCAAACTGTTTGAGCGTAGCGAGTTTCTGCCCTTTAGCCGGAGGAAACACCGGAGTAGTCGGAAAAACGTAGCCTTGATTCTTTCTTTTTGGTTCTTTTCTTTCGTATCAAGACGAAAGAAAAAGAATATTCAGTAACTTACCGAAAATGGAAAAGCATGGAAAATAATCCGGAACATGCAGCTTGCTTGGCAGTTCATTGAAAATACAGGCACCCATTTATTTCTTACCGGAAAAGCTGGAACCGGGAAAACGACATTTCTTAGACGATTGAAAGAACATACGCCCAAACGCATGGTCATATTGGCTCCGACAGGGATTGCAGCTATCAATGCGGGAGGCGTAACGATTCATTCTTTCTTTCAGTTGTCTTTTGCTCCTTTTGTGCCCGAAACAACCTTTAATTCTTCCCAGACACATTATCGTTATAGTAAAGAAAAGCGGAATATCATCCGTAGTATGGATTTGCTGGTTATTGATGAGATCAGTATGGTGCGTGCTGATTTGTTGGATGCGGTGGATGCAACTCTGCGGAGGTATCGCGATAGGGAGAAACCTTTTGGTGGGGTGCAACTGTTGATGATTGGAGATTTGCAACAGCTGGCGCCTGTCGTGAAAGACAATGAGTGGGAGTTTTTGAGAAAGTATTATGAGACTCCTTATTTCTTTGCAAGTCATGCATTGAAAGAAACGGCATATATGACGATTGAACTCAAGAAGTATATCGTCAGAGTGATACGTTCTTCCTTTCTTTATTAAATAAAATTCGGGAGAATAAGGCGGATGATGAAGTGTTGAATGAACTGAACCGTCGTTATCAGCCCGGCTTTCAGCCGCAGAAAGAAGAGGGATATATTCGTCTGACGACACATAATAATCAGGCACAGAGGGTTAATGATTGCGAACTGGCATCGTTGCCCGGCAAGGCGTATCATTTTAGTGCCGAGATAGAGGGGGATTTTCCTGAATATTCGTATCCTGCGGATAAACTTCTGACAATTAAGGAGGGAGCACAGATAATGTTCCTGAAGAATGATCCATCGTCCGAGAAACGGTATTATAACGGTATGATTGGTGAGGTGGTAGCGGTTAATGAAACGGGTATTGTGGTGCGTGGTAAAGGGGATAGATCCGAATTTCAGTTGTTGTCGGAAGAGTGGGGAATTATAAGTATGTGTTGAATGAGGAGACGAAGGAGATCACTGAAGTGATAGAGGGGACGTTCCGCCAGTATCCTATTCGTTTGGCGTGGGCTATTACGATACATAAGAGTCAGGGTTTGACATTTGAGCGTGCTATTATTGATGCGCGGAATTCCTTTGCACATGGACAAACTTACGTGGCTTTGAGTCGTTGCAAGACGCTGGAGGGTATGGTGTTGGAGTCTCCTTTGCGCAGGGAAGCCATAATAAGTGATGCTACGGTGGATAATTTCACCAAAGCGGTGGAGCAGAATAAGCCGGGTAGCCAGCAGTTGAATGATATGCAAAGGGCGTATTTCTTTGATTTGTTGAGTGATTTGTTTAATTTCTATTCGATCGATCAGGCTTATAAACGGTTGCTTCGTCTTATGGATGAGGATTTGTACAAGCTCTTTCCGAAGCAGTTGGCTGAATATAAGGCGTTGGCTCCCCATGTTAAAGAGAAGATTGTGGAGGTGTCTCAACGTTTCCGCAATCAGTATACCCGGTTGATACATGAGAGTGAGGATTATGCGGCGAATGAGGAGTTGCAGGAGCGGATTCGTTCCGGTGCCGGATATTTTCATAAGGAGTTGGAACCGGTTCGGGCTTTGTATGATAAGACTAATATGCCTCTTGATAATAAAGAGTTGAGAAAGCTGTTGGCAGAGCGTATGCAGGCGCTGGATGATGCGTTGTGGATTAAAGAGTCTTTGTTGGAAGCTGTGTCTACAAGAGGGAAGTTTGCTATCACGGATTATTTGAAGTTGAAGGCTAAAGTAATGTTGAGCCTTGAAGATGATTCTACGTCCTCCGGTTCTTCGAAGGCTTTGAAAGAGAAGAAAGAACGCAAGGAACGGAAAGAGCGTACACGCAGTGCTGAAAAGGTAAAGGTGGAAGTTCCTACGGATATTCTGCATCCGGAGCTTTATCGTGCCCTGTCTGAATGGAGAACAGCTAAAACAAGGGAGATGAATGTTCCTGCTTATGTGATTATGCAACAAAAGGCATTGATGGGGATTGTGAATCTGCTACCGGATAGTCCAAGAGCTTTGGAGGCAATACCTTATTTTGGAGCGAAAGGAGTAGAGAAATACGGGCTTGAGATTCTGGGTATTATCCGCAAGTATGTGGCGGAGAATCAATTGGAAAGACCGGAGATGACGGATCTGTTAATCTCCTCCGGTAATAGTGATGATACTGCAAGGCAACGAAAGACGAAGCTGCAGAAAGAGGCAGAGAAACAGGAGAAAGAGGCGGAGAAGGAGAAAAAGAAGGAGGCGAAGAAAGATACGAAGTTGGTTAGCTATGAAATGTTCCGTCAGGGAATGAATATAGATGAAATAGCCAAGGCTCGTGATTTGGTATCCGGAACCATTGCCGGACATCTGGAGCATTATGTCCGTTCGGGAAAGATCAAAGTGGAGCAGGTGGTGAAAGCTGAAAATATAGCGAAGATTCGCAAGTATTTGGATGAACATGAATACATGGGAATATTCGCTATAAAGGTAGCATTAGGAGACGATGTCTCCTATGCTGATATCAAGTTTGTATTGGCTGTTTCCGGGCATTAATAAATAAGGTTATTATTCCCGGACAGGATTAAAGATTACAGAAGAAAGAAACGAAAACGGGAACGCTGATGTCAATCAGAATGCCGTGCAGGATGGCGATGGGAATCATTTCTTTTCCTGAATATCTGGTGATGGAAGGCAGCAGTACATCCATCGAGTTGACTCCTGCTGCTGAAATAGGAGCGAGTTTCCCGAAGTACTTCTTGATGATTGGAGTACCAAGAAGTGCCATCATCTCACGGAAAATATTAGTCAGTAGGGCAATGGTTCCCAGTTCCGTAGCCAGTTGCAGTCCTATGGAGGGTTCTTTGAATTGGGTGATAAGGATGGAAGAGAGTGAATAGTAGGCAAATCCACTTCCCACTGCCATACAGTCGAACACGCTCCATTGACGCAATAGCAAACTTGCCAGGGCGGAGAATAACAGCGTACCGATAATTGTTCCCAATGGAATCAGCAACATTTTAGGGTGCAAATGTGAAACAATGGCTTTCAGGTTCTTATTGGAACCGATGCTGATTCCTACTTGTAACATTAATGCATAAAGTATGTACATGGAAACTGTGTGCGTATCGAACTCGAACTTATTGAAAGCTCCCATGATACAGCCTACACAAAAGAATACTATAACGATCAGACTTCCTTTCATTGTTCGCCTCCTTTCCTGAAAAATAATTGTAGTACCAAACGGGCAGCAATCAGGCTTCCCAATACACCGGACACAGCAAGAACAATGGCTTGCCATCCGAACTTACCAAGATTGTTCACAATCAGGCTATTAGAACCGATAGATACACCGAGAATAAAGAGCAACAGGAATATTGTAAGAGAAATTGTCTTTTCTGTCTTCTGTAGAATACTCCAGTTACGCAATACATAGCCGATGCCGATTCCTAAAAACATGGTAGATATAATAGAGAACATAATTGTATATATTTGGGGTTAGGTTAACTGATGATTGACAACACACAAAAGAATTTTCAAAGAAGATATTACATCTGCTTGAAAATCAGAAAGGAATACTGCTATGGCTAACAAAACAAGTCAGCAGGTAGTTCCTGTAAAGAAATAGTTGGGAAATTTAGATGAATCCACTGAACCAATGCACATGCACGCAACAAGACTTACAGAAAATAGGTATTCCTGCAAGAAAAAGAGTAGCGTTATGTAATTGTAATGTTTGATTCATCATTGGTCTTTTTTGAATTTGGTGCAAAGATAGTTATTTATTGCATATTTTCAAAATAAATATGCAATAAATAAAGAGAAAGGAATATCCGGAACGAGATAGATGGTTGTAAAAAGTTGGTTATGTGCTCTTTCCCTTATAATTTATCCCAGTTCGCAAGAATTTCTTTTAACTTTTGGGGCCTGTATCCGAGCATTGTCCGGGCTTTATCAATACTCATACCACTGAAGCGGGGACGGGGAGTGCTTTCATTCATTTCTTCTGTGGTGGTAGGATGGATAAGAGAACGGTCGAGTTTCATATAATCTGCTACCTGGTAGGCAATCTCTGCAATGGTCATACATTCATCGCCACAGATGTGGAAGATGCCATTCGCCGTATGTTCTATTAAACGTAGCACTCCATCCGAAACGTCTCCAACATAGGTTGTGTCCGCCATTGATCGGATACGACACGTATTTCTTGTCCGGCTTTCAGACGGTTCATTACTAGCTGTACAATATTACCGTGTTGTCCCGGCAGTGCCTTGCCATAAACGATTTCTACACGGACAATGGCATAACTGCTGCAAGTTTCTGCCACTCTCTCTTCTCCTTTCCATTTGGTATATCCGTAGTAGTTGACCGGGGCAGGGAGGTCTTTTTCTGTATATAACAGCCCGGCAGTTTCGTTTATCTTTCCATCAAAAACAAAGTCCGTAGATAAATGAATGAACCGGCTTTTGTATTCTTCGCATAAATCGGCCAGTTGGCCTACTGCGGTAACATTGGTAAGATAGGCTTCTTCATGATGCGTTTCGCAATAGTCCGGCACGGACAGAGCGGAGCAATTAATGACTACATCGGGTTGAACCTCTTTGAAGAGATGACTAACGTCCGCTTCATTCCGTATATCTGTTTCGATGAAACGATAATCCTCCGCGTTATTGGGAAGAATATCCGGATGCAGGGAGCAGCCCGTCAGCTTGTATTGTTTACAAGCAGATAAATCATTTAAAAGACAAACTGCCGAGTGATGTTAATCCTCTTGCTAGATTAATGTTGCGTTCTGATTCATCTTGGAATTCTGCGAGAGTCTTACTCAACTCACTCACTCCATAACTTAGTGAAATTCCTTTAGAAAGATTCTCGACTGCTAGAACTTGAATAGCTCTGCGTAACTCTGCAAGAAGTTCACTACTATCCTTCTTTCCAACTTCAATTTCATTTTTAACGTTACGAGTAACTTTCTCTCATTTTCAGTTGTTTCTGGATTTACAATAAGATTATAGATAGTGTTTAAGATATCCGTAATTTGGTTGTTGTTACTTTTTGTCATCTAGATTACCTCCTATAACCTGTAGCAAGATTAGGTCGAGCAAGTGAATTAAATTGGTTAATTGTTTGTGTTGTCATGAGCAACGACCTTCTTTTAATTAGTTCGCTGTGACATCATTATACACATCTAGCATATCAAATTCAAGACTAAAAATATCCTTCTGCCACAAATGGTCCAAATTTAGCACAAACAGACAAAAAGAAGTAATCAGACGATTACTCCTTTCAGATTAAAGAAAAAGTCCATTTTAGGCAACTTTCTTCAATCTGTTTCTTTTAGAGTATAAAGTGAAAAACTCTTATAAATTCCATTACAAGCAATATTCCTAAGAGATTTAACGACGTGGTAACTTAACTTTTAAAAGGGCTTGCCTATATTACTGAAGTAAGCACATCGAGCGGTTATTTTTCTATTACTTTATTGACATAAAATCATATGTCTAACGCTATTCCTTATATTTTCTATCATTCTTTATGATACAATAGCATCAATTTATTTCTAGGAGGATAATATATGGCTTCTACTATTGGTATTGTTAGTTTGTCTAGTGGCATTATCGGAGAAGACTTTGTCAAGCACGAAGTGGACTTGGGGGTCCAACGACTCAAAGACCTGGGACTCAATCCTATTTTTTTACCTCATTCACTAAAAGGCTTAGACTTTATCAAAGAACATCCCGAAGCTCGTGCAGAGGATTTGATTCAGGCATTTTCTAATGATAGCATCGACATGATCTTATGCGCCATCGGCGGAGATGATACCTATCGTTTATTGCCCCATCTTTTTTGAAAATGACCAACTACAAAAGGTTATCAAACAAAAAGATTTTTCTTGGTTTCTCAGATTCAACCATGAACATCTCATGTTGCATAAACTA
>ENA-OQIG01000184-OQIG01000184.1-human-gut-metagenome-genome-assembly--contig:-NODE-184-length-35886-cov-4.071031_pt1 | contig 35886 bp, 40 predicted proteins | sample MGYA00242576_ERZ504741 | MGnify/ENA primary metagenome ERZ504741 (study PRJEB26092, sample SAMD00036436) | human gut metagenome | host: Homo sapiens | study: EMG produced TPA metagenomics assembly of... | reverse complement strand
CAGTCTTTCCTTTTTTCGGAAAATGTCCTATTCTTGGAAAAACCTTACCTTTTTACTGGAACCGTAAATTTAAAGAAAAGCATTTTTAAAAGCAGTATCATATATTAACAGTGTGCGCAGTGAATATTATGGGGAAGCAGGAGATGTTATTGACACAAAATATATTGATTCCCTTTCTTTAAAGGAAAAATATGGCTGATCTATAATAAAATAAGCCTGTTCCATCCTAAGATCCTGGTGGTAAAAAAGCCTTTTGCTTATGGGGATATGCATTGCCGTACCTATATTTTAAAACGGATGCAGGAACTGAAGGCAGCAGGAGTATCTATTCTGCTTTTGACCGGCTATCTTACAGATTGCGTATATATATCAGACCATATCGGGATCGTAAAAGACGGAAGTTTTTCTGTACTGTTAGAGCCACAGGAGTACGGGATCACCAGCAGACTTTTTTGATAGATGTCTGCATTATTCTGAAAAATGTCTACCCTATTCTAAAAAGTGTCCCCTTATTAATTCCTCCTGTTCTGTTATAATTTTCTTAATAAAAGAACAGGAGGGGTAAATGATAATGGAACAGTTAATGAGAGAAAAACTCCTTACAGTAAAAAAAGAGATGGAAGGCTTTATGAAGGAAAGCGTTCCATTTTGGCTTGAAAATGGAATCGATAAAGAATACGGCGGTTATCTGGTATGCTTTGATTCCAAAGGAAAGCTGATGAAGGAATTGGCAGTATTAACTCCTGAGGATAAAATGATCGTAACCCAGACACGTATGATCTGGGGATTTTCGGCACTTCTTCGCAATGGCCTGGCAAAACGTTATGGCTGGGAAGAAAAATGCAAAGAAGCAGCAAAACAGGGTGTAGATTTCTTCATTGATAAATTCTGGGATAAGAAGAACACCGGCTGGGCATGGGTAACAGACCGGAAGGGAAATGTCCTGGATAATGGGAAACTGGTTTACGGACAGACCTTTGCAATCTATGCGTTAGCTGAATATTATATGGCTACCGGTGATGAGCGAGGTATCGAATATGCGGAAAAAACCTTTGATGCTCTGAAAAAATATGCAGCAGACACTTTCTACGGCGGCTATTTTGAGAACTTCAAAGAGGACTGGACACTGGAAAGTGCCGGAGTTTATGGAGGAGACCTGAAATCCCTGGATATCCACATGCACACCATGGAAGCATATACAACTCTTTATGAGGCAACCCACAAGGAAGTACATAAGAGAGCTCTTCAGGAAATCATTGATATTGTGTTAAAACACATGGTTGATTATGATTTCTGGTGTGGAAGAAATCAGTTTAGTATTGATTTTACACCAAAGCCGGCTATTTCCATTCGCAGAACCTGGAATTATGACAGAGATCCGGAAAGTGCTAACAAAAATCCATTAGATACTACTTCTTATGGACACAATATTGAACTGATCTGGCTGTTGAACCGTGCATATGAAGTGCTGGGACTTCCGCCTGCCAGAGAATTTACCAGAAAATTTGCAGATTACACACTGGCAAATGGCTGGGACAATATCCACGGCGGTATTTACAGAGATGGAATGCACGATGGCCGTATTGTTGTAACAGATAAAGAATGGTGGCAGAACTTTGAGTCACTGACAGGTTTCCTTGATTCCTATCAGGCTACTGAGGATGAGAGATATCTGGATACCTTCATAAAGTTATGGGAATTTGATAAGAAATATTTCTATAATCCGGAGGTTGGAGAGTCCAGACAGTTGCTTTTAGCAGATGGAACACCGGTGATCGATGATACCGGAAATCAGTGGAAATGTATTTATCATACAGACCGTGCTATGATGGAGTGCTGTCTGAGGATCGAATCACTGACGGAATAATGTCAGCACAGTCGCAAAGCATCTTTGAAAGGAAGCAAATATGGGAGAAAAGAAGGCAGAGGTGCCTGTGGGGAAAGAACTGGTCCGAATGACAGGCATTATGAAAGAGTTTCCCGGTGTAAAGGCCTTGGATAATGTAAAACTGGACCTGTATGCCGGAGAGGTGCTGGCACTGTTGGGGGAAAACGGTGCAGGTAAGTCAACACTGATGAAGATCCTTTCAGGTGTTTATCAGAGAGATGATGGAGAGATCATCCTGTTTGGGAACAAGATCGGTGAGTGGGATGCAAATAAGGCAAAAAATGCAGGTGTGTCCATTATCCATCAGGAATTAAATATGTGTACTCATTTAAGTGTGGCGGAGAATATTTTCCTGGGACGGGAACTGATAAAAAATGGCCGTCTGGACAATGAACGTATGAACCAGGAAACAAAAGAGATCCTTCATAAGTTAAATATTGATATTGATCCAAGGGAACAGGTCAGTGAACTGGCTGTATCCAAACAGCAGATGGTGGAGATCGCAAAGGCACTTTCACAGAATGCCAAAGTATTGATCATGGATGAACCTACTTCAGCACTTACATCCAAGGAGATCGATGAGCTGTTTAAGATCATCCACCAGTTAAAGTCGGAGGGTATCGGTATTATCTACATATCCCACCGTCTGGAGGAACTGCAGCACATTGTAGACCGTGTTATCATCATGCGCGATGGAAAATACATTACCCAGATGCCGTATGATATTAACAGGATGGATGAGATCATTGCCAACATGGTAGGACATGAGATCAAGGAGAAATTCCCAAGAGTGTCCTGTGAAAAAGGCAAAAAGATCCTGGAAGTAAAGCATCTGAATGCAGGAAGAATGGTCCGGGACATTAATCTGGAATTATATGAAGGTGAGATCGTAGGAATTGCAGGACTGATGGGTGCAGGACGTACAGAAACAACCCGTGCGATCTTCGGTATTGATCCGAAAGAAAGCGGAGAGATCTTTATTGATGGAAAAGAGGTAAAGATCAGCTGTCCGGCAGATTCCATTAAAGCAGGTCTGGTACTGGCACCTGAGGACAGAAAAAAAGACGGTCTCTGTACAAGACTTAGTATTGCAGATAATATTGCCCTTCCGAATCTGGATATACTTTGTGAAGGTCCAGTGGGGACTGTAAACCGGAAAAAAGAAAAAGCAATGGTTGATAATGCTGTAAAAGCCCTGAAGATCAAGCTTCCTAACGCACAGGTAGATGCAGGAAGCCTTTCAGGAGGAAATCAGCAGAAAGTGGTAGTTGCCAAGTGGCTGGCCAGAAATTCAAGAGTTGTTATCTTTGATGAGCCTACCAGAGGTATTGATGTAGCTGCCAAGGTAGAGATCTATAACCTGATGAATCAGCTGAAGCAAAATGGCATTGGTGTTATGTTTGTTTCTTCTGAAATGCCAGAGGTAATGGGAATGAGTGACCGCATTATTGTTATGTGTGATGGCCGTATTACCGGAGAACTTTCAGCAGAAGAGGCCACCCAGGATATGATCTTAACTAAGGCAACGCAGTTTGAACAGAAAACAGCGTTATAACGAATTTTGGATTTAATCTCATCAAGGAGGGACAATATGAGTAGTTCAAGTGATAAAAAGCCCGGTGTACTGGGGCGTTTCCTTTCCCAGAGGGGAATGGGACAGGTTATAACCGTAACAATAGGTCTGATCGTTTTATGTCTGGTGTTTGGATTTATCAATCCTAATTTCTTTACTTACAGAAATACAGCGAACCTGCTGCGCCAGATCGCACCTACACTTCTGATCGGTGTAGGACAGTCCTATGTATTATTTACAGGAAATATCGATCTTTCTATTGGTTCTGTAGTAGGTATGAGCTGTATGATCTCAGCAACCCTAATGTGTCATGGAATGAATCCGTGGGTTGCAGTGGTTATCACATTGGTTGTGTGCCTGTTAGTTGGTTATGTAAATGGCATTCTGGTATCAAAATGCAAGCTGCCACCTTTCATCGCAACCTTAGGTACAATGACAATTGCAAGAGGTATTGCACAGATCGTCAATGGTAATTACAATACAGACTCCATTGGTGAAGCTGCAAAAGGTTTCCGTACCTTCTTCTACAGTGGTAAGATATTAGGTATCTTCAGTGCTTTCTGGATCGCTCTGGTGATCTGGTTCATCTTTAACTACATAATGAGCTGTACCAGAACCGGCCGTCATATTTACGCAACAGGAAGTAATATTGATGCAGCAAGACTTTCCGGTGTTAATGTAGACAATACAGTTATCTATGTTTACGTTGTAGCTGCTTTTTGTGCCTGCATAACAGGTCTGATCACCTGTGCTTCAACTGGTACAGGTACTATGGATGCTGGTACATCTTATGAAATGTATGCAGTAGCAGCTTCTGTAATCGGCGGCGTATCTACATTAGGTGGTTCCGGTATTTTACTTGGTACTGTGATCGGTTCCGGTATCTGGGGTGTTTTACAGAATGGTCTTCAGTTTGCAGGAGCACCGGTTGCTATCAGAAATATCGTGATCGGTATTATCGTAGTTGTTGCAGTACTTATGGACGTAATCGTAAGAAGCGGCAGAGGCAAGAGCAAAAAACATAAAAACAACTAAAAAATAGGTAAAATGAAGGTAAAGACGAAGGTAAAGCATAAAAATGCTTTCACAATAAAGAAAGGAAAGGTATAGTATTATGAGGAAAAAAGCGATTTCAATGATTCTGGCGGCAGCACTTGGTTCTGCATTATTAGCAGGCTGCTCATCTGCTCCAAAGGAGACAACTGCAGCAGCTACAACAGCTGAAACAACTGCAGAGGAGAAGAAGGAAGAAAGCAAAGCTGAGGAAACCAAAGCAGAAGAGAAGAAAGAAGAGGCTGCTGGCAATGATATGCTGTCCGGGGAAACAGGAGACATTGCAAAGGCCGGAGATGGAAAAGGACAGAAGGTAGTTCTTATCACCATTGACTCTATGGATCAGCACTGGGTAAACATGGACAAGGGCTGCAAGCAGGCAGCAGAAGAGCTTGGCTGTGATTATAAGTGGATCGCTCCTGATGTAAAAGATGACGCAAAGCAGATCGAGTGTGTAAACAATGCAGTAGCTGATGGCGCAACCGCTATCCTGGTAGCTGCAAATGGTCCTGACGCTATCACAGCAGCTCTGGAAGAAGCAGATCAGGCTGGTGTTAAGATCGTTCAGGTTGACTCTTTTGCAAATTATCCTTGTGTACAGAAGTTAGGAACTGACAACCGTGCAGCAGGAAAGACTGCTGGTGAGCAGGTTCTGGCAGCTCTGGAAGCTAAGGGAGTTAAAGAAGGCAAGATCGGTATCGTTTCTGTAAACGCAGCAACTACTTCTACTGTAGACCGTGACGAAGGCTTCCGTTCCGCATTTGAAGGAACCGCTTTTGAGATCCTTGAAACACAGTATGCAGATGGCGATGCAGCAAAATCTAAAGATGCAGCAGCTAACTTTATTTCCCAGGGTTGTGTAGCACTGTTTGGTGCAAATGAAGGCTCCTGCGTTGGTGTTGGTAATGCAGTTGCAGAAGATGGAAATAACATTGTAGCAGCAGGTATGGATAAGTCTGATGCAGTTATCCAGCTGATCAAAGATGGTGCTCTGATCTGTACAATGGCTCAGAATCCTGATGTTATGGGTTATGAAGGCATGTATGCAGCGATCACCGCTATTAATGATGGAAAAGTAGCTCCTGAATATATTGATACTGGCGTTTCTATCTTAAATTTAGATGCAGTTAAATAATCAGGCTGTTTAAAGAAACAAAGTGAGGAAAAATATGCTCCGGCAGGTATATCAGCCTGCCGGAGCTGTTTTCATTGCTGCACATAATGTACTCTCGCAAAGGCAAGTGCAGGAAAGACTCTGAGAGTACATCATAGAAGAAGGGAGAGACTGTATGTATCTGTATGGATTTGATATTGGAGGCACAAAATGTGCAGTGATCCTGGCGAAGGTGGAAGGAGACAGGTAGATTTTCTGGAGCGGTATGAGATGAAAACACTGGGAGATTGGAAAAAGGTCCTTGATGAATTATCTGAAAATGCTTTGATGATAGCAAAGAAATATGGGCTGACAACAGGGACTGAGGGTGAAAATTGTGTTATCTGTGGGGGATTTCCTGTGGCGGTCCTTTAAGTCCCGACAGGAAGTGGATATTATCGCCGCCGAATCTTCAGGGCTGGGATCAGGTGCCTGTAGTGGAATATCTTGAGGAGAAGCTGGGAATCCCTGTGAAAATGGAAAATGATGCAGATGCAGGAGCTTTGGCAGAATGGAAGTTCGGGGCCGGAAAAGGCTGTCAGAATATGATATTTCTTACTTTTGGCACAGGTCTTGGTTCCGGTCTTATCCTTAATGGACAGTTATACCGGGGAAGTACCGGTATGGCTGGGGAAGCAGGACACATACGTATGGAAAATGAGGGACCAAAAGGATATGGAAAAGTAGGTAGCCTGGAAGGTTTCTGCTCTGGAGGAGGTATCAGCAGGCTTGCCGGATATTTTGGCACAGAAGGAAGCGCAAAGGAGCTGGCAGAACGGGCTGAGGCCGGGGATGAGAGAGCTTTAGCAGTGTATGCCAGATGCGGCGCTGTTTTTGGAAGAGGTCTGGCTATCCTTATAGACCTTTTAAATCCGGAAAAGATCGTGGCAGGTTCTGTTTATGCAGGAGTCACCATCTTTTAGATAAGACCATGTATGAAGAACTGGAAAAAGAAGCGCTCCCCATGAACCGGGCGGCCTGTGAGATCGTGCCGGCGGCTTTAGGAGAGCGGATCGGGGATTATGCGGCTGTAGTTGCAGCTGTTAATTCTTTGTCCATTTTATAGCGGCAGATACATCCAGCATGCCGCCTGTTGCTGTTTTGCCTTTTAACGGGGCCAGTTATGTACAGTTGATAAAATAGCTGTTTTATGTCCTGAAGGCTTAAGTCAGTTCTTGCAGAGTAGATCAGGGCAGCTGCGCCTGTTACCATAGGGGCTGCCATGGAGGTTCCGCTCATATAGGCGTAAGAATCACCGGGAATAGTGCTTAAAATATAGGTTCCGGGGGCTGCCAGGTCTACGGAAGTGGCACCATAGTTGGAACTTTCATCTAAATGGCCGTTAAAAAGCAGATTGCCTACGGTAATTACATTGTCGTAGGGAAGACTTGCCGGGTATACAGGGGATTTATCAATGTCATAACCGATCTGGTACTGGTTTCCATTTCCTGCAGCTACTACAAAAAGCATTTTGGAGTCCCGGATGGCTGCTTCAAATTCGGGAGTGCAGTTACTGGAACCGAAGCTTAAGTTGCAGATATCGGCACCATTGGCTTCTGCATATTTTATGGCTTCGATGACGCTTTCAGGGGAACCTTTGCCTTCAGAACCGCCTAAGGCTTTTAATACCATAAGCTTAACATGGGTGCTGTCTGTAATGCCTGCGATGCCGCCATTGTTCCAGGCGGCGGCAATAGTGCCGGCACCATGGGTTCCGTGGCTGTCTTCTTCCCCTGTGCAGATTTCATTGCTGTTTGAAACAAAATTCCAGCCATTCACATCATCTACATAGCCATTTCCGTCATTGTCAATGCCGTCTCCGGGGATCTCATCTTCATTGACCCAGATGGAATCTTTTAAGTCTGAATGAGTCGTATCGATACCGGTATCGATGATAGCTACGGTAACGGTACGTTTGTTTTCTGTTTCGCTGTATGTTTTCCAGGCATCTTCAATGTTGATATCAATATTTGCCACTGCATCGGTGTTAATGGACTCGAAATTGTCCGGTCCTAAAGGAGGAAGGGCAATATCATCTATGCCATTTTCGCCATAATGGAGATAAATATGGTCCAAGGTTTTGATGTTCAGCACTTTTTCCGTGCGGCGAAGCCGTCCGGTGTTGTTAAGAGCCACTGATATTCGCTGTATTCATCGCCGGAAGAGAGGGCAGCTACGCCAGGACCGCTGAAGAAAAGGGAAAAATCCCGGCTGTTTTCCTGGGCTGCCAGTGCGGACATGGAACAGGGGGTCAGCGTCATTGTAAGGGAAAGCAGGGTGGAAATGATGCCTGCAGGTAGTCGTTTCATGAAGGGGCACTCCTTTCGTGGATAGTCGAAGGACACTCACGAACCCGCGCTGACGCGCTCTGCTGTTTGATGGTGCAGACGGTTCGTAAGGATAGTCACTCACGAACCCGCGCTGACGCGCTCTACTGCCTGCTGACGCAGGCGGTTCGTTCGTTGGTGGCACCGAAAAACAAATGTCTGCTGCGCAGCCGCTTGTTTTTCTTTCGTGCTACCACATTATACCATGCCAGCTGTGATGAAAGTATGACATTTTTCTGAAGAAATATGGTATACTTGTTATATTCTTGTTAAAAATCTTTCAAGGGGCTTGAGAGTTTGAAATGTAAACAGTTGTGAAAATTATGTCTAATAAGTAGAATGTAGTGTCATCAGGGGGAAAGAAGATGTATCAGAAGTACAGTATTGGAACTATGGCAAAGCTGATGGGAATCTCGGCAGAGGCGATCCGGTATTATGAGAGCAGAAACATTATCAGTCCGGTGCGGGACCCGGAAACAGGCTACAGATACTACAATACCTGAGATTTTCATATGCTTTTAAGGGCCAGACACTACCAGAACTATGGTTTTTCACTGGAAGAGATAGCAGAACTGTTCAGAAGCCATGAATTGGCGGAAATACGGGAAAAAATGGTGGATCAGGAAGAGATGATCCAGCAGGAGATCATCCGCCAGATGAACCTTTTAAAGCGGATCAGACAGAGCCAACAGGTGCTTCAGGATGCAAAAGACAGCGTTGGAAAGTTCCGTATTGAGGAAAGACCGGGCATTTACCGCATGAATACCCAGAAAAACTATACTTTATTTAAGAAGAAAGAGCAGCTGGATCTGATCTCAGAATGGACAGAAAAAGAACCTTTTGTCTTTTCATGCGCAGTATTTTATCAGAAAAATATTGAAAATGGAGAGTCAGAGTTTGATTTCGGAATGGGACTTCGGGAAGAGTATGCACAATTCTTGCATGTAAAAGAGTCAGAACTGGTGCAGTATTATCCGCCTTGTTCCTGCGTTCATACCTGTGTTCCCTCACGTTCCGGAAAATATCTGTCACTGGAGAGTTTACAGGAAGGTTTCCGGTATTTGAAGCAGAATGGATTAAGCCTTGCAGGGGATATTGTCACCCAGGTAGCCTGTATGACCAAGCCGGAAGAGGAGTATTTTAACTGGCATATTGTGTGGTTTCCTATTGAAAAATGATTGTGCAGAGTGCAATAAAACACTCTGCATTTTTTGTGCAAAAAATCAACTTGACCTTAAAACCACTTTAGTTGTTATAGTAGTGACAGATGAGCAAGTTAAAAAAATAACAAACACATTTAAACCACTTAAAAGTGAAAGGGGAAAAGGTCATGAGTGAACAGAAGAAGACAGTATTGATCACCGGAGGAGCTATGGGACAGGGACGTGCCCATGCAGTCAAGTATGCGCAGAACGGATTTAATGTAGTTCTGGCAGATATGCTGGATCCGGAAGATGAAAGATTCCAGGAAACCATTAAGGAATTAAATGAATTAGGCGCTGAAGTTTTAGCTGTTAAGGCAAACATCTGCAGCACACCTGATATGGAAAACTTATTTGCAAAGGCATGGGAGAAGTTCGGACGCTTAGATGTAGTTATCGCAAACGCAGGCGTTATCAACTTCGGAAATACCTGGGAGCTGACAGATGAGCAGGTAGAGAAGGTTATCAACATCGACCTGATCGGTACCTGGAGAACTGACAAGTACGCAACACAGTACATGTTAAAGCAGGGCTTTGGAAGAATTATCAATATCGCTTCTACCAGTGGTCTTTACGGAACACCAAAGTTAGCTACCTACTGCATGGCTAAATGGGGCGTTTTAGGTCTGACCAAGACTCTGGCAAAAGAAGTTGGAAGCAAGGGTATCATTGTTAATGCTCTTTGCCCAACCAAGGTTAAGACTCCAATGTGCGAAACCCAGAGCTATGTAGAGTTCATCAATGAACTGACCGGAAAGAACTTTAAGGATTACAAGGAAATGTATGCAGGAGTTCCTTTCCTGGATGTTGAGGATATTTCTGATATGGTTTACTGGCTTGGAACCAGCCGTGCAGCTGGTAAGTTCAACGGCAGAGACGTTGCCCTGGATCTGGGAACTCTTCAGTGCTAATCACTGAATAAAAATGGACATGCTGCCAGACAGTGGCATGTCCATGAATAAAAGCAAACAGAAGTTGGGGACAAAAGAAAAATGGGTAATTTTGGTTTTAAAAATGTATCAAAGAGAAACAAGATTGATCTGATGGAGTACCTTTGCTATGGACTGGGAGATTTCTCCTTTTGCTTCATTTACGGAGCCATCGGTTCTTACATTGTTTTCTTTTATACAGATGTGGCCTGCATCAGTGCAGCTACAGTAGGAACGGTACTTTTAGTCAGCAAGATCTTCGATGGTATTTCTGATATGATGATGGGATATATCATTGAAAATGTCCATTCACCGCTGGGAAAAGCAAGGCCGTGGCTATTATGGATGGTAATTCCGTACTGCATCGGCTGTGTGCTGTTGTTTACAGTACCGAATTTCAGTGAAACAGGAAAGGTATATATGCATTTATTTCCTATAACCTGATGGCAACCTGTATTTTCACTTCCATGAACGTGCCATACGGTGTTTTAAGCAGCGTTATGACAAATAAGCAGAACGAAAGAGCACTTCTTTCTATCAGCCGTGCAAGTTTAGGAGCTTTAGGCGTATTCGTGATCAGCTCCTATGCACCTGATCTGGTAGAAAAATTTGGCGGCGGACCTGCCGGCTGGCAGAAGACATTCCTGTTAGTAGGTGTCGTTTCTATCGTACTGTTTTTAATTACATTTTATGGATGTAAAGAGCGTGTTGGTTCCGGTGTTATGGAACAGAAAACAGGAAAGAAATCTTCCTTATCTTTATTACAGGGAGTGAAGATCCTGTTTGCAAACAAATACTGGTTCATCATGCTGATGGTCAACATTTTCTATACTGCAATGACCAGTCTTTACGGCATGAACATGTATTTTGCAAAATATGTTATGCAGGACGCAGGCTACAATAAGACCATGATGATGTGTTCCACATTCGCATCCATCCTGGTTCCTCTGCTTCTGATCCCGGTTGTACAGAAAATCGGAAAACGTAATGTGGCTCTCTATGGAGGCGCAGGAATGGGTATTGCAGGACAGATCGTCCTCATTCTGTTTGCAGAGCAGTCCATGGGACTTATGTATCTGGGACTGATCCTTCGTGGAATGGGTGTTGCATGTATTTCCGCTACCAAGTTTGGTATGATCGCAGACAGTATTGAGTACGGAGAGTACAAAACAGGTACCCGTGCAGAAGGTTTCGTATATTCCGCTGCATCCTTAGGTGTCCGTGTTGGTTCCGCTCTTGCATCTGCAGTCATCGGCTGGGTACTGGGAGCTTATGGATATGACGGCAAGCTGGCAGTGCAGAGTGAAACTGCAATGAAAGGCATCCGTATCATGTTCTATTATGCGCCGTTAGCTGTATTTATTGCTATTCTGGCACTGCTGCTGTTTTATAAACTGGACCGTGAGTATGACGGCATCATGAAAGTCTTAGATGAGCGCCACAAACTTGCGGAACAGGCAAATGCATAAAGTTTTACAAGTCACATTTTTAAGGAGAGTTTAGAGTATGAATATCACAAAAGCAACTCGCTGGAGAGTATTTGCCGGTGTATGGCTGCAGAGCTTATTTACCTCTGCTACTGCTTACTTCAGTCTGTTTTGTATCCCGTTAACAACCAAGTTTGGATGGAGTGATTCCGCATTCGCACTGGCATATACTATTTATATGTTTACATACTGTGCAGTTGGCTTCATCGGCGGTTCCTTAGCTGAGAAGATCAGTCCAAGAAAAACCATTTACATTGGTCTTTGCCTTTTCGCAGGCGGCTGGTTCTTAACCGGTTTTGCATCCAGCATCCCACAGCTGTATGTATTTTACGGATTAATGGCTGGTGCCGGCGGCGGTATGATCTACCCGGCATGCTTCCTACTGCATTAAAGTGGTTCCCTGACCGTTCCGGTTCTATTTCCGGTCTGGTTCAGGCCGGCGCTTCCTGCGGTCCTTTCATTATGAGTCCTATTGCCCAGACTCTCATTGACCGTGTAGGCGCACAGATGACCTGCCGCATCCTGGCGATCGTATTCCTGATCGGTGTTGGTATTGCAGCAGCAATGATCGTTCCTTGTCCGGAAGGCTGGACTCCAGAAGGCTGGAAGCCATCAGCTGAGCAGGCTAAGGTATTAAAAACAAAAGATTACAGCATGGGCGAAATGGTTAAGACCCCTGTATTCTGGGTACTGTTATTAATGTTCATCTTCGCAAATGCAGCAGGAACCATGATGGTTTCCTTCACAAGCCCGATCGCACAGCGTCAGGTTGGTCAGACTGCAATGACCGCAGCATTCTGCGTATCCATTATGACACTGGCTAACATGTGCGGACGTATTGGTTTTGGTTTCATCTACGACATTTTAAAGGGCTGGAAGAGCCTGATCCTGTTAATGGTCATCAATGGAGCTTCCATGTTAATGCTGACACAGGCAACTACACTTCCATACTTTATCGTATGCATCGTTTTAGTAGGCTTCTCCTTCGGCGGACTGTTAGTAGTATTTGCGCCAATGGTACGTATGATCTTCGGTTCCAAGTTCTACAACCGTAACTACGGACTGATCTTCATCGGCTATGGTATCGGTGCTTTCGTAGGACCTAAGATCAGTGCTTACTTCTACGACACCACCGGCCAGTACACCATGGGCTTCATCGGATCTGCAGTATTAGCAGTTGCAGCCATCGTACTGATCGTGATCGCACAGAAGATGGCAGAAAAGATGGAAAATGCGCAGTAAGAAATGAAGTTACAGTTCAGTAACAATTAAATAGTAAAATGTTTATAAAAACCCTGGAAACTGGTGCAGTTGTGTGCCTGGTTTCCAGGGTTTTTAAAATAAAATGCTTGAAGCATATGCCCTTCTGCCTTATAATAACAGGGAAAGACCCGGAAGGTTACATGATTTCTGGGCTATTTTTTTGAAATGAAGAAATGAGGATAAGACAGAATGGAAATAAAAGCACAGATCACCAAAAAACTGCAGAAATACAAAGCGGATGAGATCAAAACTCTGTATCAGCTGATGCTCAGAGTATTATCCGGCAATGATGATTTTCGCATGGTACAAAATGCAGATACAGATGATCTGCGTCCTGTAATCGAAGGGGAGACAGGAGAAAAGATCGACTTTGCAATGGAGTCCATTATTTCAGGAGAGTCACTGAAGCTGTGGCAGGACATCCAGGCAGAGGAAGCAGAAAAAGTAAAATTAAAGAAGGCAGACAGAATTGAAAGAATTGCTTCTGTTATGAGCGATGCTGCTTTATTTGAAGGTTTCTGCCTGGCTTTTTATGGAAAAGATGAGATGCTGGCAGTTCTCTGCGATGAGTATGGCTGTCTGGAAGCTTATGAAGCCTTAGTACAGGATACTGTATACAGAAAAAGAAGAGCTTATATGCGTATGCTTTCTGACTATGTGCTGGCAGCCTCCCACCTGTATGGTGTAGTATCTCTTCATGATTTTGAACTGCTGCTGCGCCATTACGAAAAGAACCTGGATGATTTCGATGGCTATGCAAGAGAAGAAGGAAGCTATAAAAACACCATCCTTTTCCAGCCAAGATACTTAGGCTTTGTACCTTACAGCAGCTGATCGGAAATACAGTACCAGAAGTACTGACTACCATGGACGGCCTGTTTTTACATCCTTCTTTTACAGAAGATTTCCGGAAAGAACAGAAGGAAATGGTAAAGGCATTTGCGAAAAATGGTGGACAGAATGTGGGAGAAAAGGATTTCGACCAGTTCTTTGCAGCTGCAGGGGAAAAAACTTCCTACAGAAAGCTGCTGCGTGACACCATGGACAAGCCAATGTATCTTCCAACCAAAGAAGAATTTTTAAAGTACGTAAACGAAGATTACCATGTGATCTCGACTGCAGAAAAGAATTTAAGAAACTATCTGAAGGGAAAATATGGAAAAGAATTAGAAACAGCAGCACAGGCAGCAGGAACTACCGCGGAGGTATACTTAGAAGCCTTTATCGCAAAGCTGCGTGATTTAGGCACAGATGTAGGAAAAGGCGGAGCAGAGCCGGATCCTCAGGCACAGATCCAGTTTGTTTTAACCACATTAAGACAGATCGGCGCTGCTTTTGAGAATATTGCAGACGCAAAAGAACCACTGCGCTATGCAATGGAACTGTCCAATGCAGAGCATTTATGGTGCAACCGTGGATTTAGCGCAGACGGACTGGCAGTGCGTATGGCTGCAGAAAAGAAAAATACAGACATTGCAGCCGGTCTTTTAAATCAGGGAAAGGCAAATGGGCAGGTAGTCAGAAAGACTGCAAAGATCTATCCAAATGATCCATGCCCATGCGGAAGCGGCAAAAAGTATAAGAAGTGCTGCGGAAAGAATTAGGCATAAAATATGAATCAATACGAGATCTTGAAGCATTATTTTGGATATGATACCTTCAGGGATGGACAGGAGAAACTGATCCGTGCTATCTTAGAAGGAAGAGATGTCCTTGGCATTATGCCAACAGGGGCAGGAAAGTCCCTTTGCTATCAGATACCGGCACTTATGATGGGCGGGATCACACTTGTGATTTCGCCTCTTATATCCTTAATGAAAGATCAGGTAAGTAACTTAAACCAGGCAGGTATCCTGGCAGCTTACTTAAACAGTTCCCTTACACCTGGTCAGTACCGTAAAGTACTGGAACTGGCCAGAATGGGAAGATATCCTATTATATATGTAGCACCGGAGCGACTGATAACGGAGGATTTTCTTCGGTTTGCCTTAGACCCACAGGTAAATATTTCCATGGTGGCTGTAGATGAGGCACATTGTGTTTCCCAGTGGGGACAGGATTTCAGACCCAGTTATTTAAAGATCGTAGACTTTATCAAACGTCTACCCAAACGCCCGGTAGTCAGTGCTTTTACAGCTACAGCTACTGCAGAGGTAAGAGACGATATCATAGACATTCTTATGCTTCAGGAACCGGAAGTTTTAACCACCGGATTTGACCGGACTAACCTGTATTTTGGTGTACAGACTCCCAAAGATCGATACCAGGCATTAGTGGAGCTGTTAGAACAGCATAAGTCAGAAAGCGGAATTGTTTACTGTCTTACCCGTAAGATCGTGGAAGAAGTATGTGAAAAGCTGATCAAAGAGGGATTTTCCGTTACCCGTTACCATGCAGGCTTAAGTGATGCAGAGCGAAAGCACAACCAGGAAGAGTTTATCTATGATAATGTGCGGATCATGGTGGCTACCAATGCCTTTGGAATGGGAATTGACAAGTCCAATGTGCGTTTTGTCATCCATTATAATATGCCGAAAAATATGGAATCCTATTACCAGGAGGCAGGAAGAGCAGGACGTGACGGGGAACCGGCGGAGTGCATCCTTCTTTATGGGGGACAGGACGTAATCACCAACCAGTTTTTATTGATCATAACCAGGATAATGAGGCTTTGGATCCTATGACAAGGCAGCTGGTCATGGAGCGGGACAGAGAACGTCTCAGAAAAATGACCTTTTACTGCTTTACCCATGAGTGCCTGCGGGATTATATCCTCCGCTATTTTGGGGAATACGGCAGTAATTACTGCGGAAATTGTTCTAATTGTCTCACACAGTTTGAAAATACCGATATAACGGAAATGGCAAAAGCACTGCTTTCCTGTATTGAAACCAGCAGACAGAGATATGGCGCGACTGTGTTCATTGATACAGTCCATGGGGCCAATACAGCCAAGATCCGGGGCTATGGGATGAATGAAAATCCGGAGTATGGCTCTTTGGCGAAAGTTCCGGTGTATCGTTTGCGTCAGGTCTTAAACCAGCTGCAGTTGGAGGCTATCTTACTGCTACCAATGATGAGTATGCTATTTTGCGTCTGACACCAAAAGCTGCATCTGTATTAAATAATGAAGAAACAGTATGGATGAAACTGGCAAAAGAGCAGACAAAGAGTGAGCAGGAAACGCAGAAGAAGAGCAGGAAGAAAAAGAGTGCTCTGGCTGGATCCGGCGAATTTACAGAGGCAGAGGAAAACTTATTTGAAACACTGCGAAAACTTCGGGCCCAGATCGCAAAAGAAGAAAAAGTTCCCCCGTATATTGTATTTTCTGATAAGACACTGGCTCACATGTGCATTATAAAGCCTGTAAATAAGGAAGAAATGCTGTCTGTATCCGGTGTGGAGAGTTTAAATATGAGAAATATGGGGAACGTTTCCTGGCAGCGGTAAGAGAGCAGACAGAATAATATTGTGATTTTAAGATGTTTCTGAAGAAGCAGGTTTAAAAAGCTTTCGAGAGAACATTAAGATCAAAAGGAGAAAAATAAGATGGAAGAAAACAGGATAAACAGTGTCGGTGAAACCGCAGACACAATAGGCGGGGGAGAAAATCTGGAAACACCACATAAGCGCCGCGTCCGTTACAAAGGTACTCATCCAAGGTCCTATAAAGAGAAATACAAAGAACTGCAGCCGGAAAAATACGGGGATACCATTGCGAAGGTCATCAGCAAGGGAAGTACACCGGCAGGTATGCATATTTCCATTATGGTAAAGGAAATCCTGGATTTCTTAAACATTCAGCCGGGACAGACAGGACTGGATGCTACTTTGGGATATGGTGGTCATACCAGTCATATGTTAGCCTGTTTAAAAGGCGAAGGCCATATGTATGCCCTGGATGTGGACACCATTGAAATGGAAAAGACCAGAAAACGTCTGGCTGATAAAGGCTTTGGACCGGATATTTTAACCATTAAGCATTTAAACTTTGCCAATATTGACCAGGTGGCAGAGGAAGCAGGCGGTTTTGACTTTGTTCTGGCTGACCTGGGAGTTTCTTCCATGCAGATCGACAATCCGGACAGAGGTTTTTCCTTTAAAAATGAAGGTCCGCTGGATCTGAGACTGGACCCGTCTAAGGGGGAAACAGCAGCGGAACGTTTAAAAAAGCTTAACTTTGAAGAATTAAAGGGAATGCTGATCGAAAACTCAGACGAGCCATATGCAGAACAGATTGCAAGAAAAGTGATGAACGAGAAAAAGCATGGTCGCCCTATTGAAACAACCACCCGGTTAAAAGAAGTGATCGAAGAAGCACTTTCTTTCCTGCCGGAAGCAGAGAAAAAAGAGGCAGTAAAGAAGTCCTGCCAGCGTACCTTCCAGGCACTGCGTATTGATATCAACAGTGAATTTGAAGTATTGTACGCATTTTTAGATAAACTTCCAGGTGCATTAAAACCAGGTGGAAGAGCTGCGATCCTTACTTTCCATTCCGGTGAGGACCGTCTGGTAAAGAAAGCCTTTAAAGAAGGCTTGAAAGCCGGGATCTACAGTGAGATCAATCAGGATGTGATCCGTCCGTCAGCAGAAGAATGTGCGAAAAACGGAAGGGCTAAGTCCACAAAGCTTCGCTGGGCTGTAAAAGCACAGGAGTAAAGGTAAAATTAAAAATGGATCATATGTAAAAACCGGCAGCTTTTTATTATTCCCAGAAGATATCCTGATGTGATGGAGTGTAATGCAACAAGGAACTCATTTGAATGGATATTGGATCTAAAACAGGGAATGAAATAAGCTGCCAGTTCATCCGTTCATATAGATAATGCAGAAGAAGGCAGTTTTATTGCAAAAATAAGCTGCCTTTTATTGCCAGTGCATTTAAACTGTGCTAAGATATGAGTTGTTTTGGTTATTGTAGTGGGTAGCACTTTTGGACCCAAAAGTGCCGTACGATAACGTAGTGGCTGCGAGAATTTGCCGTATTTAAATGCGAAGCCACGGCAAATTCCGTTGCTGGAACAGCAACTTGTTTTGGTTGCTGTTCTAGCAACGTGTTTTATACGAAAGAGAGGAAATGATCATGACAGCATATCTGATCGTCTGCCCGTTGGTATTTCTGGCAGGTCTTGTAGATTCCATTGCCGGAGGCGGGGGACTTATTTCTCTCCCCGGATATCTGATTGCAGGGGTTCCGGCCCATATGGCTCTTGGGACCAACAAAATGAGTTCTACCATAGGAACTTCTATTTCTGCGGTGAGACTTTTAAAACATGGTTACTTAAAAGGAAAAATGGCTATGGCCATTGCATCGGCAGTCTGTGCCATGACAGGTTCTGTTCTGGGAGCAAGAATGTCTTTACTGGTATCAGAGTCTGTGATCCGGCATATGATGATCGTTGTCCTTCCTATTGTAGCTTATCATGTATTAAAAAATAAGCACATGGGGGAAGATGAAAAAACAGGAACAGCTTACTATAAGAAAATGTTTCTGATCTCTGTGATCGCAGCTTTCTTTATCGGCTGTTATGATGGTTTTTACGGACCGGGTACAGGAACATTTCTGCTCCTTGTATTTACAGGTGCAGCCAAAATGGATACCCGCAGCGCGTCTGCACAGACTAAGGTCATCAATCTTTCGTCCAATATAGCAGCACTGGTAACATTTATTATAGCAGGAAATGTTTATTATCCTCTGGGGCTGGCAGCAGCAGCCTGTTCTGTAGCAGGCAATTACCTGGGTTCAGGCTGGTAGTTCATGACGGCCAGAAGATCGTCCGTCCGGTTGTTCTGGTGGTACTGGGGATCTTATTTATAAAAATTCTGACGGGGAATTAAAAGGAGAAATGCATTATGAAGTGGAAAAAATTCACTCTGACTACTACCACAGAAGCAGTTGACCTTGTAAGCAGCATGCTGGATGATGTGGGTATTGAGGGCATTGAAGTAGAAGATAATGTTCCTCTTACTGAAAAAGAAACTAAGGGAATGTTTATTGATATCCTTCCGGAGCTTCCGCCGGATGAAGGCGTTGCAAAGGTAAGCTTTTATCTGGATGATGATGATCAGGTAGAGGAAATGTTGCGCCGTGTCAATGAAGGACTGGATGAGCTTGCTGCTTATACAGAACTGGGACAGCGCACTATTGAGGCATCTGAGACAGAGGATAAGGACTGGATCAACAACTGGAAGCAGTATTTTAAGCCGTTTACAGTAGATCATATCCTGATCAAGCCAACCTGGGAGACTGTCCCGGAAGAACACAAGGATAAACTGTTAGTACAGATCGACCGGGAACTGCTTTTGGTACCGGTATGCATGAGACAACCCAGCTTTGTATCCGTCAGCTGGAAAAATATGTACACAGTGAAAGCGAGATCCTGGATGTGGGAACAGGAAGCGGTATTTTAGGTATCACTGCTTTAAAGCTGGGAGCAAAAGAAGTCTGGGGAACGGATCTGGATGAAAATGCCATTACAGCAGTTGGTGAGAACCTGGCTTCCAATGATATCAGCAGTGACCGTTTCCATGTACTTCAGGGAAATATCATTGATGACAAGTCTGTTCAGGACTGGGCCGGATATGAGAAATATGATATTGTAGTTGCCAATATTTTAGCAGATGTTATCATCATGCTGGTAAAAGAGATCCCGGTACATCTGAAAAAAGGTGGATATTTCATTACTTCCGGTATTATCAACCTGAAGGAAGAAGCAGTCCGGGCTGCATTTGCTGCCAGTGAAGAACTGGAAGTTGTAGAGATCACTTATCAGGGAGAATGGCTCTCTGTTACTGCAAGAAAGAAATAGGAGTTCGGGATGCATCATTTTTTGTAGATCCTTCCAGTATTGAGGAAGGGATTGTAAGGATCGTTGGAACGGACTTAAACCATATGAAAAATGTGCTCCGCATGAAACCGGGAGAAGAAGTGCTGATCAGCGATGGCACAGGAAAAGATTATAACTGCCAGGTAAAAGAGTATGGAGCAGAAGAAGGAATTTTAGTGATCCTTTCGGAAAATGCAGACAGCAGGGAACTTCCTTCCAGAATCTGGCTCTTTCAGGGATTGCCAAAATCAGATAAAATGGAAGTGATCCTGCAGAAAGCAGTAGAACTGGGAGCTGCAGGTGTGATACCGGTTGCAACCAGAAATGCAGTAGTGAAGCTGGATGCAAAGAAGGCAGAGGCGAAGATCCGCCGCTGGCAGGCAATCGCAGAAAGTGCAGCCAAACAGTCCAAACGCAGTTATATCCCTCAGGTGGGACCTGTGATGAGCTTAAAAGAAGCATTTTCCTATATAGAAGAGCAGAAATTTGATCTGCGCATGATCCCTTATGAACTGGAAAAGGGAATGGACGGGACGAAGACAGTATTAGAAGCTTTGGCGCCGGGACAGCAGGTTGCAGTGTTTATCGGACCGGAAGGCGGTTTCGATGAGGAAGAGATCCAACTTGCGCTGAAAATGGGAGTAAAACCTGTCAGTCTTGGAAAGCGTATCCTGCGCACGGAAACAGCAGGACCTGCCATACTGGCTCTTCTGATGATGAAGCTGGAAGGAGCATTTTAATGGAAGCATATTTTGACAATTCAGCCACAACAAAGGCACTGGACTCTGTCCGGGATATTATGGTAAAAACCCTGACGGAGGATTTCGGAAATCCCTCTGCCAAGCATACAAAGGGTATGGAAGCAGAAAACTACATCCGTCAGGCTGCAGCCGATATTGCAAAGACCTTAAAGGTAAAAGATAAGGAGATCCTGTTTACTTCCGGCGGTACGGAGTCCAATAACATGGCTTTGATTGGTACAGCGCTGGCAAATCAGAGAGCGGGAAAGCACATTATCAGTACCAGGATCGAGCATGCATCCGTTTATCAGCCACTGGCATTTCTGGAGTCCTTAGGCTTTGAGGTGACTTATCTTCATGTGGACCACAACGGACATATCTCACTGGAAGAACTGGAGCAGTCTATCCGCCCGGATACTATTTTAGTGTCTGTTATGTATGTAAATAATGAGATCGGTGCTATTGAGCCAATTGATGAGATCGCCCGTCTGGTACATGGAAAGAACCCGAAGATCGTATTTCACGTAGATGCTATCCAGGCATATGGAAAACTGGTGATCCGCCCGAAAAAGCAGGGTATTGACCTGTTAAGCGTCAGCGGACATAAGATCCATGGTCCAAAAGGCATTGGTTTCTTATATATAGATGAAAAGGTAAAAATCCGTCCGCTGATCTACGGCGGTGGCCAGCAGAAGGATATGCGTTCCGGTACAGAAAATGTTCCCGGTATTGCAGGTCTTGGTGTGGCAGCCAAAGAAATGTATACAGACCACAGTGCCAAGATGGAGTATCTTACTGGTTTGAAGGATTATCTGATCGATAGGGCCTCTGAACTGGAAGGTGTTACAGTCAACAGCTTAAAGGGTGCAGAAGGCGCTCCTCAGATCGTAAGTTTAAGTTTTGAGGGAGTGAGAAGTGAAGTGCTTCTTCATGCACTGGAAGAAAAAGGTATCTATGTTTCTTCCGGTTCAGCATGTTCTTCTAATCATCCGGCCATCAGCGGTACTTTAAAGGCAATTGGAGTGAAGAAGGAATTATTGGATTCCACTTTGAGATTTAGTTTTGGAATGTTTAATAAAAAAGAAGAGATCGACTATGCAGTGGATGTTTTGAAGGAGCTTCTGCCGGTGCTTAGGAGATTTACTATCAAATAGTCGACCGCCTGCGTCAGCAGGCAGTGGAGTACGTCAAGTATAAAGAACAAAAGAAAGGAAGTATTATGCAGTACCAGTCATTTTTGATCAAGTATGCAGAGATTGGCACAAAGGGCAAAAACAGATACATGTTTGAAGATGCCCTGATCCGTCAGATCCGTTATGCCTTAAGCTCTGTAGACGGTGAGTTTGATGTTACAAAAGAATCCGGCCGTATTTATGTAAAGGCTTTAGGAGAGTATGATTATGATGATACCATTGAAGCGTTAAAGCGTGTATTTGGTATCGCAGATATCTGCCCAATGGTGCAGATCGACGATAAGGATTATGAGAACCTGAAAAAGCATGTAGTAGAATACATGGATCAGGTATATCCGGACAAGAATATCACATTTAAGGTAGATGCCAGAAGAGGAGATAAGCAGTATCCTGTAAGTTCTGAGCAGATCAACCGTGATATGGGTGAGGCAATCTTAGATGCTTTCCCAGAGATGAAGGTAGATGTACATCATCCGGATGTTCTCCTTCGTGTGGAGATTCGTCAGAAGGTAAACCTGTTCTCCCTGATGATCCGGGACCGGGTGGTATGCCTATCGGTACCAATGGTCAGGCAATGCTGCTGCTTTCCGGTGGTATTGACAGCCCGGTTGCAGGTTATATGATCGCAAAGCGAGGTGTTAAGATCGACGCTGTTTATTTCCATGCGCCGCCATACACCAGTGAGAGAGCAAAGCAGAAGGTAGTTGACCTGGCTAATCTGGTAGCACGTTATTCCGGCCCGATCAATCTCCATGTGGTTAATTTTACAGATATCCAGCTTTATATTTATGAGCAGTGCCCGCATGAGGAGCTGACTATCATTATGCGCCGGTATATGATGCGTATTGCACAGGCGATCGCTGAAAAGACCGGTTCCATTGCGCTGATCACAGGCGAGAGTATCGGACAGGTGGCTTCCCAGACGTTACAGTCACTGGCTTCTACCAATGAAGTGTGCACCATGCCTGTTTTCCGTCCGGTGATCGGATTTGACAAGCAGGAGATCGTGGATGTTTCTGAGAAGATCGGTACTTATGAGACTTCCATCCAGCCATATGAGGACTGCTGCACGATTTTCGTAGCAAAGCACCCGGTTACCAAGCCAAATCTTAAGGTGATCAGAAATTCTGAGCGTCATCTGGAAGAGAAGATCGATGAGATGGTGAAGACTGCGTTAGATACAGTGGAAGTTATTGCTTGCCGCGGCGAGGTTTAAGGTTACTGGCTGAAGTATTTGCGAGGGGGTTCTTCATTCTATAAAACATTGTTCGCTGGCCTTCGCTTGCGTCAGTTCGCCTGTGCCGGACTGCATCCGTCACAGACGTACAGCCGCGCTCAGGATGCGTACAATTGTTTTATAGAAAGCGAACCCCTGCAACGTTATTTCTGGTTAAGAAGACCCGCCGGTGGGCGGAAAGCGTTATATAAAAAGAGAGCCGCGTCCATGCGGCTCCCTTCTAACTTTAACATTAAACTCAGTCGATGATGTATGGAGAAAGTGTAGAAAGAATGCTGTCTACGTCATTCTCTGCATGGATGTTCAGATCGATCGGCTTGGACAGATCCAGGCTGAAGATACCCATAATAGATTTTGCGTCGATGACATATCTGCCGGAAACCAGATCAAAATCAACATCGAACTTAGCTAAATCATTTACGAAAGATTTAACCTTATCAATGGAATTTAATGAAATTCTAACTGTTTTCATAGGAAGCCCCTCCTTGTGTGGTATGTAAATCATTTTTGCAGAATAAAACTGCTTACTTTTAATACTAAAGGTCAGTGGTATAAAAGTCAATAGTGAGATTGTATGAAAAATCAGGAAGAAACGGGAAAAGTTATAATTGTAAATATTTGGAAAAATCAGGAGGTTATATTATGCCAAAAGCAGCCCTTCACAATCTGGGGTGCAAAGTAAATGCTTATGAAACAGAAGCCATGGAGCAGCAGTTAAAGGAAAGAGGTTATGAGATCGTTCCTTTTGATGAGAAGGCGGATGTTTATATTATCAATACATGTTCTGTTACCAATATTGCGGACCGCAAATCAAGACAGATGCTCCATCGTGCAAAGAAGCTGAATCCGGAATCTGTAGTGGTGGCAGCAGGCTGTTATGTGCAGGTGGCATCGGAAGAGTTGAAGAAAGATGCAGCGTGGATATTGTAATTGGAAACAATAAGAAGGCAGAGCTTGCAGATATTCTGGATGAATATTTAGGCAATGTCCATGAGGAAGAGGAGGCAGAGGTATTTGTAACGGACCTTTCCCATGGCAGTGATTATGAGGCCCTTCATTTAGAGCAGCTTCTGACCATACAAGAGCTTTTATCAAGGTCCAGGATGGCTGTAATCAGTTCTGCAGCTATTGCATCATCCCTTATGCCAGAGGCAGGGTGCGCAGCAGAAGCCGTGAAGATGTAGTGAAAGAGATCACAGGACTGGTGGCACAGGGATATAAAGAAGCGGTTCTTACAGGAATTCATTTAAGCTCTTATGGAATTGAGCATATGGAAGGAAATCCTGTAAGCCAGGGTGACTGGAACCACAGGGAGTTACTGGCTCTGATCCGTGAAGTCCATGAGATTGAAGGCCTGGAGCGCATCCGCCTGGGATCACTGGAGCCGCGTATTATTACAGAAGAGTTTGCTGAAAGTCTGGCAGAGCTTCCTAAGTTCTGTCCTCATTTCCACCTGTCTTTACAGAGCGGCTGTGACAGCGTTTTAAAACGGATGAACCGTCATTATACCACAGAAGATTATTTAAGACGGTGTGAGATCCTGCGTAAATATTTTAAGCGCCCGGCTATTACTACGGATGTGATCGTAGGCTTCCCGGGAGAGACAGAGGAAGAGTTTGATATTACGGAAAAGTATCTGGAAAAAGTGCATTTTTATGAGATGCATGTGTTTAAATATTCCAGAAGAGCCGGTACAAAGGCAGCAGCCATGCCGGATCAGATCCCGGAACAGATCAAGGGAGTCCGTTCTGACCGCTTATTAGCATTGGAACAGAAGATGTCAGAGGAGTTCAGAAAAGGATTTATTGGTGAGAAGGTTTCTGTTCTTTTTGAGGAAATGATAACAGTAGATGGAAAAGAGTATCTGGTGGGACATACGCCAGAGTATGTGAAAGCAGCTCTTCCTAAGGAAGAATGTGAGAAGATGCATGCTGCTTCCGGTGTTATTTTAGAGGCAGAAGCAAAAGATCTTCTGACTTCCGATATACTTCTGTTAAAAAATACTATTGCCGAATAGAAAAATATAGAGTAGAATATATAAGAATACGTAAAGGACGTGATGATATGGGCAATATAAAAGAAACACAGTATTTTCAGGCTGTTCAGGACAAAAAGGTAGAAGTAAGCGATGTACTGGAGCAGGTGTATATTGCCTTGACAGAAAAAGGATATAACCCTGTAAATCAGATCGTAGGTTATATTATGTCTGGGGATCCTACCTATATTACCAGCCACAAGGGAGCCAGAAGCCTTATTATGAAGGTGGAAAGAGATGAGATCCTGGAAGAACTGATGGCGGTATATATTGACGCCCGTTTAAAATAGGGCAGCCGGGAAAATAGGGTCAGGGAGTGGGATGCTCTCTGGTTTAACGTCCATTAAAGTCTCTGTTTAGGGACTTTTTATGGGCGTTGATTTTTTCTGTAATGATGATCACAAACGCAGTTTTTGTGTTTGTTGGTGTACTGTATTGTTGAGTAAGCTGTTTGGAGAAATATCAATAATGCGGTACACTAGTTTTAGTGTGCGCGGAGGAATTGAATATGAGGATCATGGGGCTTGATTATGGCTCAAAAACAGTAGGGGTAGCAGTGTGCGATCCCCTGGGAATTACTGCACAGGCAGTAGAGACCATTACCAGAAAGGATGAAAACAAGCTGCGTCAGACCCTTGCCAGGATCGAAGCACTGGCGAAAGAGTATGGGGTAGAAAAGTTCGTTCTTGGTTATCCTAAAAATATGAATAATACAGTGGGAGACCGTGCACAGAAGTCAGAAGAACTGAAAGCGGCTTTAGAGCGTAGAACAGGGCTTCCTGTGGAGTTGTGGGACGAACGTCTTACAACTGTAGCAGCAGAGCGTGTCCTTATGGAAAGCGGTGTCCGCCGTGAACACAGAAAAGAGTCGGTAGACCAGATCGCAGCAGCAATGATCCTTCAGGGATATTTAGATCATCTGTCCATGACGAAAAAAGAAGACGGAGAGAACAATGGATAAGCCAATGAATGAAAGAGAAGACTGCATTACGATGATAACAGATTCAGGAGAATCTGTAGATTTTTACGTATTGGAAGAAACAAGGATCCATGGAAAAGATTATCTGCTGGTAACGGATGCGCCAGAGGATGAGGATGGAGAATGTTATATTTTAAAGGATGTATCCGGTGAAAATGACAGTGAAGCTTTATTTGAGTTCGTGGAAGATGACAGGGAACTGGATGGAGTTATGGGCATTTTTGAAGAGTTATTAAAGGATGCAGACGTGGAATTAGAGAAATAATGTAGGAGGAATCAGCTTGAGTTTAGAAGAGAACGTGAATGAAAATGTAAAACCTGAGATCAGTGCAGAAAAAAAGAAGAAAATGGTAACGGCGAAAATCGTGAAGAAGGGGCAAAACCAGCCAGAAGACCACAGTACAGAAGACCGAGACGTGGGCAAAGAGCGCCAAAAGCTGTAAAAGTGGAAGAAAAAGAAGGAACAGAAAACGCAGGAGCTGCAGAGCCGAAAACAGAAGAAAGACGTAAACCTGCTCAGGCAAGAGGAAGACAGCAGGGAAACAGAAGGTCCCTTCCGGCTGTAAAAGAAGCAGGAGAGAGAAAAGCACCTGTAAGAAAACCTTCCAGAAACAACCAGAAAGAAGCAAAGAGTAAATTAAAGATCATACCTTTAGGCGGTTTAGAGCAGATCGGTATGAACATTACCGCATTTGAATATGAAGATTCCATTATTGTTGTAGACTGCGGTCTTGCATTCCCGGGAGATGATATGTTAGGTATTGACCTGGTGATCCCGGATGTATCTTATTTAAAGCAGAATATTGATAAGGTAAAGGGTTTTGTGATCACTCATGGACATGAGGACCATATTGGGGCACTGCCATATATTTTACAGCAGGTGAATGTGCCAATCTATGGTACAAAGCTGACCATTGCCTTAATTGAACATAAATTAAAAGAGCATAACCTGTTAAAGACTACCAAGCGTAAGGTAATGAAGCATGGACAGTCTGTTAATCTGGGATGCTTCCGCGTAGAATTTATTAAGACCAATCACAGTATCCAGGACGCTTCCGCCCTTGCGATCTTCTCACCGGTTGGTATTGTTCTTCATACAGGTGACTTTAAGATCGACTACACACCTGTTTTTGGTGATCCTATTGATCTGCAGCGTTTTGCAGAGCTGGGTAAAAAAGGTGTTCTTGCTATGCTGGCAGACAGTACCAATGCTACCAGACCTGGATTTACCATGTCTGAGCGCAGCGTAGGAAAGACCTTTGATACTATTTTTGCGGAACATACCAATCGCCGTATTATCGTAGCTACTTTTGCGTCTAACGTAGACCGTGTACAGCAGGTAGTAAATACTGCTTATAAATATGGCCGTAAGGTAGTAGTAGAAGGCCGCAGTATGGTAACGATCATTGATATTGCCAGTGAGTTAGGCTATATCAATATCCCGGAAGGCACTCTGATCGATATTGACCAGTTAAAGAATTATCCGCCTGAGTCTACGGTACTGATCACAACAGGAAGCCAGGGTGAGTCCATGGCTGCACTGTCCCGTATGGCAGCAAGCATCCACAAGAAGGTATCCATCGTACCTGGTGATGTGGTAGTATTAAGTTCTACTCCGATCCCTGGAAATGAGAAGGCAGTAGCAAATGTGATCAATGAGCTTTCTGCAAAGGGTGCAAAGGTGATCTGCCAGGATACCCATGTTTCCGGACATGCATGTCAGGAAGACTTAAAGCTGATCTATTCCCTGGTACATCCGAAATTTGCCATCCCGGTACATGGTGAGTTCCGCCACAGAATGGCGCAGAAGGAACTGGCTGAGTACATGGGTGTTCAGAAGGGGAATGCATTACTGGTAAATTCCGGTGATGTGGTATCTTTGGATGAAGACAGCTGTCAGGTAACCGATCATGTAGCCTGCGGCGCCATCCTGGTTGACGGACTTGGGGTTGGCGATGTAGGAAATATCGTATTAAGAGACAGACAGAACCTGGCTCAGAATGGTATCATCGTTGTAGTACTGACACTGGAGAAACATTCCAACCAGCTGCTTTCCGGTCCGGATATCGTATCCAGAGGCTTTGTATATGTAAGAGAGTCTGAGGATTTATTAGAGGAAGCTCACAATGTGGTTGCAGATGCAGTAGCAGACTGCTTAGACCGCCACGTAAGCGACTGGGGCAAGATCAAGAACATTATTAAAGACAGCTTAAGCGATTTCTTATGGAAGCGTATGAAGAGAAATCCTATGATCTTACCGATCATTATGGAAGTGTAAGAAGGAGGCGAAGAAGCATGAGCAGCCGTACAAGAGAGATCAACAAAATAACCATGGCGATCATCCGTATTTCGGTAAAGCTGATGCTTCTTGCCCTTTTGATCCTTCTTTTATATGAAGCAGTGATCCGGGGGTATGCTTTTGGCCATGCGGTGTTTTATGCAGAGGCAGTGGAAGCGGCTCCGGGTCATGATATTACTGTAGTGGTAAAAGACGGGGAAGATGTGTCACAGGCAGCTGATGAGCTGGAAAAAAAGGGTCTGATCAAAAATATCTATGCCTTTTTATTCCAGAGTCGTTTTTATGATTATGATAAGATATACCCGGGAACCTATACGTTCAATACTTCCATGACTTCCAAGGAGATCCTTCAAAAACTGAGCGAAAAGCCGGAAAATGAAGAGGACGAAAAATCCGGGGATAAATCAGGGAGCACAAAAACAACACAAAAGAGCGCAGATCAGAGTACTGAAAAATCAGAAAGTGATCAGCAAAAACGTCAGTCAGACCTTCAGACAGAAGAAGCAAATGCAGCAGATCCTGCAAAGAGCACCCTTTCATCGGGAGAAGCCCAGGCAGATGCGCATTCCTATTCTGGTGAAGATGAGGAAGAAGGCGGCTGGATCGAAGATGTGACAGAGGACGGACAAAATGATCGTAGATAACAGGATTACAGAATATCTTCATTCCCTGGAAACAAGCAGGGGAGAACTTCTGGATACAATTGAAAAAAAGGCGATTGAAGACGGAGTTCCTATTATCCGCAGTGAGACAGCCGCCCTGCTTAGAAGCCTGACAGCAGCATTAAGACCGGAAAATATTCTGGAGATCGGAACGGCTGTAGGTTATTCTGCGTTACAGATGTGTCAGGTGATGCCGCAAACTGCCATATCACTACCATTGAAAAATACGAAAAACGTATTCCTGAGGCGAAAGAAAATTTTAGAAAAGCCGGGGAAGAAAGCCGCATTACCTTTTTAGAGGGAGATGCGGATATGTGGCTGAAAGAATTAAAAGGAAAACAGTTTGATCTGGTATTTATGGATGCAGCGAAAGGACAGTATTTAAACTGGCTGCCTCTGCTGTTAGACCTGATGCCTGTAGGAGCCGTGCTTATTTCCGATAATGTGCTCCAGGATGGGGATGTAGTCCAGTCCCGTTTTGCAGTGCAGCGCAGGAACCGTACCATCCACAGCAGGATGCGTGAGTATCTGTATGAATTAAAGCATATGGAAGAATTTGAAACAGCGGTGATCCCTATAGGAGATGGAGTGACCATCAGTACCAGGATCAGATAGGAGAAGATAGATAAATGAGAAAGACAGAGTTATTAATACCAGCAGGCAGTCTGGATGTATTAAAAACAGCCGTTATTTACGGTGCGGATGCCGTATATATAGGAGGAGAGGCTTTTGGATTGAGAGCCAAAGCACATAACTTCTCCTTAGAGGACATGAAAGAGGGAATTGCCTTTGCCCATGCGCATGATGTTAAGGTCTATGTAACAGCCAATATTCTGGCTCATAATCAGGACCTGCCAGGGGTGGAGGCTTATTTTGAAGAATTAAAGGAAGTGGGACCAGATGCACTGATCATTTCTGATCCAGGTGTATTTGAGATCGCAAAGAGAGTACTTCCGGATACAGAACTTCATGTAAGCACACAGGCAAATAATACCAACTACGACACATATCTGTTCTGGAACCGTATGGGTGCAAAGCGTGTGGTTTCCGCAAGAGAGCTTTCTTTAGCTGAGATCAAGGAGATCCGCTCTCATATCCCGGATGATATGGAGATTGAAGTTTCATCCATGGTGCTATGTGCATTTCCTATTCCGGAAGATGTCTGCTGAGTAACTTCTTTACAGGTCGTGACGCCAACCAGGTGCCTGTACCCATCCATGCCGTTGGAAATATTCCATTGTAGAAGAGACCAGACCGGGAGAGTACATGCCTGTATATGAAAATGAAAGAGGCACTTATATCTTTAACTCCAAGGACCTTTGTATGATCGAGCATGTTCCGGAACTGATCGATGCGGGAATTGACAGCTTTAAGATCGAAGGACGTATGAAAACAGCTTTGTATGTAGCGACTGTAGCAAGAACCTACCGCAAAGCCATTGATGATTATTTGAAAGATCCGAAGCTTTATGAGGCAAATATGGAGTGGTACAAGGAAGAGATCGGAAAATGCACCTACCGTGAATTTACTACAGGTTTCTACTTTGGAAAACCGGGAAGTGATGCCCAGATCTATAACAGCAATACTTATGTAAAGAATTATACCTATCTTGGCACAGTGGAAGAGGCGGATGGAAAAGGCCGCTGCCGCATTGAACAGAAAAATAAGTTCTCTGTAGGCGAGACCATTGAGATCATGAAGCCGGACGGCCGAAATCTGGAAGTAGTTGTAAAGAGCATCTGCGACGAAGATGGAAATGAGCAGGAAAGTGCTCCACATCCAAAACAGATCCTGTGGGTAGATTTAGGAGCAGATGTGGATAAGTATGATATTCTCCGCAAAAAAGAGGATAATTAATAATTGTTAAAATATAGCTGAATGATAAAAAGGAGGTGCTCTATGGCAGATATGATCCTGTTGGGACTGGCGATCATCTGTACTGCATACTTTATGGTTATTGTTTTTTATGCAGGTATGGGAACCTCCTTTGCCTTTATCTGGCTTTTCTTTGCTGCTCTTTGTGTATTTCTTGTATATGGAAAATGGTATTACAGGAAAAATATGGACCGCATCCCACAGTGGGTGCCGGTGAGCATTGTTACTACCTGTATTGCCGGTGTGGTCATTATGGCAGCCCTTTGTATCATGGTGTTTATGGGAGCGGCAGCCAGTGAAGAAAGGGACCTTGACTATGTGATCGTTTTGGGAGCCAGAGTCAAGGAACATACAGTAAGCAATTCTTTAAAAAAGAGACTGGATAAGGCCATTGAATATGCAGAGAAAAATCCGGAAACCTATCTGGTGCTGTCAGGAGGCAAAGGACCGGATGAACCTGTATCAGAAGCCCAGGCTATGTACCAGTATCTGGTATACAACGGCGTAAGACCCAGTCAGCTTCTTTTGGAAGAACATTCCGTAAGCACAGTGGAAAATCTGGCATACAGCAAGATCATCATTGACAGCCACAGGGAAGTGATCCGTCATCAGAGAGAAGAAAGAAACCGTCTGACATTTCAACGGGAACCAAAAGGCGGTTATCTTATTGCAGCGGACAAACCTCTGGATGTGGGTGTCCTTACCAGTAATTTCCATGTGTACAGAGCCTGCATGATTGCAAAAAAATGGGGTTTTGAAAATGTCTACGGCATCAGCGCCCAGTCAGACCCTGTGCTGTTTATCCATTTGTGTGTGCGTGAATGTGCATCCATAGTAAAGGACAGAATAATGGGGAACATGTAAGGGCCCCAGAAGAAAACAAGCGTCTGCAAAGCAGACATTTGTTTTTCTTGGGCCCTTAACGAGCAAACCGTCTGCGTAAGCAGACAGTGGAGCGCGAAGCGCGTGTTTGCGAGTCTACTAACGAACGAACAACCAGCCTGCGCAAGCAGGCAGTAAAGCACGAAGTGCGAGGTTGTGAGTGACCGGGACGCGACATCCCTCACGCAAGGGATTTCCCAGCCTCATGGAAAACCAAACAAGATAGGAGACCAATTCAAAATGAACAGACAGCAGATGCTTGAAAAAGTAGAAAACCTTTCTGCCTACGAGGTAAAAGACCGTCGTTTTGTAGAAGAGATGAATTCCGAAGGAATGGTGCTGGAACATAGAAAAAGCGGTGCCAGACTGTTCCTCATGAGCAACGAAGACGACAACAAAGTATTTTCAATCGGCTTCAGAACACCGCCTGCGGACAGCACCGGACTGCCTCATATCCTGGAGCACAGCGTACTGGAAGGTTCTGAAAAGTTTCCGGTAAAAGATCCCTTTGTAGAGTTAGTAAAAGGTTCCTTAAATACCTTCTTAAATGCAATGACTTATCCGGACAAGACCGTATATCCGGTAGCCAGTTGCAATGATAAAGATTTCCAGAACCTGATGGATGTATATTTAGACGGTGTATTCCATCCGTCCATTTACAGAGAGCCAAAGATCTTCAAACAGGAAGGCTGGCATTATGAACTGCATTCAGAGGATGCACCTCTTACTGTCAATGGTGTTGTATACAATGAGATGAAAGGTGCTTTTTCCTCACCGGAAAGCGTGCTGGAGCGTTTCACTTCATCAGTCCTTTTTCCGGATACCCCGTACAGCAATGAGTCTGGCGGTGACCCGGCAGTGATCCCCAACTTAAGCTATAAGCAGTTCATCCAGTTCCACAAAGACTATTATCATCCGGCAAACAGCTATATCTATCTTTATGGCGATATGGATATGGAAGAAAAGCTTTTATGGCTGGATAAAGAATATTTATCTGCCTATGACAAAAAGGACTTTACCTTAGACTCTTCCATTGCATTACAGAAGCCATTTACAGAACCAGTTGAAAAAGAGACCACCTATTCTGTTACTGCGAATGAAGGCACAGAAGACAACACCTACTTATCTCTGAACACAGTGTAGGAACAGATATAGATCCAATCCTCTATGTTGCATTCCAGATCCTGGACTACACGCTCATCAGCGCTCCGGGAGCACCATTAAAGCAGGCTCTGATCGATGCACATATTGGTCAGGATATTATGGGCGGCTATGAAAATGGTATTTTACAGCCTTATTTCTCTGTTGTGGCTAAGAATGCAAATAAAGAGCAGAAGGGTGAATTTTTATCCGTTGTAAAAGGCACTTTGAGAAAACTGGCTGATCAGGGAATTGACAAAAAGAGCCTGTTAGCAGGTTTAAATTACTATGAATTCCGTTACAGGGAAGCAGATTATGGTTCTGCTCCAAAGGGACTGATGTACGGTTTATGGTCTATGGACAGCTGGCTGTATGATGCAGATCCAATGCTTCACTTACAGTATCAGAAGACCTTCGATTATCTGAAAAAAGCAGCCCAGGAAGGCTATTTTGAGCAGCTTATCAAAGATTATCTCTTAGATAACCCTCATGAGGCAGTTGTGATCGTAAGCCCTGAAATTGACCTGACTGCAAGGGAAGATGCAGAACTGGCAGAGCGTCTGGCAAAGTATAAAGACTCCTTAAGCAGTGAACAGGTAAAAGCCCTGGTAAAAGAAACGGCAGAGCTGAAAGCATACCAGGAAGAACCTTCCACAAAAGAGGATCTGGAGAAGATCCCAATGCTTGGAAGAGAAGATATCAAACGCCAGTCAGAACCGTTTTCCTACAAAGTAAAAGAGGAAGAGAAAACCACGGTTGTCCACAGTCCAATGTTCACTTCCGGTATTGCTTATATCAAACTGCTTTTTGATATGAATGTGATCCCGAAAGAGGATCTGCCTTATGCATCCCTTTTAAGTCTGTTTTAGGCTATGTGGATACAGAAAATTTTGCCTACCGGGATCTTACCAGTGAGATCCATTTAAACAGCGGCGGACTGGACTTTTATGTTTCTTCCTGGGAAGACCTGAATGAAAAGGGTGCTTTTAAGGGGGCATTTACAGCAGGCATCAAGGTTCTTTATGAAAAAGTAGGTTTTGCTTTTGACATTATCAAAGAGATCCTTACAGCTTCTAAATTAGATGATGAGAAACGTCTGGGTGAGATCTTAGATGAGATGCGTTCCAGATCCAGAATGCGCTTGGAAGGCGCTTCTCACAGTGCAGCAGTTGCAAGAGCCTGCTCCTATTTCTCACCGGTAAGAGCCTTTGATGATATGACAGGCGGAATTGAATATTTCCATTTCCTGGAAAAAACAGCAGATGCCTACAGCAGGATGAGAAATTCCGTAAGGAACTGATCTGTAAGCTGAAAGAAACAGCTAAGAAGCTGTTTGCAGCAGATAATCTTATGGTAGGTTATACAGCAGACGAGGAAGGCTACAAGGCTCTTCCGGAAGAATTAAAGAAATTCAAGGCTGCATTAAGTGATAAACCAAGCAGGAGATATGCTTTTGAATTTGTGCCGGAGCTGAAAAACGAAGGCTTTAAGACCTCTTCCAAGGTAAATTATGTGGCACGCTGCGGTTCTTTTGACGCAGAAGCTTACACTGGTGCCCTGGAAGTATTAAAGGTCATCATGAACTACGAATATTTATGGCAGAACCTGCGCGTGATCGGCGGCGCCTATGGCTGTATGAGTAATTTTGGAAGAAGCGGAACCGGCTGTCTGGTATCCTACAGGGATCCAAAGCTTGCAGCTACAGATAAGATCTACGAAGGTATCCCGGAATATTTAAAGAACTTCTCCATTGATGAGAGGGATATGACAAAATATGTGATCGGTGCCATGAGCAGCTAGATACACCATTAAGCCCGGCAGTAAAAGGTTCCAGAAACCTGACTGCCTATTTATCCGGAATTACCGATGAAATGGTACAGAAAAAGAGAGAACAGATCCTGGATGTGACCCAGGAGGATATCCGCGCATTGGCAGATATCCTGGAGTCCATCTTAAAAACAGGTGCTTTCTGTGTCATTGGAAATGAACAGCAGATCGAAGCAGATAAAAACATGTTCAAAGAAGTGAAAGAACTGTTTCACTAATTCATAAACAGTACTTTATGAGTACGTATATATTAAACAGGAGAAAAGAATGGAAGATAACAAACAGAAAAAATCAGGTTTTGTAACACTGATCGGACGTCCAAATGTTGGAAAATCCACACTGATGAACCACCTGATCGGTCAGAAGATCGCAATTACTTCTGATAAGCCTCAGACGACCAGAAACAGGATCCAGACCGTTTACACTGACGACAGAGGTCAGATCGTTTTCCTTGATACCCCAGGTATCCACAAGGCAAAAAACAAGCTGGGCGAGTACATGGTCAATGTAGCGGAACACACATTAAAGGAAGTTGATGTGGTCTTATGGCTGGTTGAGCCTACTACCTTTATCGGTGCAGGAGAACGCCATATTGCAGAGCAGCTTTCAAAAGTGAACACACCTGTGATCCTGGTCATCAACAAGATTGACACGGTTAAAGTGCAGGAAGAGATCCTGACCTTTATCGCTGCTTATAAAGATGTATGTGATTTCGCAGAGATCGTGCCATTATCCGCTTTAAAAGACAAAAATACAGATGTGCTTTTAGAACAGATCTTTAAGTATCTGCCTTATGGACCTCAGTTTTATGATGAAGATACAGTAACAGACCAGCCAATGCGCCAGATCGCAGCAGAGCTGATCCGTGAAAAGGCACTGCGTCTGTTAGATGATGAGATCCCTCATGGAATTGCCGTTGTCATTGAACAGATGAAAGAGCGTCCAAACGGTATTATTGATATTGAAGCAAGTATTGTCTGCGAGCGCGAGTCCCACAAGGGCATCATCATCGGAAAAGGCGGCTCCATGTTAAAGAAGATCGGTACAGTAGCCCGCCGTGAGATTGAAAACATGATGGAGACCAAGGTCAACCTCCAACTCTGGGTAAAGGTTAGAAAAGAGTGGAGAGACAGCGAGCTTTACATGAAGAATTACGGATATAATCAGAAAGACGTATAGACGTATATATAATAGAAACTGCATAGACGTAAGAATGTGCATTAAATGACAGATCTTGCAGATTAAATGTACTCTCGGAGTCTTTTCTGCACTTGCCTTTGCGGCTGATTTTCCGCCATTTGCACCCGAATTTCAT
>ENA-OQIG01000183-OQIG01000183.1-human-gut-metagenome-genome-assembly--contig:-NODE-183-length-35906-cov-3.185472_pt1 | contig 35906 bp, 45 predicted proteins | sample MGYA00242576_ERZ504741 | MGnify/ENA primary metagenome ERZ504741 (study PRJEB26092, sample SAMD00036436) | human gut metagenome | host: Homo sapiens | study: EMG produced TPA metagenomics assembly of... | reverse complement strand
GTTCGGTTTTGTTCTGCTTTTTCTTTGCTTTTCGTTTGTTTTCTTGTCGTTTATTTAGTTCCTCTATGTCAGTTGTATATGTCTGAAATTGCTTTTTAGTACTTTTCTGATGAGGTTATTTGGTGTCGTTTCATCTCCGTGGAAGATGCTGCATCTTTGCATCGTTAACGTTAGCGAAGTGATAATTAAAACAGTATTTATTAAAAAAGAAAAGTAGTATGGCTATTAGATTTAGAAGGGTGTCTCGCCTGTGTGACCCTACAAATAAAGAAGCAGGAAAGAAAGTGTATCCGGTGATTTCTTATCAGTATGATACGAGTGCAACGTTGGATGAGTTTGCAAAGGAGATTGCGTCTGCTTCCGGTGTCAGCGAGGGTGAAACGATTAGTGTATTGAAAGATTTCCGTACGTTATTGAGAAAGACATTGCTGGGTGGCCGTTCGGTGAATATCGCCGGTCTGGGATATTTTTACCTTTCTGCCAAAGCAAAGGGACGGAGAAGGCGGAAGATTTTACGATCGCTAATATTTCAGGGCTTCGTATCTGTTTTCGTGCTAACTCGGACATTCGTCTGTTTACCGGGACGACTACCCGTTCGGATGGATTGAAGTTCAAGGATTTGGATCATATTAATGATTTGGGTAGTGTTGGTGACGGTTCGGATGATGGGGGTGAAACTCCGGATCCGGATGGTGGTTCGGGTGGTAATGGTGAAGCACCGGATCCGGCTGCTTGATTCATGAGCCGTTGAGAACTGTCTGGTTTGTATGGAATGGGGCTTCGGCCTCATTCTTTCTTTATAACTACGTAAAAATATAAATATGCAAATAACTACAATCCTTGCTTTTATTACTGCTATGGGTGGTTTGGAAGCAGTGAAATGGTTAGTGAGGTATCTCACTTGTCGTAAGACGGATGCACGGAAAGAGGAAGCGTCCGTGAACAGTATGGAAGAAGAAAATCGCCGTAAAAAGGTGGACTGGCTGGAAGAACGGCTGACTCAACGTGACGAGAAGATAGACGGGCTTTATATTGAACTTCGCAAGGAGCAGGAAGAGAAGATTGACTGGATACATAAATGTCATGAAGTGGAGTTGATACAGAAGGAGTCGGAAGTGAAGAAGTGTGAGATTAGAGGGTGTGTGAAGCGTATGCCACCTTCGGATTATTAACTGGTGCGTTTGAACTAATAATGAATAATCATGAGAAATATAGATTCTATCATAGTACATTTGTTCGGCTACGAAAGCCGGACAGGATTTTACTGCCACAGATATTGACCGTTGGCACCGGGAACGTGGGTTCAACGGTATCGGGTATCACTATGTGATCCGTTTGGATGGGAAATTGGAAAAGGGGCGGGATGTCGCTTTGGCCGGTGCTCATTGTAAAGGTTGGAATGAGCAGAGTATCGGGATATGTTATATCGGCGGATTGGATGAGAACGGGCGTCCGGCAGATACCCGAACGAATGCTCAAAAACGGGTGCTTTATTAGATTATTATGGATTTACAGCGGGAATATAATATTCTCCAAGTGTTGGGACATCGGGATACTTCACCGGACTTGAATGGTGACGGAGTGATTGAACCTTATGAATATGTGAAGGCTTGTCCCTGTTTTGATGTGAAGGAGTTTTTGAGGAGTGGGAGGGAGTTACTGTTTGTATTGTTGGTGGCTTGGGTTGTGCCTGTATTGCTGTCGGGATGTAGGAGTAAGAAAGAGGTGATAAACAGGGAGAGTGAAGTTAGGGATGATTCAAGTTTGAATAGTAGCTCCGGGAAAAGTCTTGTTAAAAATAAGGTTGCTTCAGAAAAGGATTCGGAGGTGGTGGGGGAGCATATCGAGCAGGTGTTGTTTGTGTTTCCTGTGGATACGCTTAGATTGAAGGCTGGGATGGTGGTGAAGACTGTGGTGGATAGGAAAAATGTTAATGAGAAACAACTGCTTCAAGAAGTAGATTTACAGTCTGTGAGCTTGTCGGATATGAGTGCTAAGACAGAGATTCATAAAACGGGAGTTGAGAAAACTACTAATAGGACAACCGGAGGTTGGTATTGGTACGGAATTATTTTGCTGGTTCTGGTTCTTGTGTGTTGGATTTGCAAAGTGAAGAGGAAGTGAGATGTTGTTTGTCTGGTACAAAACTAGTTTGATGAAAAATGGAGTCATGGTAGTGCTGTCTGTGAAACTGTGTACTTTTTTGTGGAATTTGTATGTGTATTCCCGTGGAAATGCGTATCTTTGAATAATCAAAATAGAGGAAAAATCATGGACGGGATATTACGTAAACTTCCTATTGGAATACAGACTTTTGAGAAACTTCGTGAAGGAGATTATCTTTATGTGGATAAGACTGCTCTTGTATGGAGAATTGCTTCAACGGAGACTCCTTATTTTTTAAGTCGTCCTCGTCGTTTTGGCAAGAGTCTTCTTCTTTCTACTTTTGAAGCTTATTTTGAAGGTAAGAAGAACTTATTTGAAGGGTTGGCCATAGCGATATGGAAAAGGAATGGAAGACATATCCGGTATTTCATTTGGATTTAAACGCGGAAAAATATGATTCTCCCCAGGCTTTAGTCGAAATTCTTAGCAGGCAGTTGACGCAATGGGAACTGAAATATGGCAAAGGGAGGATGAGGAAACTCTCTCCGGACGTTTTGCGGGTGTCATTCGCCGAGCCTGTGAACAGTCTGGTCGTGGAGTCGTAGTCTTGGTGGATGAATATGATAAACCTTTGTTGCAGGCATTGGGTGATGACGCTTTGCTTGATGACTATCGTAAGACATTGAAGGCCTTCTATGGTGTACTGAAAAGTTCTGACCGTTATCTTCGTTTTGTTTTCCTTACCGGTGTGACTAAGTTTGCGCAAGTCAGTGTGTTCAGTGATTTGAATCAACTGAATGATATCAGTATGAAGCCGCAGTATGCCACGATTTGTGGTATTACGCGACAAGAATTGGAGGATACTTTTATTCCTGAACTGAATCGATTGGCAGAAACGAATGAACTGACTTATGAAGAAACATTGAACAAGATGACGGCTTTATATGACGGCTATCATTTTTGTGAGTTTGCGGAAGGAGTATTCAATCCATTCAGTGTGCTTAATGTTTTTGACGGGTATAAGTTTAGCAACTATTGGTTCCAAACCGGTACTCCTACTTTTTTAGTCGAACTGCTTAAAAAGAGTGAGTATGATTTGCGTACGTTGATTGATGGGGTAGAAGCCAATGCTTCTTCGTTTATGGAATATAGGGTAGATGCTAATAATCCGATTCCGTTGATTTATCAGAGTGGCTATTTGACTATAAAGGGGTATGACAAGCGTTTTGGAAACTACCTGCTGAAATTTCCCAATGATGAAGTACGATATGGATTTATGGATTTTTTGGTTCCTTATTACACATCAGTGGTAGATGATGAACGGGGTTTTTATCTTGGTAAATTTGTACGTGAATTGGAGAGTGGTGATGTTGATGCTTTTCTTACCCGCTTACAGGCTTTCTTCGCAGATTTCCCTTATGAACTGAATGAAAAGACCGAACGACATTATCAGGTTGTATTTTATTTAGTTTTCAAACTGATGGGGCAATTTACCGGAGCAGAGGTTCGTAGTGCCCGCGGACGGGCGGATGCAGTGGTGAAAACTCCGAAGTATATTTATGTATTTGAATTTAAACTGAATGGTACTGCCGAACAGGCTTTGCAGCAGATTGATGAAAAAGGCTATCTGATACCTTATCAGGTAGACGGGCGTGAGTTGGTTAAAGTTGGAGTGGAGTTCAGTGCAGAAAAAAGGAATATAGACCGGTGGTTGTATTAGCTCGATAACCATGTTGTTAAAGGAGTTACGGAGCCGTTTGAGATTGTTCAAGCGGCTCTTGTTTTGCGGGTAGTTCTTCTTATCACTTGTTTTAAATCCAAATCATAATCTCTATTTCTTTATCAGTTGTGATCTTTTCCTTTTTTCTGATTTCCGCTTTGAGAGGAAGTAAATAAGTATCAAGTTTGGTGTCAAACCAGATTGCGGTTTCCCATTGGGTATTGCCTGTTTTGGCCGTCATCTTCAACCGTCCCCAGCCTTCCTCTAAGAATCCGAGATTCTCTCTTATTTCTTTGGACATCTCTTTCGGCAGGCAGGCTATGTGCCAACCGCCCGTTCCAACAGTCGATGAGTAATTCCAACTTTTGCGGTAAACTCGTATTTCATTCCTTTATTTTCCATTGTACAAAAATAGAAAATAATAGGAGATTGGTTGTTCTTTTTCTCTCAATTAATTTTCGATGTTATATTCTATTACAGGAACCGACAACCGGGTGAAGAAACAGAATAAGTCAAAGTTAACTTGTGCATAGCCCTTGTGGCTGCCACATAAAGCATACTTTTATCAATATTGGAATGATAGTTCTTATCATCTGTTTGCGGAATGATTACTTCGTCAAATTCCAGTCCTTTCGCCATATGGGCGGAAGTGATGATAATCCCTTTCACATAAGCAGAACTTTGATTGGACAAAAGTGAGATGTCGTTTGCATATATCTGGAGCTTTTGAACAAGTTTTTTTGCTTGGGATTCTTGTTTTGCAGATGATCCCTAATGAGGTATAATGGGAGTTCCTGAAGGAGTTTACTAAATCCGCAATACCTTGGATCTCTTCTTCTGTATTTTTGAATGGAAGAATCTTGGGGTGTTCCCCATGTCTCATAATCGGTTCTAATTCATTGTTCGGTTGAATTTTTTGTGCAAAACTGGTGATCTCAGAAGTAGAACGATAGCTTTTGCAAAGTTTCATTATTTCTCCTGTTGCAAATGCTTTCTGAATCATATCGGCAGTGGAAGAACCATAAGGATTGACGGATTGGGAAGTGTCTCCAAGAATTGTTTTTCGACACGGATAAAGTTTTTGAATCACTTTGTATTGTATGGGAGAATAGTCTTGCATTTCGTCTATCAGAAGGTGTTTGACATAAGATTGAGCGTTGTTCCCATTTAATGCGATATGCAGATAAGCCAAAGGAGCTAAGTCCGCATACTCTAGTATGCGGTTTTTGCGTGTCTTGAACATCTCCGGTTTTCCGATCCACTCAAAAAGTCTTTATAGATTTGGAGATCGTTATTTCCCGCGAACATCTTTTTTATCTCTTTCTTTAGTTGGTTTTTCTCCGGAGTGCTAACTGTGAGATTATATTGTAGTTGCATCATTTCCAGAATGTAATCTGTCATAGTCTCAAATCGTTGACGTATGGGATAGCGGTGGAATCGTTTGAACTGTTCGTTAATAAATTCAGCAGGAATAGTGATGTATTTGGTGAGTTTTACATCTGTTGCTTTGAAATAGTTGTTTTCCATATAAAGGATGAATTTGTCAAGTAGTGATATAAACTTGAAGGAGGCTTTGTATTGTATCCGTTCGATAAAGTCGGGTGTCGGGTTTTCTAATAGTTCCGTCACCTGTTCGAAGAAATTCTGGTGTTTATATTTGTTGTCAATTACATCCGACAGAATTTGCTCCATGCTGGTTTCGGGAACGGTCTCTTCGCCAAGTTCCGGAAGTACATTAGAAATGTAATCGGCAAATACTTTATTGGGGGAGATGATTAATATGTCTTTGGAAGAAATCTGTCCTTTCTGTGCATAAAGCAGGTAGGCAATACGATGGAGGGCGATAGAGGTTTTTCCTGAACCGGCAACACCTTGTATAATAAGTACAGAAGCGTTTTCATTACGGATGATCTGATTCTGTTCCCTCTGAATTGTCGTGACGATATTTTTCATTTTATTGTCGGCATTGGAACATAGTTCTTTTTGCAGAATATCGTCATGAACAGTTACGGAACTTTCAATCATGTACTCCATTTTTCCTTTGCGAATACGATATTGGCGTTTGAGTGAGATCGCTCCGTTAATTTTGCCTGCCGGAGAGGAGTAGAACGCCTCGCCTAATTCATGATCGTAGAACATGCTTGAAATAGGAGCTCGCCAATCGTAAATCAGATTCTTTTTTTGATTGAGGTCATAGAAAGTATGTATTCCTATATAGATCGGACTAACTTGGCTTTTGTTTTTCTTTTCCTGAAAGTCGATTCGTCCGAAATAGGGGATATCCAGTATTTTGCTTAGTCGCCTGCGTTTGTCAATTACATTTTCACCTAATGCAAAATGATTTAATATGCTTTCGCGCATGGAACGGATTTCGTGGGGATCGATATCCTTGTTCGACCATAGATAATCCTTGTATTCCTGCAGGGTGTCTATATGCTCTTTGACGGAAGTACTGGTAGTGTTAATCGTATCATGGATAGTGGTTATGACTTGCTGTAAATACTCTTTTTCCTGTTTCTCTGTTTGATTGAATATCATAATCTCTTTTTAGTTGTATGGTGAAGAATTGAATTTGCGGACAAAGTTAGCTCAACCAGCAAGGGATTAAATAGTTATTTATAGCTATATATGTATCCTTTTCCTATTTTTGCATACTTACTTAATAAGGAAAAAGATGAATATTTTTGAATTGGCAAAACGTAACCAGCAGAAAGCTTGGGAGATTATAGAGGATACCCGTATTGTTCGGATATGGGAGGGGATTGGTGCCAAAGTGAATCTGGTAGGTTCGTTGCGTACAGGATTATTGATGAAACATCGGGATATTGATTTTCATATTTATACTTCTCCTTTGGATTTGTCTGCCAGCTTTCGGGCGATGGCTGAATTGGCGGAAAATACGTCCATAAAGAAGATTGAATATACGAATTTATTACATACAGCAGAAGCGTGTATAGAGTGGCATGCATGGTATCAGGATATGGAAGGAGAACTCTGGCAAATGGATATGATTCATATCCAAGAAGCTCTCGTTATGATGGCTATTTTGAAAGGGCGGCCGAACGCATTTCTGCGGTATTGACAGATGAAATGAGACTGGCTATCCTGAAATTAAAATACGAAACGCCTGATACGGAAAAAATTATGGGAGTGGAGTATTATCAAGCTGTGATTCAGGATGGTGTACGTAGTTATCCGGAATTTGAGGAATGGAGAAGATTGCACCCGGTGGTGGGTGTGGTGGAATGGATGCCTTAGACAGACTGGTAGCTTCAGGAAAAGGTGTATGGGTTAATTAACTTAGTAGTCCGGTTTCCTGTCCCAAACGAATGGCTTCGATAGAATTTTGCACACCTAATTTGCGTAACAGGTTCTGCCGGTGAATATTGACAGTGTGAATACTGATACATAGCTTGTCTGCAATCTCTTTACTTAACAACCCTTTTTGAATAAGCCGTAATATCTCTATTTCCCGATTAGTGAGGTTGAGCGAAGAAGGCATTAGCAAAGAGGAAGGAGAGAAGAATTCCCCGTTCTTCAGATTTAGGACAGTGCAGTCTACTGTTTCGGAATGTTTTTGGTCGGGTGAAATATCCATATTGCCTATTACGAGCCATGCTTTGCCGTTACGGTCTTGTTCCAAAACTTGATGTCGGCTAGTGACACGTATATATTGCTGCTTGGCATTGAGTATACGGAAACTGTAAATGTTGGAATAGTCGTTTCGCTGTTCGAGGGGCAGACTGTAAATGAATTGGCTTAACGTGACTTGTAATGCTGCCAGTTGCGCACGGTCGTCCGGATGAATACGTGATTCTAAATAATCTCCCTGCTTTTCCAAAGTTTCTATCTTGTGACTATCATACCCCAGTAAATCAACGAAATTCGAGGAAGCATACGTGTAATTGCATTTGTAAACATCGACAACAAATGTGCAGTTGTGACAGATTTTTGAAAGTTGGTGAAGTATGGATTTATCCCGTTCCCACACAGCGTAATCAATATCGGTAGCAGACAAGCATTGCTTTGCCCACATTTCTTCCCGAGTGATATTGTTTGATTTATTCATAGCGAATGTTTTTGGGTACTGATAATCTGTTTTGAGAAATCGTTTATTTACCAATCAATTTCTTCTATTCCCTTGCTATGCAAGAAAGCATTGGCTTTACTGAAGTGTTTACAACCGAAGAAACCATATTCGGCAGAGCGGGGAGAGGGATGAACAGTGGTTAGTACCAGATGTTTGTTGGTATCTATCAAAGATCGTTTCTCTTTCGCATAACTTCCCCAAAGCATAAATATCAAATTCTCCCGTTTTTCACTTAGTTTCCTGATAACTGCGTCTGTGAAGATTTCCCAACCCATATTTCGATGAGAACCGGTTTCGTGCGCACGTACAGTAAGAACTGAGTTTAGCGGGAATACACCTTGAGCTACCCAACGATCCAAATTACCAGAAGTTGGAATTGGCTTTCCCAAATCTTGGTGTATTTCTTTGAAGATGTTGCTTAGTGAACCTGGGATAGCTACTCCATCAGGCACAGAAAAACAGACTCCATAATATTGTCCGGGATTGGGATAGGGGTCTTGTCCAAGGATAACTACTTTTACCTTTTCGAAGGGACAGGAATTGAATATATGAAAAATCTGATGTCCGAGAGGGAGGACGTGTGCCCGTTTGTATTCATCTTTGACGAATGTAACCAACTTTTCGAAGTATGGTTTGTCAAATTCTTCTTGTAATTGTTGTTTCCAACTTGGTTCTATTCTGACATCCATAAAGTGGGACTTGATAATTTATATAATGGCAAAAGTAGATATATTACAAGAGAATATCAAGAATGATAGGCAAAATTGTGTATCTCGCCGATTTAGGATGAATTGTGTGCTAATAAATGATAATTATCGTCTTTCTTCCGAAAAAGAACGGGTATAAATGTATTATTCTGATTTATTGTGTTACCTTTGTACCAAGAGTTTGAGTTACGAATCATTATCGTATAGTTCTTCTTTATAATATTTTATTAGCAAGCAGTCCTTGTCTTTAATTATCCTCCTCACTCCAAATTAGTATTTATTTTAATAAAATTTTAAATGAACATTTACATTTCAGGTTTAAGCTATGGCACTAATGATGCTGACTTAACAAATTTATTTGCAGAGTTTGGAGAAGTTTCTTCAGCTAAAGTAATTTTTGACAGAGAAACTGGTAGATCCAGAGGATTTGCTTTCGTAGAAATGCCGAATGATACAGAAGGACAAAAAGCAATTGACGAACTGAATGGAGTTGAATACGACCAGAAAGTTATTTCAGTAAGCGTGGCACGTCCTCGTACTGAAAGACCGTCTAACGGTGGTGGCCGTGGTGGTTATAATAACTCTAGAAGATATTAATATCCGAATAAAAGCAGAAGATATTATCTTCTGCTTTTATTTAATAAGTTATTTCCGTTTCATGATTCAACGGAGGAATCTTCTGATTGACACAGGGGAAGACAAAAAATCATATTACATTTAAGTTCTGCTAATTCTGGCTCTTTTTCTGTGCAATATCAGGAATATCTACTCCTGCACTTTCCATTCTGAAAATAGATTTATTAGACTTTTTTGTAATACACAATACTCTTGAAGAAGTCAGGAGTAAAGGTTTAATAAATTACACCCAACAAGGCAAATAGTCAATGACAGGGCCAATCTTGAGCGCTTGAATAAAGTGTGCTCACACTGTTTATCTTGTTCAATTGCTCTAAAGCAAAATAAAACATATGAAATCATTCTTTATAGGAAATATTGAGATAAAAACACCTGTAATACAAGGTGGAATGGGAGTAGGTATCTCGCTCTCGGGTTTGGCTTCGGCAGTAGCAAACGAAGGAGGAGTAGGCGTTATATCATGCGCAGGTTTAGGTTTGTTATACCCCAAAGGGAAAGGTACTTATCCTGAAAAATGTATTAACGGGCTGAAAGAGGAAATCCGGAAAGCACGTGCGAAAACAAAAGGTATTATTGGCGTAAACGTCATGGTTGCTTTATCGAATTATGCGGATATGGTGCGCACCGCAATCGAGGAAAAGATTGATGTGGTATTTTCCGGTGCCGGGCTTCCACTCGACCTGCCTTCATATCTGACTCCGGAGAGTACAACCAAGCTAGTGCCTATTGTATCTTCTTCACGAGCAGCCAAAATCATCTGCGATAAATGGCAGAAGAACTATAATTATCTGCCCGATGCAATCGTGGTGGAGGGGACTAAAGCCGGTGGACATTTAGGATTTAAAAAAGAACAATTACAGGATCAGCATTATGCTTGGAAGCTTTGATTCCGGAAGTGGTAATGATTGCATCCAGTTATAAAGAACAGAAACAGATTCCGGTGATTGCCGCTGGCGGCATTTCGACAGGTGAAGATATTGCACATTTTATGGAACTGGGAGCTGCAGGGGTACAAATGGGAAGTATATTTGTTACCACCCAGGAATGTGACGCGTCCGAGACGTTCAAGGAAGTATATATTCACTCCAAGTCCGAAGATGTTCTTATTATTGAAAGTCCTGTGGGAATGCCAGGACGAGCTATTGACGGGGAATTTATTCACAATGTGAATAGTGGACTGGAGAGGCCTAAGAGTTGCTCATTCCATTGTATCAAAACATGTGATTATACAAAAAGCCCTTATTGCATTATTAAGGCTTTATATAATGCAGCCAAAGGAAATATGAAAAAAGGCTATGCTTTTGCCGGTAGCAATGCTTTTCTCGCTGAAAAAATCAGTAGTGTAAAAGAAGTAATGAGTACACTGGAGCGCGAGTTTTTCTTGGCAACCCATAAACTGGCTTAACCTACGGGATTTTCATTCCATGATGGAGTTTGTCAGTCCCTTTACAATATAAATTAATAGCTGTTTTGATACAGCAAAAATAACAATTATGACATTTAAAGAATTAAATATAACCGAACCGATTTTAAAAGTTATTGAAGAAAAAGGATATGCAGTGCCCACTCCCATTCAGGGAGAGGCAATTCCGGCTGCATTAGCAAAAAGAGATATATTAGGCTGTGCGCAAACGGGAACAGGTAAAACTGCTTCGTTTGCTATTCCCATTATACAACATTTGCAAATGAATAAAGAGGCAGCCAAGTGCCGGGGGATTAAAGCGTTGATTTTGACGCCCACCCGTGAACTTGCCTTGCAAATAAGTGAATGCATTAATGATTATGCCAAATATACCCAAGTGCGACATGGGGTTATTTTTGGCGGAGTAAATCAACGTCCTCAAGTTGACATGTTACACAAAGGAATTGATATCCTGGTTGCTACACCGGGACGTTTGCTTGACTTGATGAATCAGGGACATATCCATCTGGATAAGATACAATATTTTGTACTTGATGAAGCAGACCGTATGCTTGATATGGGATTTATTCATGATATCAAGCGGATATTACCAAAACTTCCGAAAGAAAAACAGACTTTATTCTTCTCCGCTACAATGCTGATACAATTATTTCTTTAACGAATTCTTTGTTGAAGAATCCTGTACGAATCAGCATAACTCCGAAATCATCGACTGTGGATGCTATTGAACAGATGGTTTATTTCGTAGAGAAAAAGGAAAAGAGTCTTTTACTGGTTTCGATTTTGCAAAATCAGAAGATCAGTCGGTGTTGGTATTTTCACGTACGAAGCATAATGCTGATAAGATCGTAAAGATACTGGGCAAGGCGGGAATTGGTAGCCAGGCGATTCATGGAAATAAAAGTCAGGCAGCGCGGCAGTTGGCTTTGGGCAATTTCAAGTCGGGCAAAACACGTGTGATGGTGGCTACTGATATTGCAGCCAGAGGTATCGATATTAACGAACTTCCTTTAGTTATCAACTATGATCTTCCTGATGTGCCGGAAACGTATGTGCATCGTATCGGACGTACCGGAAGAGCCGGGAATACAGGGACAGCACTGACATTCTGCTCGCAGGAAGAGCGTAAACTCGTTAATGATATTCAGAAACTGACGGGTAAGAAGCTGAATAAAGCCAGTTATACTATTTGAAATCAACAAATAACAATCTCTTTAAAATTAATATAAAACTAAATATAAATTCTATGGCAAAATCCATGACAGTTGGTAAACGTGAAAATGAAAAGAAAAGACTCGCTAAACGAGAAGAAAAACTGAAAAAGAAAGAAAGCAAAGAAATTATCGGGCAGCTCAAATAGCTTTGAGGATATGATTGCCTATGTAGATGAGAACGGAATGATAACTTCGACTCCTCCGACAGAGGATATAAAGAAGGAAGAAATTAATCCGGATGAAATAATTATAGCAACTCCTAAAAAGGAAGAAGAGGAGCCGACGATCTTGAGAGGACGGTTGAGTTTTTTAATGAGTCAAGAGGATTTGGCTTTATTAAAGACCTTTCAGGTGTTGAGAAATACTTTTTTCATGTAAACAATGTCATTGGCAATATTGCAGAAAATAATATCGTAACATTTGACCTTGAGCGTGGAGTGAAAGGCATGAATGCGATCAATATCTCTTTGGAAAACAAATCTACATCGGAAGATTTAGCTCAATCTAAACCTGTATAGGGAAGTGTATATTCTGCTTGTGTGTAAAATAAAAAACAAAATAATTAGAGATATGAAAAAAGGTAATATAATGCGTGATGTTATTTCATCCAGTCAGTTTACTGAAAATGTTATTAAAGAGTATAAAAAGGGTTTGGGAGATATGGTATTGGTAGCAATAACTCCGCGGACTACCATTGAACTTCCTGCGCATTTGACTCAAGCAGAAATAGATGCTCGTGTGGAGATTTATAAAAAACTGCATAGTTCTAAAGTATAGGCGGTTGCAAATTGCAATACGAGGAATAAAAAAATCCCTTGAACTTCAAAAGTTCAAGGGATTTTTATTACCGAATCGTTAGTGGTGCCACCAGGAATCGAACCGGGGACACAAGGATTTTCAGTCCTTTGCTCTACCAACTGAGCTATGGCACCTCGTGCTTGTTCGGTCCGGTAATATCTCTTTTGCGGTTGCAAAGGTAGTGAAACTTTTGGATTCTGCAAGTCTTATGGAAATAAAAACACTGATAAAAAGTTAGTCGGCTAATTATCAGTGTTGTATAAGATGAAAAATATTTCAGGTATGTGATGAAATCTATTATTTATCTTCTTTTAATGGATTCCATCCCTGTGCTTTTAGTTCGAATTCTTGTCCATCACGGGTAATCAATGCACAGCCAAGTTCAGGTTTGGTAATATGTCCGATGAGACGAACTCCTTCCATTTGTGAAATTTTCTCATGATCGGCGATGGAAACAGTAAAGAGTAGTTCATAATCTTCTCCACCATTCAAGCACAAGTCGTAAGATTCATGTTAAACTCTTCGGCCATAACAGCTGTCTGATAATCGATTGGGATATGCTCCTCGTAAACGCGGCAACCAGTATTGCTTTGTTTGCAGATATGCATCAGTTCTGATGATAGGCCGTCAGAAATGTCCATCATAGAAGTAGGGATTATATTGGCGGCTGCCAATTTCTCAATGATATCTTTGCGCGCTTCCGGTTTCAATTGGCGTTCTAATAAATACTCTTTGCCGGAGAAATCCGGTTGGACATCTTTATCACCTTGCAATACGACTTTTTCACGTTCCAAGAGTTGTAAACCCATATAGGCTGCCCCCAAGTCGCCGCTGACGCAGATCAGGTCAGTGTCTTTGGCTCCATTACGGTAAACTACTTTATCCTTGTCGGCATCGCCAATACAGGTGATGCTGATAGCAAGGCCTGTCAAGGAAGAAGTGGTATCGCCTCCCACAATGTCGACATTATATTGCTGGCAAGCCAGACGGATACCGGAATAAAGTTCGTCCATATCTTCCACGCTGAAACGCTTGGAAAGACCAAGAGATACCGTAATCTGCCGGGGAGTACCGTTCATGGCATAAATATCGGAGAAATTAACTACTGCTGATTTATATCCCAAATGCTTCAAGGGAACATAAGTCAGGTCAAAATGCACACCTTCCATAAGCAGGTCGGTTGTTACCAGTACTTGCTTTTCTGAAGGGTAGGAGAGAACGGCGGCATCGTCGCCCACTCCATATTTGCTGGATTCGTTTTCCAGTTTGATTCCCTCGGTGAGGCGGTCAATCAGACCAAACTCACCGAGAGATGCTATTTCAGTTCTCATAAATCGGGATGATTGTTTAGGCACGGTTGATAAGTTCGCGCATGATCGTGGTCATTTTCGGTTGAGCAGCGTCAGCGGCTTTCTGAACTTCTTCGTGTGTTACTTCTACGATTTTTCCTTCTACTCCCAAGTCGGTGATGACGGAAATACCAAAAACTTTGATACCACAATGGTTGGCTACGATAACTTCCGGAACGGTAGACATACCAACCGCATCAGCACCAAGGATATGGAATAATTTATATTCGGCAGGAGTTTCGAAAGTAGGACCTTGCGTACCAATATACACTCCGTGTTGTACTTTAATTCCTTTTTCTTTGGCAATCTCGTCAGCTTACTAATCAATTCCTTGCAGTATGCTTCGCTCATGTCCGGGAAGCGAGGTCCGTAAGGGATATTTTTTCCGCGAAGCGGATGTTCGGGGAAATAGTTGATATGGTCAGTGATAATCATCAGGTCACCGATTTCGAAATCTGCATTTGTACCGCCACTGGCATTGGATACAAACAAGGTTTTGATACCTAATTCACGCATGACACGTACAGGGAAAGTTACTTCTTTCATCGAATAACCCTCGTAATAGTGGAAGCGTCCCTGCATAGCCATGATATCCTTATTGCCTAGTTTGCCGAAAATCAGCTTACCGCTATGACCTTCGACGGTAGATACCGGGAAGTTGGGGATATCCGAATACTTTATTTCATACTTCTCGGTGATTTCGTTTGCCAAACTGCCAAGTCCGGTGCCTAGTATAATAGCAGTTTCCGGACTGGTATGCATCTTACCTTTCAGATAAGCTGCGGTTTCTTGTATTTTCTCTAACATAGTCAATAATATGTTGGTTAAATTTATCTTGTTGATTTTGTAATATTTCAATTTCAATAGGCAAGGCGTAGATAAATGGTTTCAATTCCTTGTCCAAAGCCGGATGGTTAATCAGGCGTGTTGCATCTTTCTCGGTGGTAATAATCAACCGGTGTTCTCCTTTCAGTTTATGAAACCGTTCTTTGATAAGCTGTATATCCCGATGAGTGAAATTGTGGTGATCGTCAAACGATAGTAAATCTATTTGTTTGGTACAACCTTCCAGTCTTTCGAGAATAGGGGCAGGTGAGGCAATTCCCGTCATCAATAATATATCAGTGTTTGTCAGTGAGGACAAAGCAACCTCATGGTTTGTCGAAATTGCATTTGTGTCCGGAGACATGGTAGGGAACACTGGTTGCAGGTTACCATACCGGAACGATGAGAAGAATAACTGTTGATATGGATAAAGGTTCAGCCGTTTCGTGATAATGTTATAATCAATAGGCTTGATGTCTTGCGGGCATTTGGTGACAATAACGATTTGCGCCCGATTCTTGCCGCTAATTGGTTCACGAAGCCGTCCTGCGGGGAGCAAAGTGTCATCACAGAATAATCGGTGATAATCCGTTAACAGAATACTCAATCCCGGTTTGACGTATCGGTGCTGGAAAGCATCGTCCAATAGGATAACATCTATTGAAGGCTTTTGCAGTGCAAGCAACTTTTCTATGCCATGACAACGCTTTTCGTCGACAGCTACTGTGACAGACGGGAATTTTTGATGCATCTGGTAAGGTTCGTCGCCAATGCTTCTTGCCGTACTTTCCGGAGTTGCCAATACATAACCTTTCGTGTGCCGTTTATATCCCCGGCTTAATACAGCTATCTTATATTGATTACAAAGAAACTTTATCAGATATTCAGTGTGTGGAGTTTTTCCTGTCCCTCCTACAGCGAGATTACCCACGCTGATAATAGGTATATCAAAACTCTTTGATTGAAGAACTTCCCAGTCAAAGAGTTTATTTCTCATCATTACCACTGCTCCGTAGAGCCAGGAGGCAGGGTAGAGCCACTTATGTATCTTGATAAAGTGTTCGTCCATGTATTACGGTTTATTTAATATTCAGTTCGAACGGAATACGTGCCTGAATCATGGATTGTTCTTGCAGATTTTTCAGTAAGCCGAATTGCTGGTAGTACTCGCCTAATTTACTTTTCAGTAATTGTGATTCTACATAATTCGTCGGTTTCGTATCAAGCAGGGAAGACAGGAAATCTTGTTTCTCAGGATAAGACACAACGGTATAGCCTTCAATACCGGCTTTTGCAACAGCAATATCCAGTGCCTTGTCAATGCCACCTAATTCGTCTACTAATCCAGTTCTTTAGCAGTTTCCCCAGTCCATACACGGCCTTCGGCAATCTTCTCGATAGCTTCCTTCGTCATGTGACGTCCTTCGGCACAACGAGTTACAAAGGTATCATATCCTTCAGTTATCATCATTTGAAGCAATGATTTCTCATCCTCGTTAAACGGACGCATGATATTTCCGAAATCAGCGTATTTATTCGTTTTTACGACATCATAACTTAAGCCGATTTTGTCAGTCAATCCTTTCACATTAGGAATCATACCGAAGATTCCGATAGAACCGGTCAGGGTAGTAGGCTCTGCAACAATCGTATCGGCAACGCAAGAGATGTAGTAACCTCCTGACGCAGCATAATCACCCATAGAGACAATGACCGGTTTCTTTGTTTTCAGCTCTTTTACAGCATGCCAGATTTGTTCCGAGGCGAAAGCGCTTCCACCTGGAGAGTTGACACGGAGTACAACAGCTTTCACATCATCATTATCTTTCAATTTGCGCAGGTCACGAATGACTTTCGAACCGACAATCCCGTCTTCGGAAGTTGCAGAGCTCGGATAGTCTGTAATCTCACCGGATGCATAATAAACAGCTACGATATTACCGCTTTTATCTTTCGGCACATTTTTCCTTACGTTCATCATGTCGCCCAATCCTAATATAGGAAGATTATCATCTTCATTGATCTCTACCAATTTCTTAAGATAATTGCGCACATCATTGCGATAAATCAGTGTATCAGCCAATCCGCATTTTATACTCTCTTCTGCCGGATAGAACATGAGCATGCGATCTGCATAAACATTCAGTGAGTCTACAGAAATATTGCGTGAAGTAGATACCCCTTCCGTAACCTGCCCCCAGATAGAAGTGATAAATGTGGTAACCTGTTCGCGGTTGGCAGGACTCATTTCCGTAGCAATAAACGGCTCTACGGCAGATTTGTAAGTTCCTACCTTGAACACCTGCATCTCAACTCCTATTTTTTGCAGCAAATCTTTGTAGAACAGGGGAGCAGAGGCGATACCCCGCCATTCAATCATTCCTTTGGGATTGAGCAACACCTTATCGGCTGCACTGGAAAGATAATAAAGTCCCTGCGTATAGGAGTCTGCATAAGCAATAACGAATTTTCCACTTTCTTTGAAGTCGAGCAGTGCGTTGCGGATTTCCTGCAAAGAAGCATAGGAGGTGCCTAATGAGTTTGCCTGTAGATAAATCCCTTTAATATTTTCGTTTTCTTTAGCCTTCTGGATAGAAGAAAGAATATCGTCCAGTCCGTACGTGTTAGATCCGTCACCCAACAACTGTGATAAAATACCCAGCGGATCTTCTTGCGTACGTTCAACCAACGTTCCGTTTAAGTCGAGCATCATTACAGAATTCTTTTTTACGATTGTTTCCGTGTCCGAAGCAGACATGATGCCAAACAACGTTACCATGCTGATTATAAATAATACAATACTTGACAAAATGATACCTGTCACCGTGGCAAGTGTAAATTTCAAGAAATCTTTCATTATACTTATTGTTTTTTGCGCCAGCTTGTTATTAAGCTAACAAAGATAAATAATTGAGTTGATATTTATTCAATAAGTCGTACGAATTTTTGTTTTATCACAGCGAATCCATATAAATAGGAACTTCCTTCATTTAAGATTTAAGTATATTTGTCTGTATCAAATCCTTTTAAATGAGAAGAAATCTCTAATTTTGTGGCACAACTATTAATACATTGAATAATACTATCATGAAAAAACTCACATCTATCTTTTTATTGCTCTTGTTTGTATGGACGGTACAAGCGCAAACTGCTCGTGAAGAGATCCGTGCAAACCGGTATTTATCCGCTAATAATTATTATGCATATCCCACGCCTACTGCCAAGCAGACAGCTGCTCCTAAGGGGTACGAACCTTTTTATATCAGTACATATATGCGTCATGGTTCACGGTATTTGATTGATCCGAATGATTATCGTTTCCCCAAGCAAACTTTATTAAAAGCCGATTCTTTAAACAAACTTACTGCAACAGGTAAAAACACACTGGATATTGTTTTGCGCATGGCTGATATGGCGGAAGGCCGTCTTGGTGAACTGACTTCGGTGGGAGCACGCCAACACAGAGGAATTGCAAAGCGTATGTATACTAATTTCCCACAGATATTTGCGGATGGAACAGAAGTGGATGCCCGTTCCACAGTTGTCATCCGGTGTATATTATCCATGACATCCGAATGCCTCCAATTGCAGGCGATGAATCCTAATCTATGTATCAAGAATGATGCAAGTTACCATGATATGTATTACATGAATCCTCCTGCTAAGGATTTGAGTAAAATAGCTAGTTCCGATAAAGTGAAGAAGGTTCAGAAAGATTTTGAAGCTACCCATGTACGTCCGCAACGGTTGATGAAAACATTGTTTACAGACGAAGCGTATGTAAAAGCAAACGTTGATGAAGCGCGCCTGATGAGACGTCTTTTTGATTTGGCTTGTAATATGCAGAGTCATGATACAGATATGCAGCTATATTCTCTTTTTACGGATGAAGAGTGTTATGATCTATGGAGTTGTAACAACTTATATTGGTATCTGACACACGCTTGTTCTCCTGTAACGGATGGTTTGATGCCCTATCGGGAAGCCGACTTGTTGCGTAATATTTTAGATAGGGCAGATGCTGCTTTGAAAGAAGGTAAGAACCAGGCCACTTTAAGATTTGGTCATGAGTCTTGTCTGTTACCGTTAGTCGCTTTATTGGAACTGAATCATTATGGAGAATCTTACCCTGACGTAGAAAAGTTATCCGAACAATGGAGAGCGTATGATATTTTCCCGATGGCTAGTAACGTGCAATTCGTCTTTTTCCATAAAAAAGGAAGTAACGATGTATTGGTAAAAGTATTACTTAATGAAAAGGAAGCTAAACTACCGGTGAAAACAGACGTAGCTCCTTATTACCACTGGAAAGATGTAGAAAGCTACTATCGTGAAAAATTAGATAAATATCAGCATATATAATGCGACATTAACTTAACATTATTATATTTACCATGAGAAGAAAAACCCCTTTTATGGCTGCAACTCTGGCAGCAGGCTTGTTTTTTTATTCTTCTTGTACTCCGGCTGAAAAGACGGATACAAAAGATTATACTCAATACGTTAATACCTTTATCGGTGGCGCAGACAACGGGCATACATTTCCCGGCGCATGTTATCCTTTCGGTATGATACAGACCAGCCTGTGACGGGTGCAGTCGGTTGGCGTTACTGTTCTGAATATGTTTATGAGGATTCTCTGGTTTGGGGATTTACACAGACACATTTGAATGGAACAGGCTGTATGGATTTAGGCGATATTCTGGTGATGCCGGTCACTGGCACACGTGCCCGTGCGTGGGATGCTTATCGCAGTCATTTCCCTAAAGATAAAGAAGCGGCTACTCCGGGATATTACACTGCAGAGCTCTCTGATCCACAGGTAAAAGCAGAACTGACTGCCTCTATCCATGCTGCCCTTCACCGCTATACTTATCACAAGGCTGATTCTGCCTCTATATTGATTGACTTGCAACATGGTCCTGCATGGAGAGAAGAACAATATCATTCACAAGTCAACAGTTGTGAAGTGAACTGGGAAGATGCTCAAACACTGACAGGACATGTCAATAACACGGTATGGGTCAATCAAGATTATTTCTTTGTGATGAAATTCAACCGTCCGGTAGTCGATTCACTTTATCTTCCGATGGGCGAAACAGAAAAAGGAAAACGCATCATTGCCTCTTTTGACATGCAGCCGGGAGACGAGCTGATGATGAAAGTGGCTCTTTCCACCACCAGCATAGACGGGGCTAAAAAGAATCTGGAAGCAGAAATTCCTGCCTGGGATTTTGAAGGAGTAAGAGCTACCGCCCACAATGAATGGAATAACTATTTGAGCCGTATTGAAATAGAGGGTACCGATGATGAAAAGACAAATTTCTATACTTGTTTCTACCACGCATTGATTCAGCCTAATCAAATTTCGGACGTAGATGGTATGTATCGTAATGCCGCCGACTCTATTGTAAAAGCCGGAACTGGTGCTTTCTATTCTACATTCTCTTTGTGGGATACTTACCGTGCCGCTCATCCATTTTATACATTGGTGATTCCCGAACGTGTGGACGGTTTTGTGAATTCTCTCATCGAACAGGGTGAAGTGCAAGGCTTCCTGCCTATTTGGGGATTGTGGGGAAAAGAGAATTTCTGTATGATTGGTAATCATGGCGTATCAGTCATTGCCGAGGCTTATCGCAAAGGATTCCGTGGCTTTGACGCTGAACGTGCTTTCAATATAATAAAGAAGACGCAGACTGTATCTCATCCGTTGAAGTCTGATTGGGAGGTTTATACGAAATATGGTTATTTCCCGACAGATCTGATAAAAGCAGAATCTGTATCTTCCACTTTAGAATCTGTATATGATGATTATGCTGCTGCCGATATGGCACGTCGTATGGGTAAAGAGGAAGATGCCGCTTACTTCGCGAAACGTGCTGACTATTATAAGAATCTTTTCGATCCGGAGACGAAGTTCATGCGTCCGCGCAAAGCTGACGGAACTTGGAAAGCTCCGTTTAACCAAGTGCATTGGCACATTCTGAAAGTGTCGGTGGAGATTATACGGAAGGAAATGCATGGCAATATACTTGGCATGTACAACATGATGTGCCAGGATTAATCCAGTTGTTTGGGGGAGAAAACCTTTCTTGAATAAATTAGACTCATTGTTTACGGTTAAGCTAGAAGGTGAAAGTTTGGCAGATGTTACTGGATTAATCGGGCAATATGCTCATGGAAATGAGCCAAGCCATCATGTTACTTATTTGTATGCACTGGCTGGTCGTCCGGAACGTACACAGGAATTGGTTCGTGAAATATTTGATACTCAATATAAAAACAAACCCGACGGACTTTGCGGAAATGATGATTGCGGACAGATGTCTGTTGGTATATGCTTAGTGCGATGGGATTCTATCCGGTAGATCCGGTAAGTGCGGAATATGTATTCGGTGCTCCACAGTTGCCGAAGATGACCTTGCATTTGGCCGATGGCAAGACTTTCACAATTATTGCGGAGAATTTGTCGAAAGAACATAAATATGTAGATAGTATTACATTGAATGGCGAACCATATACAAAGAAAACGATCTCGCATGAAGATATTGTAAAAGGTGGTACACTGGTGTATAAGATGAAGTAATAAATTCTCAAGCATTCTCACTGCGATGAGTATTTTTTCTCATCGCAGTGAGAATTTTTTCTCATTCCTATGAGTATTTTTTCTCATAGTATTGAGAATTATCCCTTGTCAGAACATACGGAAACGGCGTTTTACACAGACTGAAACTACCTTTATTGCATAGTCCTGCTCACCTCTATACGCTGCTTTTCAAACTTCTCATTATTGGTGTTGCGGTTACTAACCTCTTTACAGCGAATAGGTGCACTCATTTCAAGCAAGCGCAAAATCTCATTTAAAGATTCACCTTCAAAAGTCGCTTTATAGGAATACTTTCCTAGTTCGGCGTCTTTCAGAATAAATTCCACGTTATAAGTCTGTCCCAAACGCTTGAATACATATTCCAGCGGGTCATCTCTAAAAATGAGTATTCCATCTTTCCATGAGCACCATTTATAAGTATTGGTCTTATTGACGTTATATAGAGCAGTGCCTAGATTATAGTCAATCTTCTCTCCCGGTGAAAGGGAAATCGTCTTTTTCTGGTCAAGAGTAACTGCGACCTTTCCTTTTACTAATGTCACTGCTGCTACATGATCCGGAGCGTATGCGTTCACATTGAATGCAGTGCCGGTAGCTTCTACAGTCAGTTGTTTTGTTTTTACGATGAAGGGATGCTCTTTATCGGATTCTACTTCAAAATAGGCTTCACCCTGCATTGAAACAACTCTTTGCTTATCATTGAATTGAGTCGGATACTTTAAAGAACTTCCGGCGTTTAGCCAAACTTTAGAACCGTCAGGCAGATTAACTACCGACCAAGTGCCATAAGGAGTGAATAACTCCTGATAAGTCTCTGCAATTTGAGAAGCGGGTTTAAAATAAAGATAAGCAGATAATATCAGTAAAGGAAGAAGTAAGATAGCTGCCACTTGCTGCCAATAGTGCAGGAAGGACAACTTAGGACGAACGGAAACCGGCGGCCGGTTTTGATGGAGAATCTGCTCCATTACTTTTCTGTGCGCACTGTCCACATCTATCTCTTCCGGATTAAAGGCCGGGTGACTGATCTCCCATATATTCTTTTGTGCCAGAAAGCTTTTATAATTTTCGGGAGTAGCTGATATCCAATCATCCAGTATCTTAATGTCTTCTGCTGTAGACTCTTTCGAGAGATATCTGGAGATTATAATTTCTATGTCTGAATCTTTATTTATCATATGCATTTTACCTTATATATAATAGACGTTTCAGAAAGAAAATCCCACATTCATTAGTGGAAAAGAAATAAAAAAAGTAGTAAATAAAAATCTTTTAATAAGATGCGGAGCTGCTTCAATGCTTTGCTGATACGTACTTCTACCGTTCTGACAGAGATATTCAGGCGATTGGCTATTTCCTGATATTTAATGTTTTCTAATCGGCTCATCTCGAACACTTCTCTTTCTTGAGGAGGTAATTGTTCCAATGCATTTTTAAGTTGCCGGCATAAATCAGAATACAGTATGTAGTTTTCTGTCGTATCTATATCTATAGAATCCGATTTAAGTTCGTAAGCAACGTGTTCATCTATAATCCTGCGATGGCGTAATTCGTCCAGACAGTAATTCCTGACCGCTTTCAGTAAATATGATTTTAGTGAGTTCTCAATTACCAATGATTTCCGGTCATTCCATAGTTTGAGAAAGATATTTTGCACAATATCTTCACAGGTAGATTTCTCCGGAATGTAAGTACCGCCAAACAATACCAAATCTTTATAATAAGTATGGAATAATCGGGTAAAAGCCTGTTTATCATCCTGTTTCAGTGCTATTACCAGAAAACGGTCGTCGGAAGTCTGTTGTTGGATATTCGGCATAGTATTGTAGTAAAGGTTCTATTGTCGGGGGTAAAAATAGAAAGATTATTTGGGATAAACGATAGTTTGAAGAAAAAATAGTGCAGATGAAAAAATAATGCGATATGGAATGTGGCTTTTATTTTTAGAAACGTCTTATTGATAGAAACGAGAGAAAAACACATTTATTAACCTTTAAATAATACAAGCCATGAGAAAGACATAATCAGTGAATTCAGCTTCCGACAACTGATAAAAAAGGAAGGTCTGACTCACCTTCCTTTCCAAAGATTCAGTTATTCGTTAATCAACTTATTTGTAGAACCAATAACCAAACATGTAAAGGTATGAAACTTATTTCAATTAGAAAAATGAAAAAGAGAATTAATGTACCTGCGAGTGTAAAAATGGGGAGAATCTGTGCTATATGGTTGTTTTGTATAGCTTTGCAAGCTATCAGTATACCTATCCTGGCACAATCCGCCAAAATTACATTGCGACTGAAGAATGTGACTGTAGAGGAGGTCTTGACTAGTATCGAAAATCAGACAGAATATCGTTTTTTATACAACAAAGATATTGTTGATGTAAGCCGTATCGTAAGTATTTCTGTGAAAAATGAATTGATGACTCTGGTACTGGATAAACTTTTTAAAGGCGAAGGAGTATCTTATACGATTGAAAAACGTCAGATTGTATTAAACAAAGTTTCATCTCAACCACAGGATAACAAACAGCCGGTCAAAGTGACCGGAAAGGTAGTGGACGAATCCGGCGAGGCTCTTCCGGGAGTGACTGTGATGATAGAAGGGGCTACTCAAGGAACCATTACCGGTATAGATGGCAATTACCAGTTGCAAGTTCCGGAAGGCTCGACACTGAAATTTACTTCAATAGGTTACACTACATATATGCAGAAAATTACCCGACCAATGATGTTGAATGTGACGATGAAAGAAGATTCAAAACAGTTGGATGAAGTTGTTGTGGTAGGGTATGGAACGACCACCCGTAAGAATCTGACCACTTCCATTGCAACGGTAAAAACGGAAAAAATATCGCGAGCCGCAACAAGTAATATGTCACAGATGCTGCTTGGGCGGGCTGCCGGACTGGAAGCTACGTTGACAAGCCCGCAACCGGTGGAGCAGTTGACCTTTCAATTCGTGGGCAGGTACTCCCATTTTATAGTAGATGGAGTAATGATGCTTCCACTTCTTTAGAGGTTGGAAATGGAAATCAGGTTATGCCCAACTCTATCAATCGTTCGGGATTGGCCGGACTTAATCCTGCCGATATTGAATCTATCGAAGTGTTAAAGGATGCATCTGCCTCCATTTATGGAATTGGTGCAGCCAATGGGGTCGTATTGATCACTACAAAGAAAGGTACTGAAACTCGTCCCCAAATCACTTATGAAGGAAATTATTCTATCGTGAAAAACTATCCGTATCTGGAACCTTTGAGTGGGGAAGAATATATGAATGTTGCCAACATTTTCAATAAAGAAAACTATTTATTTACGAACAGTATGTATCCTTACGGTGATAAACCTTTTGATAATAAATGGGTACCTCAATTCTCACCTCAACAGATAGCTGCCGCTCAAACAACAGACTGGCTGGATTGTGTATTAAAGGATGGTAGCATCAATAATCATAATATCACAATTACGGGCGGTTCTAAACTGCTGAAATATTATCTGTCCGGAAATTATTACAAACAGGAAGGTACGGTAGAAAACTCCGCTATGGAACGTTATGCTCTTCGGACAAACATATCTTCACAATTGCTTCCATTTCTTAAGTTGACAGCAATTGTCAATGTAAATGAGAATGAATATACAAACTCAACTTCTGGTGGCGGTGGGGGTGGAAATGGGTACGATGCCATACAATCAGCATTGACTTATCCTTCTTATTTACCAATCAGAGGTGAGGACGGAAAGCCTACTTTATATTCAAATTACCCTAACCCGGCTGAAATGATAAAAGTTAGTGACCGGACTAAAACAAGCGGTTATTATCTAAACTTTGCTGCCGATGTGGATATAATCAAGGATATGTTGTCCTTCCGTTTGATGTATGGTATTAATAAGGAGAATGCTAATCGTAATCTGTATATTCCTTCTGATATATATTTTATGGATATGTATAAATCAAGAGGGCATTTGGGATATGTTGAACGTAGAAACCAAACCATGGAAGGCACATTGACTTTCAAAAAACAGTTTGGAGATTTGTTACGTGTCGATGCCGTAGTCGGTATGGGAAGATATACGAACGATTCAAATGGACTTGAACTTGACTACGAACAGATTAACGATCACATTGCTGCTGATAAGGTGGAAGCTGCGGAAGGCGCTTTCTACCCGACTTCTTTCAGGGCAGCCGATGAACGTCGTTCTCAATTTGCCAGGGCAAGTGTGGATGTGCTCGACAGATATGTAGTTGCCGCTACTATTCGTCGCGATGGAACGGATAAGTTTTTCCCGGGAAAGAAATATGCCTATTTCCCTTCAGTGTCATTGGCCTGGAAATTATCTAACGAGCCGTTTATGAAGCATATATCATGGATTGACCAGTTGAAGATTCGTGGTAGTTATGGACAGACTGGTAATGATAATCTGGGTAGTTCGCTTTATGGCACTTTCAGTCTGGCAGCCCAATATATCAAGTTCTCTAACAATTCAGTGACTTATGTACTATCTGCTTAGCGGTCCTGATTACCCGAATGTTACCTGGGAAAAGACTACCATGAAAAATATAGGTATAGACTTTCAGTCCTGAAAGATAGAATCTGGGGAAGTTTTGATATGTTCCGCAATGATGTAACCAACTTGCTGGGATATGACTCTGCCTCTCCGCTTAGTATGACATCTTCCGTCCCGATGAATTATGGACATTATGTACGTTACGGATGGGATGCGACTATCAACTCACTAAACTTTGAAATCCCCCGTGTGTTTAAGTGGACCTCACAATTGACCTTATCACATCATAATGCCGTTTGGAAAGAACGGATGCCCAACTATTATTATGAAGAATATCGAATCCGCAAGAACGAACCGGTGAATGCTTATTATTACTATGAAACGGAAGGCGTTATCAACATAGATAAAAGTAATATGCCCGAATCGCAGAAATCTTTGCCGGCAGACGCGCAACAGCCCGGTTATCCGATTATTAAGGATGCAAATGGGGATAACAAAATAACGATTGATGATGTAAAGATGCGGAATACACTTCCAAAAATTCACATAGGCTTTGGAAATACATTTGTATACAAAGATTTTGATCTGGATGTATTTATGTATGGACAATTCGGACGTACACGCTATAACTATGCATATCGTTGGGCACTTGTCGGAGATGTGTATTACACGAGTCCCAAGAATTCGAACAAATATGTATATACTATCTGGAATTCTCAAACCAATCAGAATGGAAACCGTCGTGGTATTGCTTCAACAAAGGCTGTCGCTTTGCCTGGTAACGTAGGTTTTGAGGAAGATTATCAGAATGCTTCGTTCGTACGTGTCAGGAATATCACTTTAGGATATAACCTTTCAGGAAAGAAGCTGGGAAGAGTAGGTGATTATGTGAGTTCTATCAGAGTTTTTGTCGACTGTCAAAATCCGTTTACTTTTACCAAGTTTGTAGGTGTCGATCCTGAAATAAAGACGGGTGGCGACGGCTCCAAAGCGGAGTATCCGATGACGAGAACATACTCCTTCGGAGCAAAAATATGTTTCTAAGAAAACCTGTAACGAAAGAAAAGATTGAAAATATGAACAAGAATAAATTATTTAAGGTGTTTGTCATGATTGCATTTATCATGTGCAGTTGTGAGGATAATTTTGATCCGAAGATGTATGGCACGTTGAATGTTTCTAATTATCCGGTGACTGAAGCCGAATACGAATCATTTATGATGACCTGCTATATGCCTTTTACGACAACATGGACCTATTGGATCGGTGCCGGAACAAGTGGCAATCAGCACGGTTGGTATATCCCTGCCGGAGGTGTACTGAAGTTCTTTGATTATCCGACAGATGAGGTGGCTGTGTGGAATAATGGTTGGGGAGGCGGATATTATTTCCTTTCTAAAGCCGATTTCAGTCAGTGTGTTTATTACGCAAGCGGTACATTAAGCGATGAAAACCCGAACCACTTTCCGAAAGTAAGTGAGATTTCCTACTTCACCAATGTGATCGGCACACTGGAGAAGGCTTCTACCGAAGTGGTCTCTGAAGAGCGTAAAAGAGAATTTATTGCTGAAGCCCGTCTTTGTCGTGGATTGATGATGTATTATCTATTGCATGTATATGGTCCTGTTCCTTTGATTGTCGATCCGAACGACTGATTAATCCTTCAAAACTGGAAAATCTGGTACGTCCGACATTGCAGCAAATGACGGAGTGGATTATGGCTGATTTTGATTATGCTTATCAGTATATTGCAGATACGCAGCCGGAACAGGGACGTTACAATAAAGACTATGCACGTGTATGCATCATGCGGCATTGCTTGAATGAAGGCTATTATATGTCCGGTTATTATCAGAAAGCGATTGATATGTATAACGAGTTGAAGGGACGGTATAGTCTTTTCAAGAAAGGGGACAATCCTTATATCGAGCAATTTAAAAATGCCAATAACTTTAATTCGGAAGTGATTATGGCTGTCAGTTGTGATGAAACGGCGGATGGTACGAATAAGTCCGGCAACTTTAACCCGCTGATGATGCTTGCTACTCCCGATAATGCAGCCAGAGTGGACGATCAGGGAAATCCGACTCCTTTCTATCTGCAAGGGCAGGATGGGGACAAACTTTCAACGTGTCTCCGAAATTTTGGGATACGTATGATCCTTCGGACAAACGTCGTGAAGTGATTCTGACCAAATATTATACGACTGCCGGAACTTGGATTGACCGGAATACAACCACATGGGACGGATTTATAATTAATAAATTCCCGATTGAAACGGCTACGGCTTTTCAGGGGACTGATATACCGTTGGCCCGTTGGGCGGATGTCTTGTTGATGTATGCGGAAGCCGAAGTTCGTAAAAACAATGCTGCTCCGTCTGCTGACGCTGTTGCTGCGGTCAATGAGGTGCGTAAGCGTGCCGGACTGGATGATCTTCCGTCATCAGCAACAGCTAGTGCCGAAGCTTTCCTGGATGCTTTACTTACCGAAAGAGGACATGAAATGTTGTATGAAGGGATGCGTAAAATAGATCTCATCCGTTTTAATCAGTATGCGCAACGTACAGCGAAGATCAAAGGAGTGGCTCCTACACATCAATATGTGCCTATTCCTAATTATGCGGTTCAACAAGCTTCGGAATCTTATGGAAAAGTGTTGTTACAGACATTTGAACGTGAGGGATGGAAAGCGGATCTTGCGGCAGCTCGCAATTAATGTCATCATTCATTATTGTTAAACTAGAGATCTTAAGAAAAATGAAAAAGATATACGTATTATTCATGTCGTCGTTATTGCTCCTTTCGTGTGCAAAAGATGATGTTAGTAAGCCAAGTGAATGGCCGGAGTGGCCTACACCTTCAAAACCTAAAATAGAAAATGCCGTATTGCGGGGAGTGAATGGTGAAACGGTTGTGGCGGCTGGTGATAAGGTGAAGTTCACCGCACAGATCAGTGATGAATATAATGATTTGGTTTCATTCCAATTATTAGTGACAATGGATGGAGCCGAAATCTTGAATTTGTCTAAAGGATTGAGCGGACGTTCTGCGGTTATTGAAGAGGAAGCTACTTTACCTTTTGTTGCCGGTTTCCAGAATGGACGTCCTGTGGTGACTATAAAAGCTGTAAACGATTTAGGTGGCAATGAATCGACTCTGACTTTGGATGAGGCCGCAAGTGTGGCGGTGACCCGTCCGGAAACACCTTCCCAATTATACCTTGTTGATGATTTGGGAAATGTGTATGAAATGGACAAGGAGAGTCAGAATGAAACGGATTATAGTTTCCGGACGAGTGCGGCGGATTTGGCAGGGATTGGCGATCATTTTAAAGTTGCCGAAAAGATAATAAATAATAAACCTGATTATTCCGGTTTGGTATGGGGATATTCAGACGATAAGATCGCGATTGTGACTGATGATGCAGCTACTTCGATTCCGACTCCTAAGGTAGGAAGCTATACATTGGAGAATATCACTTTTGATATGTTGAGTTTTCTGGCTGATAAGACTTTGACATACAGCATTGATATTGATAAGTCCCGCTTCTTTGATGTGGGAGGAGGATATGTCCAGTTGGATGTTCAGCTGGTAGAAAGTGCCAAGATTAATTTTATAGGTTTTGGTAGTGATGTCACCAATATGCTCCGGCCGGAATTCTTTAAAGATGTTTCAGGGAGCAAAGCAAAATTCGATGGTCCGTCGGTACTTTATAACTTGAAATATAATACATCAAATGGTTTCATGTATATGGAACGTCCGCGGGATGTCTTTTATCCGGAAGTGATGTATATTGTTGGTACTGGAGTTGGATTCCCGCGTGAACCTTATGTGGCTACACTTGCTTGGGATTTCGCATATCCTCACCAGTGGTTCTTCTTTAAGAAGGTAGGTGCAAGTGCTTTTGAAGCAGTTGTGTACATTGACCAGACTATGGGATTTAAGTTCTATCGGGGATATGGTTGGGCGCAAGAGGAGGACACGAAGAATCTGTATACGGTTGAGCCTGCTAACTTGGTTACGAGAAGCGCTCCCGGCGATCTGATTCCCGGTCTGATTTTAAAGCCGGACTTTATACGATACATATTGATAAAGCCAGTGAAGTGATACGATTGACTCCTTACAATTAAGAGGGGATCATGATTAATAGTCTTTAATTTAATATTCAATAGAATTATGTATATATCAATGAAAACATATAGTAAGAAATTTTCTGGTTACGTTCTTTTTTTTCGATGTTGCCAATGTTATTAATGTCTTGTTCGATGGATCCGGAGAAAGCCTCTTTCTCAATTTCCGGGAATTTGGAGAAGTTACAGATCGGTAATGACGGTTTTACGGAGGTTTATTCGATAAAGTCTAATACGGAATGGAAATTTGTAAACGAGACGGATCAATCTTGGGTTACCATCTCACCGGCCAAAGGGAGTGGAAACGGAACTGTGACAATTACTGCAAATGCAAATACAGGAACCGGACGTACGGCTGTATTCCGCGTAGTACCTAATGGAGTAAAGACACAAGAAATTGAGATCATTCAGGGTAATTCTTATATCCCTACAACTGATGGAGAATTCCCGATTATAGCATGGACCGGAGTGGAAGCAGATAAGTCGCTGGAGAAATTCCCGGTGATGAAAGCATCCGGCATTAATATTTATCTGGGATGGTATGATGATTTGGAAACAACATTGAAGGTGCTTGACGCCGCACAGAAGACCGGAGTGAAAATGATAACCTCTTGTAAGGACCTCTTGTCTGTTGGTACTGCCGAAGAGGTCGTAAAAGCGATGATGAATCATCCGGCTTTGTATGCCTACCATTTGAAGGATGAACCGGAAGTGAATGATTTGCCGGGCTTGGGCGAATTGGTGAAGAAGATTAAACCATCGACAGCATCATCCTTGTTATATAAACTTGTACCCTAATTGGGCATGGGGGAAAGAACTTTATTCTGAAAATGTAAAGTCGTTTATAGAACAAGTCCCTGTTCCGTTTATTTCGTTTGACAATTATCCTATTGTCTCTATAAATGGTGCTCCAAGCATTATTCGTCCGGACTGGTATCGGAATCTGGAAGAAATATCGGCTGCTGCTAAAGAGAACAATAAGCCGTTCTGGGCATTTGCACTTGCACTTTCCCATAAACTTGATGAAACTCATTTTTATAAGATACCGACATTGCCCGAGTTGAGATTACAAGTCTTCAGTGATTTGGCTTATGGTGCGCAGGCAATCCAGTATTTTACCTATCGCGGACTTCAACATGATGATCCGACTGAAGTGTATGATTTGGTCAAGACTGTTAATCAGGAAGTACAACAGCTTGCAGGTATATTCTTGGGAGCGCAGGTTATTTCAGTGTCTCATACCGGAAGTGAAATACCGGAAGGGACTACGGCGTTGGGAAGTTTGCCGGCCCTATAAAATCATTGACTACGAGTGATACAGGTGCTGTTGTCTCTGTATTGGAGAAAGGTAGTAACCAATATCTTGTAGTTGTAAATAAGGACTTTCGTAATGTGATGAATCTGGCAATTGATGTGGATGGTTCTGTTAGCAGAGTGCTGAAGGATGGCTCAACTGTAAGTCCGGATGGTTCTACGATAGCGGTTGAACCGGGGGATATGGTTATATTTACATGGAGAAAATGAATAAAGGTTTCTAATTAGATAAAGTAAAATTCGATTATGAAAAAGATATTACTCTCATTTTTTATTGGCATTATGTTAATAGCCTGCAGTCAGAAAACAGTCTCTGTTCGTGAAGTCTGGACGAAAGAGCAGGCTAATGAATGGTATCAACAATGGGGATGGCTCCGTGGGTGTGATTTTATTCCGAGCACGGCAATCAACCAATTGGAGATGTGGCAGGCTGATACTTTTGATCCGGTGACTATTGACCGTGAATTAGGCTGGGCAGAAGATATCGGAATGAACTGTATGCGTGTATATTTGCACCATCTGGTTTGGGAAACGGATAAGGAAGGTTTTAAGAAACGTATTAATGAATACCTTACTATTGCCGACAAGCATCATATCTCTACCATCTTTGTCTTTCTGGATGATTGCTGGAATCCTACTTATCAGGCAGGAAAACAACCGGAACCACAACCGGGAGTACATAATTCGGGATGGCGCGTGATCCGGGAGATTTGTATTATGAAGTTACGAAAAGAGTGTAATTTATTGGAAATGAGCATTGGGTAATCGCTCATAATAGTAATAGGTTACGAATTAGTTAGTTATCTACTGCATTATTCTTCTGTGCGTTGCGTAACCTTCAAAGAACTCTTCGTATGCAAAAGTAACAATAAAACGGGAGATTTAGAAATGAATCTCCTGATTTTTTCTTCTCACACAAGTTTTTCCGTAAAAGCGATTTTATCCGTCAGCACACCATCGCCCAAAAAGATTTTGAACGAACGTGTGCCGACTGCCGCATAAGCGGAGAAAAGGGCTTTGCCTCACGCCTAAACAATAGTTTAGACTGATGAGACAAGGCCCCTTTCTTTTGTGCTTATGCCAAAGAGGTGCTTTTACGGGGTTTTGACGATTTTTCTTTTTTCGTTGTCCTTTTGAGCCGGAAGCGGAAAGCCGTGTATGATCGCACATTCCATAAATGAAACAAGCCGTCACTCACGGACAGACAAACCGGGAAGAATGATTTTATCCATCCGACCAAACACGTTTGGCCAAACAGATAAAAACATACTTCCTTGCCGATGGTTTGCCCGGTTTCACGCTACCGGCTATGTTCTTTTCTGTTGGGGATGTCTTTTTCACGGATTTCTCTTTTGAAGTTTTCCTGTCTAATCTGCCTCTACTTCCGTTTACCTCCATTTTCGCGCCTTTCAGTGAGCCGCATCAGGCAGTCATTTTCGTGCTGGGTGCAAAGGTAACTCCGGATTGTACGGGAAAGCAAGGTCAAGCCTCCTGTTTTCTGGAAAAATCTCCAGCCCTTCGGGTAGTATTTTTCCGAAAAACCTTGCATTCCCTAATCCCTACCTTTTTAAGCACCCGAAACGAAAACGACCGATGCGACAGAAAGACGCATTAAAAAAAATGTCGGATAAACGAGAGGCAGATAAGATAGTTTGAAACTCAACTCCCTCAGCTCTTGAATCCGCATTAAAAAACAAAAAATCAAAAACAAAACGGATATGAGAACGGCAATAGCAACAAAATTCGTGGCATGGGAAGTACCAAGTTTGGAGAACCTGCAAGGCAGCAAGGTGTACGGACTTCGCACCAAACTGAACAATGGTGAGAAATTGAGCCGAGAGGAAAAGGATTGGCTTACACGCAACGTGAACAGCAACACCTATTTCAAGAGCGCAGTACCCTTGCAAGGTTGGATGTTTGACTTTTCCGACATTCTTCGAACCTACATTGTAAAGCAGTATGGACATTGGGCGGAATACAAGGCTACCGACAAGACCGCACTCCGCAGTTTCCTATACGGCAGGATAGACAGCATCGTGGAACTTAACAAATGATACGGCTATGACAGCAACGGTAAATTTCAGACAAATGGCGCAATACATAGGGCTTGCGATATGCACCCTAATCATGCGCACCGCCTTTTGGGTGTCCGGCATCATTTGGTACATCGTCAGAGAGATAATAAACGGAGTGTTCCGAGTGGCAATAGGGGTAATCGTGGCTATTCTTTCCGTTATCCTGTTCTTCGGCTTCATTCTTTGGTTATTCACCCTTTAATCCCTACCGACATGGCAAAGAGAAGAAGCAAGACAGTGGAGCAACAATGCAGATACTACGAGGTGGGCAACATCTTCGAGTACATGGTGGAAACATACCTCAACGGCAATATGTCCGTCTTCCGTGGACTCTACCACGAACTGAACAAGGACGCACGGAAGGACTTTATAGACTTCCTATTGAGCGAGGTTGAGCCGATTTATTGGAGGGAGATTTTGAAACATACTATTTGACAACTGATAAAAACGACAGCGATATGAAAGGAACAGACCATTTCAAGAGAACGATACAGATGTATTTGGAACAACGTGCGGAGGAAGACACGCTCTTTGCGAAGAACTACCGCAATCCAGCCAAGAACATTGACGATTGCGTAACCTACATTCTGAACTATGTGCAGAAAAGCGGTTGTAACGGCTTCACGGACGGAGAGATATACGGACAAGCAGTACACTACTATGACGAGAACGAGATTGAGGTGGGCAAGCCTATCCAATGCCAAGTGGCGGTGAACCACATTGTGGAACTCACGGCAGAGGAAAAAGCAGAAGCACGTCAGCAGGCAGTCCGCAGATACCAAGACGAGGAACTCCGCAAGTTGCAGAACCGCACCAAGCGACAAAGGCGAAAACAGAAACCCAAGTTCAACCCTCATTATTTGATTTTGGCTTATGAAACCGAGAAACAAATTTGAAAAAGCAGTTCTTGCCCAAAGCAAGAAACTACGCCCGATAACCCCGATACAGATAAATTGGGCATTCCGTAATTGCGTGGAGCATTATGCACACCGCTTGCCGAAAGGTCGTACCACTTGTATGGATTGCGGTCATAGTTGGGTAATGACGGAGCAGACCGAGCATTGTACGTGTCCCGAATGTGGAGCAAGTTTGAAAGTCTGCCTCACCTATCAGCGCAAGGTAAGACAAAAGCAGTATTTCACAACCCTTACCACAAGCGGAGAATACCAAGTGCTACGAATGTTCTTGCTTGTCGTGGGTATGGAGAAAGGGGTTAATGCCAAGTCCTATGCCCTTGAAATCGGGCAGTATTGGTGGAATGAACAAGGGCGTAAGGCTGTTGTTGCCATTCCACGCACATTGATGCTACATCGACACGTTCTCATTCGCTTCTCCTTTTGCTATCCGCAATGACAATGAAGCGTACCGCCATATTTCATATTCCCCGATATATCCAAGATATAAGGTGTTGCCGACGCTCCGCAGAAACGGCTTTAACGGCAATTTCCACGACATTGTACCCACCAAACTAATACCGGCATTATTGTCGGACAGCCGTGCGGAAACGCTGTTGAAGGCAGGGCAATATCCCATGTTGCGCTACTATCTGTACCACTCTTTCAATATTGGAGAGTATTGGGCTTCAATCAAGATATGTATCCGCAACGGCTATACCATTGAGGACGGCTCAATGTGGCGTGACACCATAGACCTCCTGCGTCATTTCGGCAAGGACACAAACAGCCCGAAATACGTTTGCCCTGCCGACCTCAAAGTTGAACACGACAAGTTGGTGGCAAAGCGCAACCTGCAAAGGAAACATGAGCGGACTGAACAGCAACGCAGGAAAGCGATTGAGGACGAGAAACAATATCTGAAAGCTAAGGGCATATTCTTCGGACTTGCCTTTACCGACAGCCTTATTTGCGTCAAAGTCATAGAGAGCGTGGAAGAAATGGCAGAGGAAGGAAGGACGATGCACCATTGTGTGGGCGGTTACCACAAACGAAAAGACTCCCTTATCCTATCCGCCACCATTGACGGAAAACGAATTGAAACGATAGAGGTGTCACTAAAAACTTTTGAGGTGGTGCAGTGTCGTGGCGTATGCAACGAGAACTCCGAATACCACGACCGCATCATCGCCCTTGTGAACAAGAACGCCAACCTTATCCGCCAGCGGATGAAAGCGGCATAATATCGACATCTAACAACTAACATTATGGAAGTAAGATTTGAAAGCATGGTTTTCCTATGGGATGATAAAATCCCCACGATGTTCCTTGAATTTATGAACCTCCTCACTCTTTGTCAGAGTGAGGAGCAATTAAGGGCGAGCGTCAAGGACTTTGCCGAGAAACACGAACTTGACAAGTTCTTCCTTTACGGCTTCGGCTCTCATCATTTCTACCTGCACCAACGCTACACGAGCGACCCCGAAATGGTGATGCAACGCA